>Ga0268266_10004972_pt1 | contig 12574 bp, 8 predicted proteins | sample KBSS13metaG_FD_190356 | JGI IMG/M metagenome (GOLD analysis project Ga0268266, IMG submission 190356) | Switchgrass rhizosphere microbial communities from Kellogg Biological Station, Michigan, USA - KBS S1-3 metaG (SPAdes) (version 2) | ecosystem: Host-associated > Plants > Roots > Rhizosphere >...
GCTATGCGCAGGGCGGGGAGCAGCAAATTGGCTAAAGGCTATCGAGCCTGACTGACGGCGTCAGGTGCTTTGCTCGGCAACGTTAAAAACTCTGGCGCTTCAAGGACAGCCATTTATTACAGCAGAAATATTTTCCACTCGCTGCTTTGTGATTTTGGTCCAGAAACCACTAGGCTTGCCGTTTACTAAAATGCTCGACAATTCAAATTCACTGGATAGATCAGCAGAGAATGACTGCCCGTTGTCTAAGATGCCGGAAATCCCCACGACTTGGCCGCCGGCATTGTGGCGCAGGGGCTCCAGTGAATGAACCCCGATATCGAGCACACCTCCGGGAGTTTTTCCTCGGCCATATCGAAACCAGTATGCCCACTCACAATCAGTTAGGATCTGCCAGACAATTCGCTTGGCCAATTCGTCATCGGTAAAAGACTTCGGAGATGGACGGGAAATCTCCAGGGTCCAATACTGTTTCTTCTCGCGCAGCACCTCCGCCTGATATTCATCTGGCATTCCTGAGCGAATCGCACAATACCAACTAGTTTTACCTAAACCTTTCTCTGACTCGGGGTACAACTGGCCCTTAAGCACCACGTCAGCGAAGGCAGGAACGAAGCCTTGAAAATGCGGGAGATGGCGAGTATCAAGTCGACAGAACTTCTTGATACGCTCTCGAGTCCAGCGGTTTTCCAAATAGGATTGCAGTTCAGATTTCAATTGAATCAGATAAAGGGCACTATCCGCTAATTTTGCATTTAAATCATCAATTTCAGCACGACTGTACTTCTGAGTAAAAAAAGGAGCATCCAGCTTATACAAGACATGGTAGCCCTCAACTCCTTTCTCACCGCAGTCAAAAGACAAAACGCACTCTGTGCCGACAACCTGGCTTACAGACTTGCCCTTAAACAACTTGACCCATTGCTCAGGTGAAATTCGAAATTTAAATTGTTGACCTTTGACGAATTTAGCGGCGTCATTGGCGGCGTTGGGCGAATTCTCTCCGTTTCCACGCAACTCAAGATGATCGTCGAGCAATACAGTCAGTACAGTTGCATCAACAGCCGATGTGGGTGGATAAATGGCCCCAGCGCCGGCATCACGAATCTTGTCGAGCCGCAACTCCAGGCAGATTGTATACCCATATATCTTGCTCGGGCGATGTCGGCGCAGGCTCAGCAAATCTTCTTTAGAAAATTTTTGCCCCGCAAAAAACTCATGAACATTTGAAATATCCAGAACGGGCAAAACAGACGTTATCGGCGCTCTCCTGGAATCCTGGTCCATGCTGATATGTCTAAACCCAAGCACCATTTTCTTACCGCACAACTCAGCACACGGCTTGTTGGCAAATATACCTTCTATGGATCGATCTACGGCAAACACAACATTCTCGCGACCGCCAAGATCGCCAGACAACATTTCATCAATATGCACGGTTAAAATGAGGGTCTTACTGCGCGGCTCCTTCGTTTCTACACGTTCTTCGGCATTGCGCACGGTGACCACCGCACAACAATTGTATAGAATGAAAGGAAGCTCCTCCAAGGGCGGCGAAGACTCCTTCGGAGCAGTGCGGTAATCGTGGACAACCGGCCCATCATCGATTATTTGCACCTGATTCGAATCTAACGGTGGGCCAAAGTCCCCCACGGGCGGCTTAGCGACGCGAGTATCATCTGTAGCAATGCCAAGCTGGGCCATCACGGCAATTGGCGCGAACATTATGCAAGCCAAGGTGACTGGCAAGGCAAACCCAAAACACTTCATATAGCTTCCCATGTCCTTCGACGGCCCCAATCATTATCGTGCAGGCACTTCGCCTTTTTCAATTGTATAATAGTGCTCCACAACCGGTTCTTTCACTGGAGCATAAAATGGTTGAAGTATACGTAAGCACAGACATCGAGAGCAACGGTCCGATTCCGGGTGCCTACTCCATGCTCAGCTTTGCTTCGGCTGCGTACACTGCAGACAAAAAGCTAGTCGGCACATTTGAGGCTAATCTTGATACGCTTCCTGACGCCGCCGAGCATCCAAAAACCATGGAATGGTGGAAGACACAGCCAGAGGCCTGGGCTGCGTGCCGAAAGGACCTGCTATCGCCGAAAGATGGCATGCAGCGCTATCTGGAATGGCTGAAATCACTGCCAGGAAAGCCGGTTTTCGTCGGCTATCCGGTCAGCTTTGATTTTCTTTTCGTCTACTGGTATTTGATTCGCTTCACGGGCGAATGCCCTTTCTCGCACTCAGCACTGGACATCAAGACCTACGCAATGGCCTTGTTAAAAATGGATTACCGCGAGTCTACGAAGCGCAACATGCCAAAACATTGGTTTGACGAACTTCCACATACTCATGTAGCTTTAGACGATGCGATTGGACAGGGAGCGCTGTTTTGCAATATGCTCGCTGAAAATTTAGACAAAAGACCGTGACCACGACAGGGGAAAGTAAGGCGCACAATGGAAAGACAATATCACAAGTGGAATAGCCCCAATCTCAAGCGCGATATGGAGATGCTTGTGTTTGGTCACTCCGGTGCCCGAGTGCTGGTATTTCCAACGTCATGCGGCAGATTTTACGACTGGGAAAATCGGGAGATGATCAAGACTCTCGAAGACCAGATCGAAAAAGGCTGGATTCAAGTTTTTTGCCTGGACGGTGTGGACGCTGAGAGCTGGTGGAACATGGAAGCACAGCCCAAGGATAGGGCGCTGCGTCATCTCGACTATCACAAATATGTGATTGAAGAAGCGCTGCCATTTACAAAAAAAATGAACAGCAACGATTTTGTCATCGCCCTTGGTGCCAGCATGGGAGCTTATCATGCAATGAATCTGGCCTTACGCTTCCCCGAGAGTTTCAATCGCTGCCTGGCTATGAGCGGGCCTTATGACTTCAAGCAAATGAGCGCCCCATATCCCGTCTTTAGTTGGGCGCACGACTATTACGACGACAATGTTAGGCAGTGCGATCCCGTGCCCTTGATCAACTCGTCAACCAGAGACCATTTGGAAAAAATCAAGCAAGTAGAATTGATTTTTCCGATCGGAAACGCTGATCCCCTCTACGACAGCAACCGACTTTTGGCGGAAGCCCTAACTGAAAAGCAGATCCCACATTCATTTCGCACCTGGGATGGTTTTTGCCACGATTGGCCCTACTGGCAGCAGATGATCCTGCTCTATTTAGCCGGCGATGGCTTGCAACAGGAACGGGAAAAATGCGAAAGCTCCACTCAATAATTGCAGCGGCTGCGCTTTCCTTGACGCTAGCATCATGTGCTAACCCTGAGGTAATGGCAGAGAAACGGGTGGACGCGGCGCCAAGGACTGCCCAGCAGGCGAGCGATTGGAATAAGGTCAAGCTCTATTTCTTAGCACAACAGCTTTACTATGATCTCAATAAACTTGATGCCGACTTGAGGAGGTATCCTTCAACAAGTGGCGTGAACGAGCAAAAGGCGTTGATTCAGCAACTAAATGCTGAGTACGCCAAAGTAAACGAGCGTAAGGAAGAATTCAGAGCCCTCCAGGCATTGCCGACCGTAAAATCAGAATATTCAGACGCGCTGTTGGGACACGCCGTAAATGAACTACAAACGGCCAAAGAAGACCTTGCAGCTTTAAACGATGATCCATCTTCTTTTGAGAAGGAAGGATTTACTTTCTACTCCGGTAGCGGTCCTCAAGACTGGCTTGCGGGTATGCAAAAGGTAGCGAATTCCGTAACAAGCCGTGAAAAAAACTCTCTGTCAGATTCCATCGAATATCACTACGCAGTCGATGCTGCGACGCTCAAGATTTCTCGACTCTTGTCCGCGTCCCATCCTCCGAGAGAGCAGCTTCTGGACGAGGAGCAACTTCGGAACGCTTATGGCCAGGTCGATCAACGGGCAGCAGTCAGTCCGGCGATGAGTCTTAGAGCCTCGGGAGCAAAAAAAATATTTCAAGAACTGTTGCTCCTCGTAGGAAAAGTAAAAGCACTACCGCCGGACAAACCGGTGCCTATGACAAAGGCGGATGACAAAAGTCCATGGGCCGAACTCAAGCGCCAGAGACAACTTGAGGACAATGTTTCTCCAGAAAGGACCAAACTCTGGGAAGGAATTTGGCAAAAGCTGCACGACCTAGAAGCGGCTGAGGCATTGCGAAGAGAAGAATTGCTGACAGCACTTTAGCCAGCACTTGCCCTGAGCGTAAGCTTTCCGGGACGTGGAAGAGAGCTTAAAATCAAGGCACAAGCTTGAAGTTTGCTTCCTTGACGCTCTGGCTGTTTGTACCCACGAATACTTTGAAATCACCTGGCTCCGCCGCATATTTCAAATCCGAGTTATAAAAGCGCAGATCATCACTGGTCAACGTAAAAAACACATCCTGAGTTTCGCCTGGCTTGAGCAACACTTGCTTGAAACCTTTGAGTTCCTTCACAGGCCGCGTGATAGAACCAACCAAATCCCTCACGTACAGCTGCACCGTTTCGACACCCGGGTGCTTGCCCGTGTTGGTGATCGCGGTCTTGACCGTAATGGAAGACTTGCCATCGTTTGCAAGCGTCGGGCTGCTCAAGCTGACGTCGCCGTATTGGAACGTCGCGTAGCTCAGGCCGTAGCCGAAGGGATAAAGTGGTTCGTTTGGCACATCGAGATATTGTGAGTGATATTTCTCATTTGCCGCAAAGGGTCGTCCGGTATTTTTGCAGTTGTAATAAATTGGGATTTGCCCTTCATTGCGAGGAAAAGTCATGCTTATTTTCCCGGATGGAGTTGCATCACCAAATAACAGATCTGCAATCGCCGGCCCGGCATTGTTGCCACCAAACCAGGCTTCCAAAATGGCGTCCATATTTTGGTCTTCCCACGACAGAGTCAAAGGACGGCCGTTCATCAGTACTAGCACCACAGGCTTCCCTGTGTCTTTCAGTGCCTTAAGCAACGCCACCTGGTGCTCAAATAGACTGATTGACGAACGGCTTGCCGCTTCCCCACTCATACAAAAAGGTTCGCCGAGCACTGCAACAGCAACATCGGCTTGCTTCGCAGTGTCAACAGCTTCTTGAATCATGGCGTCAGGTGATTTCGCGTCGAGGGCGAGTTCACCTCCGTCACGATTTAGTTTTTCGATCATGCCTTTGTCCTGCACCAAATTGCAGCCCTTGGCGTAGAGAAATTTACCGGCACCATATTTGGTTTCGAGAGCCTGCCACAGGCTGGTGCACTCTTTGCCCTGACCAGCACCGCTCCAGCTGCCCAGGAGGTTTCTCTGGTCTTTGACTAGAGGCCCTATGAAGGCAACCTTTTGCTGTGTGTTGAGAGGCAAAAGCTGATTGGTGTTTTTCAAAAGCACCATACTCTTAACAGCCGCTTCTTTACTCAGCGCCAGTTTATCGCTGCTCATGATTTCTTTTGCTTTTCGGTCTTCACTGCAGAAACGATAGGGATCGTCAAACAAGCCGAGTTGATATTTTGCTTCGAGTACGCGCCTACATGCCGCGTCAACCTGAGCCTGTGAAACACGACCGGACTTGACCAACTCAGGCCCGTACTTGATGAACAGTTCGCTCACCATGTCCATATCGATACCGGCATTGAGAGCCAGCTCTGTCACTTTCTCCGCATCACCGGCGCCGTGCGCAATCATTTCACTAACGGCGGTGTAATCGGTAGCAATGAATCCTTTGAAGCCCCACTGCTTACGCAGCAAGTCCGTCATCAACCATTTATTGCCTGTTGCAGGAATGCCGTCCACTTCATTGAAAGAGCTCATTACCGAGCCGGCGTTGGCGTCAATCGCCGCCTTGTATGGCGGCAAATAATCGTTGTACATGCGCACGCGGCTCATGTCGGTGGTGTTGTAATCGCGCCCGGCTTCGGCGGCGCCGTAAAGGGCGAAATGTTTGACGCAGGCCATGACTTTATTTGTGCTGGCGTAACTGTCGCCCTGGTATCCGTGCACCATCGCTTTTGCGATGCGGCCACCCAGATAAGGATCCTCCCCGGCACCTTCGGTGCAACGCCCCCAACGCGGGTCGCGGGCGATGTCCACCATCGGGCTGAATGTCCAGTTCAAACCGTCAGCGCTGGCCTCCGCAGCGGCCGCCTCGGCTGTTTTTTCAATCAGCGGCATATCCCAGGTAGCAGCCAGGGCAAGCGGGATGGGGAAGGCCGTGCGGTGGCCATGGATGACATCATAGCCAAAAATCAGAGGTATCTTCAGGCGCGATTTTTGCATGACGAGCTCTTGCAATTTGCGCACCGAGGACGGGCCGTAAATGTTGAACACCCCGCCGACCAGACCTTTAGCAATTTTCTCGTCTACGCCCTGACTGATTATCGGCCCGGTAACGTCGGCGCCGACCGAAAGCAAATTGAGCTGACCGATTTTTTCATCAAGCGTCATCTTGCTCATCAAGCTTGAAATGAAGGCGTCCATCTTGCGATCCGACGACGGCGCGACAGACTTCTCAGCAACACGCACGACTTTGCTGCTACGAGGCTGATTAGCGGCTTGAGCAGGCACTTGCACTTGCAATGGTAAAGCTGCGATTTGAAGAGAAATGAGCAGGATGGCAGACCAGTTCTTCATGGCTCTAAATTGTCCTAACACTTGGCAGGGATAGACGGTATACGGCTGTTTACGGGCGTTTTCAAGAAAAGCCTGAAACTGCAATAAGTATCGCATACGGAACTAGCCTGGATTGAGCCAGCAGAAAACCTATCCTTGGTACAATAGTCAAGAATCACAAAATAAATTTCAGTCGACCTAAATTGGAGACCATCACGTGTCGTCAGCAATCGACTTTAGCTACAACTACAACGCTGCCTCGGCGTTGTCCGTCGTCGAAGGCACTCACCGGCTAGCCCTTGCCACAAGTGGTGGTACGTCTACAAATCCCCTCTTCTTTGACGGTAAGCTGACCAAACCAAAGTTAACCGGTGACCTTTTGTTGGCATTGTCCGCAATCAGTCGGACCAGATTCTTCTCTCCAGTTGCGATAAGACAACTTCGCATTGTGGCCGCCGATCCCGTCGTGACGTGCGACGGTGGCCAACTAAGATTCGAAGTCTTCTCGGTCTGCTGCGGCGCCTATGCTCGATTTGACCTTGCCGGCAACGCATTCGATGGCTCATGGCTATCAAAAGGCACTACAAATGTTGACTTCAATCCGCCCATGCGAACCGTCCTTTCCACCTTGCAAAACAATCAAACAGTTGGGCTCAAAGTCGGCCTTGACTCAGTAGAACTTGTTAAAGGCGAGCATAGTGTAATTGAAAGAAAAGTCAAATTGCCGGTACGCTGGCTGCGAAGTTTTGTAGAAGTACAGTCATATCAAGCCAGGGTAAATCCGACTGCTGAGATGGATCCAGCAGAGTTTGACAAACTGTTATTGACGCTTCCCAATCAAAATATCATGCAATCCGGCGTCGTCAGCTACATAACTCCAATCGCTAGAGGATACAGACTGAGCCAATGCAGCTCCGCCAATGCAATTGCCGTTGGCGCCATCAGCAGACTGAAGGCACTGGAACCTATCCTTCGTTTCGCCAAGTCAGTAAAAGTCTATACCAGTGACAATTTCATCAGCGCCTTTGAACTGGAATTTGAGGTTGGAAGATTCGTACTTGTATTGAGCCCAAACGCCTCACGCGGTTTTTCCGGTGAGGGTCAATCCCTTTCCGATTTGGCAGGTAAAGTAGATGATTCGGTGATCAACAAAGTAAGAGCGAATCTGACCTGGCAAAGCAACATATCGCCTGATGCCCTGGCTCAATCGTTAACATTGACGAGCGCGCAAGTACAAAATGCCTTACAGATTTTAGGTACCCGTGGGCTCGTCGGTTTTGACATTTCAAGCAATTCATTTTTCCATCGTGAGTTACCGTTTGATATCAGTATGATAGAAGAACTTCACCCCAGGCTTTTAAAGGCCAGGTCAATTATGCAGTCGGACGGTGTATCAATTGCGCCAAGTGCTGGAGGCAGCAACAGAATTACTGCCCATGTAATAGGTGACAAGAACACGCATCTTGTGCAGATACAGGATGAGAACTATCGCTGCACGTGTGAGTGGTATTTGAAGCACGGCTGTGATCGAGGGCCATGCAGCCATGTATTAGCGGTGGAATTGAGGTTGCAGGATTCCACAATATGATCACCGCTAAGGCGCTGGATGAAAACATAAAATCCATGCGGCAGGCTGAACTGTTTTCAGCATTGCAAGCCATGCCTGAGGCCGACAGGCTGGCACTGAGCAAAGCCGCGGTCAAAAGTTTCAACAGTGCCTGGGAATCAGGAATACTACAACTGGTAGAGAACGCAAAAACGGCATTACTATTCTGCGCAGATTTTCCTCAACTAAAGACAGCGGCAAAAAAATATTTGCCTACATCAGATGTTTTTTTCGCAGTTTTTAGCGCACGCAAACCGGAATGGTTGGATCAGTGGTGCAGCTTCATGCTGCAAAAGTGGCCATGGGATGTCTGGCATGTTGTTTTTCAACTTGAATCGGTGGGAGCTTGTACATTGCAGCACCCCGACAACTACTATCAGGCGATCGCCTTAGGATTGCCGACAAAGGGCGATCTGCAAGAATCAATCGCCAACTCACCTATGATGCGAGAATCATTCTACGATTACTTTACCCGACCGCTGGCGCTGAGAACCATGGCGGAGCCTCATCAAGTTTTACAGGAATTGTTTGTATTACGATTTAATGGATCGACAGCATTTGAAATCAGCCCTGAGACAACAAAATCGACTTTGGAAGGCACTGCATTCAGTGCGCTGTGGGTTGACACTATCGCCGGTCTGGCAGACTCCGGTGTGCTTAACCGGGAAACATTGATTGACCTGTGCTTCCAAAATTTAACCATAGCGGCCGAAAACCCAAAGAAGAAAATGAGTGGGTGGGTAGAAGTCGGCACAGTTGCCGGATTTTTGTGTACATTACAAGCGCAGCTTGTCAAAGATCCAGCCAGGTATTATCCAAATTTTTGTCCTCTATTAGGTGCGACGAACTCTGAAGTTGCATCCTATGCAATCTCAGTTTTCCTCACGGCACCTGAGAGCGATTTGCCGGTGAGCGAAATTCTGGAGAACATTCCGCTCGTCTTCCGCAACAGCGACAAGGAACCCGCCTCGCTCGCAATTAAATTGCTGGGTAGACTGGATTTATTATTTAAGGACAGAAGCAATGACATCGGCGCCGTGGTACCCCGAGCCTTTGAACACAAAAGCAAAGGAATTCACAAAGAAGCAATAGACCTGATTATTGACCGTGACTTTCACAAAAATGATGCCGTTCAATCCCTCCTGCAAAAGTACATTGACCTACTTGTGGGAACAAATCGTAGCGCGGTTAGCAAATTAATTTCCAAGCCTACAACAAGCACACAAGCAGATGTCACCACGGTAATACCTTCGACACTGCAAGGGATACCACCGAATTTGAATGATGAATTCTGCGATATAGCAGGTCTCAAGTCGCTTCACATGGCCGCTCGGACACTGAATGCAAAGGAAATGGCGGAGTGTGCTGTACGCCCTGTCTATTTGTATTCGACTAAGATCCCACGACTCTTTCCGGATCAAAAACTGACTCCGATAAAGAACATCGATGACCTGATCTATTTATCTGCGGCAGGACTTAAGGAGAGATTATCCGGCATTCAAATTGAGCAGCTTTATGACGGAATTGCTAGATTGGGACAACAGCGCCCCCCAGACTTTGTGACGAAGACAGAGAATCTGCGCCAGGCCCTGAGTCAAACAGATTCTAAAATATGGTTTTCAGTTCCATCTACAGATTCAATGATCGTTGTATTTATCTGGATCTTTTTGAAATCAGCTCCGCGTTTTTGGATATTTAACCCCTGTTCACTGCTGTATTCTCGAGCGCTCGGCCTATGCGCGCGATTGCTGGCCGGGCTAAGTCTCCCAATGCTAGCTGCACCTACTCACAAGAATGGTTACATCGATCCCTCCATCCTTGTGGAACGCATCTGTGAGTATCAACGGCAGGGAAGATTGCTCACATATGGTGCTAAAGTTTCTGCCTGGGCCGACATAGATGCGGCAAGTAAATGGATTCAAGACTCAAAATCAAATGCCTATTACGCTGATGCTCCCGAATTCCTGCAAGCATTATTGCGGCTGGCACCAGATGGGCGCGCGGCAGCACTAAGAGAAGAGCAAAAAATTCAAGGAGAATTCGGCAGTGCGCTCAGGTACGCCTTAGGCGAGGGCGAACTACACGACATAGAGTCACCTCAACTTGCACTTACTGCTTTTCGCTCGCGATTTCCATTTAAGACAGCTGACATGGACAATTCGGTAATCAAAGATCACTTTCCAGACGGTATCCATCCAGCACAGTATATTTTTAGCTCAGAGGTCGTCGAGAAACAATTGGATGACCGGTTCAGCACTATCCGCACAATGCTGCCGGCCTTTTTGGATACTACTCGCAATGGAATAGACACATTTCCCCGCGCCCGGGAGCTTGCTGCCTCTTACTCTCAACTTGACCGATACGCCGTCAATGCAGAACTAGCAGAGTTCGAACTGCTTCCCACCGTGGCCTTGCATACCTGCCTTTCAAATGCCTGGAGCGTCGGCGACATATCGCTGGTTTGGTTGCAAAACAGAGAGCCGATGCTTGCCCAAATCAGCAAAAATATTTTAATCCACGTAAAAAGCATTGGCACATTCTGGCAGCAGGACTACTCATCGCTCTTTGATAGCGATTTCCCGATGCACAAAAATGGCAACTGGTGGTTTGCCATTACGCTTGCGGTAAAAGGCGATGATCTGCGACGTGTGGCTTTAGACGTCCTGGTCGCTGCCGTGGCCGAAAATCGAGCGGACCCAGATCTACTCGGCGAAACCATGGCCTTGCTCACAGCTCTAACCTCAACCAAATGGACTAAGGCTCTCCGGGAACTCGCGAGGGTATCCGCGCTTCACGCCCTAGCAAGCTGGCGAGTAGTAATGAATTTCCTGGCCAACGCAACAGGCAAAGCAAATCTTGCTTTCCTTGAATTAGCGCTGGAACTTTATGAGGAACACCGCTTTTTGCCTACCGAAAACGCAATTACAGCTCTCAAAAACGTGGAAGGTGCCGGTAAGGCCGCAAAGATTGCGAAACAGCTGGTGACAGTCGGATGCGATGGGCCGGCGTCGGAATCCCTGCAAAAAGCGGTGGAACAGAGTTTCGGCTCTCGACTGGCCAGAGTTGAACGATGGCACAAAAGCACCTATCATAATGATAGAGCGCAGGATGAAACAATAGGACCAAGCCAACGTGACGGAAAAAATTAAATCCTATATTTTCGCTCTCCTTATTTGGGAAGTCGTCGTTGTTGTCGGCACTGGACTAACTGCCGTCTTGCTTCCGAGCTACGACCTTGGCGAAATGCTATGGCCCAACAAACCGGAGATGAGTGTTGGCGCGATCGAGAGAAAGTTGCCTTCACAGTTTGATGACCATTTCCAAAATCTGTACGATACAGCTTTCGACCTCAGAATAGCGCAAGACATGATTGATAGAGGCCTCGGGTTAGTGCTACTGGGACCAATAGCCGCAATCTGCTACGCGTATCTACCAAAGAAGGCAAAAGCGCCAATTGTGATCACGACTGCGGAATGCGATATTCCTTACGTTTTAGAATGATGCAATATCATCGGAAAAATTGAGGTCATTGGTCAATTTGATCGAAAAACCTAGAGCCTTTCGAATGCCAAAGCAAACCCATGACACCAGAAACAGCTAGCAAAACAATAATTGAGTTGAACGGCCCGGGGGAACGGCTGGAACTGCTGCTTCTCATCTCAATGTTACCGCTCTGGGCTATTGTCTTTCCGCTGACTGCCGTACTCGCAGGAAATTTCTTTACCGCATTTGCATTAGTTGGGAGCAGCTTCTTTTGCTTCCTCCACTTCCTCCACGCTGACAACCACCGTTTCACATTTGAAGAGGGCGGAATTCAAATACCAGATATAAATTACCGCCTGGTGCCATATTCAAATCTCAAGCGCATTTATCTAAAAAGCCATGCCATACTCGGCATTGAAACCGCGTATGTGAGCCTGTTGGGGAAGAACGGTTCAGAAGGGAGAACCGAGATCCGGCTCATCGACATTCGCAGTCTAACCAAAGAAGGAAGCCAAAATCTACTCGCACTGATTCACAGCAAATTGAGTCACTGTGATATAGCGCCGGAACTCGACGAACGCCTGGCGGATAGCAAACGAAAGAATTTCAAAATGAGCTGGGTCCTACAACTGACAGACAATAGTGCCTTCCGCAAATGTTGGTTCGGCCTATGGGGCGTTATCGCATGTATTGCTTATCCAATGGCTATTGCAGCCCTTTTTGATCGGCCGGGTGCCATACAGCTAGTTTCGGCCATAGCGCGGAACTGTCCTGTCCCGGTCCAAGAATGGATCAAGTGGCGCGTACTGCTCACACCGGAACAATCGGCAGTCCTGGAGAAAGCGCAATGGGATTTTCTATTAGACACAAGCGAGGGGCACCTGTGGTTGTTCGGCGCTGTGTGCATGTTCGTATCCAC
>Ga0268266_10004973_pt1 | contig 12572 bp, 15 predicted proteins | sample KBSS13metaG_FD_190356 | JGI IMG/M metagenome (GOLD analysis project Ga0268266, IMG submission 190356) | Switchgrass rhizosphere microbial communities from Kellogg Biological Station, Michigan, USA - KBS S1-3 metaG (SPAdes) (version 2) | ecosystem: Host-associated > Plants > Roots > Rhizosphere...
GCCCGATGATAGGTATCGTCGGCGAAGGGGACTACCATGTTGAGCCCGTCGTTTCCGCCCGCCATCTGGAGGACAACGAGGATGGTTCCATCTTTGCCGGTCGGCGTCTGGACGAGCGAATCGGCCACCATCGCGTCGAGCGCGAAAAATGTCTTCTCGAGGAAAACGGGCAGTGTCCAGGAAGCGGCCGCACCGAGAACGGAGGTGCGAAGAAAGCGGCGACGAGTGTGCAAGGTTTGATATCTCATTTCGTTGGGCGGGGAGGGCATTCAGGTGAGTTGGTACTGCGGCGTGCTCATCATAAGGTGGAGCAAACGGCGCATGGTCTCGTCGCCGCGATCGGGCGCTCGCCTTTGCAGGTAGGCGAGGAAGATCTGAGTTTGATTTTCGTTAGGCTGAGTCTGGAAGAGCCGCCTCGCCAGATGGGCGATCAGCTCTCCGGGTTTGTCGCGCAGCTCGGCGGGAATGATTCTCGCCAGGTCGACCGGCGTTCGCCGCAGCGCGGCCGGAGCATTGGGATGGCCGGCCGTGCCAGCGATCAGGTAGTTGGCGAAGTTATCGCGAAAGAAAAGGCTTGAAGTGCTGATCCAAGACTTCCCCCCGTCCCACCCCTTCACGTTGGGCGGGGCGAAAATAAACTGGCCCATGCGTTGCAGGGCGGTTTGCGCGATTGCCCGTGGCGGCAGGGTAGTTTCGAGAAGCCTGCAGCTCTGAATGAGGAATTGGACCGGGCTCTTGATCTGCATGCGAACGACGCGGTCGGAATAAAACTCGGCCGATCGGAAGAGTTCCTGCAACACGGGGCGGATTTCAAAATTCTCTTGTTGGAGCGAGTTGGCTACAGCATCGACAATCGAGGGCGAAGGTTCGTCCGCGACAAAGAAGCGGCAGAGCTTGCGGCTGATCCATTCCGGGCAGGCCGGTTGTTCGACGATAAGATCGAGAATGTCGTCGCCGGAGAAGTTGCCGCGGTGCCCGAGAAATTTCTTCCAGCCAGTGTCTTCCTGCCCGGGTTCGAAGCGGAACTGCTGGTTAGTCAGATTGATCCGGTAACCGGTGAAAGCGCGGGCCGACTCGCGAATATCCTCTTCGCTGTAATGCCCGATCCCGAGGGTGAAGAGCTCCATCAGCTCGCGTGCCCAGTTTTCGTTAGGATGTTCTTTCCGGCTTTGCGCGACGTCGAGATAAATCATCATCGCGGGATCGCGCGAGATCTTGCGGAGGAGGGTCTTAAAATTTCCGAGGCCGTACCGGCGGAAGGTTTCGTTTTGTCGCCACATCCAGTAGGCGTTTCTCACCTTTGGCGCGCCGGTCGCGAAGTGCCCGTGCCAGAAGAGCGTCATCTTCTCGACCAAAGGTGCGGGCGTCGACCGCATACGGCCGAGCCACCAGTTGCGCAGGTCGATCATCTCATCGCGCTGCGCGATCTCCATCGCGTCCAGCGTCTTTCTCATTTCCGCGGGGTTGCCCTTCAGTTGACCCAATTTCAGCAGCTGGGAGCGCAAATTTTCCGGCTCGGTCCAGGATCGAGACTCCCCCAATTCCTCCGGTGCATTAGGCGGGTGAAGCAGTCCCTCCACCGCGGCTTCCGGGTCGAGCTGGTGCAATGTTTCGATTTCGTCGGGCGTCCCGCCAAATCCGGCGCGATTCAAGAGGTGCGCGGCGTTTTCAAACGACCACTTCTGGACTGGGAGCGGCGTTAACATCCAATGGATTCGATACTTTGAACCTTCAGGATTGATGACAAGTGGAAGCAGACTCCGGTTACAGGCAAGCGTGTTTCCGACATGGACGCTGCGAATCGAATGACATATACCTCGCGCCATGCGCCGCATCTTGCTCCGGAGCGTGATCGGGATCGCCTGCCTCGGGGCGGTGCTGATTGCATGGGTGGCCGGGGCGCGATCGCTTTCCATGTTGCTCGATCGCCTCCAAACAGTGGAGATCGAGTCACAGCCGATCGCGCAGCTCGGCATCGAAGACGCGAACCGCGGGATGCTGCGGGTCAACGATTTGCCCATGAGTACGGCGATGCCGAACTACAGCCCCTACCCGATGGAAATGAAGGTGGATGCAGACCGGCGGTTTGTTGTCCAGTCCGCGAACCACGCGATCGCGCTCGGACGAGTTGAAGATTCGTTAGGCGGGAGCCCCGGGCTCGGGATCAAGCCGGAACCCGGAGACAGAGCTCATTTCCAGATCGAGCGCAGCATGTTGAGCTGGCCGACACCGTTCGATATCAATTTCATGACCGGCCATTCGCCGTCGTGGAAGCGACATCTTTATTACCGGCTCGTGTGGGAAAAGCCGGGTGGCGGTCGGCTTGATATGCTCTGGCGCTATGAACAGTATTTTTACGAGAATTGGGCCAGCGGTTTCATGACCCGGGCGGGCACGACAGGGCTGATCCGCGTGGACATTCGTCCGTGAATTCGGCAAGCGTAAACGCATGCCAGCTTACCAACCGACTTCGCGCCGGCCAATCGCGGAAGTGTTTCGTCGGACGGCGCAAAGGGCGACGCGCTTCTGTGTGCGCATGGGTATTCACGCGGACGCAATCTCGTATTTCTCCGTTGCCGCGGCAGCGATCGCGGCGCTCTGTTTTTGGCAGTCGACAGATTATCCGACGCTTCTGATCGTGGCGCCGTTGTTCTGCTATTTGCGCCTTTGGTGCAACATGCTCGACGGGATGGTGGCGATCGCGGCGGGCGAGGCGAGCCGGCGCGGCGAAATATTGAACGACATTCCCGATCGCATTTCCGATGTGCTGATTTTTGTGGGCGCGGCGCACAGCGGCTGGATGAATCCGCTCTTCGGATATTGGGCGGCGATCTTTTCGTTGGGCACAGCTTATGTCGGAATGCTCGGGCAGGCGGTTGGCGCGCAACGGGAATTCGGCGGCCTGATGTCGAAGCCGTGGCGAATGGTGGCGCTCGGGCTTGGCACTTGGCTCAATTACGTACTTTTCCGATGGAATAACGGCGACATCATGATCGGCGGCCTGCGCGTGCTGGAGTGGACGTGCGTTATCGTGATCGTCGGCTGTTTCCAGACAAGCGTGCAACGGACCGCGCGAATCCTGTACGGGTTAAGAGCGAAAAGCGTGTGATGTCTCCATCCGCGGCCCTCGCCAATCCCGTTTTCAGCGCTTACGTCGGCATCATGGTGGGCGTGCTGATCGGTGCTGGCGCGATCCTGGCAGTTTTGCAGTTCATATTTCGGATTGAACTCGGGAATGTTTGGAAAACCTATTATTCGTGGCTCTGGATGGCGCCACTGGTCGCAGCGGCCATTTTCGCCGGGCGCGGTCCGTTCATCGTCGGGGTAACGGCTCTCGCGGTTCTTTCATTCAAGGAATTTGCCCTTGCCTCCGGGTTGGATTGCGACCGCTGGATGATCGTGACGGTTTCCGCCGGGATTGTCGCAGTTGGAGTCGCGGCCTGGATCGGCAACTGGCTCATTTTCGCCGCGCTCGCTCCAGTGGCGCTGATTCTTGTTCTGCCCATTCTGCAGAATCGTGTGCGCGGCGCGGTACAAAGGATGTCGTTAGGCATGATCGCTTTCCTCTATCTCGGCTGGATGTTTGGTCACCTCGGGTTCCTCGCCAACACTGCGAATGCCTACGGTTATCTTTGTTATCTGATTCTCGCGACCGAGGTGAATGATGTCGCCGCTTTCATTTGCGGTAAGATGTTTGGCCGACATCCGTTGCGAAGCGAGATCAGCCCGCGCAAGACGTGGGAAGGTGCACTCGGGGCGCTGGCCGTCTCCATGGTGCTGCCGTGGATGCTGCAATTTTCCTTTCCGTTTTTCGGGCCGGGGCAATTACTTCTTACGGGATTGATCGTAGGGATCGGCGGGCCGCTCGGCGACCTCTCGCTGAGCGTAATCAAGCGCGATCTCGGGACCAAGGATTGGGGCGCGGCGATTCCTGGTCATGGCGGCATTCTCGATCGCATCGACAGCCTGATTTTCGTCGCACCACTGTTCATGCAGATGGCCGGATACTATTATCCGGGAGGATGACGAAAATGGCTCAGGAGGCGTCGCTCACTTTCGAACGAAAAACCGTGGCGCGCCTGCGCCGCTTCCCCCGCGAACCGGACCAGTTCGTCTACGGTTTGCGTCTCCTCGTCGCGCTGGTCATTCGCGGGCTGCTCCGCCTTTATAACCGCTTTGAAATCGTCGGTCGGGAACACTTGCCTAACGATGAATCATTCGTTCTGGTGGCGAACCATTCCAGCCATCTCGACACGCTTTGCCTGCTCGCGGCACTTCCGTTGCGACGCCTGCATCGCGCCTTTCCGGTGGCGGCGGAAGATTATTTCTTTCGCGGCCTCCCCCGGACCTGGTTCGCGGCCGTGGTCATGAATGCCATGCCTTTCGCGCGGCAAATTCGGGTGCGGGAAAGTCTTTTCATCTGCGGCCAGCTCCTGGCGCAGCCCGGCAACGTCCTCATCATTTTCCCGGAAGGAACGAGATCGAAGACGGGAGAGACGCAGCTATTCAAATCGGGTATCGGGGCCCTGCTGGCGGGACGCGATGTGAGCGTCCTGCCCTGCTATGTGCAGGGCACGTTTCGAGCATGGCCCAAGGGGCGGCGGTTGCCACGGCCGGGGAAAGTGCGCCTGATCGTAGGAACAGCGCGGAACTATGCAGGGCGTGGCGGAGAGAAGAGCGAGACCGGTGCGATCGCAAGGGAGTTGCAACGTGCCGTGCAGGAATTGGGAGAAAACCGTGCAACCCGCTGAGCAAACGATGTCCAGTTGGGACGGGACCGAGTTGTTCTACCGGGCGTGGTGGCCTGAAGGGAAAAAAGCCAAGAAGGCACTGCTCCTATTCCACCGTGGCCACGAACACTCTGGGCGCTGGCAGGAGACGGTTGACTCGTTGGGCCTGGACGATGTCGCGATCTTCGCCTGGGATGCGCGGGGTCACGGTCGCTCGGCCGGCGAACGCGGCGCGGCGCGAGATCTGGCCGATATGGTCAAAGATGTGGCAGCGTTCGTTAGGCAAATCGCGCAACGTCACGGGATTGCGCTCGAGAGCATGATTGTGCTCGCGCACAGTCTCGCGGCGGTAACGGTGACCGCGTGGGTTCACGATTACGCGCCGCCGATTCGCGCGCTCATTCTGGCGACGGCGGCGTTCGAGGTGAAACTCTATATTCCTTTCGCCATCCCGGCGCTGCGCTTAAAGCAGAAGCTTTTCAGTGCAGGCAAGGTAAAGAGTTACGTCAGGGCGAAAATGTTGACCCACGATCCGGTGGAGGCGGCGCGCTATGAGGCTGATCCACTGATCTTTAGCCAGATAGCAATCAATCTGTTGCTCGATCTCCACGACACTGCACGGCGCTTGCTCGCAGATGCGGGAGCGATCCAGGTGCCGACGCTAGTGCTGGCTGCAGGGCGGGACTGGGTCGTTAGTCTGAAGGCGCAACGGACTTTCTTTGATCGGCTCTCCTCACCCGTGAAGCGGATGCACGTTTTCCCCGCGCAGTTTCACGCCATCTTTCACGAGAAGGAGCGCGGGCAGGTGATCGAGCGGACGCGGGCATTCATTATTGAGTGTTTCGCGCAGCTTTCCCCGGTTGTCTTGCTGCGTGCTGCCGACCAATATGGCTACACCTGGGAGGAGTATGAACGGCTGAAGCTGCGCGGCGGCCCGCAATTCCTCGTCGCTCGGGCGGCGCTGAGAGTCGGTGGGCACCTGAGCAAAGGGATCAGTCTCGGCTGGCAAAGCGGTTTCGATTCCGGCCGGTCTCTCGACTATGTCTACGAGAATCGCCCGCGCGGTTTGTCGCGCCTCGGCAAGTTCATCGACGCCAATTATCTCAACAGCATCGGATGGCGGGGAGTCCGGCAACGCAAAGCCAATCTCGAGCGTGCGCTTCGGGACGCGATCGAAAAACTCCAGACGGAGGGACGCCCGATCCGCATTCTCGACATCGCTGCGGGCGCGGGCCGGTATGTCTTGGAAGCGATGCGCGCGCGGCCGGACATCTCGATTAGCGCGACCCTCCGCGACAACAAACAAGAAAACGTCGATGCAGCACGTGCCCTCGCGAAAGAGTTCGGGCTTAAGAACGTGAGCGTCGGAATAGGGGACGCCTTTGATCGCGCTGCGCTCGCTGCGCTTGCCCCCCGCGCGACGATCGGTGTTGTTTCCGGGCTCTACGAATTATTTCCCTCCAACGACGCGGTTTTGGAGTCGTTAGGCGGGCTGGCCGGGGCAATTGAGCCGGACGGCTTCTTGATTTACACCAATCAACCCTGGCATCCGCAGCTTGAATTCATCGCTCGCGTTCTGCGCAATCGCGAGGGAAAGCGATGGATCATGCGGCGACGCACCACCGCGGAGATCGACGAGTTGGTTCGGATGGCGGGTTTCGAGAAATGTGCGATGGAGATCGATCGATGGGGGATGTTTACTGTCGCGGTCGCGCGCCGCGCTCGCTCCTGAAAGCGGACACCTCAGTTTCGCGCACGAAGGCGCTTTCTGCTTCGGTTGGATTATCGCTGTTCTTCCTGCTGGTTTACGGGGCCTGCCTCTGGGTCACAGCGCGGCGCGGTGACGTCGGGGTCTTCTATTTTGCCTGGGAGCGAACAATTCCGTTCGTCCCGTTCATGATCCTTCCTTACATGTCGATCGATCTATTCTTTGTCGCGGCGCCGTTTCTTTTTCGCGATTCGCGGGAACTCGAAATGTTCATCGTGCGGGTCGCGAGTGCGATCTTTCTTGCGGGCGTTTGTTTCCTGGTCATGCCGTTTCGCTTCGCCTTTCCGAGACCGCATGCCGATGGTTTGCTGGGCGCGCTCTTCGATTGGTTCCGCGGGATAGACGCGCCTTACAATCTCTTTCCCTCGCTCCACGCGGCGCTTCTGCTTTTCCTGATCGATGCCTATGCACGACACCTGCGCGGTCTGAGACGAGCTGCTGTGATATTCTGGTTCGTCCTGATTGGTCTCTCCCCGCTGCTGACTCATCAACATCACGTGATTGATATCCTCGGCGGATTTGCCTTGGCCGCGCTTTGCTTGCTTTTTATCCGGCCAAAGATTTACCTCGATTCCGTCGAGCGCAGCCCCTAAACAAAGCGCGGCTATGAACTACAGCGAACTGATCCAGCTCTATTTCGATCGCTCCACCGCGATGCAAAACTATTGGAATCTCTACGTTCTGGTCGTCGGCGGTATCCTTGCTTTCTCCTCCTTGCGGAAGCAGCACGCCGCTGTGACGACAGCGCTCGTCTGTCTTTTATTTGGGCTTTTCGCCTACGAAAACCTTGGCGCGATGAAAGATGTCACGGCACAGCGCTTCGCGTTACTCGACGCGATCAAGCAATTCGATGCCAACAACGGGGCTACGACAAATCCAAAACCGGTGCGCGAACGGCTTGAACCGACGCTCACGCCGGCGACCTATTCAAGTGTCAGAGCCACCCACGTCACGAGCGATATTTTAACGATCGCCGCTCTGGTCGCGATGGAATTGCGGAGACGCACGCTGCGCGAAGTCCTGCACGTATCGTGAGGTGCCGGAGCGCCGCCAAGTCGGCTACGGCAACTCGACACGACGCTTTTGTTTGAATCTGCGGGTCGATTGAGTGCAAGATAGCGCCATGGTCCGCGTTCTCCGGAGGTTTGCCCTTTTTCTTTCCCTTATCGCTTTCGCATCGGGTGAACCGAGTGTCGCAGCAAATCCTCTGGGCGAATTTTTCAAGAGAGTCGGACGTTCCATTTCGAACCTAGGAAAGAGCCCAACCCCGACACCCACTCCGCGAAAGTCGCACCAGGGCACCCAAAGAGCCGAAACGGTCGCTGACAAAAAGGACATGTCGAATCCTCCGTCAGCCATGCCCTTGGTCACGCCTACGCCGATTCCGATGGACGTCCGGCCGGCCACGGTTGCTCCAACGGACCGCCGGCGATCACGGGATCTGCCTTACGGCGTGGCCGTACTGAATCGGCCCGGGTTGGTGACCAGCCCCTACGCGCCCAATCAAGGGTTGGTGGATGTGCGTGCGTTTCCCAAGTCCACGGAAGTCATGGACCCTTTCACGGGCAAGGTGTTCCTTACCCCGTGACGGCCTCCTTCACCGGGTCGGCGAGGCTCCTTTTTTAGGGCCGCTCTAATCGGAAGCCCGCTGGCGGCGGCCTGACTCTTGCTACTCTGTCCTGGCGACGGAATGAAGAACGGTTTGAGGATCCTGACTGTCGAGGACGAGACCGCGGTGGCTCAGTTGCTGGCGCTGGTGCTTTGCGGCCCCAATTGCAAGGTAACATCTGCCGCCGACGGCGGGGAGGCGCTGGCCAAAATTGCGGCCTCGGAGCAACCCTTCGACATCGTTATTACCGATCACCAAATGCCGCGGGTAACTGGCCTCGAACTTGTGCGTCAGCTACGGGCGCTGAATTTCGGCGGCAAAATCGTCGTCCTCTCGGCTTTCTTGAACGAGGAAAATGTCAGGGCTTACAAAGCGCTCGGCGTGGATCTAATGCTAGCCAAGCCGTTTGACATGGACGAACTCCGCAAGGCCATCGGCATTCTCGCCGACGAAGCGCCGGTTTACGCTCATCGCACGACCGAGTGGCGCTGAGCGGCAGGGGCTGCGTTTGATTTGCCCGGATTCGATGACGGGGCATGGCGGATGCTTTAAAGATAACCGCTACGCTTTCACCATGGGAAGTTCACTGAAAATTCTGGCCGTCGACGATGAACCATCGATTGTTCAATCGATGTTCTTTATTTTCGAACAGCCGATGTATGAATTGGATAGTGCAGGGGATGGCGAGGCAGCCCTAGCCCGTGTCGCGGCGAATCCGAATCCGTTCGATGTCGTTATCACCGACAACAATATGCCGGGCGTCTCCGGCATCGAACTGGTGCGTCAACTGCGCGAGCGAAATTTTCCGGGCAAGATCATGGTCCTCTCGGCGCATCTTTCAGTGGATGTGCGTGCGGCCTATGAGGAGATGAAAGTCGACGCCATGATCGAGAAGCCCTTTAGTGTCAAAGCGCTTCGCCATGCGCTGGACGAGCTCGCGGCCTAGCCGCGGGCAAAGAAGTTCGGACAGTGCGAAGAGAAGGAGAATCTAAAACTCGAACCGCATCAACCACTGGGTGAGCGGTTCCCTTGTGAATCCGAGCGGTTCAAAGATTTCCTGCCCTAAGCTTTCCGGGAAGAACGGGCGGGCCACGAATTCGCGGTCCAAGTGACGCTGCAAGACGGCGGAAAGAGCTTGTCGCGAAGAAACAGCGTGAACGCGAATTGGCCCGGTGGCGGTGGGATCGCTGATCACCGCAAGAGCCCGGTCGGAAGCAAAGGCGCGTGCCGATTCGAGCTTTGCGACGGCGTCCCGCGAAATCTGCCACGGAAGTTCAGGGAATTCTCTGGCACTCGGCAACTGGCTCGCTACCGCGAGTGAAATTTCCGCGAACTCCCCTGACAGCTCTGCCGTGGCTCCGCCGGGCGGACGCCGCCAGCCGCACAGGCGAGCAAGTGAACGGAAGCCTTCCTTCTCATAAAGGGCATAAGCTGGCGGATTCTGCTCGATGACTTCGAGAAACATCATTCGGTCGCCGCGCGCCCTGGCCTCGTCGAGCAGATGCCGCAACAATCCACGCGCCACGCCTGTCCGGCGCGATGCGGCCAGGACGCCCATGCCGGCGAGGCGCGAAAGATCCCCAGTACGCGTGATGTAGCCAAAGCCACATAGTCCCGCGGCGCTCTGCGCGAACCGGCTGTAGCAAAGGTCGATGCCTTGGGCATGAACGAAGCGACCCAGTGCCGCTGCGTCCATGGCAACGGGACCGCCCACATAACCGCGGAATGCTTCCGTGAATGTCGCGGCCTGCGCGGCGAGCGGGACGTCGTGGGCAGGGATAATTTCGAAGGTCACGTCCAACGGAAATGCAAACGCGAATCCAGTCGCCTAACGAGATCCACCGAGCCCTAGCCGCTCCGCATCGGCTTGCAAGGCCGCAATGACTCCGGCGATTACTTCTTCCAACGGTCGCCCCAGTTTAGCCGCGCCGCAGATGATGTCCTCGCGGTTCACGGCCCGGGCAAACGCTTTGTCTTTCATTTTCTTTTTTACCGCGGCCACGTCGACTTCCTGGATGCTCTTAGAAGGTCGCACCCGCGCCACCGCCATGACAAAGCCGCTCAGTTCGTCAACCGCATAGAGAGTCCGCTCCAGAGGGGTGACCCGCGCGACGCCCGCGTAATCCGCGTGGGAGAGGATCGCTCGGCAAACTTCTTCGCTCCATCCGTGTTCGCGCAGCCAGGTTGCGGCGACAAAGGGATGCCCGTCAGTCGGGCTGCGTTCGAGATTCGGGTTGCGCTCGTAATCCATGTCGTGCAAGAGCCCAACCGCTTCCCAGAGGTCCGGATCTCCCCCGCTTGCCGGTGCGAAATGCCGGAGCGAGCCGGCCACTGCGTAGCAATGTCTGCGCAGACTCTCCGATTTGACCCACTCGTGCAGAATGATGCGCGCACGATCAGCGAATGGTGACAGGACCGACGGTGGCGAAGATTCGCCGTGGTGGGCGTTATCCTGCGAGATCATTTAAATCCCTCTGCGCAGGACAACGGATTGAGCGCTCTGGCCGGCAACCTCAAAGCCGAAGCGCTCAAAGAGGCGTACCGCGGGACTGTTTGCGCCGACCCGCAATAGGACCGCCGAGAGTCTCGGATTCGTTCGCACCAATTGGGTGAGGAGCGAAGCACCAATCCCGCGATGACGATGTCCCGGCCTGACAACGAAAGCCAGCTCCGGTGGTTCTTCGCCCGGACAGCACTCCACCGGCGACCTCAGCCAAACTGCGCCGAGGATCGTTCTCCCTTCCTTGTCATGGACGATGTAGCCCTTGTCTGCGGGACGGCCCCAGCCTTCGACGTAGCGGGCGTATTCGGGACGCTGCATCATTTCCCTGGACGGCGCTTCACCTTCCGCCGGGCTAAGTGCCTGGTAGAGCATCTCCCACAGAACTACTTCGTCGTCGCCCGTGAGAGGCCGGAGCACATAATCGGCGGGAGCAAACATTTTGGTTTCCTGGTGTTATTATTCCACTTTTCGCTCGGTAAAGAGTTGGTTTAGCTCGGCAAACCGAGCGCCGCCAGCGAGTTTTTTGAAGTTGCCATCCGTGGCGATCTCACGCGCGCCGCGGACGAAGGCGCCCCACGCCGCAAGCGCCAAGCCCGACCCGACCGAGATGCGGCGGACCCCAAGGTCAGCTATCTGTGCTTGCGAGAAGTTCGAGTTGAACCCGGAGACGAGAACGTTAACCGGCTTCGGAGCCACCGCCCTAACGACTGCGGTGATCTCCTCCTCCTCAGTCAGGCCCGGGGCGTAGAGGCAATCTGCTCCCGCCTGAGCATACGCTACGAGGCGCGCCAGCACCGTCCGCAGCGGATCAGCGTGCCCAACCAGAAATGCCTCGCACCGGCCGGTGAGAATGATCTGATTTTGGGAGGCGTCAATCGCGGCCCGGGCCGCACGGATCCGCTCAACGGCGAGGTCATGGCTGTAAAGCGGAAGATCATTCCGCCCGGTGGAATCCTCGATTGAAAGCCCGGCGACGCCCGTAGTAATGCAGCGAGTCACGTTGGCCTCCACCTCTTGAGGTTCATCGGCAAAGCCATTGAGGAAATCGGCGTTGACGGGAAGCGAGGTAGCGGCGACAACGTCGCTGATGTGCTGGAGCATCTCGTCGCGGGCCACCGCGCCATCCTGTTTTCCTCGGCTAAATGCGTACCCGGCGGAAGTGGTGGCGAGCGCCTTGAATCCCAATTGGCACAGGTAGATGGCCGTTCCAGCGTCCCACGGATTTGGCAGCACGAAACATCCTCCGGCGTGCAATCTGCGGAACTCTTCACAGACGGATCGTTGTGCGTCGGCCATGCGGGGAATTTATTCCGATCCCGCGTGTCCGCCAATCCCGCCGTTTCGCCGCCTGCGGGACGCGTCCGACGCGTCTCCGCCGGCCTGTCGTTAAGGTTCCGATTATGGTATTCTCGATCGGCACCGCCGTAAGGCGCGCGCGAGTCGCTTGGGCGAATGACGCGATGATCGGGCCTTCAAAATGCTGATTCGTTTTGGTTCAACCGCCGCATGACCCCTCTTGTCAGCATCATCATTCCGACTTTCGATCGGCCACGTTATCTGCAAGAGGCGATCGAGGCAGTGTTGGCGCAGACTTATTCGAACATCGAGGTACTTGTTTTCGACAATGGCACTCTGGACGAGACTCTTGCGGTCGCGGGGGACGCGGCCCGCCGTGACCCGCGGGTGAGATTTCAGCGCAACGAGTGCAACCTGGGCATGTCGGCTAATTTCAATGCATTGGCGCGGGCGGCGCGAGGTGAGTTTCTGGTCGCGATCGGCGACGATGATCGGCTGCTGCCCGAGTTTGTGAGCCGATTGGTCGGCGTGATGCGTCCGGAGTTGGGCGTGGCGTTTTCGAACCACTACCTTATCAACGCCGAAGGGACGCGGCTCGAACCGGAGAGCCGTGAATACACGCGGCACTACGGGCGCGATACTATCCCGGCTGGCGTGCTCGAAAAT
>Ga0268266_10004975_pt1 | contig 12569 bp, 15 predicted proteins | sample KBSS13metaG_FD_190356 | JGI IMG/M metagenome (GOLD analysis project Ga0268266, IMG submission 190356) | Switchgrass rhizosphere microbial communities from Kellogg Biological Station, Michigan, USA - KBS S1-3 metaG (SPAdes) (version 2) | ecosystem: Host-associated > Plants > Roots > Rhizosphere...
CGTGCCGCCGGTCGCCATCGCATCGCGCGCGTTGAGCGCGAGGTTGATGAACGCGAGCTCGAGCTGCCCCGGATCGACGCGGATCAGCGGCACGTCGGCCGCGATCGCCGCCTCGACGGCGATGTGCGGGCCCAGCACGCGCTGCAGCATGGCGACGACCCGACGGATCAGCGCGCCGACATCCGTGAGCTGCGGCGACAGCGCTTGCTGGCGCGCGAACGCGAGCATCTGACGCGTCAGCGTGGCGCCTTGCTGCACCGTGCGCTTGATGTCGGCGAGGTCGCAGCGCACCTCGTGGTCCGGCGGCAGCTTGCGTTCGGCGCGCTCGACCGACGTCAACGCGATCGTCAGAAGGTTATTGAAGTCGTGGGCGACGCCCGCGGCGAGCTTGTTGATCGCGTCGAGCCGATGCGCGCGCTGGAGCTGCTCTTCGAGCGCGACCCTGGCGCTGACGTCGTGCACGATCGATAGCAGCAGCACGCGGCCGCTCAGCCTGACCGGGCCGCTGTAGACATCGACGTTGCGGACCGCGCCGGAGGCCGTGCGGTGGCGGAAGTGGAACGACGTCGACTGCTGGGTCCGCGCGCGCTCTAGCTCGGCCTGGAGCTCCTCGTTGCTGAGCACGTTGATCTCCGCGATGTTCATCCGACGGAGCGCGGCCAGCGGCCACCCGTAGAACGCCTCGGCCGCCGGGTTGGCGTCGATGATCGTTCCGTCCGCTGGATCGATGAGCAGCTTTATCGCCGTGTTCACTTCGAACATCGCGCGATAGAACTCCTCCCGCTCGCGGAGCTCTTCGAGCTCAGTAACCACCGCCATAACTCTACCTGGATCGTCTCCTCAAGTAGTCGAGATGGGACCCCAGTCGTAAACGATCGTAGCCAACCTGTTGATCGATCAGCGTGTCTCCCGTGGCACGCGTTCTGCTCTCTGGGGGAGACAGCGCAACCCATCCACCAAGGAAGTCACCATGTCGACCAAGTCCAACGAAGAGCTCCCCTCCATCGACCCCACCCAGCTCTCGGCCGTGACAGGCGGCGTGACGGATACGTCGTCCTCCAGCGACCTGACCGCGGCGATGCAGCAGATGGTCGCGTCCCTGCAGGACCTCACGCAGAATCAGAACTCCGGTTCGGGCAACATGCTCATGGAGATGCTCCCGCTCATGATGATGATGCGGGGCTCTGAAGCTGCTGCGGCGCCGCCGGTCGAGTATCCGCCGCCCCAGATTCCGGGCTGGACCCTGATTCCCTGAACACCAGGGCGGTGCTAGACCGCGCGCATGGCTCTCAAGCGTACGGCAACCGCCATCTGGCACGGCAACGGCCCACAGGGTAAGGGCGCGATCTCGACGCTGTCGGGTGCGCTCAAAGATCAGGCGTACGGCTTCAACACGCGCTTTGCGTCGGAGGACGGCAAGGCGGGCACGAACCCCGAGGAGCTGCTCGGGGCCGCGCACGCTAGCTGCTTCACGATGGCCGTCGCGTTCGCGCTGACGAACGAGAAGCTCGAGGCAACCGAGCTCTCGACCGTCGCGACGGTCTCGTTGGAGAAACAAGATGCGGGATGGACGATCACGAAGATCGACCTCGCGCTCGAGGGTGTCGTTCCCAACATCGATGCCGCCAAGTTTCAGGCGATCGCTGAAGGGGCGAAGAAAAATTGTCCGATCTCGCGTGCGCTCTCCGCGACGCCGATCTCGATGACCGCAAAGCTGCGTTAGTCGAGGTCGACGTCGACGGAGTCTTTGTCTTTGGCGCGCTTCGGCGGAGGCGGCGGTCCTTTGCGGACCTGCTGGAAGGTTTGCTTGAGCTCCTCGGTCTCGACATCGACCGTGAGCCCGGCGAGCGCCGATGCCGGTAGTGCGAGTGCCTGGGCGAGTGCTCGAAGGTAATCGTCCTCGGCGAAGTCGATCTCGTCGTCCGACTCGATCACCGCGCTGGCGAGGAACAACAGCTTCTTGCGATCGTCCTCGGAGTCGTCTGCGAACGGCTTTGCAGCCGCCGCCAGATCGAACGCATCCGGGTCGAAGCTCGCCAGGCGTAGCTCGACTTCGGTGGGCAATTCGCCCGCGAGATCCTCGAGGAGGGCACGGATCTCGTCGCGTTCGGCGTCGCGGACCTCGCGGTCGGCGTACGCAGCTCCGAGCAACACGTCACACAGCGGCAGGATCCGGTCGGCGATCGCCATCGCCGCCGAGCATACCGCCAACCGTTACCAGCAGTGGTGCCAGCCCCAGCCGCCGCCGCCGCCGCCGTACACGACGACGTTCGACTGGGCCGGGCGCGAGAACGCCATGCACAGGCCGAGCATCATCATCTCTTGCGTCTGCTCGCTGCCGTTGTTCTTGTTGAGGCTCTTGAGCGTGTTGTTGAGGCTCGCCAGGGCGCCCGACAGTCCGCCGCCACACGATCCAGTGCCAGTGCCAGTACCCGTCGACAGCGGCGTCGTGGTCGCCGTGGGCGAACCGCCGGGGATCGAGCTCGAGCCTTTGCCGCCAATAACCGAATCGAGAGAAGTCTTGGAGATGGTCTGCATGGTGGGATGCTCCTTCGTGACTGGCTACTAAAGCAGCCATTGTGCCACGCGTATGTATACGGAATGATACGCGAAGCTATGCCTCAACCTGTATTGCCCCGGTTGACACACGACTACCGGCGGCGACAGACCAGCCCGCTTGCCGCGGCGAAGGGTATACGCTGCGGGCCGTATGCGAGCCCTTCTCGTTACGGCCGTGCTCGCCGTGCCGGCCCTCGCCCATGCCGACGGCAATGTGGAACTCGCAGGAGGCATTTCGATTCCTGCGGGAGACAACAACTGGAACAACATCGCGGGGACCAGTCCCAAGCTGGGCCTGCGCCTCGGCGACATGGTCGGGGACTTCGGCGGCATGCTCCAGGCCGACTGGACGCCGGTGAACCTCAACAACTCGGGCGGCTCGTTCGGCTTCGGCTCGACCAACGCGAGCGCGCACGTGTTCCGCGTGCTGGCGGACTTCGCGTTCCAGCACCACCTGATCGGCCACCTGGTCGTCAGCGGCCGTGCCGGCATCGGCATCGACGTCGCGCACGCCAGCGGGAGTGTCACCGTGCTCGGAGCCACCGGCTCGCGGTCGGATACCGACGTGGGGCTGGCCGTCGAGTTTGGTGGGGGCGTTTGGTACGATTTCGGCACCACGCAGGTCGGAGCCGAGATCGCCGTGCCGATCGGCAACCACTCGACCGCGTCCCAGAACGGCAGCATCCCGTTCCAGTACGCGATGGAGAACGTCGACCTGCTCGCCGGCGTGCGGTTCCGCGGGTTCTAAGGCCGCAGCACGCCAGCGACGTCGGCATGCGCGACGCCGCGCAGCTCGGCCACGACCTCGCTGGGCAGCGGAAACCAGCGCAGCTCCTCGAAGTCGGGAGTGCGCTCCGGATCGATGATGTCGAGCGTGCGGCAGTCCTGGGCCGCCGCCTCGATGACGCGGCGCGCATCGTCGAGATAGTTGGGCAGCGCCCATTCCGGCTCGGTCGAGTGCCGCGACCGATACTCGAGCTTGCCGGCGCGATACGAGATGTCGCCGAGGCGCATCACGGACTTGAGGTTGTGGCCGCGGTGCCGCCACTCGCCGGTGTCCGGGTCGAACGCGTAGTGCGGCAGGAGCTTCCAGCCGTCGTTCGCGATCATGTGGATCGCGTCGATGATGAACTGGAACTGGGTCTCCGACAGGAAGTAGTTGAAGTTGACGCGCACCCAGCCCGGCTTGATGCCCTCGCAGCCGCGGACGATCTCGCGCTCGAACTCCTTGCTGGTGTCGATGTCGATGCCGAGCAAGCGATGGCCGTACGGGCCGGCGCAGCCACAGCCGCCGCGCGACTGGATGCCGAACAGGTCGTTGAGCAGCGCCACGACGAAGTTGTGATGCAAATACGCGCGGCGGTGCCGCACGATGAACGACACGATCGAGAGCCGCCAGGCCTTGTGGTTGCCGAGGATCGCGATGTTCTCGTTGGTCGACCACGACGCGACCGCACGGTGGATGAAGTCGACCTCGCGCTCGCGGATCGCGTCGGCGCCGACGGCGTCCTTGAGCTGGAACACGAGCCCGGCGCGGACCGACTCGATGATCGCCGGCGTGCCGCCCTCCTCGCGCATCACCGGATCGGCGACGTAGACGTGCTCGTCCTCGTTGACGTACGCGACCGTGCCGCCGCCCGGCGTCACCGGCACCGTGTTCACGACGAGCTGGCGCTTGACCACCAGCACGCCCGGCGTCTGCGGCCCGCCGATGAACTTGTGCGGCGAGATGAACACCGCATCCTTGCCGGTCATGTCGATCTGCACGTACGGGCCCGCCGCCGCGTAGTCCCAGAACGAGAGCGCGCCGTGCTCGTGGAGCAGCTTGGAGATCGCCTCGGTGTCGGACGCGATTCCCGTGACGTTCGATGCCGCCGAGAAGCTGCCGATCTTGAGCGGGCGCGCCTTGAACCGCGCGAGCTCGGCGCCCAGATGCACGAGATCGATGTGGCCGTCGGGGTCCTCGTGGATCACGACGACGTCGGCGATCGACTCGCGCCACGGCAGCTCGTTGGAGTGGTGCTCGAACGGCCCGATGAACACGACCGGGCGCTGATCCGCGGGAATGTGCGACGCGAGCGCGAAGCGGTCGTCGAGATCGGACGGGATCCGCAGGTTCATCACGGCGATCAGCTTGTTGATCGCGCCGGTCGCGCCCGAGCCGCAGAAGATCACGAGGTCGTCGGGGCCGCCGCCGACCGCGCGATGGATGATCGCGCGCGCGTCGTCGCGAAACTGCGTGGTCTGGCGCCCGGTGCCGGAGGTTTCGGTGTGCGTGTTCGCGTAGAGCGGCATCACCTCGTCGCGGATGAAGTCCTCGATGAACGTGAGCGACCGCCCCGACGCGGTGTAGTCGGCGTAGGTCACGCGCCGCGGCCCGTAGGGCCCTTCGAGCGCGCAGTCGTCGCCGATGATCGAGGTGCGGATGGTCTCGATGAGGCGTGCGCTGGCGGGATGCACGCCCAGGAGCCTACTTGATCGCCGCGTCGAGTAGGTGCGCCGCGATCTCCCGCGCGCGGAGTGGCGCGGTTGGATCGCGATCCATGCGCGCCGTCGCGTTCGCCCCATCGTAGAGCAGCACGAGCTGGCCCGCGAGCCGCTCGGGGTCGCGCGCTCCGGCCTCGCGCGCGAGCCCTGCGAACAGGCCGTGCGTCCACGCACGCATCTCGTCGCAGACCGGCTCGACGGGGCTGCCCGCCCGCGACTCGGCCCTCGCGTTCAAGAACGCGCAGCCACGAAACGCCGGTTGGGAGGCGACCTCGGCGAGGATCTCGTAGATACCGAGCAAGCGCTCGCGCGGCGTGTCGAAGCGCGCGAGCGCCGCGGTGATCCGAGCCACCCGCCGCTGATGCCGGCGCTCGAGATAGGCGCGGACGAGCTCGTCCTTGCTGCCGAACACGCTGTACAAGGACGCCTTCGCGACGCCGGCGCGCTCGATCACGCGATCGATGCCGACCGACTGCACGCCCTCCGCGTAGAAGAGGTCGTCAGCGGCATCGAGCAGGCGCTCGCGAGGACTGGGGGTGGACGGCGGCATCGACTTGACAATACCAGACAGGTCTGTCTAGTCTAGCTCCATCGCAGACAGACCTTTCTGTTCATTCGAGATCATCATGATAAACCAAGATGTTACGATGACAAGCACGACCGAACAGACCTTTCTGGATGCCACCAAGAGCTGGCGCCGGAACACCGCGGACGGCTGGCCGGCGGGGCCGCAAGCCCGCGGCGTTACGGGCGAATCCGCGGGCGAGTCCGCGGGCGAATCCGCGGGCACGCTCGGCACCGCATCGGCGAACGCATCGGCGGCGCGACGGGCGTGGGCGTTGTCGCCGCGGGCGGCGTTCTACCTGCAGGCGTCGATGATCATCTCGTTCCTGTGCGGCTCGAGCGCGCCGACCCCGCTGTACGCGATCTATCAGGCGGCGTGGGGCTTCACGCCGATCACCGTGACGGTGATCTTCGGCAGCTACGCGATCGCGGTGCTCGCGGCGCTGCTGACCGCGGGCTCGCTGTCCGATCACGTCGGCCGCAAGCCGGTCCTGCTCGTCGCGATCGCACTGCAGATGATCTCGATGATCGCGTTCGCAACCGCGGGAAGCGTGCATGCGTTGATCGTCGCGCGCGTGCTGCAAGGCGTCGCGACCGGCGGCGCCGTCGGCACGGTCGGAGCCGGCTTGCTCGACCTCGACCGCGCGAAGGGCACGGTCGCGAACTCGGTGGCGCCGATGGCAGGCGCCGCGATCGGCGCGCTCGGTGCGAGCTTGCTCGTCGAGCTCCTGCCGGCACCGACCGAGCTCGTGTACATCGTGGTGCTCGTCGTGCTCGTCGCGCAGGCGATCGGCGTCACATGGATGACCGAATCGGTCACGCCGAAGCCGGGTGCGTTGGCGTCGCTGCGACCGCACCTCGCCATGCCGCGTGCCACGCGGCGCGCACTGTTCGCGCTCACCCCGGCGCTGATCGGCATGTGGGCGCTCTACGGCTTCTACGGCTCGCTCGGTCCGGCGCTCGCGCGCACGATCGCGCATTCGAGCTCGCACTTGCTCGGCGGGCTCGCGCTCGCCGCGCTCGCGGGCAGCGGCGCCGCGACGGTGTTCGCGTTCGGCGATCGCGAGCCGCGCACGCTCGCGCGCGGCGGGTTCGTCATGATCGGCGGTGTCGCGCTCGTGCTCGCATCGATCGCCGGCGAATCGCTCGCGTTGTTCTTCGTCGGCACGGCGCTCGCCGGCGCCGGGTTCGGCGCGGCGTATCAAGGTGCGCTGCGCGTCGTGTTGCCGCTCGCCGAGCCGCACGAGCGCGCCGGCCTGTTTTCGATCCTCTACGTGATCTGCTACCTCGCGATGGGCGTGCCGGCGGTCATCGCGGGCGCGTTCGTCGTGTACGCCGGCAGCATCACGCACGCCGCGTACGGCTACGGGCTCGCGGTGATCGCGCTCGCGGGCCTCGCGCTGGCATTGCGCCGCGAGCGCTAGACGGTCAGTACGATCTTGCCGAAGCCGGCGTTGCTCGCCATGTGCGCGTGCGCTTTCGCGGCGTCGGCGAGCGGCATGACCGCGTCGATGATCGGCTTGACGAGCCGCTTGGCGAACAGCGGCACGACGTTGGTCTCGAACGAGCGCATCGCCGCGATCTTCTGCTCGAGCGGCCGCGCGCGCAGCACGGTGCCGACGATCGTCGCGCGCTTGTGCAGCATCATGCCGAGGTCGAGCTCGCCGCGCGCACCGGCGAGCAAGCCGACCAGCACGATCCGGCCGAGCGGCTGGATCGCGCGCAGATCCTCGGCGAGGTAGGCGCCGCCGACGAGCTCGATCACGATCTTCGGCGCGGGGATCTTCGACGCGAACTTGCCGTCCTCGGGGACGACGCCGATGTCGAGCCCGAGCGACTTGCAGCGATCGAGCTTGGCTTGCGAGCGCGCGGTCGCCACGACCGTGGCGCCGAGCGCGTGGCCGAGCTGGATCGCCGCCGTGCCGACACCGCTGCCCGCCGCACTGACGAGGATCGTGTCGCCACCGACGAACCCGCCGCGCTCGACGAGCGCGTCGTACGCGGTGACGAACGCTTCGGGCACCGCCGCGGCGTCCTCGAACGACATGCCGTCTGGGATCTTCGCGACCGCGCGCTCGTGCGAGACGATCGCCTCGGCGTACGCGCCGCCACCGACGAGCCCGAACACGCGGTCGCCGACGGCCAGGCGCTCGACGCCGGGGCCGAGGGCCTCGACCACGCCGGCAAATTCCAGACCTGGAATGTCGGGCGGCGCGTCGCTGGGCGCAGGGTAGGCACCCATGCGCTGCAGCAGATCCGCGCGATTGACCGCGCAGGCGCGCACGCGCACACGCACCTCACCACGCGACGGCTCGGGCACGGGCCTCTCGACGAGAACTAATGTTTCAGGCCCGCCCGGCTTCGTGATCGCGATAGCTCGCATGGTGGGCGAGTAGTAGCATCGAGACGTGAAGACGGTCGCTCTCCTGCTCGCCCTGCCACTGGCGGCGTGCGGCGCGACGCAGCAGCCGCTGCTCGCGAATGCGCCGCGTCCGAACGTGGCCGCGGCAGCGGGCGTGACCGCAGCGGCCGCAGCGGCGCTGACGCTCGCGAGCCCGTCGAGCGTGCAGCAGAAGCCCGAAGACAAGATCAACGAGGACACGCGACCTCAAGAGGTCAACGAGAGCGTGCCGTCCGACGTGTTCGACCGGCTCGACGCGCAGTCGACCGGATCGGACGCGTCGACCAAAGCGGCGTCTGCGCCGGCTGCGAAGAAGAAGAAAGCGGCGCCCGCGCGGCTGCCGTCGCCCAAGGAAGCGGTCGAGCAGACCCAGCCATCGGCAGCCGACGTTCCAGCCAACTAATTGACATCGCTGCTGTATCTGTAATTGGTTGAACCATTCAACCAATCCGTGATACGCGGCGCGTCATGAAACGGATCCTCGCACTCGCGCTGTTCGCCGCCTGCACGCCGCATCGCCCGATCGCTGACGCTCCGAGCTTCGACTCGGTCCGCGAGCGGCTGGAGGCACAAACCGCCAACCTGTTCGTCGGCTCGACGCTCGACGCTGGAATGCTCGGCGCCGAGCACCTCACCGACACGGGCTGGCAGAGCGGCTCGGCCGCGGTCTCGATCAGCACGGGCGAGCTCGCCGTGACGATCGCCGGCAGCGGCGCGCTCGAGGTCAGCACGCTCGACCTGTCGTTCGACTCGATCGACATTCCGCCGTCGGTGTTCGGCACGCCCGCACAGCTCGACAACGTTCGGCTGCAGCTGCCCACGCCGACCGCCACGCCGGTGACGTGGAGCGACAACGACGACGTCGTCGTGACGCTACCGCTCGAGCTGTCGCTGTCGTGGTCGCTCGCGGTCAACGGCGGCGCGATCCCGCTCGGTGCGCAGATGCTTCCGCCGATCCCGTTCGACGTCACGATCGGCGGCGACGGCTCGACGGTGACCGCGTCGTTCGCGCTTCACGCCGACGGCGAGCTGTGGAGCTGGGCCGACCTGCTGAAGCTCACGGCCATCCACGTGTCGGCCGACGCGGCGACCGTCGAGGAGTAAGCTTGCGCGGTGGCGATCCCGTGCGCGACTTGCGGTAACCCCGTGCACGAGAGCGCCGTGAAATGTCCGCACTGCGGCGACCTCAGCGGCGTGCCGGTCGATCCCGAGGCGCTCGCCGAAGCGAGGGCGACTGCGATCGACCTGCCGCGCGACGACGAGCCGCTCCAGAATCGCGTCGCGACCGCGATCGTCGAGGCGGTATCGCACGCGTTCGACGCCGCGGCCGAGCTGGTCAAGCCGGACGATCCGGACAATGACCCGCTGCCGCGTGCGACCGCCCGCGACACGAGTCGCGCGAGGTCGTCATCGGTTCCGACCTCGGGGCGAGACCGGCGCTAGTCGTCCGACGAGAACTCGCCCGACGTCTGGAAGTTGCCGTTGCCGACTGGTGTGCCGACGCTGCCGTAGTTGCCAAGCCCGGTGCCGGTCACGCTCGCCCCTGGCGGGGCGCTGACCTGCACGGGTGGTTGCTGGGGCTGCGCTGGTGCGGGCGCCGCGGCTTGCTTCTTGGCGAAGCCGAAGCCCCCGGTCACGCCTTCCAGATCCAATGCGTAGATGATCCGCATGACCGGTAATTGAGCACCGCGCGTGCCAGGTTTCGGCCCAGCGATCTCGACGCCTTGCGACGGGCTTGGGGTGGGAGCGCGTCTACTGGGGGCTGCGTTCGGCGGAAGCGGCCATCACCTCCTGATAGCCCGACTCGAACCAGCGCTCGAGCTCCTTCGCGCGCTGCATCGCGAATGGATGCGTGCGGTTGATCGTGAGCAGGAGCTTGTAGGCCTTGTCGAGGGTCGAGCGATCGACCTCCTCGTACTCGCGGACCTGGCGCAGGAACTCCTCGCGGTCCATCTCGGCGGCGAGACGCGTCGTCCCGCCCGCGAGCTTCATGAACGTGTCGCGCCCTGCCTCGAGATCCTGCACGCACAGCAGTGCGGCGCGATCGGACGTCAGCTCGGCGCAGCGGTACCACTCGAGCAGCGCGACGACCAGGCCCTGGCCGAGCCACGCGCCGATGCCCAGCGTCGCCTGGCCGATCAGCTCGACCAGCGCGACGATGTTGCGCGCCATCGTGCCGTACAGCACGTGGCCGGCCTTGATGTGCCCGACCTCGTGACCGATCACGAAGAACAGCTCCTCGTCGGTCATCATGTCGATCAGCCCCGAGGTCACCGTGATGAACGGCTTGGTGTGGCCGTAGGTGAACGCGTTGGGGACCGGGTCGAGCGTCACGTACATCTCGGGCTCGGCGACGTCGAGGATCTTGCAAGCCCAGGTCAACGACCGGTGCAGCCGGCCGAACATCTTCGGCGTCACCCGCAGGTTCGACGCGACGTTGTCGACGTAATAGATGCGCTCGAGGCCGTACTCGAGGAGCTTTGCCATCGCCTTGTCGAGGCCCGGGATCTTCTTCAGCGCGTCGGTGGCGCGTGCATCCGAAGGGTGCCGAAACCTCTCGATGTCGAGGCCTGTCAGCGTGCGCAGCTTACGTTTCTTGGTGCCCTCGTCCGCCATGGGATGTGCAGAAGTTACACCTTGCCAGACCCGTCCCGATCCGAAACACTTGGAGCATGTATCGCGACTCCGCCGCGGCGCTCGACGAGCATGACCGTGCGGTCGGTGCGATTTTGATCGGCGAAGCGCTGGTCGAGCAGTGCGAGCGCGCGGCGGTCAAGGTCAAGCGACCCGAGACGTCGAGCGATCCGGAACGCTGGCGCGCCGTCGATTCGGTCAACGACGCGTACCCCGAAGTCTGGCGCCATCTCGATCGCGCGCGGCGCGTGCTCGCCAAGCGCGGCGCCAACACCGTCGGCTACGACGAGCTCCGCCCGAACGTCCAGCGCGCGGCGACCGACGGCGACACGCAGCACATCGACGAGTGCGCGCTCGATTCCGCGAAGCGCGCGATCGCCGAGCTCAAGCTCGCGGTGCCCGGCGCCGACTGGGATGCGATCGCGGCGCGCACCGACGGCCTCGTCCACGCGCCGCTCGGCCGCAAGCGAGACCGCGCGCGCCTCGCAGTCGGCGCGGTGATCGGCGCGTTCGTGCTCGCGGTGTTCGCGTGGTTCTTGTCGATCGTGCCGGAGCACAAGCCCAGCCACGCCGCGCAGATGCGCCGCGAGCTCGGCACCGTCGTGCAACATCGCAAGGAGCGCATCGCGTTCTTGCAAGCCGAGCTCGGCGACCGCTGCCTGATGCCGACGGCGCGCGAGCTCGTGCGCCAGCTCGCCGAAGACGGCCGCACCGAAGATGCTCGGCAGCTCGGCGAGATCTTCCTCTCGCGCTGCGGCTACGACCGCTCGATCGACAACTGGGCGCACGCACCGCGCCCGGGCCACTGAGCCGAGCGCTAGCTCGCCGGCGAGACGCTGCTCTCGCGCACGAAGACGACGAGGCGTTGGTCGTTGCCGGCCACGTCCATGACCGCTCGTGCGTCGCAGCGCGACCACGACTCCGTCGTGCTCGCGCTTTCGATCGCCTCAGCCGGCGAGGCTGGTCGTTCGCGCCAGCCGATCAATCGGCCGCGTGATCCAGCGGCAAGGTAGCGCCAGGTCGGCGGTGCGCCGGGACGCGGTGATGCGACTTCCACCAGCGCATCGCGACACAGCCGGATCTCGTCGCCGACGTGCGGCGATCGTACGAGCTCGCAGGTGATGTCGTTCATGCCGTGCAGGCTAGCTCGCCGATCTGACATGCTGCCGCCATGCTCGGGCTGGGCTGCATGAAGCTCGCGAGCGTCGAGCCGCTTGCCGCCGCGCTCGACGCCGGCATCGAGCTCATCGACACCGCCGACGCGTACGAAAATGAAGCGCTGATCGGCGGTGCGATCGCCGGCCGAAGCGTATTCGTCGTCGGCAAAGGCGGGCTCGTGCAGCCCGGCTGGCGACCCGATGGTCGCGCGTCGCATCTCGCCGAAGCGGCGCGGGCCAGCCGCGAACGCCTGGGCCGGCTCGACGCGTATCTGCTGCACGCGGTCGATCCCAAGGTCTCGCTCGCGACCAGCGTGCGCGCGCTCGCGAAGCTGCGCGATGCCGGCGTGGCACGCCAGATCGGCGTGTCGAACGTCTCGCTGCACCAGCTCGAGCAAGCGCTCGCGATCACCGCGATCGATCTCGTCGAGATCGAGCTGTCTCCGTGGAAGCTCGACCTCGGGTTCGTCGCGGCCTGCGAGGCCCGCGGCATCCGCGTGCTCGCGCATCGTCCGCTCGGCGGACCGCAGGGCGTGAAACGGCTCGCACGCGAGCCCGCGGTCACGGCCGTCGCCGAGCGGCTCGGCGCCACGCCGGCCGAGGTCGCGCTCGCGTGGCTGCGCTCGCTGTCGCCGATGATCGTGCCGATTCCGGGCGCGACACGCGTCGAGACCGCACGCAGCTGCGCGCGAGACGTCGCGCTCGATGCCGCGGCGCGCGAGCAGCTCGCGGCGCGCTTCGTCGAAGATCGCTCGCGCGCCGCGGCA
>Ga0268266_10004976_pt1 | contig 12568 bp, 8 predicted proteins | sample KBSS13metaG_FD_190356 | JGI IMG/M metagenome (GOLD analysis project Ga0268266, IMG submission 190356) | Switchgrass rhizosphere microbial communities from Kellogg Biological Station, Michigan, USA - KBS S1-3 metaG (SPAdes) (version 2) | ecosystem: Host-associated > Plants > Roots > Rhizosphere >...
CGACGTTAACGGATTTGTAACCGAGTTCGCGCGAAATCTGAATAGCAGCCCGTCCGGCGGCGGAGTTGGCCGCGTTTTGAATGATCCAGTCGCCCGGCTGCAAGACGACGAAATCATGCAGCATGCGCCAGGCGGTGAGTGGATTGATCTTCAGCATCGCGGCCTGTTCAGGCTTGATTTCGCCAGGCGCGGCGATCAGTTTATCGGCCTTCACCACGCACGCTTCTCGCCAGGTTCCGAGGTCGTGCGGCAAGATAACTTGTGTCCCGACAGTGAGGCCTTGCACCGACCCTCCAATTTCTTCCACGACGCCTGCGCCCTCGAAGCCGGGCGTGGCGGGGAGTGGCGCGCGAATCGGATATTTCCCTTCGATCTGATTGAGGTCGGCCGGGTTGATCGGCGCGGCGACGACGCGGACGAGCGCTTCATCAGCGGCCGGCGCCGAAAGTTTCTGCTCCTCCATACGCAAAACCTCCTCGGGTTTTCCGTGCGCCTGGTAGACAATGGCTTTAATACTCCGGCTCATTTCGATGGCGCAGCATCCTACAACGAACACTCCGGCCGGCAATCTTCGATCGGGCGCCCGGGTCGCGCTGGTTGGGATGGGCGCGAACGTGGTCCTGGCAACGGTGAAAATCCTCGCCGGCACATTTGGCCATTCCTATGTTCTGATTGCCGACGGAATCGAATCAGCGCTCGACATAGCGGGCTCGGCCATCATCTGGGGCGGATTAAAGTTTGCGGCGCGTCCGCCTGACGAGACGCATCCATATGGCCATGGCAAAGCGGAGCCGGTGGCAGCCATTATTGTTTCGTTAGGCGTGCTGGCCGCCGCACTCGTTATCGCGGCGCGTAGCGTGCACGAGATTTTTCAACCGCATCACGCGCCCAGGCCATTCACGCTCGCGGTGTTGGTGGCCGTCGTTGTGATCAAAGAACTGCTTTTTCGCGCCGTCGATCGTCTGGGAAAGGATGCCGGGAGCACGGCGATTCAAACCGATGCCTGGCATCATCGCACCGACGCGCTGACTTCGATCGCAGCTTTCATTGGAATCTCGCTCGCTCTTATCGGCGGATCGCGCTGGCAAAGCGCCGATGCCTGGGCCGCGCTTTTTGCCTGCATGCTGATCGCGGCCAACGGCTGGCGTCTCTTTCATCCGGCGTTGCGCGAAGTGCTGGATACAGCGCCACGCGGCGAAATCGTGGAGCGGGTGCGCGCGGCGGCGGCCACGGTGCCGGGAGTGCTCGAAATAGACAAGTGTTTCGTGCGGAAAATGGGGCTGGAATTTTACGTCGATCTACACGTCGGGGTGAACGAGCGGATTTCCGTGCGCGCCGGGCACGATTTGGCGCACGCGGTAAAGGACGCAATCCGGCAGACCAATCCGCGAATTGCGGATGTGCTTGTCCACATCGAGCCGGCTCAGCCGGTGCGCGGCACGACTTAATCGAGGCTTTCCACCAGCGTCTTGAGCGCGGCAGCCAGGGTGACGCGCGCAAATGCGATCTGGCGCGCAAAACGCATCAGCCTTACGACGGCGGACGGATGGGTGACGAGATGCCGCGCGAGGCGAGTCGCGTTCGTTTGTTGTCGCTCGAGATCGAACAACACATCGGGCGGCGCCGGAAACGGCGCCGCCGCGGTGTCGCTGATTGCGCGCAGGGAAAGCATGGGAATGTTTTTCGCAGTGCAGGCGCGCTCGACCCATTCTGTCTCCATATCGATCGCCGCGGCGCCGTGATCGCGAACGAAGCGGGCCCGTTCCGCCTCGCCTTCGACCACTCGATCAACAGTCACAAGTTTTCCGACGCGACTGATGACGACGTCACAGGCGCGGACCAGCAGCTGCGGATCGGAAAAGTTTTCCGCCAGGAAGAGATCGCCCGGACGTAACGACGGGTCCGTTCCGCCAGCGAATCCGCTGCTGATAAGAAAGTCGAAGCGCTGGGAATCGAGAAACGGTTCGAGGCGAGTGCGGGCGATGGCCGCGCCAACGCCGGTGTGGAGAATTCTTACCTCTCGATGGCGGCCCCCGAGCAACCTCCGGAAGTCGCAGCTTTCGCTCGGGAGCGCAAACGTAACCGCGATCATCGGTCGGTCCTTCAGCGGGTGCTGGAGAGGACGATTTCCAAATCGATCGGCTCGTTAGGCGAGCTCGCCCTTGGGGTCGCGGCGGAAGAGGGTGCTGGGGCGCCGAGCGCAGCGAGGGTTTGCCGGAACTGTGCCTCGGCCGAAGCCGGAACAAGAACGAGCACTTTCACCCCCTTGTCGCTGGGCAAATCCTTCGAACCAGAGCCGCCGGCCTCGGTCGCGGCTTCGACAACCGATTGGGCCACGGCATCCTGCTTTTCTCGCGGCACGACCATAACAATCTGTTCGCGGCCGAGACTGGGTGGAGTGAAGGCAGCAGCGGCCGCTTTTTCGAGCGAGCCATGAACCTGTTGATACATCTTTTCTTCCTGCGCCTTGCGCACCTCGGCGGAAGGTTGGTTCGACCGGAAAATATAGTAGAGGCCGAAGGCGACGTTCAGGGCCACGAGTACGGCAAAGGCCGCAGCGAGCTGGCGCCCGCGCGAACCGGCTCGGGTAGTGGCCGCAGATTCGTCGGGCGGCCGTTCCAGACTGCGATGGATCTGGCGAGCGGCGACGAATTGCCGCTGCAATTCCGGGTCGGAAATGAGGGCGCGTTCGAGGCGCTCCCGCTCGACCGGTGGCAGTTTCCCTTCCAGGTAGTCAAAGAATTTTTCGGGCGTCATCCAATGAGTCTATGGGCGAAACGGACGGCAAACTAAACCGCCGCAATAGTTAGTCCAGAGTCTGCCCATTCCGGGCGGTTCGGTTGAGGTTTGATCCTTTTCCCTTAGAATAACCGCCTCGTGGGTGATGCTGGAGCGACCGATTCCAAACCGCGCCGCAGCAGGAGATGGATTCGTCGGCTCGTCATCGGGTTGGCCATCATTTTTCTGCTGCTCGTCCTGTTTCATGGGCCAATCCTGCGCTCGGTTGTGCATTCGTTAGCCATCCGTTTCGCGGCCAAGGAGAATCTCAAACTAGATTTCCGCATCGAGGGCGATCCGCTGGGCGGGATTGCGCTGCGCAATGTGCATGCGACCGCAACTGGCCCGTCCGCGCTGCAGTCGCTCGATGCCGATCTGGTCCGGGCAGATTACAGCCTGACGGATTTGGTTCTCCACGGCATGTCCGATTTTCTCAAGGATGTGGAAGTGCGCAACCTGACTGCGGTGCTCGATACTTCGAAGGCGCTGATCCCGACGCCGACTCCACCGCCGAAGGACGCGAAGATTAGTCTGCCGGCCTTTTTTCCCGACCGGCTGGAAGTCACGAATGCCAACCTGATTTCGCGCGGCCAACCGCAGGATACGGTGGTGCGCAATTTCAACATCGGACTTTATCCCGATAAAGAAGGGGCGCTGCGGATCGACAAACTGCAGGTCCCGAACATGCATGATTGGACGGATATCACGGCGACGACGAATTACGCGAACAAGAACCTGTTCCTGCGCAACCTGACCCTCGACGACGGACATCATTTCCAGACGGTCAATATCGACTTGTCGGAGGCGGGCGGGGGCAAGCTGACGGTGGAAGTAAAAGGCTCAGTCGGCGAAGGCGGGACGATCGAGGGCAACGTCGGGCTGAGTGCGAACAAGTCGTCCTTCGATACGACGACGAAGGTAAACGCTTCCAATATTTCCTTAGGCCAACTTAGCGAGTATTTTGGGCGACCGGCGGGCGCTTTGGCGGGCGAGGTGAAGGATTTCAAGATGGATTGGAAAGGCGCGCTCGACGCGCCGCAGAGCTGGCAGGGCACGTTAACAGCCAAGATCGACGATGTGCGACAGAGTGGAATCGCGCTCGATCACGTCGGGCTGGACATCGTGGCGGATAAAGGCACCGCGACGGTCCGCGAAGCGCGGATCGACCGCGGCACAAATCACGTGACCTTGGGCGGCACGGTGCAGTTGCCGGAAACGACCGCGGGCTTTCGTCGCACGCCGGGCGATCTTAACCTGAAGATTGACGCTCCTAATTTGCAGGAGCTGACGGCGTTCCTGCCCACTTCTGTCACCGGCAGCCTGCAGGCTGCCGGTACGATCAAGACAGACAACTCAATCGCGCACCTGGAGCTGACGGCGCGAGGTAATTTGATCGGTTACGGCAAGGCGGCGGTGAACACGTTGAGCGCGAAAATTTCCGCGACAAAGAAATTGCCGGCGACAGACGCGACTGAGGAACCGTTCTATGCCAACCTTGATTCGTCGGTTCAAGCGGAACTGACCGACGTGCGCTACGACCAAAACGTGATCGACAGCGTGCGGGCGCAAATCACGAGCAAGGACGCGACGGTCTCGTTCGGGCCGGTTTCGGCGCAACGCCGGAACAACCTGCTTCTCGTTAGGGGAAACTACCAGCTCCCGCCGCCTAACGGGAAGGCGCTTGAGCAGCCGGCCGATTTACAGCTCAGTTTCCGCGCTCCGCAATTGGCTGATTACTGGCAGGACGACGCGCCGAGAAAAGTCACCGGGGAACTGCAGGCCGATGGAAACATCGCGATCCGCGGTGGAGTGACCAGCGGACAGATTAATTTCTCCGGCCAGGAAATCGCGGCGCAGAAGTTGGTCGTGAAACAACTCAGCATGCAAACGGCGATCGCGAACAACACCGTCTATTTGAACGATCTGACCGCGACCTTGAACGAGAAGGATTACGTCAACGCGCATGGGACGGTGAAACTGCAAAAGCCGTTCGCTTACACCGGCGTGGCGACGGCGAATCTGGCGGATCTTTCGAAATTTGAGCCGTTGTTGGCTGGCGGTTCGGCGGGAGGGCTTGGGTCAGCGGCCCCAGCTACAGTCGCGGAAAAGAAGAAGACGCCGCTTGCTGGTTCGTTAGTCTTGAATTGGAACGGGCAGGGGGAGGCCGCTACTTTGAAGAATAACGGCGACCTCAACCTTAAACTGGAAAAAGGCCGCTACGGCGATTTGCAAGATTTGCAGGCCAAGGTCGAGGCGCATTACACGCCGCAGGAATTGCAGGTCCCGATCGTTTATCTGGCGAGTAACAAGCTGATTTTCCAAGCCATCCTGCAGGCCAAGGATTCGACGCTCGAGATCAGCAAGATCCAGATCGACCAAGGGACGGCGAAATACGCCAGCGCCTACGCCTCGCTCCCGTTTACCTGGAGCAATCTTGGGAGCGAAAGGCCGCTCTTCCCGCCTAACGGAAAGGTGGCGATTAATCTGCAGACGGAAAATCTCGATCTGACCAAGCTCTTCAAGGATCTCGGGAAAGAAGCGCCGGTGGCCGGGCAGTTGAGCGTAAAGCTGGACGCCCAAGGTCCGCTTGATCAACTCGTGGGAAACCTTGATTTACAGTTGCAAAGCCTGCGCTCGGATGCCGTCAAACAGTTGGAGCCGGCGACGATTAATTTCGGGCTGCGCCTCCAGAATAACGAACTCAAAGTAGCTGGAAAGGTTCAGCAGCCGCGCATCCAGCCAGTACAGATAGACGCGCAACTGCCGCTGAATCTTTCCAAGATGATCGCGGAGAAGAAGCTGGACGAGCAGACGCCGGTCAACGGCAGAATCCAGATGCCGCGCAGCTCGATAAATTTCGTCCGGCAATTTGTGCCTGCGCTCAATCAGCTTGACGGTACGGTCGCGCTCGACGTCAAAATAGGCGGCACGATCGCCAAGCCCGATTTGAGCGGCTCGGCCGATACGAACATCAACCTGGCGCGATTCGAGAACGCGACCCTGCCCGCCCTGACAAATTTTAAGGCGCTGCTCAACTTCAGGCAAAACCGACTGACTTTTGACCGCTTCGGCGGGGATCTCGCGGGCGGCCCGTTCACTGTCAACGGCTCGATCGATTTGCCGAAATTGACCGAACCAAAGTTCGATCTCCGTTTAAAAGCCAACAGCGTGCTCGTGGCGCGGAACGACGACCTGACCGCGCGCGTCGATGCCGATATCAAGGTCGAAGGCCCGCTCGCGAGCGCGACCGTGAGCGGTCAGGTGCTGACGACGAACAGTCGCTTCCTGAAAAACATCGATATCATCCCGATCAGTTTGCCCGGCCGGCCCGCGCCACTCCCCGAGCCGCCCCCGGCCGCACGGACGCTCTCCTTCCCGGAACCGCCCTTGCGCGATTGGAAATTCGACATCGTGATCAAGAGCAAAGATCCCTTTTTGATCCGTGGGAATCTTGCGACCGGGAACGCGATCGTCGACATGAAACTGGCCGGCACTGGATTGCATCCGGAGCTGCAGGGTCAGGTGCGCCTGGAAAATTTCGACGCCACCTTGCCTTTCAGCACCCTGACGATTCGGCTCGGCTTCCTCTATTTCGATCCGGACGATCCGCTCAATCCAAGGATTGAATTGCAGGGCGAATCGCTGATTCAGGACTATACGGTCCGCGTTTTCGTCTATGGAACAGCGAAGGCGCCCCAGGCGATTTTCAGCAGTGAGCCGCCTTTGCCGCAAGAAGATATCATTTCTCTTCTCGCCACCGGAGTGACGCGCGACAACCTTTCGGGAAGTAATGTCCTAGCGAGCCGGGCCATTTTGCTCCTTGGGAAAGAGCTTTACCGAAAGGTTTTCAAAAAAGGCGGCGACGAGTCGCCAAAAACCGATTCGGTTTTCAACCGCTTGAGCGTCGACTACAGCGGCGCCGATCCTCGGACTGGGGAGCAGACTGCGACCGCGAAATACAAGGCCAGTGAGCACGTTATTTTGATCGGGGAGATAGGGCTGGCGGGAGATTTTCGCGGGCTGGTCAAGTATGTCATCCGGTTCCGCTAACGACGTGAGGAGAGGAACCCTGCGACGGCGCGAGTCCGGTTTGAAATGGTTTGTCGGTTTCCTGTTCCTTTGCCTAACGAGTCACGGGGTCCTCGGTCAAGGCGCGGTCAAACTACCGGAGGAGGAGCAGAAACAGAAAGAGGAGAAGCTCGTCTCCAAAGAGCAGGAGCAGATTGCCCAGCAGGCGAACCTGGAAATCCGGGGCAACACCGCCTTCGATGACAAGACGTTGCGCTCGCAGCTCAAAGAGCAACTGACCTTCATCGCGCAAAACGGGCTGACGAGTGCGCGGGCAGACGACGCCGCCTTTTTCCTCGGGCTTTTTTACAAGAAACACGGCTACGCCAAAGTCGAAGTCCGTTACACGATCGTCTCCGGAAGCCACTTTCGGCTCGATATCTCGGAAGGGCCGCTGGTCCATCTCGGTAAGATCCAGTTCATCGGCAACCGTCAGTTGCCGACAGATAAACTCTTCCAGTATGCGGTCGGCCCGACGCAGTCGCGTTATTCCAAGGCGACCAAGCTCCTGCCTTTCGTTCCATCCGACCTCGTGGAAGGGGCCGCGCTCGTTGACCGCTATTACGTCTCGCAAGGTTTCGTCGAGGCGATCGTCGATCCGCCAATCTACCGCTACGTCCAGGCAGATTTGGTCGACGTGCAGATCGTCATTCACGAAGGGCAGAAGTACTTTTTCGGCAACATCAATTTTGTCGGGCCGACGATCTACGGCGGGGAAGCTTTGCGCGGGCAGATTCTTGATTTGGTCCGGCTGCCTTACACCGAGGGGCGTCTGGCTGATATCCCACGGCGGATCCAGGCTTACTACAAGACCCGCGGTTATTTTGCGGTCAAGGTCGACGCCGTCGGGGAGCCGACTCTGGCCATCAACGGACATGTCCCGGTGCGGGTCACGGTCGATCCGGGCCAGGTCTATTACTTCGACGGGGTGACGGTGAAAGGAACGCGAAAACTGCGCCCGAGTTATCTGGTCAATCGCCTTAAGAAATTCCGCGGCCGCCCCTACAGTCCGGAAACGCTCGATAAAAAGTTCCGCGAGCTCACGCGGACGGGTCTGTTTAACATCATTCGGATTAATCCAACCCCGGTCGACAGCAACCGTTTGCGGCTCGACGTCAACGTCGAGGAAGCGAAGCCGCAGGAGTTTGGGTTCTCGATCGGTTACGGTTCCTATGAGGGTGCGATCGTCGGCGCCTCTTATGCGAATCGCGACCCTTTCGGCTACGGCCGCCCGATCACGACTTCGGTCGAATATACGCAGCGCAGTTACAAGGGGGAAATCCTGTATGAAGATCCTTATCTCTTTAACACCGATTTCGCTCTTCAGGTGCGTTTATCGGCGCTGACCTTTGACTACATGGGCTATTCAAAATTTGAGGTCGGCGGTCGGGTTACTCTCAGCCGTCAGGTCACGGATAAATACTCGATCGGTCTCGTCTACTCAGCCCGACATGTGGAAATTACCGACGCGAGCATCAAACAGCCATTGCTCGGCCCTACTTCATATTTCGTGAGCGCGATCGGGTTTACCCAGACGCTCGACCTGCGCAAGAACCCGCTCGTCGCGCCGCGCGGGTTTGTTTTCGACAACACCCTGGATTTCGCCTCGAGTGCGATCGGCAGCGAGATCGATCTGTTTCGCACCACCGGTCGGGCTAGCTATTATCTCTCGTTTGCGCCGGACGAACCGCAATTGGCCGGAGAGGATTTACAAAAATCATCGTTCCAGAAATGGTTCGAACGCAGCCTGCTCGCCTTTGGGGGGCGCGCCGGCATCGTCTATCCGCTCGACACCGGCGGAGTCAATTCCGCTTACGCGCTCCCGATTGATGAACGTTTCTTTAACGGTGGAAGCACAACGGTGCGGAGCTTTGCCGAGCGCGACCTTGGTCCTCACAACGGGCGCGGTAATCCGCTTGGAGGCGAGTTCTACACTATCTTTAATGTTGAATACACGTTCCCTCTATATGGTGAATTGTTAGGCGCGGTCTTTGTCGATGCTGGTAATCTCCTTCCGGAGGCAAGCAATCCGAGCTTGGACGACATGCGTTACGGCATCGGCCCGGGTTTGCGCTACAATTTGCCGATCGGGCCGATTCGTCTCGATTACGGGGTCAATCCGAACCCGCGCAAGGACGAGGCGCGCGGCGCTTTCCATTTCAGCTTTGGCTTCGCATTTTGAGTGGAAGCTTGGACCACTATTGGGCAGCGGGGACCGCGACCTAGTTCGCCGGGTGCTGTAACTTCGCGAGCTTTTCTTCCGCGCGGTTGACGTCGGATTTATGGGCACTACCCAGGGCAAGAAGCTTTTTCTGCCGCTGTAGGTTGCGCAAAGCGGCCTCGATCTCGGCGCGATGACACCGTTCCGTCGCGATCCGAGCTGCTTCCGCGATGCCGGCGATCTCGCTTTCGGGTTTCCCGGTTTCCGCCGCGGCTTTCCGCGCTTCCTCCAGCCGCACCCCGGCCAGCATTGCCTCGAGTTGCACAACTCTCAGCGCACGCTGCTCCGCTTCCACTTTGGCAATGATGCCGGCTCGGAAAAGGCGATCTGCGCTTGCCGCCCGATTGCGTGCCCGCGCCAGGTCGTCCTCGATCGCCGAGGTACTCCGCGGATCGAGAGTTGAATCGTCCGACGCGAGGTTTTGCGACAAGAGCGGCGGCTCGATATCGGATGGAAGGCCATCGCTTTGCCCAGGGAGCTCCGGTTCATCGAGGGAGAAGGCGGGCACTGCCGCGACGATCATGCCCAAAATAATGAGCCACCGCCTCATGGGTGGACAATATCATAGCCCGCGTGGGCGTCGGCGAAAATTCTTTCCAGGCCGGGCAAACCATCGCGATCTTGCCCATGCGTCTCAGACGATTTATGTTTGGACTGCGGTCACGAACGTCCGTCGTCTGCCGCCTATCGATTCGGAAACAAACTTATTCTTATGGAAACAACCGTCGCAGCACCGCAAAAATCCTCGCCGCCCGAAGCTGATTTTCTTCCCTTGCAGGGGACCGACTACGTCGAGTTCTATGTGGGCAACGCCAAGCAGGCCGCGCACTTTTACAAAACGGCGTTCGGTTTCCAGAGCCTGGCCTATGCCGGGCCGGAAACGGGCATCAAGGATCGCGCCAGTTATGTCATTCGGCAGAACAAGCTGACTTTTGTGCTGACGACGCCGCTGCGACCTGAGGGGCTCGTAGCGGAGCACATTCGCAAACATGGAGACGCGGTGAAAGTGCTCGCATTGAAGGTGGAGGACGCCACCTCTGCCTGGCAGGAGACAACCAAACGGGGTGGCAAGAGTTACATGAAGCCGGAAACACTTTCCGATGAAAATGGCAAGGTCGTGATGAGTGGGATTCACACTTACGGAGACACGGTTCACCTCTTCATTGAACGCGGCGATTACACAGGTCCCTTCATGCCGGGCTTCCGCAAATGGGAATCAGCCTACAATCCCCCGGATGCTGGCCTGCAGTATGTCGATCATTGCGTGGGCAATGTCGGCTGGAACCAGATGAATCCCTGGGTCAAGTTTTACGAAGATGTGATGGGGTTCCGCAACATCCTGAGTTTCGACGACAAGGATATCTCGACCGAATACTCAGCGCTAATGAGCAAGGTCATGAGTAACGGCAACGGTTTCGTCAAATTTCCGATCAACGAGCCGGCCGAAGGAAAGAAAAAATCGCAGGTCGAGGAATATCTCGATTTCCACAACGGCGAAGGCGTGCAGCACGTCGCGATTGCGACCAAGGATATCGTGGCCACTGTAACCGATCTGCAGAAGCGTGGCGTGGAATTCCTGAACATCCCGACCACTTACTACGACACAGTGCTGGATCGTGTCGGTCACATCGATGAAGACCTCGAGCCCCTCCGGCGCCTCGGCATCCTGGTTGATCGTGACAACGAAGGCTACCTCCTGCAGATCTTTACCAAGCCGGTGGAAGACCGGCCGACGCTATTTTTCGAAATCATCCAGCGCAAGGGCGCGCAGAGTTTCGGGAAAGGAAACTTCAAGGCGCTCTTTGAAGCCTTGGAAAAAGAGCAGGACCTTCGAGGCAACCTCTAAGGAAAGAACGACATGCCTTATTATCAAAAACTCGGGCAGATGCCGAAGAAGCATCACATTTGGTTTCATCGCAACGGTGCGGGGCCAAGCTACAAGAACGAGGGTATCGCTTACGAGCACGTCTTCACCACGGAAGGATTCGATGAAGCGTATTCGATCGTGTATCACCTGCGACCGCCGACGCGGGTTCGTAATGTCGAATTGATTAAACATTGGGCGCCAAAAAAAGTTACCGACAGTCCGCTGCGTCATCATCATCTCAAGACAGCGGACATCCCGCGCCGCGGCGATCTTTACACCAGCCGCATTCCGATGTTGTTCAATCAGGACATTACGGCGTATCGCGCCCGGCCCGCAAAAGCCTACGATAAATTCGAGTATTACAAGAATGGCGGCGCGGACGAAGTCATCTTCGTCTTTAAGGGGGGTGGCACAGTCGAGACCGTTTTCGGCAAACTGCCTTATCGTGCGGAGGATTACATTGTCATTCCGCGCGGGATTACTTACCGGCTCGTTCCCGATAAGGTTGAAGAGGAAGATTATCTCATCCTCGAATCGGCCGGTCCGGTTCGAATTCCAAAACGTTATCTCAATCACGAGGGCCAGATCAAGATGGGCGCGCCCTATTCCGAGCGTGATCTGCATGGACCGGCGGAGATCATCACCATCGACAAAGAGGAAGACGTAGATGTTTTGGTTAAGGACGGTTCGCGTTTCACACGCGTGACCCTGGCCCAGCATCCGTTCGATGCGGTCGGGTGGGATGGTTATCTCTATCCTTTCACTTTCAACGCACAGGATTTCGAACCGATTACGGGCACGGTGCACCAGCCGCCGCCGATCCATCAAACCTTTGAAGTGCGCGGTTATGTCATCTGCACGTTCGCGCCACGCCTCCTCGATACCCATCCCGAGGCGGTTAAGATTCCTTGGGTCCATGATAACGTGGAAGCTGATGAAGTTCTGTTTTATGTCCGCGGAAACTTCGGTTCGCGGCGCGGAATCGAGAGCGGTTCGATCACACTGCATCCGCGCGGAATTCCGCACGGACCGCACCCGGGCACGATCATGGCGAGCAAGGATGCGCTTCGTACCGAAGAGCTGGCTGTGATGTTCGATACCGCGCATACACTCGAACTAACGGAGGAATCGCTCGCGCTCGACGATCCGAACTATCCGCTTAGCTGGCTGGACTAGGTACTTCGCCGCGGCTTGGGATGACAAGCTGCGCCCGTGCCGCTAAGCTCTCGCCGTGCAGGATAGCGAATTCGATACTTCCGACCGCCTAACGTTGAAGCGCAATCGCCTCGCGCCAGGTCGCGTTCAGGAAATGGAGCGCGTCTTCGGGGATTTGCTCGATGCGGTGGGCGAGGATCGTCATCGGCAGGGTCTCGAGAAGACACCGGGACGCGCCGCGCGCTCGTTCGAGTTTCTCACCCAAGGGTACCGGATCTGTGTCGAGGACGTGGTTAATGGCGCGATCTTCGATTCGGACGCGAGCGAGATTGTGATGGTCAAGGACATCGAGCTTTATTCGATGTGCGAACATCATTTGCTGCCATTTATCGGGCGTGCCCACGTCGCCTATATCCCCGACGGCAAAGTAATTGGTCTCTCCAAAGTCGCACGGATCGTGGACCTGTTCGCGCGCCGCC
>Ga0268266_10004985_pt1 | contig 12555 bp, 9 predicted proteins | sample KBSS13metaG_FD_190356 | JGI IMG/M metagenome (GOLD analysis project Ga0268266, IMG submission 190356) | Switchgrass rhizosphere microbial communities from Kellogg Biological Station, Michigan, USA - KBS S1-3 metaG (SPAdes) (version 2) | ecosystem: Host-associated > Plants > Roots > Rhizosphere >...
TCACGCTCGATCGCACCGGCCTTACAATCACGGAGTTGCACGGCCAAGCGTCAGGTCAGGTGGTTCACGTCGGCGCGCGCACCGGCACGCGCACCTCGCATTGGCCGCTGGAAGAAATCGGCGAGATTCGCCGCAATCGCTACAGCCGAGGCGTTTATGTGAGCATTCCCGGCAAGGCCAATTTCGATCTGCTGACCGACTTGAAGGAGCGGCTCGTACATTTCGTCGCCGATAGATTGGAGCAGACACTCGCGGCGTTGCGCGTTCCGAAAAAGGTCGAGGATTTGTAAGTTGGGTCCGCCATCTCAAGGCGATAGTTCGAAACGCTCCCTACAATACGCACGATCCGGCCCGCACGATCATGGATGATTTTGACCACACCATTCGGCTTGCCACCGCACACCACAAGGCGCTCGACCTGCCGCAGGCCGTCGAAGCGTATCGGCTGGCGATTTCGCTCCGGCCCGACGTCGCCGCCGTTCATAACAATTTAGGCAGCGCGTTGCGGCTACTGGGGCGGGTGGATGAGGCGATCGTTTCGTACTTGCTCGCGCTCAAGCTCTCTCCGGATGCGGTACAGGTCTGGAGCAATCTCGGCAACGCCTACAAGGAGGCCGAGCGCATCGACGAGGCGATCGTGGCGTACCGGCAGGCGATCACCGCCGACCCCAACAACGCGCCCGCACACAACAACCTGGCCGCCGCGCTGGAAGACACCGGTGATATGGCCGCGGCCGTCAAGAGCTATCGCCGGGCGGCAGAAATCGACACGGACTCCGCAACCATCGGCAGCAATCTCGTTTACGCGATGCACTTCTCGCCGGAGTTTGATTCGGATGATCTGCTGGCGGCCCACCGCCAATGGTACAACCGGCATGGAAGGCATTTGCTCCCTCGCCCCGGAGGGGAGAGGGTTGGGGTGAGGGGAGAAACGTCAATCGACGAGTCGCGTCTGGCTGGCGAATTGCGTCCCCCGCTCAGCGATGATGTCGCTAGTGCGATCGTTCGCAACTCTACTCCGCACGCCTCCCCCCTCACCCCAGCCCTCTCCCCTCCGGGGCGAGGGAGCCGCAGACTCCGCATCGGCTACCTCTCGCCGGACTTTCGCGATCATCCAGTCGGACGATTCATGGCGCCGCTGTTGGCTAATCACGATCGACACGCGTTCGAAGTCTTCTGCTACGCCGACGTTCTGCGACCCGACGCGATCACACACCGGCTGCGGCCCCACACCGAGCACTGGCGACAGGTGGTCGGCATGTCCGACGAACAGGTCAGTGAACAGATAAGGGCCGACCGGGTAGACGTGCTGGTCGACCTGACGATGCACATGGCCCGCAACCGGCTGGGTGTGTTCGCGCGAAGGCCGGCGCCAGTGCAAGTGACTTACTTAGCGTACTGCAGCACCACCGGCGTGGAGACGATCGACTATCGGGTGACCGATCCGTATCTCGACGCACCGCACGCCAAAGTGAATACATTGCCTTACGTCGAGCGGTCGCTGTTCTTGCCGGAGTCATATTGGTGTTACGAGCCGCCGGAGCAGGCGCCGGAGGTTTCGACTACGCCGGCGATGGCGAGCGGTCATTTCACGTTTGGGTGTTTCAACAATTTCTGCAAGGCGGGCCCGCCGGCGCTAATGGCGTGGGCGGAGATCGTGCGGAGCGTGCCGGGGTCGCGGCTGCTGCTGCACGCCAAGGCCGGGTCGCATCGCGATCGGGTCCGGAATACGTTTCGCGACGCGGGCGTTGATCCGGAGCGCGTGGAGTTCGTGCCGTCGCGTCCGTTCGCGGACTATCTCTCGGGGTACGGGCAGCTTGATCTCGCGCTCGATCCCTTTCCCTACGGCGGCGGGACGACGACGTTCGATGGGCTTTGGATGGGCGTGCCGGTCGTCACCCTGCGCGGCCGAACGGCGGTCGGACGCAGCGGCGTGAGCATTTTGTCGAATCTGAAACTGAAGGAGTTGATCGCGGAGTCGCCGGAGGAGTACGTGCGAATCGCAGTTCGCGAGGCGGGTGATCTGTCGCGACTGAACGATCGCCGGCTGGGGATGCGGCAGCGGCTGCGGTCATCGATCTGCACCAATGGGCCGCGATGGACGCGGCAGTTGGAAGCGATCTATCAGCAGATCGCGCCACGATGAATTGACGAACGGCGATCACGAATTGTGTCGCGGCGTGTGCGATGGCGCCGGCCTAAGGGATGGCCGGCCTTCGAGTTGCAGCAATCTTCTCGGCCGGGGATTTTTTGGCCGCTTTTTCCAATCGGCGGCGGTATAGATTACCTGGTTCGCTTGCGCCGACACGTCCTGCTTTGGTGGGACATTCGGGGCTTCGGGCTCCTGCCCAGCCGAGCTGGGCACGCCGGTGATGATGTGGGTCATCGGTGCTCTTCGACAACCGAATACCGTGGAACGGAGGTGTACCTGACGCGTCCCTAAATCGTCCCTAAACGTCCCTTTTCGTCCCTAATCGACCCTGGACGGACGTAGCGTTTTTCCCTCAATCATTTGCAGGGCCTGCGTTTAACTGAATTGAGATGCGGGCAAGATGATTTTTGCAGAGCGTCCACCGTAAAGGCTCCAGCCTGCACCTCTCTACCGTTTAGAAAGTGCAGACGTGCAGGCTGAAGCCCGCACGCCGAGCGCTCTGTTGTCAAATTGGGGCATTCTGGTACAATTGCCCCTCCCTATTCGGCGGATGGTCCGTTGAAAGGGAATGTCTTACACTCGCTCCCCGCACTGGAGCAAGTGGTTGTACCGAAAAAGTGCACACACCTGTTATGGTCGATTTCAATCTTATCCATTCGCTGGGAAATCTTGATGAAGAGGCCAACTCGGCCGTTGCTACCGCCTTGGGCGAAGCAGCCGACGACTTGTCCAAGCTCGTAAGCGGCGACGAAGTTCAAGACTTCACGCCGGGCGCGATCATCAAGGGCAAAATCAGCGGCATCGTCGGCGACGACTTCGTCGTTGAACTCGGTCTCAAGAGCGAAGGCGTTCTCGAAAAGAACGAATTCGATGAACCCGAAAACGTGAAGATCGGCGACGAAGTGAAGGTCCTCCTCGAAGACGTCGAAGGCGACACCGGCCTGGTGAAGATCAGCAAGCGCAAAGCTGATCGCATCATCAACTGGGAAGCCATCATGAAGTCCAAGAAGGAAGGCGACCCCGTCTCCGGCAAAGTTACCAAGAAAATCAAGGGCGGCCTGCTCGTCGATATCGGCGTGCCGGTGTTCCTCCCGGCTTCGCAGGTCGACATCCGTCGTCCGGGCGAAATCTCGGACTGGATCGGCCGTTCGATCGACGCGGTCATTCTCAAGATCGACGAAGAGCGTCGCAACATCGTCATCAGCCGCCGCAAGATGATCGAGCAGCAGCGCGAAGAGCTGAAGAAGAAGACCCTCGAAGGTCTCAGCATCGGCGAAGTGCGCAAGGGCACGGTCAAGAACATCGCCGACTTCGGCGCGTTCATCGACCTGGGCGGCATCGACGGCTTGCTGCATATCACCGATATGTCGTGGGGCCGCATCAACCACCCGAGCGAGGTGCTCAAGATCGATCAGGAGATCGAAGTCAAAGTGCTTTCGATCGACAAAGACAAGGAAAAGATCGCCCTCGGCCTCAAGCAGAAGGATGCTTCGCCGTGGGAAAATATCGAGAGCAAGTACTCGATCGGCTCTGTGCATGAGGCCGAGGTGGTCAACATCATGTCGTACGGCGCATTCTGCAAGCTGGAAGAAGGCGTTGAAGGCCTTGTTCACATCAGCGAGATGAGCTGGACGAAGCGCATCAATCACCCGAGCGAAGTCGTCACCGCGAACCAGAAGGTCAAGGTGAAGGTGCTCGAGATCAACAAGGACAAGCAGGAAATCAGCCTCGGCATGAAGCAGGTCGAGGAGAACCCGTGGGAACGCGTGGCGGAGAAGTACCCGCCCGGCTCGAAGGTTTCCGGCAAGGTTCGCAACATCGCCAACTACGGCGCGTTCGTGGAGATCGAAGAAGGCATCGACGGCCTGCTGCACGTGAGCGACCTGTCGTGGACCAAGAAGATCGGCCACCCGAGCGAACTGCTGAAAAAGGGCGAAGACGTGGAAGCCGTCGTGCTTTCAGTCGATCAGGAGAAGCAGCGTATCGCGCTCGGCCTGAAGCAGATGCAGGAAGATCCGTGGGTCAGCGTCATTCCGTTCAACTACAAGCCGGGCTTGGTGGTCAGCGGTCATGTGACCAAGATCGCCAACTTCGGCGTGTTCGTGGAACTGGAGCCGGGCCTGGAAGGCTTGCTGCACATTTCCGAAATCTCCGACCAGAAGGTGGAGAAGCCGGAAGACAACCTCAAGGTTGGGCAGGAGCTGGAAGTGAAGATTCTGCGAGTCGACACCGACGAGCGGAAGATCGGCCTCAGCCTCAAGCGCGCCCAGTGGGCGAAGGAAGAGGAAGTTCGCGAAGAGGTGCGTGCCGAACGCACCAGCAAGAAGGGTCTCAAGGGCGGCCTGGAAGGTGGCGAACAAACCACTGGCCTGGGCGACCTCAAGATCGAGCGATAGTCGCAACAAGCCGACAGGTCGCGTAAGCAATCGCGGTCGGGAAATTAGCGTTTAGACGATGGGCTTCCTGATTTTCAGGAAGCCCATCGTCGTTCGCCCCCTGGCGTGTGGGCTTTGGCCCGCACGGGACCGGCGAAAGGCAATATTTATCGGAATGGAGGTGTTTTGCGAGCCAAAGTCACTACTCGTTTCAACCGATACGTTCGATATGGCCACCGCAGCAGTCCTCTCCGGATTACAACTTTATCTTCGTCAGATCCATGAATCCGCCCTGCTTACGGCGGACGAGGAGAAGACGCTGGCGCGCAAGATCATCCATGAGGGCGACCCCGCCGCTCGTGAACGCATGGTGCGATCGAACCTGCGCCTGGTGGTGAACATCGCCAAGCACTACGTCAATCGCGGCATGAGCCTTCCGGATCTGATCGAGGAAGGCAACATCGGCCTGCTCAAGGCGGTTGAAGGATTCGACCCGGAAATGGGCTGCCGTTTCAGCACGTACGCGAGCTGGTGGATCAAGCAGGCGATCAAGCGGTCGCTGATCAACGCGGTGCAGCCGATTCACATCCCGGCATACATGGTCGAGATGATGAGCAAGCTCAAATACGCGATGCGCGAACTCGAAGACCGCCTGGGCCGGCTGCCGACGACGGAAGAAATTTCCGAGCATCTGAAAGTGTCGGTCAAGAAGGTGAAGATCATCCGAAGCGCCGTGAAGGCGTACCACTCTCCCACGCAAAGCGGCAGCGACGACGGCGAAACGAGCATCAACGACATGGTGGCCGACACCAACAACCCCGGCCCCGCCGAGCAGGTTCACGACAACGACGAGCTCCGCCAGCTCGGCGAGCTGCTGGAAGACTTCGACGAACGGGCCGCCAAGATCCTCAAGCTGCGGTACGGCCTTGAAGGCGAAGACCCGATGACCCTCAAGGAAATCGGCCAACGCATCGGCCTGACCCGCGAACGCGTCCGCCAGATCGAGCACGAGGCACTCAGCAAGCTTCGCGGCTCGATGACGGTCTAGGGATTCCTAGACATCTTTGGTCGCGGCAGTTAGATTCGAGTTGAACATCACTGCTTGAGCGGCGCCCCTCTGGCAACGTCTAATGATCTTTAACACCGTCGCGTATTACCTGCTCTTCCTCATTCCGGCGGTGATCGCGTATCGTATCGTCAGTAAACCCGCCCGCCCTTGGGTCCTCACGGTATTCGGCGTTCTCTTCTTCCTCTATTTTTCATACACAGAAATGGGTGGTACTCCGGCAGCGGCATGCGTGCTAATCTTCGCATGGGAAACGGCTCTCAGCCGATTTTATCGGCCCGGGTCCAAATTGTGCCTAGTCGGCATAGGGCAGAGCATTCTGATCCTTCTGATCTTCAAGTATTGGAATTTTTTTACCGGCATCATCTGGCCTGATCCGAACCTCAATCCCTTGTACTGGAAAGGAATGTTCCTTCCACTCGGCGTATCGTTCTTCACCTTCGAGTTTATCCACTACGCGGTCGATCGCTACTACAATCGCGTTGAAGCCGGCACAGTTGGGGAGTACACATCGTTCATCTTCTTCTACCCGACGATGATCGCGGGGCCGATCAAGCGATACCAGTATTTCCGTCCGTCACTCGAAAATGAACTGGTCGATTGGGGAACGGATCTGAATCGCGGAACGACTCGAATCCTTTCCGGACTGGTCAAGAAGTTCATGATTGCCGACATGATGACGGCGCTAACTATTCACCTGAATGTTGCCGACATCGCGTTTGCTTCTCGACCCGTACTTTGTCTCTGGTTACTCGCGTATGGGATTAAAATTTACTTCGATTTTTCGGGCTATTCCGATATCGCCATCGGCTCTGCCCGGCTGTTTGGAATGAAGGTCCCGGAAAATTTTGACTGGCCTTACCTGCAAACCAGCATCTCGGAATTCTGGCAGCATTGGCATATCTCGCTCTACCGATGGCTCTTGGATTATGTCTTTATTCCATTGGGTGGATCACGTGTAAAGCCGGTGCGAATCTATACGAATATCATGTTAACCATGCTTGTCAGCGGCCTCTGGCACGGAGCGGCTATGAATTTTGTGGTGTGGGGCACGTGGCATGGCATGTTATTGTGCGTACATCGACGGTGGGCGCAATTCCGCCAACGAATCGCCAGTCCTGTTTCGCTAGCGGAAAAGATTGTCGCATGGACCCTCACTTTCGTTTGCGTACAGATCGGCTGGGCTTTTTTTGCGATGAATGTTCCTACATTTTCCGCATTCTTTCATCGGCTGATTCTTGGAAGGTAGGTGACGCGGGTGATCCAATACATCAAACATTTGCTGGAATACCTTGGTGGATCACTCGATACGCCACCGCCCGGGATGAGGCTCAATACCCGTTCTATAATCTGGGCATTCTGGTGGGCACTTTTGGCCGTAATCATCATGGCAATGTGTGGCCAGTCATCCAAATTCATTTACATCGATTTCTGAATCAGCGGGGTTCAGTACACCTATGAGCGTATCCCGATTTTTGCTACAGGCCCTGGTGACTCTCTGCGTGATGGTCGGAGTAAATCTCGCCGTCCAGCGACTGGCGCGGAACTCGATTCCAAACCAGCACATCGCGGCGATTAACGCAGCTGAAAACGTCCGCTACGCGACGCTGGGACATTCACTCATCGTCTCCGGTTTCGATCCTACTGAATTTGCAAGGCTTGTTCCCGATTCTGCCGGCAAAACGCTTATTGCGGCGCAGAATTCAACACATACTGGCGATCACATGCTCATCGCTAGGTTGGTAGTGCAGAAGCATCCGCAAACAAAATATTTTATATTCGGCTTTCTAGATCGCGAATTGACCGCACCGACAAACGACCGCCTCTCTGAACTGTACGGTAATCACGCCTACGCCTATTTGCTTGAGCCCTCGCTTGCGGCCCAACATTACTTTCCGGACAGCGCGCTGACTCGCACGGAGTTCTCGTTCCTTCAGAAACTGCCGATGGTTGTGGAACGCGGACAGGTTTGGGGGAAAGTAGAACAGGCTAGACGGACGCTAAGCAATATCGGTATGAGTCGCGCGCCTCACGTTGATCCCTTCATCGCCCTCGAGGTAGGCAATTCCCAAACCTTCTCGGCACTTTGCAAATCGGATACTCTATCAAAGGCCTCCCTCAACTCAGCCGTTACAGAGATCTTCAGATCCATTAAGGCAACTGGTGGCCACATCGTAGTGATCAATATGCCGATGTCTTCAACCCATCGTCGGCAGTACTATGACAATCCTGAGTATGCCGAATACATCACGCACGTCGGCCAACTGGTGAGGCAGGCGGGGCAAATCTTTATTGATGCGAAGGACTGGGTGGACGATTCAGAGTTCGTCGACAGAATCCACCTGAGTCCTTCCGGCGCGAAGATCTTCACCCGTAAACTACTAGAGGTGTGGCATCCAGAGTGATTGCTTTGAATTAACTGGCCAATTCGTACAATGACCGCCATGAATGACCCAGTCGGCCGACTCAAAAAGCTCATCCGCGACATTCCTGACTTCCCGAAACCCGGCGTGCTGTTTCGCGACATCACGCCCCTGCTCGCTGATCCGCAGGGGCTGGCCCTTTCGATCGAGCTGCTCTCCAACCCGTTCCGCGGCAAAGGGATTGATGTGGTCGTCGGCGCCGAAAGCCGCGGCTTCATCTTCGGCACCGCCGTCGCGTGCGCGATCTCGGCGGGCTTTCAGGTGGTTCGCAAGCCCAAGAAGCTTCCCTTCAAAGTCGTATCGCAAAGCTACGATTTGGAATACGGCACCGACACGCTCGAGATGCACGCCGACGCCATCCTCCCCGGACAGCGTGTGCTGATCGTCGATGACGTACTCGCCACCGGCGGAACGATGAAGGCGTGTGTCGATCTCGTCCGGCAACTCGGCGGCGATATCGCCGGTGTGGCGGTGATGATTGAGCTGGAGTTCCTGAAAGGCCGGACTAAAATCCCCAATATCTTTACACACTCCGTTCTAGCCTATTGAATCAACCCAAAAAGCAGAAGACGCGAAGGGAGACAACTCAAGTTTGTCTCCTTCGCGCCTTTGTTACTTCGTGTTCAATTTTTCTTAGAGCAGGTCGAGATTCTCAAACTTCCCGCCCAGCACCGCGTTTGAATCCGCGGCCAACCACTTATCCAGCAGCGTCGCGTACACGCGGCGGAAGTCCGTCGTGTATTTCAGATCGCCGCCATCAAGTTCCGTCAGCGACGGGTACGCGCCGTGCAGGCCGCCCTTCACTTTGCCGCCGACGAGGAACATCGGGCCGGCGGCGCCGTGGTCGGTGCCGTTGGAGCTGTTCTGCTGCACGCGGCGACCGAACTCGCTGAAGCACATGGTGGTCACTTTGTCGTTCAGGCCCTTGCTCGCCAGATCGGCGTGGAACGCCTGGATTGCCTTGCCGATCCCGCCCAGCAACTGGCCGTGGCCGTCGACCTGGTTGGAGTGCGTGTCGTAGCCGCCGGTCTGCACGTAGAAGACGCGCGTGCCGAAGTTGCCGTTGATGAGCTGCGCGATCGTTCGGAGTTGCTCGCCGAGGCCCTTAGGGTAATTCACCTCAGTCTTGTAGTTTTCCGATACCTTGCGAATGTTGTCGGTCTCGATGATCGCGTTGGTCGCCTGCCGGGAGAGGAATTCCAAAGCCGGCGATTCGTTCCGCACCGCGTTGCACTCGCGGATGATCTGGTCTTCCATCTTCGCGTCGAACCGGCTGTTGTTATCGAGCTTGAAGCGGAAATCCTGCACCGTCTGAATCGAAGGCACCGGCCCGCCGACGTTTACCAGCGCCTGGGGCAGTTCCGACCCGATATTGACCGCCTTCATCATGCTCTGGCTGCCGCGGAGCGCGTGGTCGATGTAGTGGCCGAGCCAGCCGATGGTTTCCTGCTTGTCAGGGGCGGCCGTCTGCCAGATTTCCATCGAGCGAAAGTGCGAGCGGCTCGGCTGCGGGTAGCCGCAACCGTTCACGATCGCTAAATGCCCCTGATCGTACAGTTCCTTGAACGCGACCATTGACGGGTTCAGCATGAGCTGATCGTTCAGCTTGAGCTTCTGGTCCTTAATGCCGATGACCGGCCGCGCCTTGTAGTAGTCCGCCTGCGCGTACGGGATGACGGTATTCAGCCCGTCGTTGCCGCCGGAGAGTTGGATGACGACCAGGATGTTATCCCGGCTCATCTGCGTGGTGGGCAGTTGATCCGCCATCGCCAGGCGCGAGAGAAACGCCGGCATCGTCGAGCCGAGGCTGACGACCGCCAAGCCGCTCAGTCCTACACGCAACAAATCGCGTCGCGAAGTACTCATGGCAATCTCCTTAAGCGAGTTGATACTCGGGCGTCGACATCAGCAGGTGCATCAATCCGCGGACCTTGTCGTTCGGTTTTTCGTCCTTGAGAACGAACGGCTGCTTCTTTCCGTTTTCGGCAACGTTCAGGTAGTCCACCAACTCTCCATGCGTCTTGGCGAGCACCTGCCCGTCGAGCAGCAGCCGCGAGAAATAATCGACGACTTCCTCGCCGGTGGTGGCCTTGGCTTCGAGCAGGCCGGACTCGATCTTCGATCGTCGCACGAACTCGTCAGCCCGCTGGGTGGAGAGCGACAGGCCGAAGTTGAATCGCATCAGCACCGTGGTGGAATTGATCCACACTTCCTGTCCGTCCCACCCTTTCACGTTCGGCGGGAAGAGAATCGCCTGACCCAGAGCAGTCGTGGTCTTGCGAAGGAATTCCATGTTGGCCTTGCCGCCCACGGCCACCGTGGCGCCAATGACCAGTTCGATCGGGCTCTTGATCTTCGAACGGTACGCCCAGTCGCTGAAAAACATCTCGCTGGAGAGCATTTCGCGCATCGTGGTTTTGATGTTCCACTTGGTGTCGATGAGCCGGCCGGCGTAATGGTTGATTTGTTCCTGTGTCGGGTGCGGGTGGACGAACTCCTTCAGCATCTTGTGCGCCAGGTGCTTGGGCGCCGACGGCTGCGAGAGGATCAGGTCGATCGCGCCTTCGGCGTCGAGCGGGCCGGTTTTTCCAAAGACGGTTTTCGGTGTTTCGTCAAATGATTTGGGGTTGAACGCGCCCTTGCTGCCGTTGATGTTCCAGCCGGTGAAGGCGCGGGAGAGTTCCTGTACGTCCTGCTCGGTGTAATTGCCTACGCCCAGAGCGAACAGTTCCATCACCTCGCGCGCGAAGTTTTCGTTCGGCTTCCCCTTCTTGCTGCCTCGGCCGTCGAGCCAGACGAGCATGGCCGGATCGCGACTCACCGCGACCAGCAGATCGCGGAAGTTGCCGAGACCCATCTTGCGGAACAGCTCCATCTGGATGTGCATCAAATTGACTTGATCGACCTTGGCCGCGCTCGTGGCGAAGTGGTTGTGCCAGAAGAGCGCCATCTTCTCCTGCAGCGGCTGCGGCGAGTAGACCATGCGGAACAGGCACCATTCCTGCTCGGTGTCAATTTTCTTGAACGTGATCAGGCCCTGCAGATCTTCCAGGCGTTCATTGAGCGGATCGGTGTCGGTGGAGTAATCAAACAGCCAGCCGATTGCCTCGGCGGGCGGCTTGCCGCTGAATCGCTTGATGGTTTGCGGAGTCGGACCGAATCCCGCCCGGCGCAGCAAATGAGCGACGCGTCGATCGTCGAACGGACGATCCATCGTTGGTGCGAATGCCTTAAAACCCTCTGCCGGCGGCTGCGGCGCAGTGGCCATATCGTTTTCCCTCTTTGCCGGACGTGCCCCACCCCTTCAATACTACCGCGGCGACCGCATGTTGCCGATAGCGGCGGGAAAAACTGCATTTCTTTGGTCGGCTGAATCGAGGGTTCACGTGGTGGGCGTCCAACGCACGTCCGACTCAATTATTGCCCGAAATCCGGCCCGTTATAGAAATCCCTCCTGTCTCTACCACCGGTCCAGCCTGCTAACCACGCCGCTGGGCTTCTGTCTGATCGGGTAACAGGAGTAAGACTATGACCCGCCTCATTCAAAACCTCGTGACCCGTAAAGCCGTACTCGCCCTCGCGGCGGTGGTTGGTCTCGGATCGATCGCGGCTATCCCGCAAACGGCCAAAGCGGACTTCCGCATCGGCTTTGACATCCGCGACGGCGGCCGTTCTTACGAACGCCAGGAAACCCGCGTGTGGGTGCAGCCGGTGTATCACGAGGTCTGCCAGCGCGTGTGGGTTGGGCCGACGTATCAGACCATCAGCCAGCGCGTGTGGGTTCCTGATCGCTACGAGGAACGCCAGATCGTGCGCAACTACGGCTGGCAGCGCCGCGTAGAGTGCGTAAGGGTGCTCGTGCAACCCGCACACTACGAGTTTCAGAGTCGGCAGGTTGAAGTCGCCCGCGGCCACTGGGAAGACCAGCGCCAGCAAGTGCTCGTCAGCCCCGGCCACTGGGAGACCCGCGTCGATCGAGTCGCCTGCGCGGACGACGGCCCGCGGCTTGATCGGCTGCATATTGAGTTCGGACATCGATAGTGAGGCTTGCGCCGCTTGCGGCTTCGCCGGACCCTCCCGCGCGAAGCCGCGAGCCTAAGCCGCACCGCTCAGCCTGATCGGGCTTTCTCCGATAGGGACCTCATCCAATCATCGATGGCACGCCTTCCTCTTCTGGCGATCATGACACCAGTTTGATCCATTCCACTTACGGAGGTGTTCCATGAATCGTTTCTCAACCCGCATGGCCGTCACGCTATTGTCGGTTATTGCCTCGGGCGGCTTTGTCGTGGGCTGCAGCAGCAACATGACTGAGGGTGAAAAGACCAAAGCCAAGGCAGAAGGCATCGATAACGCGGCTGATCTGATCTTGCGTGGCGAGCGCAACGTGGCCGACGGCAATGCCGCCATCGCCCGCGGACAAGCCATCAAGGATCAGGGAAATGCCGTGGACGGCGACCGCATCATCGCGGAAGGCAAGACCACCAAGACGCTCGGCGAATCGCAAATTGCCCAAGGTCGCAAATTGCGTGAAAAGAG
>Ga0268266_10004986_pt1 | contig 12553 bp, 9 predicted proteins | sample KBSS13metaG_FD_190356 | JGI IMG/M metagenome (GOLD analysis project Ga0268266, IMG submission 190356) | Switchgrass rhizosphere microbial communities from Kellogg Biological Station, Michigan, USA - KBS S1-3 metaG (SPAdes) (version 2) | ecosystem: Host-associated > Plants > Roots > Rhizosphere >...
GTCGCCGTCGCGATGCTCCAAGCGCCATCCGAATGGAGGTCTGTGCACGGTCCTTCAGCCCGCGTGCCAGCATCAGGTTCGCCAGGTTTCCGCACGCGACCAGCAGCACGCATCCCGCTGCTATCAGCAGAAGCTTCAATCCCTCCTTGTATTGGTCCCGCATGGCGGCTACGCCAGATCCGCCCGGAGTAAGGTGTAGCGTCTGCTGCTGCCAAAGCTGTTTCTCGCCTGGGTCCATATCAGCAACGTGGCTTGCCAGCCAATCGTGAAACTCGACCTTCAGTTTGGCTTCGAGAGCCTTTGGATCCACTCCCGGCTTAACTCTGCCGATCAGATCGAGAAAGTTACCGCTCGGTCGCTTCAGACGTGATGTAGCGCCGTCCAGCAACAGCTCGCTCGTCAGTGGAAGCCAGAAATCAGGCATGCCGCCGCCCGCCAGCTTCGCTCCATAAAATCCTGGAGGCGCAACGCCGATCACAGTGAAGGAGTGTCCATTGATCTGATAGCTGGCGCCGACGACTGAGGAATCCGATCCATACTTCTCCTGCCAGACGTGATAGCTCATCACCGCTACCGGCGGCGCGGCTTCATTGTCGTCCGCGTCTGTCATCAGTCTGCCGATCCACGGTTGGACGCCCATCGTCTGGAAGAAGTTCCCGGAAACATACTCTCCATTACGAGTCTCAGCCTGTGCCTGCGATCCCGCCCTGCGAATACCGAGAGGAGCATTACCGGCTTGCAGCGCTGCGAGCTCGCTGAACTCCGGGGTATGCTCACGAAAATTCTTGTAAGCCTCCCAGGAGAACAACGTGAAATCACCCTCGCTGCCCTGGGTATATCCACCCCAGTTGCAGCAGCGAATCTTGTCTCCAATTCTCCACAGCTCGTCCGGTTGAACGACGGGCAGCGATTTCAGCATCACCTGATGCACCAGCGTAAAGATCGCTGTCGTTGCCCCAATTCCCAGGGCGAGGGTGATCACTGCCGTGCTTGCAAATACAGGTGCTTTCCGTAACTGCCGAAATGCGTCGCGAAGGTCTGCCAGCATTTATTCCCCCAACGGATTGGAATCAGCAAGGCGCTGCCTGTTCTATACGGAAGAAGTGGAGGCCCGGTTCCTTCAACTTTCACAATCTCTCAGCTTGTCACTCAGCCGCTTAGGCTCCATGGGAATTCGTGAGGAGGTCTCTCCCGCGCCCGCCTCGGGTTAGCTCAATCTGTAAAAACGCGCAGCATTGGAGTAGAAGATGTCTCGCTTCTCGGCGGCACTCAGGAAGGGTGCTGAATTCACAGCATCTACGGCCATCGCGATCCCTTCAGGCCAGTACATCTGGTCAGTGCCGAACATCAGGCGTTTGCCGAACCCGGCTCGCATAAGAGAGTGCAGGTAGTTGTGGAACTCCGCTCGCGGAAGCAGCCAGTCGATAGCGCCCAGGTCCGCGTTGACCTCCGGGTAGTGGAAAAGAATAGAGAGCGTATCGTCAAGATACGGCCATCCCGCGTGCATCAGATTCAGCCTGAGCTTCGGGTAGCGATTGAGAGCCTCTTCCACCAGCCCGGGATTCCCAAGGCGTGCGCGAGCGGTACGGCAGCATGGATCGAACGACATCCCGGGCGGCATCGTTCCCGTGTGCAAAGCGACTGGAATATCCAGTTCTTCGGCAAGCGCCAGATAGGGTGCATACTTCGGATCGTCAAGCGTGAGGCCCGCATACTGCGTCGTCACCTCGCCCAGAACGCGCATGCGTCCTTCCTTGAAGTCGCTCCGTAGCACGCCCAGATCGGGCAGCGGCGTATCTGCAGAACCGCGTACCCCGGCCCCCGGAATAATCCTGCCCGGATCCGCTTCGTACCAGGATGTAGCGGCAGCAAGACGGTCCCCATCTCCTCCGCTGACGACCGCCTTGACGATATTCAGGCGTTTCATCTCCGCCATACAGGCTGCCCTGTGCGCCGCTCCGTCCTTGAGCTTTACAGTCTTCCCCGTAGCGGGATTCGTTGCGGCAGGAATGGGCGCGTCGAGAGGATACGCGTGCAAATGTACGTCAATGATCGGCGGACGCTGGGATGTCTCCGCAAAGGTGGAAGGAATCAGGCCGGTTGCTATCGAACTGGAGCCAAGCTGCAGAAATCGCCGTCGGTCAAGGATCATCTTTGTCGTATCGTCCATCCGCATCCCTTGTCGGAATGCGTTCTTGGTTTCACATCCACTCGATACGTCATCCTAAGCGAGCGTTTGTGCTGCGAAACACAATTTATAAACTCCGGCGAGAAAACCCACGGGATGTGTGACGAGCTTCGGCTAGGGATATGCTCTCTCCGGTAGTGGCTGTTTATGTGAGTGTCCCGGGACATGCGTTACATTTTGGATCTGAGACATCAATTTCTGGTGGGAGGAGCCGTATCATGATGGCAGACGCGTTTGAAGGATGCCTATGTACAAAACAGCATTGCCCTTTCTTGGAGTGATTGCGCTCGTGCTGGCGGTACTCTTTTGCGGGGTCTCTGCTCTGGCGGCTTGGAGAGAACATCATGGGCATGCAGAGAGTGGCTTTGTCATTGTGAGCCATCTGCGCTCTCATGTGCTATCGGAGCGGGCGTCGGCTCCTGCGTGCCCAAAGAGAACCGTAGGCTCGGTTTATGGAAAGCGATTCCTGCTGATGTCTCCGGTGTCGTTTACCCGTCGTAGTAGAAGCCCCTTGGGATAGGCGAACTCCGATGGCCGCTCACGAGGCTAATTTTTCATAAATATCGTTCACGATGAAATCGCGTGCGATATCTTAATATTCTCGAAACAGGAAATTGGATGCGCAATCGCCGAAACCAGCCCTCAACCGAAGTTCCGCAACTCGAGGAGTTCCTGTGCTTCGCCATCTACTCGGCCAATCATGCATTCAATCGCGTGTACCAGCCGCTGCTGAAAGCCCTCGATCTCACTTACACACAATTTCTTGCCATGGTCCTCTTATGGGAAGAAGACGGGCAGACCGTTGGAGAGCTCGGGAAAAAGCTGTCGTTACAATCGAATACTCTCACACCCCTGCTCAAGCGGCTCGAAGCGCTCGGGTACGTCAACCGCAGCCGGGGATCTGACGACGAACGTCAGGTTCGCATCCATCTAACCGTGACGGGTTGCGATCTGCAGCGCCGGGCATCGGACGTCGTACACAATGTCCGAAAAGCCACAGGGCTGAAAGACAAGCCGAACAAGGCCCTCAAAGAAAGTGTGGATGCCTTGCGAAAAGCGCTCGAAGATCACAGCTCGCGGTGACCCAGGAGATTGCAGGTTGCGCCGGGCGGGTCTAACTTTAGGGTGCAGGAATTGGAGGTTTCATGAAGACTCCCGTCGAGGCTGTATCCGCCTCCGCATCGATCGACGCAAAGATCAATGAACTTGGAGACTGGCGCGGCAAGATGCTTGCGAAGGTGCGAGAGATAGTGCACAAGGCAGATCCTGAGATCATCGAAGAGTGGAAGTGGGCGAAGGCAACGAATCCGGGAACTCCGGTCTGGTCCCACGGCGGCATCGTCTGCACCGGCGAGACCTACAAAAGCGTCGTCAAGATGACCTTCGCCAAAGGAGCTTCTTTGAAGGACCCTTCAGGTCTCTTCAACTCCAGCCTCGAAGGGAACGTGCGCCGCGCCATCGACATCCATGAGGGCGACAAGGTCAATGAGGCAGCCTTGAAGGACCTCATCCGCGCCGCTGTCGCGCTCAATCTCGAGAGCAAGAGCAAACCGAAGCCTCGGCGAACGAGCAGCAAGTAGGCCGCTAGTCCGGCGTCTCAGAAGGCCGCTCCATAAACTAGTGTGGTGTCTCAGAGGGCCGCAATAAATAGGAAGTGTCATCGATAGGAAGTGTCATCACGAGCGAAGTTTGGCCGGTCTTTTGGCCAAACGAGTCGAAGGATCTGCGGTTGGGATGCTGGACTTATGCGACGGACGCTAGGGACAGGACCCCAGCTTTCATCCTGGACCGGCTATCCTCCTCGACAGAAAATAGTGTCAAGTCCCCCGAGGACCTAACCCGCAGAAACAAGAAGATATGCAGGATGCCGATCAGTTTGCTTCAGATCGCTACAATAAAGAGAGTAGAGAAAAGCCCTGGAGATTCCGGGGCTTTTCTCTACCTAAATGTTTGTTTTCAATATTTTGGGCGTAACTCCACATTTATCAATATTTTGCAGTTCTGGTCCCAGCCTAACTTCAATGAAATGAATATTTTGCGCGGAAACAGTTAGGGAGAGGGAATCAGTCCTCAAACATCCAGTCCAGATTCGGCGGCTCCTTGCTGTTCGGATCGAAGCTGACGTGAGGAGTAATGTGCGTACCTTCAGGGATGAACCCGAGAACCACATAAGCTCCCTTACCAAGATCCAGATCGTTCTCGCCAGCCGGCAGAGGCTTGGCCCAGACCGTAACCGGAAGCCCCTTCTGCTGGGAGACCGCATTCGGAAGCACGATGTTCCACTGCTCGGTGTCCGGGGAGACATTCACAGCCTTCCTCGACTCCGACTTGAAGAAGCCGACCAGAATCTGGGCAGGCTTATCCAGGGTGAAGCGAATCGGAGTCTCCTGCCGAGTCGAAACCCGGATCCCCTTCAGACCATCGAGCTCCGGCGCAACCGAGGTGATCGGCGTCTCGCTGTCCGCATACAGGCTCGCGCCCTTCGCGACAGTGAAGGCTTGACCACCGCCGGACTGCAGGTTGAAGCCGACCTCCGGAAGCTTCTGCGCCTTCTGCTCCTCTGGTCCTGCTGCTCCACCAGCGTTCAGCTTTGTAAGCCTTCGATCGAAGACCGCAAGCTCCTTCTGGTACACAGGAAGCAGATCCCGCCAGTGATTCGTCTGCGGCCCCCCGCGCACCGGAATCTGTCGTTGCGATGTCTGCATGCCCGCCGCGTTACGGTAGGTCGTCTCGGTAAGCTTCGTCAGCGTCGAGAAGTCCTGCACGCTCTCGGCCAGCAAAGTGCGAGTCTCTGCCAGATTCGCTGCATCATGGTCGTATCCGTAGCGCATCACTAAGGCTGCGGCCTGCGTCTTCGCATGGTAGAAGGCCATCAGAGCGGCGATGGCGCGCATGTCGTTAACAACGCGCTCATACTCCGGCCGAGCGCTTGCGGCGATTCCGGGAGCGGCAGCCTCAACCTCGCTCACCGCCTTGGCTGAGCGCTCCGCCGCATCGGCAGTGACACCGAGCGGATTTTCGCCGTGGTGTTTGCCATGATTCACCTCATTGGCAACCCACTCGACCAGACGTTCACCGTCGGGAGCATCGGCAGTCCACAACGTCTCCGCTGGGTTGAAGCGTGCAGCATCGATAAGCTGCGGCATGGTCATGCCGAGCGCGAGAACCTGACGGTTGCCTTCGGTGATCCCGATGCGGCGAATCACCTCTGGAGCGGCGGCTCCTGAAAGCTCATAAGCATTTAGCAGATGCTCGCCAGACGCCGTTTGCGCCGGAGTAAGAGCGACGTGTTCGGCGGCGAATGTATCCACGCTCTCCATGCCGACGACATCAGTGCTGTGTCCCTGAGCGTCGATTCCGTTCGGCAGGCCGAATCGGCGAGCGAACTGCGTAGCCCAGTAGCTGTGTTCCTTCTGCGCATCGCGCTCCGGGTTCCAGGAATAACGAGCCCAGCTGGCGAACCAGATCCAGTCCCGATCGGTCTGGTTCAGCAACGGATCGGTCTTGTCCGCGCTGTTCGGCCAGTCCCAGTAACGCAGCGGATAGACATGCACGCCGCCGATGCCAATCCGGACGAAGCTGCGGTTGGTCTCGCGGACGAAGCTAGGATCGCCCCAGCGGAACGGTTCGAAGTTCGACAGTAGATGGATGTTGACGATCGTATTTTTAGAACCGGCGATCATCACCTTGAACTTCTCCAGCACGCTGCCGCGAATGTTGGTCCACGTAAGCGACTCGCCGTTCCACTTCCACATCGTGTCGATGTTGGAGTAGATCGGCTTCGCATCGGCGATGGCTTTTTCGATATCGGTCGCATGCGCACGAACGATGATAGGCGGTTGCGGAACCGGATGGCCGACGGCCTTCTCCTGCTCGGCTACACCATCCTTCACGCCCGGAATGATGGTCTTGGTGAGCCACTCAGGACCGTAGTGCGGCCCCATCGCCTCACCCAGCGTCATGAACAGACCGACGTTCGGATACTGCCGGATAAACTCCGAGATGCAGTAGCGCGTGTACTCGCTCGAAAGCTCGCTCGGAGCCGAGAGGTGGAAGGGAATGTGATGCGCCCGCGCGAAGTTATGCGACAGATGGATGTTGTAAAAACCCTGCAGCACCCAGATGCCGCGCTTGTCGGCCTCTTCGGTGAGCCACTGGAACATCGCAATGTTCTGCTGGAGCTGCGCCTCAGGAAGTTCCTGGGCTTCAGGATATTTCGGAAGCTTCAGCAGGGAAGTGAAGGGATGACCGTTCCAGAGGAAGAGAGCATTCGTCCTCTGCTCCACAAGCTGGTCGAGATAGTGCCTCCACTGCTCTTTGTCGTAAAACCAGGAGAAATCTTTCGGAGTGTAAGGATAATCGTACTCAGCATCCTCATAGGTAATCTCCGGCTTCTGCAGGCCAATCACAGCTCCGCGAATCTTCAGCTGCGGATGATCTTCGAACTCAAGCTGCTTGGGAAGAGCGTGCATCGCGTGGACGCGATCGATCAGCTCCTCGGCTCCATAGAGCACGCCTGAGGGATCGGAACCGGCGATCACGATGGTGTTCCCGAGCCGTTTGATCGCATAGGCCTCTTCGGCGCCCGGCCACAATTGCGGAACCTGCTTATCAAAGCGCGCCAGCAGAGGATCCTGACGCGTAGCGAGCAGGATGAGATCGTTCCCCGGCAGCTTTTCGACCGCTGATCGCAGCCGCTCTGCGGCAAACTTTTCTCTCGGAGTTGCCTTTGCCGAGACTTCGACTCGAGGAGCCGCGACCGCGGCTACCGAGCTAAGACAGAATGCGAACACAACCAGGGTCTTTATCATGAACCTAATCCGGAACCTCTACGGTGGGAGCTTCGCCCGTTGGTTTTCCCGTGACATCAGAGACCTTCCGGAACACGATCGCCTGGAAGGGACGATTTGGAAGGGGGATCCGGGACTTTCCTGAGAAGGTGCCCGGCAATTTTGTTTCTTTCATCGCAAAGGGATCAATCAGCGAAGCTTCGAATTTCGCAGTATTCGGCAGAGGAAAGATGTATCGCGCCGGTCGGTGATAGTCGAAGTACCAGAGATACAACTCATTGGGAGTTCCAGCGGACAGATAGTAGGAGCCTTCGAACTCATTCAGGCCAATCTTCGTATGTTTCTGGACAACATCATGCAGAAACGCGATCCGCTGCGCGGATTCCCCGCGAAGGCGGCCTGCGTCGGACCAACTGGGCTCGTGCGCGTGTGGCCCGGTGTCATCCGAGATGAAGACCTCGCCGTGGGAGGCGTAGCTTCCACGAATGGTGGCGAGCCAGAAGCGCCGAGTCATCTCCTCGGCCGAGAGATTGCCCCAGCGCCGCTCCACGTCGCCCTCGTATTGAATCTCGTCGTAGACGATGGGCTTGTTCCATGCGAGCCGGCGCTCTGCTGATTTTTCGAAGTCGTAGCTCTGCAGGCTGGCGTGTGTGCACCATCGTTTGGAGTGGTCGTAGATCACTCCGGAGTGATGAATGGATCTCAGGTGGCCATAAGGATCCTCTTCCACCACGATGCGAAAGAAGCGATCCCAGTCCGACATGGTCTTCGCCTTGACGAGATCGTATTCATTCGCGATCGACCACCAGACATTGCGATAGGCCGAAAGCCTGGCGACGGCATAGCGCAGGTAAAAGTCGTCGACCTCGTTCGGCATCGCCTTATATCCCCAGGCGTCATATGGGTGGAACAGGATGCAGTCGGCCTCGATGTCCGCAGCCTGCAATGCCAGGATGCGCTTTTCGACGAGCTGGAAGAACTCGGGGTTGAAGCGCGTGTAGTCGTTGGTGCCTCCGTGGCCATTGGCATCTGCTCCCGACGATGGGAAAGGGAGGATCTGAGTCTCTTTTCCGAGAGGTTTGGGGAGCACGCAGACGCGGCTCTTGTTGAAGACCCCCTTCATACCCGCCAGCGAGTTGGCGGCGTTCTCTTCTTTGGTGAAGAGAAAGGCATAGGTCGTCGTTCCGAAAGGGAAATAAGGAGTTCCGTCGGCGTGAACGAAGTGGAAGCGATGTGCCGTGGTGACCGGTCCGTGATTGCCGGCCGTCGCAGCCGCGCAGGAAAAGCTGCCGGTGTGGTTGTTCAAACCAGCGTCGGAGCTGGTTGTCTTGTAGGTCCAATGGCCGACTGTGTCGGGCATGAAGCGGATGCGATAGGTTCCGTCGCCATCGTAGAAACCTTTTACCGAGAGGGTTCGATGCTCGCGGGTAAATTCCGCGGCGAGGGTGACGTCTTTGAATGGGTTCCCAGAGGCTGGACCCTTCAAGGCGATCTCAAAGACCCCCCACTGTTCTACTGTTTCGTTGCCTGCCTGGTTGGAGGGTTTTTCGGCCCTGAGATTCGGCTGCAGGGAGCCAGCCAATGTGGCTGCGCTCATCTTCAGCATGTCTCTGCGATTCATCAGCTCGTCCTTCCGCTTGTTTTCCAGATTTTTTTTGATCTGAGATATGCGTGACTAAGCCGTTCTATCCAAACAATTCCTACACTGTCAATTCAAATTGAAAGTTATCATTGATAAAGAGAATAATAAAGATTGGTTCTACAATACCCTGAAAGATCAAAACGATAGAGCGGCAACTAATTCACTCAATTGAATCGTTTGAGAGTGCCAATGAAAAAGTCCAAAGCGGCCACAGCACCAGCATCGTCGAAGGGAACCGTCCGTCGTCGTCTACCCAAGTGGGCTCTTGAGAATGCGGAGTCTTCCTCCGGGGATGAGGCTTACTATCTCCGCTCCATCGGACGAGCGCTCGAGGTTTTGAACTGTTTCGACGGTCAGACCCCGCTTTCCCTGAAAGAGATCAGTAACCAGATGCAGTTGCCAGAGTCGTCTCTGTTTCGTGTCCTCAGGACGTTGGAACATCATGAATATCTGCAACAGCATCGCGATGGTACCTATCAGCTTTCGCCTCGGCTGATCTTTGGCTGGCTGGTTCGCGCGGCGGAACATGTGCGAGAGGTCGCTCGTCCTGAGATGGAAAAGCTAGTCAATGCCTTTAATGAGACGGCCAGTCTGGCTTACCTGTTCGACGATCGTATTCATGTTCTCGATTGTCTGGAGACCTTTCACGAGATTCGCATGACGAACAAGATCGGCCGTGTGCTTCCACCACACTGCTCGGCGATGGGGAAGGCGATCACGGCGTTTCAGGAGCGCGAACTCGCAGACCGGATGTTGGAGGTCTACGGTCTTACTCCACGGACGGAACATACGATTACGGACCGTAAAAAACTGTTTGCGGAGTTTGAGGAGATTCGCAAGACAGGGATCGCCGGGGATCGAGAGGAATCGATTCGAGGAGGCATCTGCTTCAGCGCGCCGATGAGGATGGAGGGAGATCGCGTAGTCGCGGCGATCAGCCTTTCGACTCCAGCGATTCGGATGGACGGCAAGCATGAGGCTGAGATTCAGGCAGCGTTGCTTGAATCGGCAAATGCGATTGTCCGGCGGCTGGCTGCCACCACGTAAGTCAGGGCCTGACCTGAACCAGGATTTTGGTAAAGGCGGCCGGAGTCGAGGACCACTCAGTGAGAATTTTGGGTGTCTCCTGCATTTCAACTACAGCAGAGATAGCGCGTTCGACCGGAAATTGGCCTCGCTCGAGCATCGCAATCACCTCGCGGAAGTCTTCCGGCAGGGCATTACGCGAACCCATGATGTCCAGTTCTTTCTGGACGAATAGCCGAGTCTCGTAAGCAATCGGTTCCTTGGCGTAACCGATGTAGACGACTCTTCCTGTGAACGCGACTTCTTCAACGGCGGCCCGAAAGGTCTCGGGCAGGCCGATGGCTTCGATGATGACGTCGGGGCCATGACCCTCAGTAATCTCTCGCAGACGCGCCCGGAAGTCTTCACGAGCGGAGTGGATCAGCTCTGTTGCTCCTGCGTCGCGTGCCGTTTCCAGTTTTGTATCATCCACATCGATAGCGATTGTGCGGGCTCCGCGAAAGGCAGAGCCGGCGATGGCTCCTAACCCGACCCCTCCGCAGCCAAAGACTGCGACCGTATCATCGGCCGTGACTCGGCCACGTGACACTGCATGAACGCCGACCGTCAACGGCTCAACGAGGCACAGTTCCTTCAATGATAGGAGAGAGGGATAGACCTTCGTCTCTGGAACAGAGATCCATTCGGTGAGTGCACCTTCGCGCTGGACGCCGAAGGTCTGATTTCCGCGGCAGGCATTGAAGCGTCCTCTTCTGCAGGAGGCGCAGCTTCCACAACTGGTGTAGGGCGAGACGGTCACATGGGTTCCGGCGGAGATGGTGGAAGAGCCCTCTGCCACGGTAGCTGCGATCTCGTGACCTATGATGCGTGGATAGGTGACGAGCGGATTTTTACCACGGAAGCTATTGAGGTCTGTTCCGCACAGCCCTACCATCTCCACCTTCAAGAGAAGTTCTCCAGGAAGTTTCTGAGGCTCGGGAACCTCGATTACGCGCGCCTCTCCAATTCCTACAAGGGATACAGCCTTCATCTTTTCAACCTCGACCCGTTGGCACGTTGCCATAAATAAGCATTTATTTTCATTTACAGAATAGACTCATTCCCAGGCGATGGTATACGCGGTCTCTGCGCTATCAGGATGACGCAATTTCCATGGAGGGTAAGTTTTTATGAATCGGCGCAATTTTCTCGAATCGTTTGCGGCAGCGATGCTGACTTCGAAAGTGATGAAGGGGGAAGAGAGAGTTGCGAGTTCATCGTTGACGATTGGCGATTCACACGGAGAGCCGATCGCAGAAGACTTTGTTGGTCTCTCTTATGAGAGCGCACAGCTTGCGAACCCGGAGTTTTTTTCAGCAAAGAACAAGCAGCTTGTTCGACTATTTCGTGAGCTTGCATCGCATGGCAACCTGCGCATTGGCGGTGGCTCCAGCGAGTTTACGACCTATTCCGACGAGACGCCTTCGGAGCCGCCGCCGTTCGAGGTCTTCGGTCCGGATACTTCAAAGACGGTGAAGCACGGAACGGTGACTTCCGCAGTCGCTTTGCAGAATCTTCGCAGCTTTCTTGATGCTACAAACTGGAGCTGCCTTTACGGCCTGAATCTAGGGCAGGGAACAGTGGAGAACGCCGTCCGAGAGGCGACTGCTGCACAGAGGATTCTGGGGGGGCACCTTGTCGCCTTTCAGATAGGGAATGAGCCGGATAGTTTTCGCAACCGGTATCGGCCCGCGGCTTACACTCCAGCGGATTACCTGGCGGAGTGGAGCCGCTTTCGAGATGCCATCGCGAAGGCGACGCCGCAGGCACGTTTCGCCGGGCCAGATATCTCGAACAAGCTGATCTACCTTACGGCATTTGCAGAACAGGCCGTAAAGTATCCAGATGTCGTTTTGTTGACGGGACACTATTATGCGATGGGGCCAGCGAGTAATCCGGAGGCGACTCTCGAGAATCTGCTATCTCCAGAACCTAAGCTGACAACGTTGAAGTCGAAGGATCTGCCGGTGATTGCCGCAGCCGAAAAGCAGACACACCTTCCTTTCCGCATGTCGGAGGGAAACTCCTGTTGGGATGGAGGCAAGCCCGGGGTCTCCGATACCTTTGCTTCGGCATTATGGTGCGCTGGATACATGCTTGCATGCATGAAACGTGGCTGGAGCGGAGTCAATCTGCATGGAGGAGGGAATGGCTACTACACACCGATAGCAGGAGCCCCTTCAACTGGCCTGATACGACGTCCCGAGTTTTTTGGAATTCGATTCGCCCAACGTTTTGTTGGTGCGCGGGCGGTGGACGCTTCTCTTCAGGGTGCTAGCCCCCTTGTCGATGCGTTTGTCTTCGAAAAGACGGGTAAACGTGAACTGGTTCTCATCAACAAAACGCCCCAGAGTTTTCGGTGTTCTCTTCCTGCGGGGCTAACGGCATCTGCTGTGCTCAGATTGCAGGCACCCACGATTGATGCGAAGGCGGGAGTGCAGATCTCGAGCATGCGTGAAGCGGCTGGCAGCGTTGCTGTCGCGCCTTCGTATACGGCGACCGTGTATCGCCTGGTAGATCGCAACTCGTAGATCGGGAAAAAGAGTCTCTAAAACGCATTGTCTCCGCGTTTACACCCACAGGATTCTCGTATGGTGAGGGTGACGGGAAGCACTGTCCTCACGCTCGACGTTTTAAACTCTCCATTAATTCTTTGCAGAAGCAGGCGAGTGGAGACATTTCCAAGCTCGGAAGCAGGCTGTCGCACCGCAGTGACAGACGGTGTAATCAGGGTAAAAAAGTCTACATCGTCGAACCCAACGAGCCCGAGATCCTGGCCCATTTGCAGACCCATCTCGCGAAGGGCAGCGATGACCCATATCGTCGAAGCGTTGTTTGCCGTAAAGATGGCGTCAGGGCGATTGCGCG
>Ga0268266_10004988_pt1 | contig 12550 bp, 6 predicted proteins | sample KBSS13metaG_FD_190356 | JGI IMG/M metagenome (GOLD analysis project Ga0268266, IMG submission 190356) | Switchgrass rhizosphere microbial communities from Kellogg Biological Station, Michigan, USA - KBS S1-3 metaG (SPAdes) (version 2) | ecosystem: Host-associated > Plants > Roots > Rhizosphere >...
CTCAACAGGCTGTCGAAGTGAACGTCATTGTTTACACGGCCCGTGAACCAGGCGTAGCGGACCACGTCGGCGCGCGATTCACAGGTCGCGACCATGTCCTTCATCTGCGCTTCCTGCTTGGCGAGTGTGTCGATCTGTGCGCCGTCGTTCTGCGAATGCCAGTTTGCAAACTCGGTGACCCAGTACTGCTTGCCGTACTTGTTCAGCCGGTCGAGCTGGGCGGACAGGCCGTAGTCGTACCAGTGGAACGCGAGGTAGTCGATCTGTGGGCTGCGCCCGCCATTGGCGGATTGATAGGCCGCGATGAACGCGTCCATCCACACAACGGGATCGGTGAAGCCGGTCATCGTGCCCCAAGTGATCTGAGGGCCGACGATCTTGACGCCCGTGTGGGCTGCGATCGCTTCGTAGCCGGGCCAGATGGCCGCCGCCTGCGTGGGTGTCAGGTTTGATTGGGAAGTCAGGTTGGGCTCGTTCATGACGAGCAGGTACTTGATGTTGGGATTGGCGTGCAGGAATGATTCAACAGCCGTGGCATCGTACGTGCCGTTCCACAACATCGGGTAGTAATCCACCCCGTACTGGGCGACATAATCCGCCGGTACGGCCTTGTTGGGTTGTGAGCCCCAGTTGTACCACCAGCTCACTCCGGGGGCGAGCGCCTGGAAGTCCAGAGGATCGGACAGGTCGTAGGCGATGCCGCGCTTGGCGCTTTTGGCTGTGGGTGTTACAGGAGGCGTGACAGGCGTGCTGGGTGCACTGCCGTTCTGAGTGTTTGTCGGCGTGCCGCCGGTGGTGCTGCCGGTAGTGCTACCGGACCCGGTGGTGTTGCCCGATCCAGTTGTGCTCGTCGAGCCGGTGGTGCCGCCCGAGCCGGAAGTCGTAGACGTTGAGCCCGTTGAGCCCCCACTCGAAGCCGCGGGCGTACCCGACGAGCTCGCGCCCGATCCACCACAGGCACTCAACATTAATGTCAAAGCGACAGCGGCCGCGGCCGCACGAAAGTGACTTGCGTTCATGCGGCGAAACATAGTCGAACGAATCACGATTGGCGTGTCAGCAGCCGGCGACAGCAACGAACGGATGTCACAGATGTGAACAGTCTGGGTTCCCGGCCCGCTGGTCGCGTCGCCAATTTGAGGCAGATTGACTGAGGCGGTATTGTCCGCTCATGAATCAACCGCTTACTCAAATCGCTGACGTCCGTTTTCTCGGTAAAATTCTGGGTGACGTCATCCGTGCCTACGGTGGTGATGCACTGTTTCAGCGCATCGAAGCCATCCGGGCCGGCTCCGTGGACCGCTATCGTGGCATCTCCAATCCCCGCGGCCTGGACGCGGGTCTAGATACCCTCACGCTCGACGAAACCGTCGCGTTTGCCCGCAGTTTCATGCTGTTTTCGATGCTGGCCAACCTCGCTGAGGATCGCCAGGGCGTCACTGCGGAGAAGAGCAGTACGCTGGCCGCCACCCTGGATTATTTGAAATCGCAGGGCGTGCAGGCGGAGCAGGCGAATGACCTGCTCGACCATGCGCTGATTGTCCCCGTGCTGACCGCACATCCGACCGAAGTCATGCGCAAAAGCATGATCGACCACCGTAACCGCATATTCGAGCTGATGCGATTGCGCGATGCGGGTCGGACCGAAACACCGGATGGCGAGCTGATAGAGCAGGGCATTGCCAGGCAGATTGCGCTGCTTTGGCAAACGCGAGCGCTGCGGCGCGAGCGTCTTTATGTATCGGACGAAGTGGATATCGCGCTCGCGTATCTGCGCGAGGTTTTCCTGCCGGTGATACCGGCGCTTTATTCTCGTTGGGAGCGTTCGCTGGGTCGGCGTCCGGCGAGCTTCCTGCGGCCGGGAAGCTGGATTGGTGGTGATCGTGACGGTAATCCCCACGTCACTGCTGATTCTTTGAAGCTGACCTTAGGGCGATCGTCGCAAGCACTTATGGCGGACTACCTGGCGCAATTGCATGCGTTGGGCGCCGAGCTTTCCATATCTAATGAACAGGCCGCGGTTTCCGATGAGCTGAACGCACTAGCTGAGCGAAGCGGTGACAATCATCCGGCGCGTGCGGACGAGCCTTACCGGCGGGCAATCACCGGAATCTACGCGCGGCTCGCAGCGACGTACAAAAAGCTCACGGGCCACCTACCTGCAAGGCCCGCGTCCGTACACGGCGAGCCGTATGGAGACGCGAAGAGTCTCATGGCAGACCTTCAGGTCATTGAGAGCTCGCTGCGGGCGCAGAACAGTGATTCCGGGGCGTTGACTCGCCTCATTCGAGCGGTTGAGACTTTTGGGTTCCACCTGGCTACGTTGGATCTGCGACAAAACTCGGATGTCCATGCGCGGGTGGTCGGTGAGTTGCTCCAGGTCGCCGGCGTTACTTCGGGTTATGACAAGTTGGACGAAGCGCAGCGCGTGCAGCTGCTCCGGTCGGAGCTGTCGAGTGAACGACTCCTGGCGAGTCCGTTTGCCACTTACAGCGCGGAAACCAACTCGGAGCTGGCGATCGTCCGGGCGGCGGCGGAAGCCCACCGGATGTACGGCCCCGAATGCATTACGACCTACATTATTTCCAAATGCGACAGTGTTTCGGATCTGTTGGAAGTCAACATCCTGCTCAAGGAAGCGGGGCTATACCGCGCCGGAAAGGCGGCCATCATGGCCGTCCCCCTGTTTGAAACCATCGGTGACCTGCAGAACTCCGCCACGGTGATGACTGCCTGGTTGGGACTGCCGGAGGTCGCGGCCATTACGAAGGCCAGAGGCTTCCAGGAAGTCATGGTCGGGTATTCTGATTCGAACAAGGATGGCGGGTATTTGACGTCGGTGTGGAGCTTGCAACAGGCGACCACAGCCCTGGCGGAAGTGTTCGAGAAGGCAGAGACGGTCATGCAAGTGTTCCACGGTCGTGGCGGTGCCGTGGGCCGCGGTGGCGGATCGTCGTTCGACGCTATCAGGGCGCAACCGCACGGCACGGTGAAAGGCCGGATCAGAATTACCGAGCAAGGCGAGATTATCGCTGCCAAATACGGTACGAGAGATAGCGCCGCCGTCAATTTGGAGTCAATCACCTCCGCGACGCTGTTGACTTCCCTCGAGAGCGCGCAACTCTCGGCAGAGGATCGGGTGCGTTTTGCGGACGCAATGGATGATCTCTCCGCCGAAGCGTTCAAGTCGTACCGCAAGCTCGTGTATGGAACGGAAGGGTTCTCGCGCTTCTTCCGCCAGATGACCCCGCTCATCGAAATCGCGGAGCTGAAAATCGGATCGCGCCCAGCGTCCCGAACCAATTCGGAGCGCATCGAGGATCTGCGCGCAATTCCCTGGGTCTTCAGTTGGGCGCAGGCCCGTGTCATGTTGCCGGGATGGTATGGAGTAGGGCAGGCACTCCAATCCTTCCGGGATCCTCATCTTCTCGAGGAGATGCTGGAGGCGTGGCCTTTCTTCCGCGCCACCGTGGACAACCTGGAGATGGTGCTCTCGAAGTCGGACATGGGCATCGCGGCTCTGTACGCGACCCTGGTGGAGGATAAAACACTCGCCGGTGCCATCTTCGGGCACATCCGCGACACCTGGACCCAGACTCAGGACAGCTTGTTGACCATCACGGGGCAAACGCGACTGTTGGAAAGACACCCGGCCCTGGATGCGTCCATCCGCCTGCGGTTGCCTTATATAGAGCCCTTGAATCTCCTGCAGGTGGAGATGCTCAAACGCCATCGAGCCGGCGAGAAGGACCCACGGGTACGCGAGGGCATCCAGTTGTCCATCAACGCGATCGCAACCGCTCTGAGAAATAGTGGATAGCACCTCCCGGCAGGTAGAGAAGGCCTACAGCCATCTGGTCTCTTCTGCGCGGGAGGACGCGCGTATCGCCGCCACGGCGCGATTGATCCTCGCGATTTTCGATGATTTCTACGCTCAGCTGTGCGAGTACCCGTTCAAGGCAAAGCGGGCGTTTGAGAGCATGGACCCGCATGCGTCCATTCAAATCAGCCACGAGCGCTTGGGGCTCTACAGCCGATATATCTCCGAGCATGGGCCCCGGATACTCGAGGCCTTTCCGGCGCTCGCCAACAATGCGGCGCTCTGGGACACACTCGACCGGCTTTTTACGGCGATGATTGTCGATCGTTACGAAGCGGATATTGCCTTCAGCTTTGCGCACTCGCTGCGGCGGAATATCGATCATGGGTTGTGGAAGCCGGTGGCCTATTCATTTCCGCCGCCGAGCAAGCGGCGCGCCAACTCCATGGCCTCGGTGTACCACCGCCTGCCCATTAGCGATCACATTGATGTTGATCTCATCCTGAAGGCGTTACAGTTCGCGCACATCGCGAGACCCTTCAGGGATCTACAAGGCGATGCCTGCCGGATTGTAGAAAAACTGCATCACGATCAGAAGCCGACTGCGTTGGATGTCATTGAGGCGGGCTTCTTCCGGGACCGGAGCTTGATTCTCGTTGCCCGATGGGTCATGCCTGATGGCACCTTAACGCCCTTCGTAGTCGCGATGCTCAACAGCCGGGAGGGGGTGTATGTCGATGCGGTGCTACAACAGGTCTCTGATATCCATGACCTGTTCAGCTCCGCGTTGGCCAACTTCCATGTAACGACTCCGCTGTATTACCAGACGTGCGTTTTCCTGTTCAGCATCATGCCGCGACGGCCGCTGGGTCATCACTACTCAACCATCGGCTACAACCACGTCGGTAAGGTCGCCATTCTCAACGAGATCATCGAGGCCGGGCAGAAGCTCAAAAAATCGCCCGGTGCTGCCGGCACAGTTGCGCTGGGATTCACCTTCGATACCTGCTCGTATCACCTGAAGATCATCCGCGACAAACCGACAGCCGCGTACAAATGGGGTGCCTTCCCGGGCGTCAATGCGGTGATCGAAAAGTACCGGGCGGTGCACGAGATCAATCGTGCCGGCAGCATGTTGGACAACGTCATGTATTTCAATCTCCGGCTCAACCGCGGGCTGTTCGAGCCGGAGCTGCTGGAAGAGCTGCTGAGGGAGGCTCCGGGGAGTGTGCGGGTGGAAGAAGACAGCGTCTTCATTCGCTCGCTCATCGTGCAATTGAAGATTGTTCCACTACCGGTGTATCTGGAAACCGCGGATGAGGAGGCTATGCAGGCGGTGATCCGAAGCCTCGGGCACTGCATCCGCAACAATGCGGCGACCAACATCTTCAACAAGGACCTCGACTCGCGAAACTATGGAGTAGGGCGCTACGGTCGGGTGTTTCTCTTTGACTATGATGCGGTGGAGAAGCTGACGGAGGTGAAGATCCGCACCAATGGCGATCGGGAGCCCGGCGAGGAGAGTGTGCCGGATTGGTATTTCGAGGACGGCGTGGTCTTCCTGCCGGAAGAGATCGAGTACGGCCTGCAGTTGAAAAGCGACTTGGCACGGCGCTGTTTCCGCAATCAGAACGCGGACCTGTTGACCGTCGCGTATTGGGAAGGGGTGCAGCAGAAGTTGCAACGTGGAGAAGTGCCGGAGCTGCGGATCTATCCGCGAGCCGCTAAGCTGTCGGCATGAGCTATGGTCCGTGGAATCCCGGTCTGCAGTCCCAGGTGCCGCGGGAGCTGCGCCACATGTGTACGATTTTCCGTTCGGAACATTCGTTCACACGGGTTTCCTCCGCAATGGAGTTGCGCCAGCTGACGGGCCTCCCCTTGTGCGACCTGGCGATTTTCCGGCCACAGCGCCTGGTGTTGCACGAGCTGATGATCCGGGTCATGGCGGACCTGAGCGTACCGACCGGTGAGAAGATCGGCGACCTGGGAATCAATTTCCGCATCATCACGAACCGGTTGCTCCATCGGTATATCGAGCCCGAGATGGAGGCAATTACCGCCGAATATGACAACGTCCGCCGCGAGCTGTCGACGGTGATTCAGACTACATTCACGGAGTTGACGGCGCCGCCGCCAGCACCGAAGGCAGGGTGGTGGCGAAGGGCGCCCAAGCAGCCGCCCCAGACCAACGTCGCGCCCTGGGGTCCCGAGCAGATAGCAGCGTGCGAGCGCCATGCAACCAACACCGATGACCCGCTGAAGCGCGCAGCCTATCGAGCCCTGGTGCGCGTGATGTCCGCGCTTTTCACGACCAACGGCCGGGCCTGGGGCACACCGGATTTGATCTGCTCGCTGGCTACAGACCTGGCGTGCAATGACTACGGCAGCGATGTCGTCGGTCGCACGATCGAGCCGCTCATGCACCAGGGGATTGATGAGGAAAAATACGAACTGCTGCCGCGCCAGAGCCACCCGATCATCATCAACACCAAAGGGCCGTCCGCTTCCGGCAAGAGCAGCCTGCGGCCGCTGCATCGGAAGTTGGCCGGGGCCCTCGGGGTCCGGTGGGCCGATTTCGCGCTCATCAGCCCGGATATCTTTCGCAAGCAACTGCTCGACTACAGCGCCCTGGGGTCGGCCTACAAGTACGCCGGCGCATTCACTTCCGAGGAGTTGCAGATCGTTGATCAGAAGCTCGATCGCTACATGGCCCGCAAACATGCCCAGGGGAGCATGGCGCACCTGCTGATTGACCGGTTTCGGTTCGACAGCTTTGCGCCGGATTCAGATGAGGCCGGCAGCAACCTGCTGACCCGTTTCGGCGATTATGTGTACCTGTTTTTTGTGATCACGCCGCCCGAGCAACTGGTCGAGCGGGCGTGGATGCGGGGGCTCGAGTTTGGGCGCTACAAGGCTGTAGATGACACGCTGGCGCATTGTGTCGAAGCTTATGTCGGCGTGCCCAACGTGTTCTTTACCTGGGTGCATCGCACCGACAAGCAGATGCGCATCGAGTTTCTGGACAACAGCGTGCCCTATGGGGCTCTGCCGAAGACAGTGGCCTTTGGTGACAACTACACGCTCAATGTGTTGGACGTCGAGAGGCTGTTGGACATTGAGCGCTTCGGACGGGTGGATGTCGATGCTACCTCGCCGGACAAACTCTATCGAGACCGGTCACTGCTGGCCCCCGAGCACAATCTCGGGTTTTTGCGGCGCTGTATTCAGGCGTTTGAGGAAGTGAATTTCGCGGACCAGAGATCCGGGCGGATTTATCTGCGCATCCGCGGCGGTGTCGCGACGCTGATCGACAACACGATCGCACCGAGCCCGGTGTTGCAAAGCATTGTGGCCAAGGGCACACCCGAGGCCATCACCCAGCCGCTGTATCTGGAAGATACGGCAACCCTCGGCGACTGGGGCTAACCCAAAAAGTCGCCGTAGCGATCGACGTGAGTAGCCAGGTCGAGTGTGTGTTGACGAGTCAGCCGCTCGGCCAACTCCGTATCCCGCTTCTCCAACGCTTCAATGATCTTCAAGTGATCGATGATGGACTTCGCGGCACGATCGCTCTGCGAAATCGTCGCCCGGCGCACCGCGCGCACGTGCAACAACAGATTACGGGTCGTATCGATGATGGTCTGCGAGCCACCGAGCCGGATCACCTCGGTGTGGAACGCGATGTTGGCATCCGAATACTCATCCAGGTGCTCATTCGGCGGCGAGCTCTGGAATTCATCGAACAAGTGCCGCAGCTTGGCAATCTCCGAGTCGGGAGCGTGCAAAGTGGCGAGTCGCGCGGCCATGGACTCGAGAGCCGCCCACACCTGGATCATCTCGATGATCTGCTGCTTCGATTTACGGACGATGTAGATCCCGCGACGCGGGATCGTCCGCACGAAGCCTTCCTGCTCCAGAAGCGACAGTGCTTCGCGGATCGGAGTGCGGCTCACCCCAAGAGCGGTAATCAACTGCCTCTCGTCGAGGCGCAGCTCCTGGTTCGGGTTGTAGATGTCCGTGTCCGCAATGGCCGCCTTGATCAGCGTATAGGCCTGATCCCGGAGACTGGTTGCGTTGAGCGGAGCGAGCGCCAGCGGCGTCGAGGCCGTGGCGCGCTGGATCAAGTTTTCGGTTGTGCTCATTCTGCCAGGGCCATTTGCCGTCCGACGGGCGGACGTCCCGCCTTTGTCCCATCCGCAAGTGTCTCCTGAACGCGTAGTCCTTGGAAACGCCCGTGACGTTCGGCGTATGCCAGCAGGCCCTCAGGCAGTGCCGAATATAAAAATACCGAGATCCCCGACAAGGCGGCTACGCCGCCGGCAAAAAGAGCAATAGAACCAATAGCTTGCATCGAAACTGCTGACCCTCGTCTGGTTTGTACTAGATATATTAGATTATACGGTAAATGCGGGACACGTGCAGCGTTACCGCGGGAAATTAAGCATTGGCACACGCTTTTCGGGGGCTGGGCTACGTTGACCACCTATACAAAGGCAAAAAATATGATATACCAGCGATGCAGGACCGCTGACCACTGATCGAAAAACGTGAGGGGGACCGGACCATGAATGCGAATTCAGGTGGGAATGGGGGAGCATTCGGAAATCCATGGCTGCAGTTGACCATCGGCGTCATCTGTATGGCCTGCGTTGCGAATCTCCAGTACGGCTGGACGCTGTTCGTCAATCCGATCGACGACAAATATCACTGGGGTCGGGCCTCGATCCAGGTGGCTTTCACACTGTTTGTGCTCGTTGAGACCTGGCTGATACCCGTCGAGGGATACCTCGTCGACCGGTTCGGCCCACGTTGGGTCGTCATGGGGGGCGCCTTCCTGGTTGCCATCGCCTGGTCGGTCAACTCAGTAGCCAGCACGCTGCCCATGTTGTATGTCGCGGCCGCAATCGGCGGCATCGGCACCGGGTGTGTGTACGGTACCTGTGTTGGAAATGCTCTGAAGTGGTTCCCCGGCCGGCGTGGTCTGGCAGCGGGCATCACGGCAGCCGGCTTCGGCGCCGGCGCGGCTATTACCATCGGCCCGATCGCCTCGATGATCAAATCATCCGGTTACGAGCAGGCCTTCCTGGTGTTTGGTCTCATACAGGGCGGCATCGTGTTTCTGATGTCGTGGGGTCTGGAGGTGGCACCTGCCTCACTGCAGGCATCGAAGGTCAAAGCCGATCAGACCGCCCACGGTTATACCCCCGCTGAAGTCCTGCGCAGCCCCTGCTTCTGGGTGTTGTATGTGATGTTTGTGCTGGTAGCCTCGGGCGGCCTCACGATGGCGGCCTCCATGGCCCCGATTGCCAAGGACTTCGGCATCGAGAAAACACCGGTCGAGCTGTTCGGCGTCATCATGCCGGCGTTGGTGTTCGCGCTGTCTCTCAACCGGATTCTGGATGGCGTCGGCCGTCCGTTCTTCGGCTGGGTGTCCGATCAGATCGGCCGTGAATACACGATGGCCATTGCCTTCATCATAGGTGCCGGCTCGCTCTATATCCTCAGCCAGTCAGGATCCAACCCAACCATCTTCGTCATCGTCACGGCCCTGTATTTTGGCGTGTACGGCGAAATCTTCAGCTTGTTCCCCGCGACTCAAGGCGACACCTTCGGCGCCAAGTACGCCGCATCCAACGCCGGCATGCTCTACACGGCCAAAGGGTCAGGCGCGTTGCTCGTCCCGGTCGCCGCGGCGATTGCCAAGGCCAATGGCTGGGGCTCTGTCTTCATGATCGCCATGTGCTTCAACCTGCTGGCGGCCGCTCTGGCGCTGTTGGTTCTGAAGCCGCTGCGGGCGCGTCACTTTGCTATCAGTAAAGCCACCTATTCAGCACCCGGCGCCGTTGGCGATCGTCGGACCACTTGAGGAGTCAGGAAATCATGGCAAGCGTTAATCCAGTGCCGACCCCGATCAAATCTACGACGGCAGAGGACACTTTGCAGAAGAAGAGCCGGGAGGCCGGCGTCGCTTCGGGCGGTCACCTGGTGGCGAAGGCGCTGAAAAACGAGGGTGTAGATACGATCTTCACGCTCTGCGGCGGGCACATCATCGATATCTATGATGGTTGCGTTGATGAGGGCATCCGCATCATCGATGTACGTCACGAACAGGTTGCTGCGCACGCCGCTGACGGCTATGCGCGCCAGACCGGCAAGCTCGGTTGTGTTGTAACCACTGCCGGCCCCGGCTGCACCAACGCGGTGACCGGAGTTGCAACCGCGTTTCGTTCGGAGAGCCCGATCATCCACATCGGTGGGCAGGGCGCTCTGACTCAGCACAAGATGGGATCGCTGCAGGATCTGCCGCACGTTGACATGATGTCGCCCATCACCAAGTTTGCAGCGACCGTGCCGAGCACGGAGCGCGTTGCCGACATGGTCAGCATGGCGGCGCGCGAGGCCTTCAATGGCGCTCCCGGCCCTGTCTACCTGGAGATTCCCCGCGACGTGCTCGATCGCGAGGTGGAAGTAGGTAAGGCGGTCGTTCCGAAGCCCGGGCACTACCGCGCATCCACTCGCTCGATCGGTGATCCGGCCGACATCGAGAAGCTGGCGGACATCCTCGTCAACTCCGAGCGGCCTGCAATTCTTTATGGGCAACAGGTGTGGACGGCGCGCGGTCACGAGGAAGCTATTTCGCTGCTCCGCGGTCTGGACATTCCCGGTTACTTCAACGGCGGCAGCCGTGGATTGTTGCCGCCTGGCGATCCGCATCATTTCGATCGCACCCGCGGTAATGCATTCGCCGAAGCGGATGTCATTGTCATCGTGGGTACGCCGTTCGATTTCCGGATGGGATACGGCAAGCGCATCAGCAACAAGTTGACACTTGTTCAGATTGACATGGATTACCGGACTGTCGGCAAGAACCGGGATATCAGCCTCGGTCTCGTCGGGCATCCAGGTGCGATCCTGGGAGCCGTGCTGCAGGCTGCCTCCGGCCGCATCAAACAGGACAAGCGCCAACTGCGTCAGCAGTGGATGAAGAAGCTGTCGGAGGCCGAGGCCGTGGCCACCGACAAACTGATGCCGCTGTTCAAGTCGAACAACACGCCCATCCATCCGTATCGCGTGGCCTACGAGCTGAACGAGTTCCTCGCCGACAACACTATCTATATTGGTGATGGCGGCGACGTGGTGACTATTTCTGCTCAGGCTGTCCGTCCGCGTGGACCGGGGCAGTGGATGGATCCGGGTGCGCTGGGATCCTTGGGAGTCGGTACCGGATTCGCCATCGCCGCAGGGCTCGCCAATCCCAAGAAGGAAGTTCTCTGCTACTACGGCGACGGCTCGTTCGGCATGACCGCCTTCGATATGGAAACGGCGAACCGCTTCGGTGTGCCTTACATCGCGGTCATTGGCAACAATTCGGCCATGAACCAGATTCGCTACGGTCAACTGGCCAAGTACGGCGATCAGCGCGGCAATGTGGGCAACTTGCTGGGCGATGTGCCGTTTGGAAAGTTCGCCGAAATGTTGGGCGGGTATGGTGAGGAGGTTCGCGATCCGGCGCAGATCGCGCCCGCACTGCAACGGGCTCGCGAGTCTGTGCATCGTCTGGGGAAATCGGCTGTGGTCAATATCTGGGTGGACCCGCGGGAATACGCGCCGGGGACCAAGAACCAGACTATGTACAAGTAAGGTGATGTGATGAGCAAAGCGTTAGACGGGGTTCGCATTCTGGATTTCACGCACGTGCAGTCAGGACCCACCTGCACCCAGTTGTTGGCTTGGTTCGGCGCTGATGTCATCAAGGTTGAGCGCGCGGGAGCCGGAGACGTGACACGCGAGCAGCTGCGCGATGTCCCTGATGCCGACAGCCTGTATTTCACGATGCTCAATCACAACAAGCGTTCGATCACGCTCGACACCAAGAGCGCGGCCGGCAAGGAAGTCCTGGAAAAGCTCATCAAGCGGTGTGATGTGCTCGTGGAGAACTTTGCGCCCGGGGCCCTCGATCGGATGGGGTTTACGTGGGAGCGGATTCAACAGCTCAACCCGAAAATGATCGTGGCTTCGGTGAAGGGGTTCGGGCCGGGACCCTATGAAGAGTGCAAAGTCTACGAGAACGTCGCCCAATGTGCTGGCGGTGCCGCGTCGACGACCGGGTTTGACGACGGTCCCCCTCTCGTCACCGGTGCACAGATCGGCGACAGCGGCACCGGCCTGCACCTCGCGCTGGGAATCGTGGCAGCGCTCTATCAACGCAACACGACGGGCCGGGGACAGAAAGTGCTCGCCGCGATGCAGGATGGGGTGTTGAATCTGTGTCGCGTCAAGCTCCGCGATCAGCAGCGACTCGAGCGCACCGGTGTCATGAAGGAGTACCCGCAGTACCCTGATGGCAAGTTCGGGGACTCGGTGCCCCGCGCAGCCAATGCATCAGGAGGCGGTCAGCCGGGCTCCATTCTCAAGTGCAAAGGCTGGGAGACCGATCCCAACGCCTACCTGTACTTCATCTGCCAGGCGCCGGTGTGGAAGGAGATCTGCAATGTCATCGGCAAGGAAAACTGGGTAACCGATCCTGACTTCGCCACACCCAATGCGCGCCTGCCGCGCTTGAAACAGGTGTTCGAGACCATCGAACAATGGACCAAAACCAAGACGAAGTTCGAAGCCATGGACATCCTGAACGAACACGACATTCCGTGCGGTCCGATCCTGTCCATGAAGGAGCTGGCACACGAGCCCTCACTGCGGGCCACCGGCACCATTGTGGAGGTGGATCAT
>Ga0268266_10004994_pt1 | contig 12538 bp, 10 predicted proteins | sample KBSS13metaG_FD_190356 | JGI IMG/M metagenome (GOLD analysis project Ga0268266, IMG submission 190356) | Switchgrass rhizosphere microbial communities from Kellogg Biological Station, Michigan, USA - KBS S1-3 metaG (SPAdes) (version 2) | ecosystem: Host-associated > Plants > Roots > Rhizosphere...
CGCGCATTGGAACACCTACCGCAACCGGCTCGCCGAGATCATCAGTGTCTCGCAGCTGGCCATGATCAGCGACGACTTCGCCGAATACTGGGCCGACATCTGTTCGTTGCCAATCGAATTGATCACGCGGATGGTCAAACAGGCTCAACACAAAGGCTTCTGTTCCCGAGAAGACAATCCGCAGATGGTAGCGATCGCGATGGTGTCGATGCTCAACCAGTTCTGCTACACGCGACTGTCCGGTGACGCCGCGGCGGGCGCCGTCGACGATGACGCGTGTATCACCACGCTGGCCAACGTCTTCTACCGGACGATCTATCACAAGGAGGCCGGGCTGACATGACGAGAACGCCGGCGGCAGCCGGAACACCCGGCGTCACCCGCGAGTTCGTCGGCCTGGACTCGCCGACAGCGCGGCGGGCGGGGTCGGGCGGCCATCCGTGTCAGGGGCTCTACCACCGCGGCGTGGGGCGCAAACCCAAGGTCGCGATGATCGCCACGCACTATCAGATCGATTTCTCCGAACACTATCTCGCCGATTACATGGCGACCCGTGGGATCGGGTTCCTCGGGTGGAACACCCGCTACCGCGGATACGAGAGCAGTTTCCTGCTCGACCACGCACTGGTCGACATCGGCGTCGGGATGCGCTGGTTGCGCGAGATTCAAGGTGTGGAAACGATTGTGTTGCTCGGTAATTCCGGCGGTGGTTCGCTGATGGCCGCTTACCAGGCACAGGCCGTCGACCCACAAGTGACACCACTGGAGGGGATGCGGCCGGCGGCCGGACTGACAGACCTGCCGCCCGCCGACGGCTACGTCGCCAGTGCCGCGCACCCCGGTCGCCCGGACGTGCTCACCGCCTGGATGGATGCGTCCGTCGTCGACGAGAACGATCCCATCGCAAGCGATCCTGAGCTCGACCTCTTTGACCAACGCAACGGTCCCTCGTACTCCAGGGAATTCCTCGAGCGCTACCGGTCGGCACAGATCGCCCGCAACCACGCCATAACCGATTGGGTCGAGACCGAACTCAAGCGGGTGCGCGCGGCCGGCTTCTCCGACCGTCCGTTCACCGTGCTGCGCACCTGGGCGGACCCGCGAATGGTCGATCCGACGATCGAGCCGACGAAGCGCCCGGCCAACATGTGCTACGCCGGCGTCCCCGTCAAGGCGAACCGCTCGGCGCATGGCATCGCTGCCGCCTGCACGTTGCGCAACTGGCTTGGCATGTGGAGCCTTCGGCACGCACAGACCCGCGCCGAACCGCACCTGGCCCGCATCGATTGCCCCGCACTGGTGATCAACGCCGAACAGGACACGGGCGTGTATCCCAGCGACGCTCAGCGCATCTATGACGCGCTGGCAGGCACTGACAAATCGCAGTGTTCGGTCGACACCGACCACTACTTCACCACCCCGGGCGCCCGCAGCGAGAAGGCCGATACGATCGCCAAGTGGATCGCGAAGCGGTGGCGCTGAACGTCGAGAAGGCCCCAAATTTATTGCACCAGAAGCTGATTGGCTCGATAACCGGTACTGCGGCAAGGACGACGACACTTTCTACCGCGAACTGCCCGAGGCCGAGGTGCTCTGGCACGTGCTGCAGCTATCTCCGGAGACGATCTCGGGCAGGCGCGCGTCTCGTGCACAAGCTGGGCGCCGGGTGAACACCACCGACGTCAAGACCGCGACGCGGCTGGGAATAGCGGTGGCGAATATGCCGGGTCCAATCGATACCCGCCGACAATCCGCTGCTCGGCCTGGACAACGTGGAACATGCGGTGGACAACTGCCGCCGGATCGCCGAAGGGCGCGAGTTAGCCAACGTGGTCAACGGGTACGCTGGCTCCCAACCGACCGGTTAATAGGGAAGGCCCGAAGAGGTAGCTATGCCTATCGCGATCAGTCCTGAGCACAACGACCTGGCCGATTCGGTACGGTCCCTGGTGGCGCGGGTGGCGCCATCGGATGTGCTGCACGAAGCCCTCGAAACCCCGATAGCGAACCCACCACCATTCTGGAAGGCCGCGGCCGATCAGGGCCTGCAGGGCGTGCACCTGGCGGAATCCGTTGGTGGACAAGGCTTCGGCATCCTCGAACTGGCTATCGTCCTGGCTGAGTTCGGCTACGGCGCGGTGCCGGGCCCGTTCGTTCCGTCAGCGATCGCAAGCGCGCTTGTCGCGGCCCACGACCCCGACGCCAAGCTGCTGAACGACCTTGCCTCCGGCGGGGTGATCGCCGCCTATGCGATCGACTCGGGACTGACCGCCACGCGGCACGGTGACGGCCTGGTCATCCGCGGCGAGGTGCGGGCGGTTCCCGCCGCGGCGCAGGCGTCTGTCCTGGTGCTGCCCGTCGCCATCGACAGCGGCGAAGAGTGGGTGGTGCTCGACGCCGAGGCGCTGGAGGTCGAGCCCGTCAAGAGCGTCGACCCGCTGCGGCCGCTGGCACACGTGCGCGCCAACGCCGTCGAGGTCGGCGATGATCGCGTGCTCAGCAACCTGAGCCGGACCCTGGCGCGCGCACTGATGTCCACGCTGCTGTCCGCGGAGGCCATCGGCGTCGCGCGATGGGCCACCGACACTGCATCGGCATACGCGAAGATCCGCGAGCAGTTCGGCAGGCCCATCGGCCAGTTCCAGGCCATCAAGCACAAGTGCGCCGAAATGATCGCCGACACCGAGCGGGCCACCGCCGCGGTGTGGGACGCCGCACGCGCGATCGACGAGTATCGCGAAACCGGGTCGGAAGAAACCGCTTTCGAATTCGCCGCCGCCGTCGCAGCGACTCTGGCGCCTGCCGCCGCGCGACACTGCACCCAAGACTGCATCCAGGTGCACGGCGGCATCGGTTTCACCTGGGAGCACGACACCAACGTCTACTACCGCCGCGCCATCATGGTCAACGCATGCTTCGGCCGCGCCGCGGACTACCCGCAGCAGGTGGTCGACGTCGCGACGAGCACCGGACTGCGCAAGATCGACATCGACCTCGATCCGGACACCGAGAAGCTGCGTGACGAGATTCGTGCGGAAGTCGCAGCGCTGAAAGCGATTCCGCGTGAGGAGCGCACGATCGCGATCGCCGAGGGCGGTTGGGTGGTGCCTCACCTGCCCAAGCCATGGGGTCGCGCGGCGAGTCCGGTCGAGCAGATCATCATCGCTCAGGAATTCACCGCAGGGAAGGTGCGCAGACCCAACATGGGCATTGCGGCCTGGCTGATTCCGTCGGTCGTGGCGTTCGGCACCGAGGACCAGAAGCAGCGCTTCCTGCCGCCGACGCTGCGCGGCGAAATGATTTGGTGCCAGCTGTTTTCCGAGCCGGGCTCTGGCTCGGACCTGGCCAGCCTCACCACCAAGGCCACCAAGGTCGACGGCGGTTGGCGGATCACCGGCCAGAAGATCTGGACGACCGCTGCCCAGTTGTCCCAGTGGGGCATGCTGCTGGCAAGGACGGATCCGAGCGCTCCGAAACACAACGGCATCACCTACTTCCTGCTCGACATGTCCAGCGAGGGCGTCGATGTCAAACCGCTGCGCGAGCTCACCGGGAACGCGATGTTCAACACCGTGTTCATCGACGACGTGTTCGTGCCCGATGACCTGGTGCTCGGCGAGGTGAACCGCGGGTGGGAGGTCAGCCGCACCACGTTGACGGCCGAGCGGGTGTCGATCGGCAGCAGTGAGGCGCCGTTCCTGGCCAATCTCAACGGTTTCGTGGAGTTCATCCGCGACGGCCACTTCGATCAGATCGACCAGAACCACGCCGGCCGGCTGATCGCGGAAGGGCACGCGGCCAAGCTGCTCAACATGCGCTCGACGCTGCTGACACTGGCAGGCGGCGACCCGATGCCGGCCGCGGCGATCTCCAAGCTGCTGTCGATGCGCACCGGCCAGGGCTACGCAGAATTCGCGGTGTCGTCGTTCGGCACCGACGGCGCGATCGGCGATCCTAACCAGCTTCCCGGTCAATGGGCGCAGATGCTGCTGGCCAGCAGGGCAACGACGATTTACGGCGGTACGTCGGAGGTACAGCTCAACATCATCGCCGAGCGGCTGCTTGGACTGCCGCGCGACCCGTAGGAAATCGCACTGACAGTGCCGTTTCATACGCGACGCGCCGTGGTCGGTGTATAGATCCGCACACTCGCGGGGACTCAGCTTGAGGTGATATTGCACTCAGGGTCGTCGGCGGCGGAGAATCACAGCCCTCATTGCAATCTCGCGGAAGGGAACCGGAACCACGAGCGGTGACGTCACGCTGCGCCAGCTGCGCTACTTCGTCGCGCTCGGCGAGGAGCTGAACTACCGGCGCGCCGCGGAACGGCTGTTCATCACGCAGCCTGCGCTGTCGACGGCGATCAAACAGCTCGAACATCAGCTCAGCGTCATGCTGTTCACCCGCAGCACCCGCGAGGTCGCGCTGACGGAGCTCGGCCACGCCTGGTTGCCGAAAGTGCGTGACGCGCTGCGCGGGATCGACGGCGCGGTCGACGACCTCATCGCGTTATCGGCGCACTACCGGCGCGTTCGGCTGGGGTACCTGATCGGAACCGGCGCGGACCTGCTGTTCCGGCTGTTGCGCCACTTCGAGGCCGCCTATCCCGAAATCACCCTCGAGCCAAGGGAATTCGACTTCTCCGATCCTACGGCCGGCCTCGCCGACGGCAGCACCGAGGTCGCGATCATCAGGCCGCCGGTCGATCTGCCCGACCATCGGATGTTCATCCTCGACGCCGAAGACTGGGTGGCCTGCCTGCCGCGCGACCATCCGCTGGCGGGCCGGTCCGAACTGAAGATCGCGGAGCTGCTCGACGATCCGATTGTCGTCGCCCCGGCCAGCGCGGGGAGATGGCGCGACTACTGGATGGCGATGGACGCCCGTGGCGGCAAACCGGCGACCATCGCCGCAGTCGCCGCCACCTACGAAGAGGAGACCACCACGATCTCGCGCGGCCTCGGGATCAGCTTCACCAGCGAGGCCAGCGCCCGGCTGTACAACCGGCAGGGCATCGCGTACGTGCCGATCGTCGACCGGCCGCGCAACTACACCGCGCTCGCCTGGCACCCGGCCGGCCTCAGCCACGAGGCCGCACAGCTCGTCAGGCACGTCCGCGAGGAATGGAGCTTTGGCGAGGGCCAGGCGATCGAACGCCCTGCGACCTACTACTGATAAAGCGCGCTTATAAGTAGATCAGAAAGTGCAACTTCCCTGGAAACACCGAGTCGGGTTTCCTCATCCCATGACTGACACCGCCTCAACCGTTACGCCTGCGGCGCCGACGAATGACGAGGACGCCAAGCTCGCACAGTTCGGCTACACCCAAAGGCTCGACCGCTCGGTCGGCCGCCTCGCATCGTTCGCGATCGGTTTCGCGACGATCAGCGCCACCACCGCGGTGTTCACCGGGTTCGGCGCCGGATACTTCACCGCCGGCGCCCCGTTCGTGTGGACGCTGCTGCTCGCCGGCGCGGTGTTCGTCGTCTGGACGTTCATCGCAGCCGACCTGACCGCCAAGATCCCGCTGGCGGGCTACGCATACCAATGGACCAGCCGGATTCACGGCTCGATGCTCGCGTGGTTCACCGGGGTGATGGCACTGGCCGGATGGGTGTGCGGCATGACGGGAGTCGGTTTCATCCTGTCCGGATATCTCGGCAGCCTGTTCGGCTGGAACATGAGCCAGACCGCGCAGATCCTCGTCGCCATCGGCGTGATGGCGGTCTGCGTGGTGGTGAACCTCTACGGTGTGCGCTTCGCAACGATGGTCAACAACATCGGCGTCAGCCTCGAACTGGTTGTCACGGTCGGCGCGACGATCCTGGTCGCCATCGTCGCGTTCTCCGCACCCGAGAACCACCAACCGATTTCGGTGTTGTTCACCGGTGGGACGTCGGATCAGCACAGCGCCTACATCTTGGCCTGGCTGGCCGCTTCGCTGGGGCCGTTCTTCGGGCTGATCGGTGTCGAGGCAAGCGCGGACGTCGCCGAGGAGACCGTCGGAGCGCGACACGTCATCCCCCGCACGATGTTCTATGCGTTGACCACTTCGATCATCATCGAGTTCCTGATGTACGTCGTCTACGTGCTGGCCATCAAGGACCAGGACGCGGTCGCGGCTGCCCAGTCGGCTCCGATCGAGGAGATCATCACCCAGCAGGTGGGTCCGGTGGTCACGAGAATCGTTGTCGCCGTGGCACTTACGAACATCATGGCGTGCATCCTGGCGAACATTCTGGTGGCGACCAGGCTGACCTACTCGATGGCCCGCGACAACATGCTGCCCTTCTCTCACGTCTGGCGGCACGTGTCGCCGTCCAACCGCACCCCCACCTACGCCGTGCTCGGGCTGTTCACTCTGTCGACGATCCTGCTGCTGTCGGCATTGGTGAGCGAGAAGGTGTTCTTCCTCATCATGGGCCTGTCGTCGCTGGCCGTCTTCGCGACCTACTTCCTGCAGACTGTCGCGCTGTTGATCGGCCATCGCCGCGGCACCATCCCGGCCGCGGAGCCCGGCACGTTCGATCTGGGACGGGCTCGGATGCCGGTCTATCTCGTCGGCATCGTGGCGTTCACGCTCGTGTGTGCGGCGCTGATCTTCCTTCCGCAGTTCGTCAACAACGGCTACGTCTTCGTCGGCCTCGTGGCGCTGGCCGCCCTCTGGGCGGTCACCGGACTCCGTAAGCGCCTTGCCAACGGCGACGCCGGACCGGACTACGCCAAGACTCACCTCTCCTGAATCCTTCGAAAGGACAACCCTTCTCATGACCGTGGTAGACCAAGGCACCAGTAACCTCGTCGCCGTAGAGCCCGGGGCCATCCGGGAGGACACCCCGGCCGGCTCGGTGATCCAGTACAGCGACTACGAGCTCGACACCTCGAGCCCGTATGCCGGCGGCGTGGCGTGGATCGAAGGTGAGTACATCCCGGCGTCGGAGGCGCGGATCTCGATCTTCGACACCGGCTTCGGCCACTCCGATCTGACCTACACCGTCGCCCATGTGTGGCACGGCAACATCTTCCGGCTCGGCGACCATCTGGACCGGCTGTTCGACGGAGCTCGCAAGCTGCGGCTCGACCCCGGATACAGCAAGGACGAGCTGGCCGACATCACCAAGCGCTGTGTGGCCATGTCGCAGCTGCGGGAGTCGTTCGTCAACCTCACCGTGACGCGTGGATACGGAAAACGCAAGGGCGAGAAGGATTTATCGAAACTGACCCATCAGGTCTACATCTACGCGATCCCGTACCTGTGGGCATTCCCGCCCCACGAGCAGATCTTCGGCACGACGGCGATCGTGCCGCGACATGTGCGACGCGCCGGCCGCAACACCGTGGACCCGACCATCAAGAACTATCAGTGGGGCGATTTGACCGCAGCCAGCTTCGAGGCCAAGGACCGCGGCGCGCGCACCGCGGTCCTGTTGGACGCCGACAACTGCGTCGCCGAGGGCCCCGGCTTCAACGTCGTCATTGTCAAGGACGGCAAGCTCGCCTCGCCGTCACGAAACGCGTTGCCCGGCATCACCCGCAAGACGGTGTTCGAACTGGCCGAGGCCATGGGGATCGAGGCGACGCTGCGCGACGTCACCAGCCACGAACTGTATGACGCCGACGAATTGATGGCGGTCACCACGGCAGGCGGCGTCACGCCGATCAACACCCTTGACGGCGAACCCATCGGCGACGGCACACCTGGCCCGCTCACTGTCGCGATCCGCGACCGGTTCTGGGCGCTGATGGATGAGCCCTCGCCGTTGATCGAGGCCATTGATTACTGACGATTGCGTCGAAACAGGTCTACGATCGAAATAGTCAGGTAGTCGCTCGGCGTTAGCAGTGCATATGAGCACCTTTGTACGATCCATGGTGCGTCTCGTGGTCATCGGAGCCGCCGCGCTCGCGTTGCTGGTTTCGCCCGTCGCGATCGTCACCGTCAGCGCACCGCCCGCATCCGCGCAACCCTGCTACAACGGTGTACTTCCGTGGGGCCCCTTCGTTCCGAGTTGCACCGTGCCGGGCCCGACTGGTCCCCGGGTTCGAGGCGCGGCACCCGACGCCAACGCGATCATCGCCTGCCGCAACCATCCCGGCTGCCTGTCCTGGTATGTGAACGGAGGCCCGTAGCCAAGGACATGTCGCACGACGTTGAGAAGCGCTTCGACCGGCCCGGCACATTCCACGAGGCTGCGATGTACGTCGGTGCGGTAGTCGCGTTCGCGGGCCTCATGTTCGCCGTTTGGGCGACAACGTGGCGAGAGAACGTGATCGTCGCATCCATGGTCCCCGCGATCCTGTTCGGCGGTGGCGTCGGCGCATTCGTCAAGACCTACCGGGTCTGGAAGGACGAGGGCGCATGGCCGGCGTGGCAGGGCGCCGGCTGGTTCCTGCTGACCTTCATGTTGGTGAGCCTGGCCATTCCGGGCGCAGCGATCATGGCGCCCGACTTCGCATGAGCGCGAAATTGCGCTCAGGGCTGTGGTTTTCAGGTTTTCGCGGCCGTGAATGCAAATTCCACGGGCGAAGCTGACCTAAGACTTCTCGTCGTCTCCGCCGACGGAAATCTCCCGCAACTCGCGCTTCAACACCTTGCCAGTCGGGTTGCGCGGCAGCTCATCGAGGAACACCACCTCGCGCGGCACCTTGTAGCGCGCCAGATGATCCTTCACATACGTTTTGATGTCGTCCTCGCCGATGCTGGCCCCGTCCGCCTTGACGACGAACGCCCGCAGTCGATGGCCCCACTCCTTGTCCTCGACACCCAGCGCCGTCGCCTCAACGACCTCCGGGTGTCCGCTGATCAGATCCTCGACCTCTGCGGGGAAGACGTTTTCGCCGCCGGACACGATCATCTCGTCGTCGCGGCCGCTGACGTAGAGCAGACCGTTCTCGTCGAAATAGCCGACGTCGCCCGACGACATCAGGCCGTCGATGATCTGCTTGTGCCCGCCGCCGGTGTAACCCTCGAACGGGAAGAAGTTGCCGACGAAGATCCGTCCGACGTCGCCCTGCGGCAGCTCGTTGCCGTTGTCGTCGAGGATCTTGACCTTCACGCCCTTGACCACTGGCCCCACCGTGGCCGGATTCTTCGACAGATCCTCCGGCCGGGCGATCGTCGCGAACGCGATCTCCGTCGACCCGTACAAGTTGTAGACCACGGGCCCGAGGTCCTTCATCGCACGCTGCGCGAGCTCCGCACCCAGCTGCGAACCGGACACGAACACGATCCGCAACGACGACAGGTTCGGCTTGCGCTCCATCCCTTCGAGCGCATCGAGGATGCGCGACAACATGACCGGCACGACGACCATCGCGGTCACCTTGTGCTTTTCGATGTCCTCGAGCACGGTGACCGGCTTGAAGCGCCGCCGCAAGACCAGCGTCGTGCCGAGCATCATCGCGATCGTCGCGTGCAGGAAGCCGAGCGCATGGAACATCGGCGCAGGCAACGACGTCACCTCACCAGACTTGAACGGCACATGCGACAGCACGCCGCCGATCGGCGCAAGCGTCGGCGGCGTACTTCTGTTGGCGCCCTTGGGAGTTCCGGTGGTGCCGCTGGTCAAGATGATGATCGACGAATGCCGCGAGGCCTTCGGGGCAGGCTTCCCGGAACTGCGCTCGACGAGCGATTCCAGCGTCTCGTCGGTGCTGCCCGACGGCTCATCCTTGTCGGGGTTCTTTCCCAACGCGCGCAGCTTGCCCAGTTCCGGCTCGGCCGCCGACACCGCCTTGTAGTACTCGTCGTCGTAGATGATGACCTTGGCGCCTTCGCGCTCGGAGACCTCCTTGATCTGCGGCCCGGAGAACTCACTGTTGAGCAGAATGATGCGGGCGCCGGTGCGGGCCGCGCCGTACAACGCGATCAGGAACCAGCGGTGGTTGCGGGCCAGGATCGCAACGCCGTCGCCGCCCTTCACGCCCATCTTCAGCAGCCCGTTGGCGACCTCGTTCGCGGCGTGGTCGAGATCCTTGAACGTGATCTCGCCGTCGTCGTCGATGATCGCGGTGCGGTTGGGGGTGCGACGCCCATTCAGCGCGGGAATCATTCCGAATTCGCCCCAACGGCGGATGTCGGCGAGCATCGCGGCGATGTTCTGCGGCGGCTCCAGCTTGAACGCGCCCGCCTCCAGCATCTTGAGGAAGTAGTGAAGTTCGGCGGACCCTCGCTCGGCGTACTGCTGGGCTTTGGCGACTGCCTGCAACGGAAGATCGGTGAGCTTAGGCATGATCACACCCTAGTGACGGGCGTCTCAGCGCGACCGGGAAATTACCATGACGATATGGCCGCTTCCATGTCGCTGGACGTGGACGGTCGGCAGGTGTCGATCACCCACCCGGACAAGCTCGTTTTCCCGGATATCGGGGTGACGAAACTCGACCTGATCCGCTACTACCTCGCCGTGGCCGAAGGCGCGTTGCGCGGTGTGCGCGACCGGCCGATGATCCTCAAGCGGTTCGTCAAGGGCATCACTGAGGAAGCCGTCTTTCAGAAGCGGGCCCCAGAGAAACGACCCGACTTCGTCGACGTGGCCGAGCTGAAGTACGCGTCGGGCACCTCGGCCAAGGAGGCCGTCATCCACGACGCCGCGGGTCTGGCGTGGGCAATCAATATGGGCTGCGTTGATCTCAACCCGCACCCGGTGCGCGCCGACGATCTCGCCCATCCCGACGAACTGCGCGTCGACCTCGACCCGATGCCAGGCGTGCAATGGCGCCAGATCGTCGACGTGGCCCTGATCGCGCGCGAGGTGCTCGAGGAGCACGGCCTGACCGCGTGGCCCAAGACGTCGGGTTCCCGCGGCTTTCACATCTACGCGCGCATCGCGCCGCGGTGGCCGTTCAAATTCGTGCGGCTTGCGGCGCAGACGGTGGCCCGTGAGGTGGAACGCCGCGCGCCCGAACTCGCGACGGCGCGGTGGTGGAAGGAGGAGCGCGAAGGCGTCTTCGTCGACTTCAACCAGAACGCCTTCGACCGCACGGTCGCTTCGGCCTACTCCGTTCGGGCCACGCCGGACGCCCGGGTGTCGACGCCGCTGTTCTGGGACGAGGTCGCCGACTGTCAGCCGGAGCGGTTCACGATCGCCACGGTGCCCGCGCGTTTCGAGGAGCGCGGCGACCCATGGGAGGCCATGGACGACCACGCGGGCACGCTTGACGCGCTGCTCGACCTCGCCGATCGGCTCGGGCCGGCCGAGAAGGCGCCAAGAGGTGCCAAAAAGGGCACCGGCCGCCGCATATCCACGATGCCGCTGATCGAGATAGCAAGGACCAAGACCAAGGACGAAGCAATGGCCGCGCTCGACGAATGGCGCGGACGTTACCCGGCAGTAGCCGAAAAGCTCCAGCCTGCAGATATTTTGGTGGACGGTATGCGCGGGCCAAGTTCGATCTGGTACCGGATCCGGATTAACCTGCAGCACGTGCCCGAGGAGCAGCGACCTCCGCAGGAACCGCTGCTGGCCGACTACAACCCCTGGGAAAACTACTCAGGGCCGCAATGGATGCGCCGCGGCTGAGCAGTTTGCTACTCGACGCAAAACCGGTTCTTAATAAAGTATTAGCCGTTACTCCCCGTTGCCTTAGATCGGCTCCGTAGCTTCGGTATTAGTTCACCGATCGAGGGGAGGCGCCAGATGTACGGCAATCCGGCATTCGACTGCGACGGCGCCCAGATCCGGGTGTGCAGTCGGCAACTGGCGACCGTTGTGACGGTCACCGGTGATCTCGACGACGCGAACCTCGAAAAGGTCAGCGCATATGCCAAGCGCTTCGTGCTACGGGAGAAGCCCGTCGTGCTCGATCTCAGTGGCGTGAATTCCGCTACACCGCACATCATTTCGCTGTTGAGCGAACTCGATGACGCCTGCATCGTCGCAGGGGTCGAGTGGTCGCTGATCGCGAGCCAGCCGGTCAATCACGCGGTTCGCACCTTCGACGACCGAGTCGAGCTGCCAACGGTGGCATCGGTCGCAGACGCACTCCACAATTTCGCCGATGCCATGCTCGAGCGGCGTCGCCTACTTCCGCTCCTTACCAAGAGCGCTTAGAGACGGGTTCGAACTTCGATGCTTCTCGACATTCGGTGGCTGGCCTACCTGGTGCATGGCCGCCACAAGCCGCGCTCGCGGCCCCTGGCGCTCACGGCCCGCTGATCTCACCTGTAGCTGACTAAGATCGCTGCCCATGTCGGGTAGTTGGGCGGCGATGCTCGGCCAGCTCATTCCGCTGGCGTTGGTGGTTGCCATGTCGCCGCTGACGATCGTCCCGGCGATCGTGCTGGTGCTGCAGTCCGACCGTGCCCGGTCCACCGGCCTGGCCTTCATGTTCGGCTGGCTCATCGGTCTCGCGGTGACGACGGCGGTGTTCGTGCAGTTGCCTCGCCTTCTCGATGGGCTCAACCGGCCCGCCCCCACATGGGCGGCCTGGGTGCGGCTTGCGGTCGGCGTCGCATTTATCGCGTTCGGCGTGTGGCGGTGGCTGACGCGTCACCTGGTCACCAAACAGCCGGCGTGGTTGAACAGGCTGGGCAGGC
>Ga0268266_10004996_pt1 | contig 12535 bp, 9 predicted proteins | sample KBSS13metaG_FD_190356 | JGI IMG/M metagenome (GOLD analysis project Ga0268266, IMG submission 190356) | Switchgrass rhizosphere microbial communities from Kellogg Biological Station, Michigan, USA - KBS S1-3 metaG (SPAdes) (version 2) | ecosystem: Host-associated > Plants > Roots > Rhizosphere >...
GTTCCGGCGAACGCGATCCTGTTCTCGTCGATCGTCGGATTCCTGTGTGTGATCGCCGCCGCGTTCGCCGAGGACACGATCTTCGCGTTCCTGCTCAACTCCAGCGGCGCGATCATCTTGTTCGTTTACATCCTGATCGCGATCTCGCAGATCGTGTTGCGCTATCGCGACCGCGACGCCGAGCTGCGACTGAAGATGTGGCTGTTCCCGGTGCTGTCGATCCTGACGACGATCGCGATGCTGGCGATCCTGGTGCAGATGTATCTGGACGACAAACTCCGGTCGCAACTGCTGCTGAGCCTGTTGTCGTGGGCGGTGGTCGTGGGCCTGTACCTGTTGAACCGGCGGTTCATCGACCGACGCGATGCAGCCGAACCCGTCGACGTTCGGCTAGCTCGCGCCGGTCTCGAACAGCAACCCGAGCAGGTAGGTGACGGCGGCGGCGCCGTAGCCGATCATCAGCTGTCGCAGGGCGCGACGCACGGGCGGTCCACCTGAGAGCAGCCCGACGACGATTCCCGTTGCAAGCAAGGCGATTCCGACCAGGGCAGCAGCGACCACGACCGCGACTGTGCCCTGCAACCCGAACAGGTAGGGCAGCACCGGAATCAGCGCACCCGAGGCGAAGAAACTGAAGCTCGACACCGCCGCGCGAACACCCGTGCCGACAGCCTCATGCCCGTCGGGTTCAGGCCGGCCGAGTCGGCTTGGACTGCCGCTTGTCGCAAGGTTGCTCAGCACCTTCGCCGCGTGACCGGTCGCCTCGTCAGCACTCATGCCGCGGGCTCGGTACACCAATGCCAGCTCGTTGGCGTTGACGTCCAGTTGCGGCAACGCGTCGCCGGCCTCCGGGCTCGGCGTGGATGCTTCCAGTAGTTCGCGCTGTGAATTGACCGACACGTACTCGCCTGCACCCATTGACAGTGCGCCCGCGAGCAGGCCGGCAAGGCCGGTGGCCAGCACCGTGTGGTTGGCGACTCCGGTGGCGCTGATGCCGAGCACGAGCGCAAGGTTGCTGACCAGTCCGTCGTTCGCACCGAAAACCGCCGCGCGGAAACTGCCCGACAACTGGTTGCGCCCACGGGTGGCCAGTGCGCGGACGACCTCGAGGTGGATGCGCTCATCGGCGGCCATAGTGGGCGTGGCGTCGACGTCGGTGTCGTAGGCAGAGCGTGCTTCTGCTCGTTGCGCGAGCGCCAACACGAATACCGAACCGAAGTGTTTGGCGAGGAAGCTGAGCATGCGGGTGCGCATGTCGGCGCGCCGCGGCTTGCCGACCTGGTCGCCGAGCAGGTTCAGCCAATGCTGCTCATGGCGCCGCTCGGCGTCGGCCAACGTCAGCAAGATGTCGCGTTCCTCGCCGGTCCGGCGCTGAGCCAGGTGCCGGTACACCCCTGCCTCGGCGCGTTCATTGGCCAGATGCTGACGCCAGCGACGCAGATCGCTATCCATGTCGCGATCATTCCCCGAAATCGAGTATCCAAATACTCGTTCGGTCCGCCGACACGCTAGCGAATCTGATCGCATGCTGGAAGTGATCGATAAGGGGGCGGTCAGTGAGGCGCACCCGGTGCCGCTCTTGTTCGTCCATGGCGCATGGCCACGGCGCATGGTGTTGGGACGAACATTTCCTTGGGTTCTTCGTCGACAAGGGCTATCGTGCACTGGCCCTGAGCGTTCGCGGCCATGGCAGCAGCCCGGCCGTCAAGCGCATGCAGTTCTGCCGGATGGCGGACTTCGTGACCGACGTCTGTACAGTCGCTGACGATCTTCCCGCACGGCCCGTTGTGATTGGGCATTCTCTGGGTGGCGTTGTGGTCCAGAAGTACCTCGAGTCCCACGATGCACCAGCCGGTGTGCTGCTGGCCTCCGCGCCGCCAAGCGGTGCACGCGGATTCTTCGCTCGTGAGATGAAACGGCACCCTTGGGTTTCGCTGAGAACCGCTGTTACGACTCGGTCGTTACACGGGTTCAACACGCCAGAGCGTTCGCGCCGATACTTCTTCTCTGCGGAAACGCCTGAGGCCGATGTCGTTCCGAAATCTTCCCGGGTATAGGCCACGACATGATGCTCGAACCGAACTGGGAAGCGGTGGTACAACGCATCGATGGCTGGCTGGGCGCCCAGGGTCTCTGATGCGGTGACAGGACGCAAAATCGCACGATTCCACCGGAATTCGTGCGATCCTGCGTCTGCTCGCCGGAGCGACTACAGCGGGATGTTCTTGTGCCTACCGCGGCGCTGCGGCGCCTCGGCCAGCGCCTGAGTCAGCTTACTGCGGGTGTGCGCCGGGTCGATCTTCTCGTCGACGACACCGATCTCGATAGCGGAATCCACACCGCCGGCGATCCGTTCGTGCTCGGCCGCCAGCTCCTCATGCAGAGCCTCGCGCTCGTCGTCCGACGCGGCGGCGAGCTTCTTCTTGTGCAGGATGCCGACCGCAGCCTTGGCGCCCATCACGGCGACCTCGGCGTCCGGCCACGCGAACACCTTGGTGGCATTGAGCGACCGTGAGTTCATCGCGATGTAGGCGCCGCCGTAGATCTTGCGGGTGACCAGCGTGACCCGGGGAACCGTGCACTCACCGAACGCGTGCAGCAGTTTGGCGCCGCGACGCACCACGCCGCCCCACTCCTGATCGACACCGGGCAGGTAGCCCGGCACGTCGACGATGACCACCAGTGGAATCCCGAACGCGTCGCACAGTCGCACGAAACGCGCTGCCTTCTCGGCGCTTTCGGAGTTCAGGCAGCCGCCCAGCCGCAGCGGGTTGTTGGCGATGACGCCGACGGAGCGGCCGGACAGCCGGCCGAGGCCGACGACGATCGACGGCGCCCACTTGCCCTGAAACTCCTCGAACGGCGCGTCGTCATCGAGCAGCGCCTCGACGAGCGGGTGCACGTCGTAGGCGCGTCGCGCCGAATCCGGCAGTAGTGCATGCAGGTCGGTGTCGCCCGACTCGGCCTTGCTGCGGTCGAAATGACCCTGCTGGCAGAACAATCCGACCAGGCGACGACCGCGCTCATAAGCGTCGAGCTCGTCGTCGGCGACGATGTGGCAGACGCCCGACTTCTTGTGGTGGGTGTCGGGCCCGCCGAGCGACGCCATGTCGACGTCCTCGCCGGTAACACTGCGAACGATGTCGGGTCCGGTGACGAACACCCGGCCGTCCGGCGCCATCACCACGACGTCGGTCAGGGCGGGACCGTAGGCGGCGCCGCCTGCCGCGAAACCGACCACCACCGAGATCTGCGGGATGTAGCCGGAGGCACGGATCATGGCCTCGAAGACCAACCCGACCGCGTGCAGCGCCTTGACGCCCTCGGCCAGCCGCGCGCCGCCGGAGTGCCAGATTCCCACGATGGGGCTCTGCTCCTCGATCGCGGTGTCGTAGGCGTTGACGATGTGCGCGCAGCCCTCAACACCCATCGCACCGCCCATGACGGTGCCGTCGGTGCAGAACGCGATGGTGCGCACGCCGTTCACGGTGCCGGCCGCGGCCAGCACGCCCGAGCGGTCACGCTCGTGCAGCAGCTCCACGCTGCCGTCGTCGAAGAACGTGCTCAGGCGCAGCAGCGGATCGCGTGGATCAAGCGATTCGCCGACAGCCTCCGGGGCCATGATGGTCATTGAAACCTCCTGTAGCGCATCGGATGTCGGCTGGATGCCCTCTAGAAAACTGGTGTGTCAGTACTTTCCGAAGGCGAGCGCGACGTTGTGCCCACCGAATCCAAACGAATTGTTTACTGCGTATTGGTAATTGCCGGGGCGAGGACTGCCATGCACGACGTCCAAGTCGATCTCCGGGTCGAGATTCTTCAGGTTCAGCGTCGGCGGGATGACCCCGTTCTTCAACGCCAACACAGTCAGGATGGACTCGACGGCGCCAACCGCGCCGACCGAATGGCCGAGTGCGGACTTCGGTGCGTACACCGCAGGCTTGTGACCACCCATCGCGTTGTTGATCGCATGCGATTCGGCCACGTCGCCGACCGAGGTGCCGGTCGCGTGTGCGTTGACGTGGTCGATGTCAGTGGGCTTTAGGCCCGCGAGCTGGATAGCACGCGACATCGCGTGCCCGGCCTGCTCACCGTTGGGGTCGGGCGCCACCATGTGGTAGCCGTCCGACGTGACGCTGGCACCCATCAGGCGTGCCAGGATGTTCGCGCCGCGTGCCTTGGCGTGCTCTTCGGTCTCGATGACCATCAGCGCACCGCCCTCGCCGAATACGAACCCGTTGCGGTCCTTGTCGAACGGTCGGCACGCGCCTGCCGGGTCATCGTTGGTGGTGGACAACACGATTCGCATCTGGGCGAAGCCGGCGATCGGCACCGCCTCGATCTTCGATTCCACGCCGCCGCAGATCGCGATGTCGGCTTCGCCGAGCACGATCTGTTGCCACGCGTGTGCGATGCCCTCGGAACCCGACGCGCAAGCCGAAACCGGCGTGATGACACCGGCTTTGGCTGCCCGCTCGAGGCCGACGGCGGCCGCAGGAGAGTTCGGCATGTACTTCTGCACGGCCAAGGGGGACACGGCCCGCATGCCCTTCGCCCGCATATCGTCGTAGGCGAAGACCAATTCCTCGGCCGAACCAAGACCAGTGCCGATGGACACCATCAAGCGGCGGGTGTCCACCTCGGGCGCGCCTGCGTGCTGCCAGGCCCGCCGTCCCAGAACGGTGGACATCTTCTGTAGGTACGACAACCGGCGCAGCTCAACTCGGGTGAGCTCGCTGTCGAAATCCTCGAGAAGATGGCCACCTATCCGGACCGGAAGGTTGTACTGCTCGACAAACGGATCCTCGAGTTTGCGAATACCGCTTTGGCCGTCCAGCAGCTTCTGCCACGTACTTTCGGCGTCGGTCGCCAATGCGGTCGTCATGGCCATGCCAGTGACAACCACATTGGGGAAACCGTTCCCCGTGGAAAGCTGAGTTCGTCCTCCCATTACTGTGCCGAACGTTCCTCTCGCCTAGTACCGACCGAACGCCAGGGCGACATTGTGGCCACCGAAGCCGAACGAGTTGTTGATGGCGTACTGGTATTCGCCATACCGAGGCTCACCCGCAACGACATCGAGATCGATCTCGGGGTCGGGCGTCTCATAGTTCAGTGTCGGCGGTATGACACCGTCGCGCAGCGCGAGCACCGTCAGCACCGACTCGAGCGCACCGACCGCACCGATGGAGTGGCCCAGCGCACCCTTCGGCGCGTACACCGCGGCGTGCTCCACACCGGCGACCCGGAGGGCATTCGCCTCGGCCGTGTCACCGATCGGGGTAGCTGTCGCGTGGGCGTTGACGTGGCTGATGTCCTTTGGATCCAGCCCCGCCGTTTCCATCGCACGCTTCATTGCGTGACCCGCCCGCACACCGTCGGGGGCCGGAGCCACCATATGGAACGCGTCGGACGTGATGCCCGCACCCAGCAGCCTGGCCAGCGGCTTGGCGCCGCGAGCCTTGGCGTGCTCCTCGGTCTCGATGACCAGCATGGCGCCGGCCTCGCCGAACACGAAGCCGTCGCGGTTCTTGTCGAACGGCCGGGAAGCGCCTTCGGGGTCGTCGTTTCGCGTCGACATGGCGCGCATCATCGAGAACGTCGCGATCGGCAACGCCTCGATGCCGCCTTCCACGCCGCCGCAGACGGCGAAGTCGGCGTCACCCATGACGATCTGGCGCCACGCGTGGGCGATGGCCTCCGAACCTGACGAGCAGGCCGACACCGGGGTGATGACGCCGGCGCGGGCCCCCAGCTGGAGGCCAACCACCGCTGCCGCCCCGTTGGGCATGATCATCTGAACGGCCAGCGGGGACACCTTGCGGGGCCCGCCCTCGTTCATCGCGTCATAGGTTTCGACGATCTTCTCGCCGCCGCCGAGACCCGTGCCGATGACCACTGCGAAGCGGTCGGGGTCGACCTCGGGGGCACCCGCGGTCTCCCACAGCTGACCGCTGAGCAGCTTGGCCATGCGCTGGACATACGACATCCGTCGCATGTCCAGCCGGCCCATGTGGTCGTCGACCGGATCCTTGAGGTGGCCCCCGATGCGGACCGGCAGATCCCACTTGGTGACGAAATCGTCCTCGAGTACGTGGATGCCGCTCTCACCGGCTAACAAGCCCTTCCACGTGCTCTCGATGTCCCCAGAGATCGAAGTCGTTGCCGTGACGGCGGTCACTACAACACTGGGGAACCCGCCGTTAGCAGTGGAAGGCTTGGTCACTTGGTCTCCGCGATCTGCGCCCGAATTGCCGCAGCGGCCTCGGGGTTCTCTTCCTCGAGCTTCTGGATGTAGGCGACGACGTCACCGACAGTGCGCAGGCCGGCGAGATCCTCGTCGGGGATCTTCACGCCGTACTTGTCCTCGGTCTGCACCGCGATCTCCACCATCGACAGCGAGTCGATGTCCAGATCGTCGACGAACGACTTCTCCGGGGTGACCTCAGACGGCTCGATACCGGTGACCTCTTCGATGATCTCGGCGATGCCGGCGATGATTTCTTCCTGGGTGGTGGCCACGATGGCTCCTTCTAATTGGGTTGTTACTGCTGGAATTAACGATCTTTATTTCGTTGTACTGGTCAGAGCTCTGCTAGCCCGTCCAGATCAGCGGGGGACTTGACGGCGTGCGTCGGTACCCCCCGAAGTTCACGTTTGGCGATGCCTGCCAACGTCCCCGCCGGCGGGAACTCGACGATCGCCGACACTCGGACCTCCGCGTCGCCGCGCAGGTACTCGGTGCACAGGTCCCACCGCACGGGGCGGGTCAGCTGTGCCACCAATTTGGTCATCGCGTCCGCTGCCGAGGCGACGGGCTGCCCGTCCGCGTTCGACAGAAGTTTCGTGTTGGGCTCCGAGGTTGTTACCCCTTCGGCCGCCTTTGCATATCCCTCGGTGGCCGAGGCCATGTAGTGCGTGTGGAAAGCGCCTGCAGTGGCGAGCTGGCGGACCCGCGCCTTGGCGGGCGGATCCTCGGCGAGCTTGTCCAGTGCGGACAGCGCGCCGGCGGCCACGATCTGACCGGCAGCGTTGCGGTTGGCCGGAACGAGATCCAGCGCCTCGAGACGAGCCAGCACCTCGGCCTCGTCGCCTCCGAGCACCGCGGACATGCCCGTCGGCTCCAGCGCGCAGGCCTTGGCCATCTCCGAACCGCGGGTGGCGGCCAGCTTGACGGCATCGTCGGCGGAAATGACGCCCGCGATCGCGTAAGCGGCGATCTCACCGACCGAATGACCGGCCACAACCGTGTCCCTGTCGTTGAGCAGCCCGCGCCGGGTCAGTTCCTCGTGTGCCAGCAGCGTGGCGGCCACCACGAGAGGCTGGGTCACCGCCGTGTCGGTGATCTCCTCGGCGGTCGCCGTAGTGCCCAGGCGAACCAGGTCAAGGCCACTGATCTCGGACCAGGCGGCGAGACGCTCGGCAGCGCCAGGCAGCTCGAGCCACGCGGCGAGCATGCCGGGAGTCTGGGAGCCCTGTCCGGGCGCAAGCAAGGCAAGCGCAGTTTGTTGAGGCACGTCTCTAAGAGAACACTGTGAAGACGACTTTGCGCGGTGTAAGAGATTATGAACCTCGTCTTATGTTTTTGTAGGACCTCCACAAAACGGCATGTGATGCGACTCCATCGATACCGCTCCGCAACATCCCGCGAACAATTCAGCCGACGCGATGGCTTCCCTGCAGCGCTCCACCAGCCGTCTGAACCGATCTTGACGAGGTATTTGCCGTGCTGGGGTGATACGGCTGGCGCCCCAGTCGCCCCACCGTCGAGGCGACGCGCAGCACGTACGCATCGCGTGGGACAGTGGGATCGCGGCCGGTGAAGTCGGCGATGCGTTTGAGCCGGTAGCGGACGGTATTTGGATGAACGAACAATTTGCGGGCGCAGGCCTCGATCGCACCGCCCGAGTCCAGGTAAGCGTCGAGCGTCTCGGTCAGCGCGGGACCGGCGTCGGCCAGGGGGCGCATGACCTCGGCTTCCAGGGCTGTGACGGCCGTCGCGTCGCCAAGCAGAGCCCGTTCGGGCAGTAACTCGCGGGCCGCTACCGGCCGCGGCGCCCCGCTCCACCCGGCCACCGCGTTCATCCCCGCAATCGCCTCGGTGGCGCTGATGTGGGCGGCGCCCAGCGTGGGCGCCGTCGGCCCGATCACCACTGGGCCGTCCGCGAAGACGCCGAGCAACTCGCCGAGAAATCGGTCGGTCGGCCCGAGCGGGCCCGACACGATGGCCACCAGCCAGGTGCCGTGCACGTCGGAAAGGGCGGCACGCCCGTTGCGGTTGACGACGTCGTGGACGTCATCGCTGGTGAGGTCGATGCGGTCGGGTTGGGGCAGCCCGACGATGACAGTCGCAGGCGCGGTGGCGTCCCAGTTCAGCGCGGCGGCCTGCGACTGCAGTTCGGGGCCGGTGTCCCCGCGGACCACCGCGTCGACGACGTTGGCCTCCATCCGGGTGTCCCACGCACCGCGCGCCTCGGCCTGGTCCGCGTAGGCCATGGCGGCCGCGAACGCCAAATCCCTGCTGTAGCGCAGGATTCCGGCCGTCAGCGCGGTCAACTGCTCTTCGGAGCGCGCAAGCAGCGGGACCACTTCCTCGCAGTACTCCATGGTGACGCGGACCATTTCGACCGACTGCCGCAGCGCAATGCGTCGCCGTAGATCCTGGGGCACCACCTCGAAGGCCTGCGCCGTGTAGCTGACGTTGCTCTGCGGGTTGCGCATCCACTCGACGAAGTTGACGACTGCCGCCTGCACCACCAGTTGCACGCTTGCGCGCTGGGAGGCCTCCAGGTCGGCGAAGTACGGCAGTCGTTCCTCCATTGCGCGCACTGCCTCGGTCGCCAACCGGCCGGAGTACTGCTTCAACCGGCGCAGCACGGTGTCGGGCACCGTCTCCAGCACCTCGATCGTGGACTTCGGCGGGATGAACCGATTGTCGGGCATCCCCAAAGGCTACGCGATTCTTCTGGAGGAAACCTCCAACTAGGCGCTCCCGGTGTCTTTGTACGAGACGCCCGCGGCCATCACGTCGTCGATCTTGTACTTGCGCGCGGCCTCGACCGCGACCGACTCGTCGATGTTCCCGTCGCGCGCGAGACCCTCGAGTACGCCGACGACGACCGACTCAGCATCGGTATTGAAGTACCGCCGCGCGGCCGGGCGGGTGTCGGAGAACCCGAAGCCGTCTGTGCCCAGCGTGATGTAGGTGCCCGGCACCCACGGCCTGATCTGCTCGGGGACCGCGCGCATCCAGTCGGACACCGCGACCACCGGGCCGGCCGCCTCGGCCAGCGCCTGGGTGATGAACGGCGTTCCCGGCGGGCGCTCGGGGTGGCGCAGCCGTTCCTTCTCTATCGCCACACCGTCGCGGTTGAGCTCGCCCCAGCTCGTCACCGACCAGACGTCGGCGGCGACGTCCCACTCGTCGGCGAGCAGTTCGGCCGCCCGCACCGCCTCGGGCATGGCGACGCCCGAAGTGAGGATCTGCGCGACGTGCGTGCGCTTGTCCGGCGCCTTGCGGTAGAGGTAGATGCCGCGCAGCAGCGCTTCCACGTCGATCCCTTCGGGTTCGGCGGGCTGCACGTACGGCTCGTTGTAGATCGTCATATAGAAGTAGACGTTCTCCGGGTTCTCGCCGTACATGCGGTGCAGGCCGCTCTCCACGATGTAGGCGATCTCGTAGGCGAACGCCGGGTCGTAGGCCACCACTGCCGGATTGGTCGCAGCGAGCAGCAGCGAGTGGCCGTCGGCGTGCTGCAGGCCTTCGCCGGTCAGCGTGGTACGGCCCGCGGTGGCGCCGAGGACGAAGCCGCGGGCCATCTGGTCTGCGGCCGCCCAGAATCCGTCGCCGGTGCGCTGGAACCCGAACATCGAATAGAAGATGTAGACCGGGATCATCGGCTCGTTGTGCGTGGCGTAAGAAGTGCCGACCGCGGTGAACGATGCCGTGGAGCCCGCCTCGTTGATCCCTTCGTGCAGGATCTGGCCGATTTCACTTTCCTTGTACGCCAACATCAATTCGGCATCCACGCTGGTGTACAGCTGACCGTTGCGGTTGTAGATCTTCAGGCTCGGGAACCACGAGTCCATGCCGAACGTGCGGGCCTCATCCGGAATGATCGGCACGATGCGCTTGCCGATTTCCTTGTCCCGCAACAGTTCCTTGAACGTGCGGACCGTCGCCATCGTGGTGGCGACCTCCTGGTTGCCCGAACCCTTTTTCAGCGCTTTGTAGGTGTCGCGGCCCGGAAGCGTCAGCGCCTTGGACTTGGTGCGGCGCTCCGGCACGAAACCTCCCAGCGCACGGCGCCTTTCGAGCATGTAGCGAATCTCGGGGGCTTCCGGTCCCGGGTGGTAGTAGGGCGGCAGATAGGGGTTCTTCTCGATTTCCTCGTCGCTGACCGGGATGCGGATCGCGTCGCGGAAGAACTTGAGGTCTTCTATCGCAAGCTTTTTCATCTGATGCGTCGCGTTGCGGCCCTGGAAGTGGGCGCCGAGTGAATAGCCCTTGATGGTCTTGGCCAGGATCACCGTCGGCTGGCCCGTGTGCTCGGTGGCCGCCCGGTAGGCCGCATACACCTTGCGGTAGTCGTGGCCGCCGCGCTTGAGATTCCAGATCTCGCTGTCCGACATCTTCTCGACCAACGCCTTGGTGCGCGGATCGCGGCCGAAGAAGTGGTCGCGGACATAGGCGCCGTCGTTGGCCTTGTAGGTCTGGTAGTCACCGTCGGGGGTGGTGTTCATCAGGTTGACCAGCGCGCCGTCGCGGTCGGCATGCAGCAGCGTGTCCCATTCGCGGCCCCACACCACCTTGATGACGTTCCAGCCCGCGCCCCGGAAGAACGACTCCAGCTCCTGGATGATCTTGCCGTTGCCGCGGACGGGGCCGTCGAGGCGCTGCAGATTGCAGTTGATCACGAAGGTCAGGTTGTCCAGGCCCTCGTTGGCGGCGACCTGAATCAGGCCGCGGCTTTCGGGCTCGTCCATCTCGCCGTCGCCGAGGAATGCCCACACATGCTGGTCGGAGGTGTCCTTGATGCCGCGGTCGTGCAGGTAGTGGTTGAACCGCGCCTGGTAGATCGCGTTCATCGGGCCCAGGCCCATCGACACCGTGGGGAACTCCCAGAAGTCCGGCATCAGCCGCGGGTGCGGATACGACGGCAATCCGCCGCCGGGGTGGCTGTGCTCCTGGCGGAAGCCGTCGAGTTGGTCGGCGGTTAGCCGGCCCTCGAGAAATGCGCGCGCGTAGACGCCCGGCGAGGCGTGGCCCTGGATGAACACCTGATCGCCGCCGCCCGGGTGGGCCTTGCCGCGGAAGAAGTGGTTGAAACCGACCTCGTACAGTGCCGCCGACGACGCGTACGTCGAAATATGGCCTCCCACACCGACTCCCGGGCGCTGCGCCCGGTGCACCATGATCGCGGCGTTCCACCGGATCCACGCCCGGTAGCGGCGCTCGACGTCTTCATCGCCGGGAAACCACGGCTCCAGCTCGGTCGGGATGGTGTTCACATAGTCGGTCGACGTCAGCGCGGGGATGGCCACCCGCTGTTCGCCAGAGCGTTCCAACAACCGCAACATCAGATAACGTGCCCGCGCCGGTCCCGACCGTTCGAGCAATTCGTCGAACGACTCGAGCCATTCCGCGGTCTCTTCCGGATCGATGTCGGGCAGATACGATGCGACGCCTTCCCGAATCACCCGAACCCGATCGGGTTCGGCTGCGGTGCTGGAGTTTTGGGCCAGGTCTTGGCGCACGAACTCGGTGGTCAACTTCCGCTCCTTGTTAGGCGGTTACAGGTGCTACGCGATCGGCGTAGCTGCCTCCATCTTTGTCCCATCGTGCCCCACTTGCACCGCTGGGGGTGCCGAGTGGAATGAACCCACTTAAAGGGTCCAACCGGGTGCAAACCGGTAACGTCTGCAGACCGTGCTGATCGCTGGGCTGTCTCGCAAGCGGCTGCGGATCGTGGCGCTGGTGATCGGCGGTCTGGCTGCCTCGGCGATGATCATCGTCGGCTGCACCAGCGTCACGCACGGCAGCGTGGAGATCGACCGTGCCGACGCTCCGGTCTATCGGGCCTCGGTGTCGGCGTCGATCGAAGAGTCCGCGGCCAGTTCGAGCTCCCGCGAATCCGAGCGCCAGGCATCGCTCACCACGCAGGCCGTCCACTCGTCGTGTGAAGCGCTGAGCTCCTCGAGCGTCGACGCCATCACCGCGGTGAACAACTATGTCGACGCCTTCAACAAGAACGCCGCCGACGCCGCAGCCAAGGCACCTCCTGCGATCGATGCGCTCAACCACAGCGCCGATCTGGTCGGTCGCAGCGTTTCCGACCCGCTCAGCCCCAATTTGCGCGACGCCCTAAACGCGTGGGTGGATGCGGCCAGGGGGCTCGCGGCGGCGATCGCAGGCAATTTCGGCCCCGAAGAATTCAACGCGGCGATCACCAAGTTGAACGACACCAAAACCGCCGCGCTGAACCTCTGCGACGCGGCATATCGATGAACCTGCCCGCCAGTGGTCGGTCTTCGG
>Ga0268266_10004998_pt1 | contig 12533 bp, 13 predicted proteins | sample KBSS13metaG_FD_190356 | JGI IMG/M metagenome (GOLD analysis project Ga0268266, IMG submission 190356) | Switchgrass rhizosphere microbial communities from Kellogg Biological Station, Michigan, USA - KBS S1-3 metaG (SPAdes) (version 2) | ecosystem: Host-associated > Plants > Roots > Rhizosphere...
TGCGGCAATATCGATACGCAAAATCCCTGCACGGTCTGCACCGACCCGCGCCGCGATCCCTCGACCATTGTCGTAATTGCCGATGTCGCCGATCTCTGGGCGCTGGAACGGGCGAATGCGACCAACGGCCGCTATCACGTGCTCGGCGCCACATTGTCGCCACTCGACGGCGTCGGTCCGCAGGACCTGACCATCGACGCGCTGGTGGCGCGCGCGCATGATTCACAAGTCAGCGAGATCGTTCTGGCGTTGAATGCGACAGTGGATGGCCAGACCACCGCCCATTACATCACCGATCTTCTTCAGGACGCTAACGTCAAGGTCACGCGGCTCGCGCATGGCGTGCCTGTCGGCGGCGAGCTTGATTATCTCGACGAAGGTACGCTATCGGCTGCCATGCGGCAGCGAACGCTGTTCTAGCCAATACAACGGAACTCTCGACATGACGAAATCACGATTCGGCAGGCGCTATTGTTTTGCGGTCATGATGACGATGGCCGCGACCTTGGCTCTGGCCGCGCCTTCCGCACGGGCGCAGCAGGGCGAGCCGGCGCCGAAGCCCGGCAAGCCGATCCATGCCGGCGAGGTCCTGTCCGGTGAACTCAACGCCATGAAGGGCAAGAAGGGCAAGCGTCCCGCGACCTACCAGATCACCAGCGAACCGCGCCGGCTGCCGGCGCCGAGCGGGCTGTGCAATCTGGAAACCGGCCCCGAGACGTTCCAGCTTGTCACCTCGAGCGACGCCCAGGCCGCGCAGCTGAAGAATTTCATCGGCAAGGAAATTTCCGTGAAGGTCGACGAAGTCGCCTGCGCGCAGGACGCCGGGCAGATGAGCGAGGCCGTCATCACCAAGTGGAGCGTGGTGACGAAGCACTGAGTTGCTGTCGCCGTTGCTGCACAAACCGCTGTCATCGCCCGGCTTGACCGGGCGATCCAGTACGCCGCGCTCTCTCGTTTCTATCGCAATTGCTTTGGGATACTGGATCACCCGCTCTCGCGGACGATGACGATGTGTTTGCGGATGCTGCCGAGCAGCTAGACCTTCACCGGTCCCAGTTCCTCAAAATGCCCGCGGCGCTGCAGCCAGGCCAGCAGGATCAGGCTCGGGATCGCGACCAGCATGCAGATGACGAAAAACATCGGCCAGCCCGTTGCCTTCGCGACATAGCCTGCACCCGAAGAAAGATACGTCCGTCCCACCGCAGCCAGCGCCGTCAGCAGCGCATATTGGGTCGCGGTATGCAGCGGATTGCGGCACAACGCCGAGAGATAGGCAACGAAGATCACGGTGCCGATGGCGCTGGTGAAATTTTCCGCCGTGATCGCGAACGCCAGCGCCCACTGATTGACGCCGACAAACGCCAGCCACGAGAACGACAGGTTGGCGACGGCCTGCAGCACGCCGCCGATCCACAGACTGGTCGTCAGCGAATAGCGCCGCGCCAGGAAACCACCGGCGAAGCCGCCGATCAGGGTTGCGGCGAGTCCGACGCCCTTGACGATCGCGGCGTAATCGTTGCGCGTGAAGCCGAGGTCGATCACGAACGGCGCGGTCATGGTGCCGGAAAACGCGTCAGTGAATTTGAACAGCACAACGAAGGCGAGCACCGCGAACGCGTCGCGCCGGGTCAGGAATTCCGAGAACGCGCCGACCGCTGCATGCATTACCCGGGTGAACGCGCGTTCGCTGCGGGTCGCGGCCTCGGCGCGCACGGATTGCTCGGGCTCGGTGGCGGCAAGCGCTGTGATCGTGCCGACCAGCACTAGCGCGGCCATCACCACATAGCCCCACATCCATGCGGCGCCGCGCGTGATGCCCGTGCCCTCGAATCCGCTGACGATGAACAGGGCGCCCGCGGTCGAGATCAGCATGCCGATTCGATAGGCCGCGACATAGGACGCCATGCCGGCGGCTTGCTCGCTCTCCGGCAGGCTCTCGACGCGAAACGCGTCGACCACGATGTCCTGGGTCGACGACATCGCCGCCACAAGCAGCGCGCCGAGCGCCACGAACAGCGGCGAGCGTGCGGGATCCGTCAGCGCCAGCAGCAGGATCGATCCGATCAGGAGCAGTTGTGAAAATACCAGCCAGCCGCGGCGGCGGCCCAGGGCACGGGTGAACAACGGCACATGCAGCGCATCGACCAGCGGCGCCCAGATAAATTTCAGCGTGTAGGGCGTGCCGACCAGCGCAAATAGCCCGATGGTGCCGAGATCGACGCCGGATTCCCGCATCCACACCAATAGCGTGGATCCCGACAGCGCCAGCGGCAGCCCGGAGGAGAAGCCGAGCAGCAGCACGATCAGCACGCGCGGCTGAAGGTACACGGCCCAACCCTCACGCCAGGAGGGTGAGGGGGCTTTCTCGGCCGAAATGGAGTTGGTTTCCGGTGCGTTCATGGGGAGGTGTTAGCAGGTTTTGTAGCAAAAGGCTGTTGTCGCTCGTCGCCAATCAACGGCTGTCATCGTCCGCGAAGGCGGACGATCCAGTATTCCGCGAAATCAGTTATCAATAATCGGTGGCACGGAGTACTGGATCCCCCGCCTTCGCGGGGGATGACGGCGGAAACTTGACCCGTTCACCTCTTCAAGGGCTGGCGATATTCGGATAGAGGTCGTCCCAATTGGGGTTGACCTCTTCGATCAATCGAACTTTCCAAGATCGATTCCATTTCTTCAGCCGTTTCTCGCGTCTTATTGCATTCTCGATATCGTCGAATTGTTCAAAGTAGACCAGCCTGTGTACGTCGTACTTCTTGGTGAAGCCCTTCATCAGTTCAAGGCGGTGCTCACCGACACGCCGGACCAGATCGTTGGTCACGCCGATGTAGAGCGTGCCACCGATGCGGCTGGAGAGGACATAGACGTAGTAGCTGCGTGCTCCCATCTACTGCCTCTGGAATACTGGGTCGCCCGGTCAAGCCGGGCGATGACAGTTTGATGTGTGGCTGTGGCTTGCCAACCAACGCCTACTCCCCCGCCCGCAGCTTGCGCGGGCCGGGGAACAGCTCGGGTGTCTCGTTCTTGACGAAGCGCGGCACTTCCACTGGTGCGTCGGACTTGCTGAAATCCAGTTCCTCGATCCGCCCGGCGCGCTTTTCGATCTTGTCGGCGGAGATCAGGATCTGGCGGACGTCCTCGTTGACGTCGCCAAAGTGCTTTTGCAGCTTGAGTACACGGTCGCGCAGACGGCCGAGGTCGTCGCCGAGATTGAGCACCTCGGTGCGGATCTGATCAGCGGCGTCGCGCATCCGCGCGTCTTTCAGGATCTGCTGCATCACCTGGATCGCCAGCATCAGCAGCGAGGGCGAAACCAGCACGACGCGCGCGCGGTAGGCCTTCTGGATCACGTCGTCGAACCCGTCGTGGATTTCGGCGTAGACCGACTCCGACGGCACGAACATCAGCGCCGTGTCCTGCGTCTCGCCGGTGATCAGATATTTCTCGGCGATGTCGTTGACGTGCTTCATCACGTCGTTGCGCAGGCGCTGGGTGGCGAATTTGCGTTCCTCGTCGCTGCGCGCGTCGTGCAGCGCGGTCATGGCTTCCAGCGGGAATTTCGCGTCGATGCAGAGCGGGCGCTGATCGGGCAGGAACACGACGCAGTCCGGCCGCTTGCCGGTCGAGAGCGTGTGCTGGAATTCGTAGGAGCCCTGCGGCATGCCGTCCTGCACAATCGCTTCCATCCGCGCCTGGCCGAACGCGCCACGGGACTGTTTGTTGGCTAGCACGTCGCGCAGCGTCGTCACCTGAGATGTCAGGTCGGTGAGGTTCTTGTGCGCGTTGTCGATGATGCCGAGCCGTTCATGCAGCACGCGCAGGCTGTCCATGGTGTGGCGCGTGGTCGCTTCCATCGATTGGCCGACCCGGTGCGTCACCGAATCCAGCCGCTCATTGACCGCTCGCGCCATCTCGGCCTGGCGACCCGCCAGCGACTGGGCCATGGCGTCGACGCGTCCGGTGGACTCGCTCTGCGCTCGCAGCATCTCGCTGAGGCGTTCCTCCAGCTCGTCGGCGCGGATCGCCTGGGCCATCGCCAGTTCCGCGCCGCGGCGGCCTGACCGGGCGATGACGATGGCAATGACCAGCAGCAGTACAAGTGCCAGCGCGCCGAGCCCGATCAGCGCCTCGCCGACGTGAATCGGCAGGTCGCCGACCGTGAGAAGAATTTCGTTCATGCGGCTTTGTAGCCCGATTCGCGGGCTTTCGCGAACGAAGAGGGAACATTTATGGTAAATGGATGCTTAATTTTCGTGGTTAACGCCCCGCTAAAAATCATGGTTAACGCCGCCCTAACGAGCTTTGCGGCGCATTGACCGCGACAAATCAGCGGCTTAAATCGCGCGCTATGGCCCTAAGAGAAATCATCATCCTGCCGGACAAGCAGCTCCGGCTGGTCTCCAAACCCGTCGAAAAGGTGACGCCGGAGATCCGCAAGCTCGCCGACGACATGTTCGAGACCATGTACGACGCTCCCGGCATCGGGCTGGCGGCGATCCAGATCGCGCAGCCGTTGCGGCTGATTACTATGGATCTCGCCAAGAAGGACGAGAACGGCGAGACCAAGCCGAAGCCGCGGGTGTTCATCAATCCGGAAATCATCTCCTCGTCAGAGGAATTGTCGGTCTACGAGGAGGGGTGCCTCTCGATCCCCGAATATTACGAGGAGGTCGAGCGCCCGGCGCATGTGCGCATCCGCTTCACCGACCTCGACGGTAAGGTGCATGAGGAAGATGCCGACGGGCTGTTCGCCACCTGCATCCAGCACGAGATCGACCATCTCAACGGCGTGCTGTTCGTCGACTACCTGTCGAAGCTGAAGCGCGACCGCGTAATGAAGAAATTCACCAAGGCCGCCAAGCGCGCGGCGGAGTAGCCCACGCTATCGACCGTCATGCCCGGCCTTGTGCCGGGCATCCACGTACTTTCTTTCTGCCGCGCCAAGGACGTGGATGGCCGGGACAAGCCCGGCCATGACGGAGTAAAATCAGACTTCCTCGGGATACTTCGAATCTCATGCCGCTGCGCTTGATCTTCATGGGCACGCCCGATTTCGCGGTGCCGACGCTGCTGGAACTCGTGGCCCACGGCCACGAGGTCGTGGCCGTCTACACCCGTGCGCCGAAGCCGGCCGGACGCGGCATGAAGCTGCAGCCGACCCCGGTCGAGCAGGAGGCGCGCCGCCTCGGCATTCCCGTGTTGACGCCGACAACGCTGAAGACCACGGAAGCGCTCGATGAACTCCGCGCGCACAATGCCGACGCGGCCGTCGTCGTCGCCTACGGCATGATCCTGCCGCAGGCCATTCTCGATGCACCGCCGCTCGGCTGCTTCAACCTGCACGGTTCGCTGCTGCCGCGCTGGCGCGGTGCAGCTCCGATCAATCGCGCCATCATGGCGGGCGATGCCGAGAGCGGGGTGATGGTGATGAAGATGGACGTCGGCCTCGACACCGGCGACGTGGCGATGGCTGAGCGGCTGCCGATTACGGACAGCATGACCGCGTCCGACCTGCACGACGCGCTGGCGCCGCTCGGCGCGGACCTGATGGTGCGCGCGATGGGCGCGCTTGCCCGCGGCGGGCTGCAACTCCAGAAACAGAGCGAGGACGGCGTCACCTACGCCGCCAAGATCGACAAGGCCGAGACGCGGATCGACTGGCAGCGCCCGGCCCGCGAGGTGCTGCGGCACATTCACGGCCTGTCGCCTTTCCCCGGTGCCTGGTGTGAGATCGCAACCGACGGAGAACCGGCCCGCATCAAGATCCTGCGCTGCGAACCGGCCAAAGGCTCCGGCGCGCCGGGCGAGGTGCTCGACGACCGCCTGACGATTGCCTGCGGCGACGGCGCGATCCGCATTCTCGAACTGCAACGCGCCGGCAAAGCGCCGATGAAGGCTGCGGATTTTCTGCGCGGCGCGCCGCTGAAGCCGCCGGCGCGGCTCGGCTAATGCCCCGCTACAAGCTCATCATCGAGTATGACGGCACGCCGTTTTCCGGCTGGCAGATCCAGGACAATGCTCCGACGGTGCAGGGCGCGCTGGAAGCTGCGGTGATGGCGATCAGCGGCGAGCCCGCGCGCGTTCACGGCTCGGGCCGCACCGATGCCGGGGTTCATGCGCTGGCGCAGGTGGCGCATTGCGATATCCAGAAGCCGTTTCCGACGGGCCGGCTGCGCGACGGACTGAACGCACATCTGCGTCCGCACCCGATCGGCGTACTGTCGGCGGAAATCGTCGCCGATGATTTCGAGGCGCGGTTCTCCGCAAAAAGGCGCCACTATCGCTACCGCATCACCAACCACCGCGCCAATCTCGCGCTCGATATCAAGCGGAGCTGGCGGATACCGCGGCATCTCGATACGGACGCGATGCATGTCGCCGCGCAACGCCTGCTCGGCAAGCACGATTTCACGACGTTTCGCGACACCGAATGCCAGGCGAAATCGCCCGAGAAGACGCTCGATCAGCTCGATGTGATCAGGGAAGGCGATGAGGTTTCGATCCTGACCTCGGCGCGATCGTTCCTGCACAGCCAGGTGCGCTCGATGGTGGGTTCGCTGGCGTGGGTCGGCGAAGGTCGCTGGAGCGCCGACGATCTCGCCGCCGCGCTGGCCGCCCGCAACCGTGCCGCCTGCGGTCCCGTCGCGCCGCCGGAAGGGCTCTATCTGGTGCGGGTCGAATATTAAGCGGGGCCGAGTATCAGATGTGTGGCGTTGGCTGTCGCGACATGATCGGTGAGCTTGTAGCCAAGGCTCGGCAGATCGATTCCCGCAAAAAGGTTTTCGCCTGACCCGAGCAGGGTAGGCGCAATCGCAATGTGCATTTCGTCGATCAGGCGGGCGCGCAAATATTGCTGGATGGTCGCGACACCGCCACCCAGCCTCACATCCTTGCCACCGGCGGCGTCGCGCGCCTTTTTCAACGCGGCCTCGATGCCGTCAGTCACGAAATGGAAGACCGTGCCGCCCTTCATGGTGATCGGTTCGCGGGGATGATGTGTCAGCACGAAGACATCGCAGTGATAGGGCGGCTCGTCACCCCACCAGCCCTTCCAGGATTCATCAGGCCAGGGTCCCCGCACCGGGCCGAACATGTTGCGGCCGAGGATCCATGCACCGATGTTCTCAAAACCCTTCGTCGCAAAATCGTCGTCCCGGCCTGTCGTGCCGGCATCCTTTGCGAAAAGCTTTCTCTGCAGCGTCTGCGTCGGCAATATCCACTCGTGCAGTCCCATGCCGCCGACGCCGAGTGGATTGTCGGCGTCCTGGCGAGGGCCCGCACCGTAACCGTCGGCGGATACGCTGAAGCAGCGGACAACGAGTTTGCTGTTGGTTGAATCGGTCATGGCGCCACATCCTCAAAGAGAATGACGGCACAAGTCAGGCAAAATAACGGTCCAGCACGCCGCGATAGATCTTCGTCAGCTTTTCCAGGTCCGATACCGGCGTGCGTTCGTCGATCTGGTGCATGGTCTGGCCGACCAGGCCGAACTCGATCACGGGGCAATAGCTCGAGATGAAGCGCGCGTCCGACGTCCCGCCGGAGGTGGAGAGCTCCGGCTTGCGGCCGGTGACTTCCTCGATCGCGCTGACCGCGAGGTCGGTGAATGCGCCGGGCTTTGTCACAAATACGTTGGAATTGGAATATTCCCAGACGATGCGCGCACGGATGCGGTTGCCGCAGGCCTTTGCCAGCCGGTCTTCCACCAGCGCGCGCAGCGTCTCCTGGGTGTGGTTGTCGTTGAAGCGGATGTTGAATTTCGCGCGCGCCTGGCCGGGGATGACGTTGCTGGCGGTGTTGCCGACGTCGACGGAAGTGAACTCGAGATTGGAAGCCTGGAACTGCGCGCTGCCGTGATCGAGCGGTTCATCGGAAATCGCCACGATCAGCCGCGAAATATCCGGCACCGGGTTCGACGCGCGATGCGGATAGGCGACATGGCCCTGCACGCCGTCGACATAGAGCGTGCCGGATTGCGAGCCGCGACGGCCGATCTTGATGCAGTCGCCGAGCGTCTCGACATTCGACGGTTCGCCGAGCACGCAATGGTCGAATTTCTCGCCCCGCTCGGCGCACCACTTCAACAGCTTGATGGTGCCGTTGACGGAGATGTCCTCCTCGTCGCCGGTGATCAGAAACGAAATCGAACCCTTCGGCTTGCCGCCATTATCGGCGAGATATTGCAGCACCGCGGCGACGCTGCAGGCGATACCACCCTTCATGTCGACCGCGCCGCGGCCGTAGAGGAAGCCGTCCTTCACCTCGCCCGAAAATGCGCCGAGCGTCCAGGCGGCTTCGTCGCCGGGCGGCACCACGTCGGTATGTCCGGCGAAGGTGATGTGCGGGGCTTCTGTCCCGATGCGGGCGTAGAGATTGTCGATGTCTGATGTGCCGGGTTCTCCGAAGGTGACGCGATGCACCTCGAAGCCGGCGCTCTTCAGCAGGCGCTCGAGGACGCCGAGCGCGCCAGCGTCGGCGGGAGTGACGGACGGGCAGCGGACGAGGTCGCGAGTGATGGAAACGGCGTCATTCATACCCCGGCTTAACACGCCAAACCGGCGGCGGGCTAGCTGTGTGCGGCACCATTTCGATCTCGCTCTGCTGATCCCAAGGCGGCCGCGTATCGGGCCGTGGCTTTGGTGCGAGCGGGTCGGCGCCGAAGCGGTTGGTCTTGCGCGATCCCTTCAGGCAGTACATCTCGACGAAGCCCCACATGCAGAGAATGGCTACGGCGATGGCGAGCGGCAGGTCGGCATAGGAGTCCGGAAGCCGTTCTGCAAACTGATTGTAGAGGCCGGGCACCGCGAAGAACGGCACCATCCACCAGCCGCTCTTGTCGCGGTCATGCAGCCGCTTGATGGACGTCGCGAAATAGACCCACATCAGCAGCGACGTGCCGAACAGCTTGATCAAGAGCCGGGGCAGGTCGCCCAATGTGAAGGACCGATACGTGTCGGGATCCAGCAGCCTGAAGAGGTCGCTGGCGCCGAAACGGAAGGGTGCGAGGCTGCCGAACAGGCTCTGGATTGCAACGAGCGCCAGCCCCACCGTCATCATCAGGCCCAACATGACCACCATCGCGAGCCACAATTTGGCGCGGTTGATGCGGCCGTCAAAGCGGAACAGATACCAGGTCCAGTCCATGCCAAAAGCTCCGGAGGGGGCAGAATGCCCCGTCCGGTAGATTAGTCGCAGGGAAAAGACCCCGGTTCGATTAATCCCGCAGCAGCTCGTTGATGCTGGTCTTGGAGCGGGTGCGCTCGTCGACGCGCTTCATGATCACGGCGCAAGCCGTGGACGGCCCGGGCTGGCCGTTCGGCAGCGGCTTGCCGGGCAGGGCACCGGGCACCACGACCGAATATTCCGGAACCTCGCCGACGAAAATCTCGCCGGTTGTGCGGTCGACGATCTTGGTGGAGGCGCCGAGGAACACGCCCATCGCCAGCACCGCGCCCTTGCGCACGATCACGCCTTCGGCGACCTCGCTGCGCGCGCCGATGAAGCAGTCGTCCTCGACGATGACGGGCTCGGCCTGCAGCGGCTCCAGCACGCCGCCGATGCCAACGCCGCCGGAAATGTGTACGCGCTTGCCGATCTGCGCGCAGGAGCCGACGGTCGACCAGGTGTCGATCATGGTGCTCTCATCGACGTAGGCGCCGAGATTGACGAACGACGGCATCAGCACGACGTTGCGGGCGATGAAGGCCGAGCGGCGCACGATCGCGCCGGGGACGGCGCGGAAACCGGCATCGCGAAAACGGTTCTCGCCCCAGCCGTCGAACTTCGACGGCACCTTGTCCCACCACGACGCCTTGCCCGGGCCGCCGGGAATCGCGCTCATGTCGTTGAGACGGAACGACAGCAGCACCGCCTTCTTCAGCCACTGATTGACCTTCCACTTGCCCGAAGCCTCGCGCTCGGCAACCCGCGCCTCGCCCTTGTCGAGCAGCTCAAGCGCGCTATCGACAGCCTCGCGAACCTCGCCCTTGGTCGCGGTCGAAATGCCGTCGCGGGCATCGAAGGCGGAGTTGAGGGTGGATTCGAGTGCGGACAGGGACATCGGGGTTTCCTCGGATAACGGGGTATTTTCGGGCGAAGGTGACGGGCTTTTTCGGGATTCGGGCAGGGAGAGTCAAGGCAAACTCGCCCGTCGTCACCCGCGAAGGCGGGTGACCCAGTACGCTGCAGCGGCTGCAATTGATCGGGGTGCCGGCGATTACTGGATACCCCGCTTTCGCGGGGTATGACGGGCTACTTTGATTGGGGCAATCCCTGCAAAAACCCGGTCAGGTCGTCCGTGACATGATCGACGTAGGCAGCATCCCGGCCTTCCAGTTCCCAGTCCTCGCGCACCACTTCCTTGGCGCCGTCGGGCACCACCAGCACCGTGGTCATGCCGAGCTGGTGCGGCACCACGAGATTGCGGGCGAGATCCTCGAACATCGCCGATTTCAGCGGATCCACGCCGTGCACGCGCAGGAATTTGTCGTAGGTCTGCGGCGCGGGCTTCGGCTCCAGTTCGGCGGCGATGATGTCGAACACCGCCTCGAAATGATCTGAAATGCCGAGCCGTTCCAGCACCGCGCCGGCATGGTCGGTCGAGCCGTTGGTCAGGATCAGCTTGCGCCCGGGAAGCTTCGCGATCGCGGCTCCCATCGCCGGGTTCGGCTCCAGCGGCGAGTGATCGATCTTGTGCACGTAGGCCAGGTAGTCGTCGGCGTGCACGCCATGTTCGGTCATCATGCCGCGCATGCTGGTGCCGTAGCGGCGGTAATAATCCTTCTGGATCACGCGGGCTTCTTCCGCAGAGATTTTCAGGTAAGCGCTGATGAACTCGCCGATCCGCGCGTCGACCTGCTGCCACAGATTGACGTGGTGCGGATACAGCGTGTTGTCCAGATCGAACACCCAGGTGTCGATGTGGGTGAAGGCGCGGGGGGATGTCATAACTTCCTACCTCATCACGGCATCGCAAATCGCAGCGTCTTGCCGCCGCTCGACATGTCGACCGGCGCGAAGCCGATCGGCGCAAGGCCGCGGGTGCCGCAATCGCCCTGTTCGGAGATCTCGAACTTGCTCTCGCGCGTGCAGAGCTCTTTCGGGCCGCCCCAGTTCAACGGCCGGTCCCGGTATTTGACGGCCCGGTTTTCACCGTCGACAGCCTCGGCAAAGCTGTAGACCTGTTTTGGCTGGCCGGTCACATCAGGATGCAGGCACTTGCCGGGATCGATGCGGTACCAGCCGCGGCTGGTCACGGCTTTGCCGTCGTCGGTCGCAACCGCGGCCATGATCTTGTGCGGCGTATCGTTGCACCAGGTCAGGCCCGAAGTTGAAGGCTTTTGCACGGCTTCGATCATGGTGGCGAAGAAGTTTGGCGACTGCACGACATCGGCGGCGAGCCCGCGGCTCTTCAGGAACGCCGCGAGCGCGCCCTGCGTCTTTGGTCCGTCGACGCCGTCGATCGGCGCGGCGTCATAGCCTGCGATGACCAGCAGCCGCTGGATGCCGGCCAGCCGCGCCTGCTCGTCGTCATATTCGGAATCCTCGGCGAGATAGGCGACGAGGTTGCCGTCGTCGGTCCGCGTCGGCGTGATCTGGGTGAATTGCGCGGGGGTCTGGTTGCCGCGGCACTGGCGAGCGGCGGCGATGACGAAATTGTCCGGCGCGATGCACAGTGTGTCGCTGCCGCTCTGCGGGATCGGCGAAGCGCCGTAGACGCCGAGCGCGCGCGCATTCAACAGGATGCGGTCGGCGGTCAACGCGCCCTGCACCACCACGCGGCAGGCGGCCGGGTCGATCCGGAACCAGCCCCGCGTCGCGGTCGCCGCCTTGTCGTCGATGCCGATCGCGGCTTCCACCACGTAGCTCATGCGGTTGCAGAGTTTCAGATCGGCGAAGGCGGGCAGCGAGGAAACGAACAGCGAGAGCACCGCGGCCGGCAGGGACATCAACAAACGGGTCAATGCTGAGCGGCGCGGACGCCTCGTTCTCGACTCGTCGTGGCCGGGCTTGACCCGACCATCCACGGCTTTGTCGACCGCAGGAAGAAAGACGTTGATGCCCGGGTCAAGCCCGGGCATGACGACTTTCTTTTTCTGCTCGTGCATCACTTGTGGATCAGCGTGCCGGTACCCTGGTTGGTGAACAATTCGAGCAGCACCGCATGCTGCATCTTGCCGTCGATGATGACGACGCCCTGAACGCCCTGTTCCAGTGCGTAGATGCAGGTCTCGACCTTAGGGATCATGCCGCCGGAAATCGTGCCGTCGGCGATCAGCTTTCGCGCGTCCTTTACCGACAGTTCCGGAATCAGCTTCTTCGACTTGTCGAGCACGCCGGGAACGTCGGTCAAAAGCAGCAGGCGCTTCGCCTTCAGCGCGCCGGCCACGGCACCTGCAAAGGTGTCAGCGTTGACATTGAGCGTCTGGCCCTCATGCGAGGTCGCCAGCGGCGCCAGCACCGGGATCAACTCATGGCCGATCAATTGATTGAGCAGCGTCAGGTCGACCTTGTCGGGGTCGCCGACGAAGCCG
>Ga0268266_10005000_pt1 | contig 12526 bp, 10 predicted proteins | sample KBSS13metaG_FD_190356 | JGI IMG/M metagenome (GOLD analysis project Ga0268266, IMG submission 190356) | Switchgrass rhizosphere microbial communities from Kellogg Biological Station, Michigan, USA - KBS S1-3 metaG (SPAdes) (version 2) | ecosystem: Host-associated > Plants > Roots > Rhizosphere...
AATCCATAACGCTTACAGATCGCCAGTTCACGCTCATCTCAAAGGCGCTGGCAGATCCTCGCCGCTACGAGATTCTGGAGAAGCTTGGTCGGGCAGGAGGCGAGATCTCCTGCAGCGACATCCGGGAGTGCACTCCTGTCACTCCTGCGACCTTATCTCATCACATGAAGGAACTTGAAAACGCCGGCCTGATCGAATCGGAACGGGAAGGGAAGTTCGTAAACTACAAGATCCGGCGCGATGTCCTGGGAGCCTATCTCGATCGTCTGGGCAAGCTTTGATTCTTCCGATGTGGTTTAGTGCTTAATCAGCCACATCAGCCAGCTGGCCACGATCGTTCCCCCTACAAAGAGGGCGAAGCAGAAGGCTCCGAAGCGGATCATCATCTTCGGATCCGATCTCTGCGTGATCCCAAAGACAATCGACGTAAACAGCGAGAACAGAAGTACCGCTCCAAAGTGAGAGATGGTCACGATGCCTTCCTTCCAATGGCCAGGGAGTGTGCATCGACTGCGGCGATAATGTTCAGCAGACCTGCTACTACGATGAACTTGGTTCCATAGTCGGCGATCGCAATCTGCTCTGTCGCCGCTCCGAGGTCGAACACGCGAGCGATTACGTAGAGCAAGCCATTCCCGAGGTCGCCGGCGAAGTTCAGCATGTCCAGCAGCTCTGCGGTGTTCGGGCCGTAGACTTTCCCCTTCAGCGCGAGACCGATCCCGAACATGGCCACGATCGATACCAGCAGCAGCGTGCCGCGAATCCACTTCTTCAGCAGAAAATGCCCTGCGCCCGGAATCAGCCAGCCGGCGATCAGAATCAGCACCGGTGGCAGAGTCGTTGTCTTCTGCGCGGGTCTGGCCTGCGCCTGAACGTTCGTCGTCATCTCACCCTCATCATACCAGTACGAAGAAAACAACCATCGGGTTCGTTCTTTGCGGTTATATCCTTACCAGCTCCGTCTGGATGCGTCCGGTTACCTTGGCGCTTCCAGGAAGAGCGATCATGTCGACCTCGCTGCGGACGCCGAATTCGCCCGGGAAGTAGAGACCCGGCTCTACCGAAAAACAGGTCTTCGGCAGAATCAATCTCTCATCGTGCGTCTCGAGATTATCGAGGTTGGCTCCGTTTCCATGCAGCACCGGACCGATGTTGTGGCCTGTGCGGTGGGTGAACCACTCCGCAAGACCTGCCTGGGCGATCACTCCTCGCGAGGCATCGTCTGCCTGCCACCCTGCGATCGGAGCTCCTGAAGCAAATGCATTCTCAACGACCTTCACGGCAGCATCGCGAGCATTCCGCACGACCTCGAAGACCATCTGCTCTCGCGGTGTAGGCTCCCGGCCCACGACACCGGTCCAGGTGATGTCGTAGTAGCAGGCATCCGGCCGGTTGACCTTGCCCCAGATATCGATCAGGACAAAGTCGCCTTTGCGTATGGGCTTTGAATTGGCGGCGGTGGGCTCGTAGTGGGAGTCGGCCGAGTTCGGCCCCGAGCTGACATTGGGTCCGTGCTCCCAGACCAGGCCTTCTCGTCGCATGCCCTCGGCGAGAAATTCGACCATGGCAAACTCATCGGTTCCGCCTGAGCCTACTCTGCGGCCAATCTCCTTCCATCCCGCTTCCAGCACGGCATCAATCTTCTTCTGCGCCACAAAGTGAGTGGCAATCTGGTCGTCATTCAATACTGCTTCGAAGAGGCTGACCAGATCGGCTGAGCTTACGACCTCCTTGCCCAGGCTGCGCACCATCTCGACCGTCCCGGCATCGACCATGGAGACATACATGATCGCGTTGCGGGGGGAGTACTGCATCGCGATTCTGGTCGCTCCGGAGATGAGGGCCTGCACCTGCGCCTCCAACTCCTTCCACGAGGAGTAGACCGCCTTGCTGCCGGGGAGCGTGTCCAGCCTGCCCGACTCGATGCGATGCACCAGCTTCTTCGGCTCGCCGGAGGCGGGAATGAAGTAGAACCACCGGCGGGTGACATGCAGGCCTTCGGCGAGGCCGAGAATCCGGTAGGCGAGGGGGTCGCGGTAGTGGTGGTCGTAGAACAGCCAGCCGTCGAATTTATTTTCACGCAGAGCGGATTGGATGGCCTCGAGGTCGAATCCGGCGGCGCTGGGTGATGCGGTAGCGGTGTCGGTCATGATATCCCCCCTCCCCATACTAAAGTATGCAAAATCTTCAAAACAGGATAGATAGGTCCGGACCACCGAATCCTGATCTGCCTGCTTTAAATGACAACGCCCGGCGCTCGCCGGGCTCTTTTCTATGTCTTAAGTATACAGGGGGTGTCAAGGGAAGAGGCCTTCCAGACTGCCTCGTGATGACAGAGTCGGATCGCTCAGACGATTTTCTTCCGCATGAACAGGGTGGCTTGAGGATTGTCGTTGTAGCGTTCGCAACGTCGATAGCCGCGTCGCTCGTAGAGAGCAATTGCTGCTTTGAGGTCGTCGTAGCTATCCAGGTAGATCCAGTGGATGCCCTGGCTGCGAGCGAACTCCTCCTGTGCATCGAGAAGTCGATCGGCGATATGGTTTCCCCGGGCTTCAGGCCTTACATAGAGCCGCTTACATTCGCTGGCATGTGGGATGGAGAGAAGTTTGCGCAGGACGACGCATCCTACAACCTCGTCCTCCCGATAGGCCAGCCACATTCCTGAGCCAGCTTCTGTGAGGAGTTTTTTCAGGCTTCCGGGTCTGTCTCTCTGCACGACGTGGACGGCCTCATAGTACTCGTTAAGGATTGCGATCGCTTCGTCGCCTGCGGTCGTGAGGCGCTCGATCCGGATCCTCGGCGTACGGCTTCTACTCAGAATCAGGCGAACCTTCTGGAGGGAAGCTGCCAGCGTTTTGCGGTCGGGATCGCTTAGGTTAGCAAGCATCTCTTCCAACTGTTTTGTCGAGAGCGCGTTGAGTCGCGCAACTGCTTTTTCTCCGAACGTTGTCAGCGTGAGCTGCTTTTCCCGACTGTCCTGCTGCGAAGGAGTTTGTCGCACCAATCTCCTTCTAGTAAGCGCGGTCAACAGTCGGCTGATATAGCCCGCGTCGAGCTGAAGAGTACTGCGCAGCGCCGATGCGGTTGCGGATGGATGAGTGCTTATTTCATAAAGAATGCGCGCTTCGGTGAGTGAGAACTCACCATCGAGATGCCGTTTGCGGAGAAGACCAAGCCTGGCTGTGTAAAAGCGATTGAACTCACGCACAGCAGAGATCTGTTCCGTCATCGTCGCCGGTGGATTGGATTCGCTCTCCATAGAATAAGTTTATTTTTTAATAGTTGCTTTTGGCAACTATTAAAAAAGACTCACAGAGGAACCAACATTGATATGCCCTTTCCGTGGACAAAATCGTTTTACCTGCTTATTCTGGGTTCTGCTCGCCGGGAGCGCACTGCGAACGAACCAGTGTTCCCCATCCCCCGGATCTTGATGCTGCCTGTTCGAAAAATTGTTGTTCAGAGATGAGCGCGAGAGCTCACGCGTCAGCAACGATCAGCCCTATGACTTGAGGCCACGTAATGAATTTTAAAAAGCTGATTACGCTTTTCTGCGTTCTCGCAGTAAGCGTTTTCACATCCGCCGCCTTTGCTCAAGGTGGAAGTGCTGTTCTCAGCGGAACCGTAACAGATCCAACCGGAGCAGCCATTCCGGCTGCGCGCGTTACCCTCACCAACGTCGATACGAATCTTGCACTCTTAGCAGAATCCAACCCCTCCGGACTCTATCGCTTTCCCACTGTTCCACCCGGCCATTACACGATCGCGATCGAGATGAAAGGCTTTCAGAAGTTTCAGCAGTCGGGCATTGTGCTTACGGTCAGCCAACAGGCCACGATCGATATAACACTCCACGTAGGAAGCGAGACGGAGACGGTTAATGTCGAGGCGGGCGCCGCGATGATTAACACAACCAATGCCGAAGTCAGCAACACAGTAGGCGAGCACGCTATTCGAGAGCTTCCGCTGAACGGGCGTGATCCATCGAGTCTCGTCCTTCTCTCTCCGGGCGTCATCAACGTGCTCAACACGGGCGCAGGCACACTGCAGGGTGAGACTACCTTTCCGAACGAGTCCGGCGCCTCGGCTGGCGGCGGCCGCCAGGGCTCCACACTATATCTGCTGGACGGCGTGCCCAATATGGATACCTACATGTCGCTCGCCGCACCTTCGCCAAACGCCGATGCGACGGGTGAGTTCCGCGTTATCTCGAATAACTTTGACGCGCACTACGGCTTCTCTCCGGGGGCGGTTGTCAGCATCGATACCAAGGGCGGCGCCAACGCTTTCCATGGTGGCGCCTTCGAGTTCCTGCGCAACAGTGCGCTTAACTCCGCTGACTACTTCTCCAAGAAGGTCGATCCTCTCAAGCGCAACCAGTTCGGCGGCTTTCTCGGTGGCCCCATTAAGCGCGACCGCCTCTTCTTCTTCGGCAACTATCAAGGCACTCGCCAATCCACTACTGCGACCAGCAACAGCACCAACACGCCCACAGCAGCGATGTTGAACGGCGACTTCAGCGCCTATCCCAAACAGCTGGGCGGTGGTTTCGTGAACAATCGCATCAATCCTGCGCTCTTCAATCCCGCCTCCGTGCAGATTGCGAAGACCGCATTGCCGCAGGGGCAGGATCCCGCCAGCGGTCTTACGTATTACACAGCACCTGCTTCCGTCGAAAAATACGACGAGGGAACAGGCCGTTTGGATTACGCTCCCAACGACAGGCATCGCCTTACGCTGCGCAGCTACATCCAGTACTACAATCGCGGCGAGTCCTCCACGCCCGGCAACATTCTCGCCATCAATCCCGGCAAGCAGGGCAAGTTTTACAACGAGGTTCTTAACCACACGTGGACGGTCTCGCCCAGCCTGGTCAATGCGCTTTCGGTGTTCTGGAACCAGATGCACGTCTACAACGGAGGAACGCAGCTTGATTCTTCCGGCAATGCGTTCTGTCTTTCGAAGTACATCAATGTCAGTGAACCGGCAGGCATCTGCTACTCCGAGGGTCTGAGTGCCAACGGCGGCTTCAGCACACCGTACTCGGAGCTGACCGACGAGATGCGCCGCTCATGGGGCTTCTCTGACTCGCTTACCAAGACCATCGGCAACCATACCGTCTCGGTAGGAGCCGATCTCTGGCACCAGCGTGCGCGCGAGCAGACCTATTATCCGGCAAATCCGATCATCGGCTTCAACGGCTCCTCCACCGGCTTTGGCCTTGCCGATTTCCTGCTGGGTCGAGTGGGAACCTTTACGCAGGGCGCTGGCGAGATTGCGGATGTCTCGGGCAATCTTCTCGGTGCCTTCGGTCAGGACCAGTGGCGTGTCCGTCCTAATCTCACTCTCACCCTCGGTCTGCGCTGGGATCCCAATCTTGCGCCAGCCTCCAAGGATGGACGGGGTGCCGTCTACAACCCCGGTCAGCAGAGCACGAAGTTTCCCAATGCTCCGAAGGGCCTTGTCTTCCCCGGCGACAAAGGCGTGCCTGACAGCCTTGCCACGAACACCTACGGCTACTGGGAGCCGCGCATCGCCGTGGCCTACCAGGCAAGCCCACGCACGGCCTTTCGTGCAGGCTTCGGACTCTTCACTGCGCCGCTGCCTTATTCCTCCTACAACCACGTTGCTGACGTCAGCCCTTTCAGCCCCACCTATACGCTGAACAGTGCCGATAACGGCGCCATCGACTTCTCCAACCCCTGGGCTAACTTTCCTTCGACCGGAGGAGCCAGCCCCTTCCCGCCATTCGCCTACGACAACGTAGCTCCGCCATCGAACTCGAGCTTCCCTGCACAAACCACGGTGCAGGCTGCCTTCCGTCCTGGCTTCAAGCTGGGCATGACGCAGAGCTGGAACGTCTCGGTCGAGCAGCAGTTTTCGAACGATCTTGTGATGCACCTGGCCTACGTCGGCAGCCAGTCGTATCACCAGACGCTGATTATGGACGCCAACCCTGGGCAGACCGCGGCCGCTGTGCGCGGCAAGCGCGCGCTGACCAACTACGGTCAGATCCTCACCATCAACTCAAACGGCACGGCGAGCTACAACTCACTGCAGGCGCAGTTTGAAAAACGCTTCTCGCACAACTTCCAGGCGCAGACCAGCTTTACCTGGTCGAAGAACATCGACGTTGCTTCTACCGGCAACGCCTCCTTCACCGGCAGCGTGGCCAACCCCTACAATCTTGGCTACAACCGTGGAATCTCCGACCTCAACTATCCATTCGTCTCGGTAACCAATGCCGTCTACACCACACCTTCTCTGCGAGGACACAATGGGCTGGTACGCGGTGCACTGGGTGAGTGGGAGATCTCAGCAATCTATACCATGCAGTCAGGCCGTGCCTTCGGCATCAGCGGCGGCAACGGAAATAACAACTCCGGGTCGAACGTGAATGCCGACCGCGCTGACTTGGTGCCTGGCTCCAACGTGCAGGTGCACCAGGGAAGCAAACAGCAGTGGCTGAATCAATACTTCACCACCGCGGCCTTTACCCAGAACGCTCCCGGAACGTTCGGTACGACGGGACGGAACTTCCTGAAGGGACCCGGTATCAACTACAGCGATGCCGCCCTGATGAAGAACTGGACCGCGCACGAGCGCTTCAAGGTTCAGTTCCGTTGGGAGCTGTTCAATGCCTTCAATCGCACCACCTTCGGTCTGCCGGATAGTAACCCCTCCAGCGGTACCTACGGTCGTATCACCGGCACCGGCCCTACCAAGCCGCGCGTGATGCAGGCGGGATTGAAGCTAACCTTCTAAGGCAGGTAGCAAAGAGAAAAGGCCGGGAGCGATCCCGGCCTTTCTTGTTTAGAGGAAACGTTATGCGTTGACCGACTCTGTTGCAGCAGCTTTGCGCTCTGCTGCAGTCTGACCGAGCTCGGCTGCAAGCTTCTCGGTGGTGAAGGCTTCGATGAAGTCGCCGACCTGGATGTCCTTGAAGTTGCCGAGATCGATACCGCACTCGACACCCTGACGAACCTCCGACGCGTCGTCCTTGAAGCGCTTGAGCGAGGCGATCTTGCCCTTCCAGATCTCGTCGCCGTTGCGCATAACCTTGACCTGCGCGTCGCGGCGGATGAGACCGTCGCGAACGATGCATCCAGCGATCTGACCGACCTTGGTGATCTTGAAGACGTTGAGCACCTCGGCGCGTCCAAGGTAGTTCTCCTTGAATACGGGTTCGAGCAAGCCGTACATCGCCTTCGTGATCTCATCCTGCAGCTCGTAGATGATCGAGTGGATGCGGATCTCGACGTTCTCGCGCTCGGCGACATCGGCGGCCTTGCGATCGGGCCGCACGTTGAAGCCGATGATGACCGCGTTCGAAGCCGAGGCCAGAAGCACGTCCGATTCGGTGATGGCGCCGACGCCTGCACGCAGGACGCGAACGCGAACCTTCTCGGTCGACATCTTCTCGAGCGAGTCGGCCAGAACTTCGACCGAACCCTGCACGTCGCCTTTCAGGATCAGGTTGAGATCCTTCATGCCGGCCTGCTTGATCTGCTCGGAGAGTCCCTCGAGGGAGACACGCGAGCTCTTCGCCAGCTGTGCCTCGCGCTCCTTCATGGTGCGGTAACGCGCGATGTCCTTGGCGCGGTCGCGGTCAGCCATCACCAGGAAGGTATCGCCCGCATCGGGGATTGCTTCCAGGCCGAGGATCTCGACCGGAGTCGATGGACCGGCCTCGGTGATAGCGCGTCCGCGATCGTCGAACATAGCACGAACCTTGCCGAAGGTATTCCCGACGATGTAGCTGTCGCTGATGCGAAGCGTACCGTTCTGCACCAGAATGGAGGCCACAACACCGCGTCCGCGATCGAGTTTGGCTTCGATGACGGTTCCGACGGCGGGACGATCGGGCTGCGCCTTCTGCTCGTTGACGTCGGCGACGAGGCAGATCATCTCCTCGAGCTTGTCGAGGTTGATGCGCTTCTTTGCGGAGACTTCAACGAATTCGACTTCACCACCCCAGCCTACGAGCTGCAGGCCGCGCTCGGCGAGCTGCTGCTTGATGCGGTCCGGGTTGGCCTCGGGCTTATCGATCTTGTTGATCGCCACGATAATCGGCACGTTCGCCGCCTTGGCGTGATCGATGGCTTCGAGTGTCTGAGGCATGACACCGTCATCGGCTGCGACGACGATGACGACGATGTCGGTGACCTTGGCGCCGCGTGCACGCATGCGGGTAAAGGCCTCGTGACCCGGGGTGTCGAGGAAGACGATCTCACGGCCGAAGGCGGGTGAGTCGGGCTTCTGCACATGGACTTTGTAGGCACCGATGTGCTGCGTGATTCCGCCAGCTTCTCCAGCCGCCACGTCCGTCAAACGGATTGCGTCTAGCAGAGAGGTCTTTCCATGGTCGACGTGACCCATGACGGTGACGACCGGCGAGCGCACAACTTCGGTCATTCCTGTCGTGTCTTCCAGGAAGCCTTCGATAGCCTCGTTTTCCAGCTGCTCTTCGACCGAGATGATGGTGGCATCCGCTCCGAACTGACGCGCGACGTCCTTGACCAGCTCACCTTCGAGCGACTGGTTCACGGTTACGAAGACTCCCTTCATCAGAAGGGTAGCGATCAGGTCTTTACCGCGGATGTCGAGCTTCTCCGCCAGATCCTTCACGCTGATGCCCTCAGTCACCGTAATGGTGCGGGTGATGGGCATGGGCTCATGGGGAATCTGGGCTCCACCAAAACGCGGCGGCGGAGCGAATCCCTTCATTGGGCCTTCTTTGGTCTTCTCGTAGCGCTGTCCGGCGCCTCCACGACGCTGTGGCGGACGTCCAGCCGGACGTCCCGGAGGAGCTTCGCCACCTCCTGGAGGTAACAGTCCAGGCGCTCCACCCGGGCGAGGTCCGCCGAATCCAGGTCGCGCGCCAAAGCCAGGTCGTCCACCGGGTCCGCCAGGACCACCGAAGCCGGGTCGTCCGCCGGGTCCACCAGGACCGCCGGGGCCACCAGGGAAGCTGCGTGTCGGATGCATCGGACGACGTGCGCCCGGAGGCAGATTTGGGCGCCCGCCCGGTCCGCCGCCAGGGCCCTGAGGCCTTGGTCTCTCGAAGATAGGCCGGTTCCGCGGCGGAGCTGCCGGAGCAACTGGAGGAGCCGTGTAGATAGGGCGCGGCCCCGTCTGCGGCATGATTACGCGACGTACCGGTGCGGCTGGTGCTGCCGGAGCAGCAACGGGCGCCGGAGGCACAGGAGCTGCAGGCGTCTGCGCTGCTGCTGCCACGGGTGCGGATGTCTGCGACTCTGCGGCAGCAGCCACAGGAGCAGGAGTGGGAGGTGCGGGGGGAGCCGAAGCTACAGGTGTGGGAGCCGGAGCCGGTGTCGTATGCTCTGCCACTGGAGTAGCGGGAGCGGCCGGCTTTGGGGCCACGACAACTGGCTGCGTAACTGCGGCTACCGGTCGCTGAGGCGCGGATGTGGGAGCCGAAGGGGCAACCACCGCCGGACGGGCCACGACCGGACCAGCCGGTGGCCTGCTCGCAATCGCTGGAGCAGCCGGAGGCGGCGGAGCCACAATATTTGCTTGCTGACGCGGTAGAGGAACGATCTTGCGCGGCCCTGGTGTTGGCGTGTGCGCAACGGTCGGTGCCGGTGTGCTCGCGGCGGCGCTTACGTTCGATACGGTCGCGGGTCTCTGCGGTACCTGAGCGGACGGCGGAGGGGCGGAAGGTGGAACCACCGCCGGACGTGCGACTACAGGAGGCGCCGACTTTGCCGCAGCCTCGGCCTGTTTACGCTCGAGAATCGCCTTCAGGGCGTCTCCTGGTTTGGAGACCTTCGACAGATCAAATTTAGGTCTGTCTGCCGCCTGCCTCGCGGCCCCACCCGAGCGGCCACCACCTAGTATGTGGGCACGAACCTTCTCGGCTTCATCCGCCTCGATAGAACTGGAATGGGTCTTCTTTTCCGTCACGCCGACCGCCGTCAGCGCATCCAGAATCGATCTACTCTTCACTTCCAGCTCGCGTGCCAAATCGTTGATTCGAACTTTGTTCATCCGTTCCTTTTTTGCTTCCCTAACGCCCTAGCTGCTCATATCGGCCTCTCGAGGTAGGAATAGTGGTTGTAACTATTATCCTTGAAGTTGCTGCACCCGAGGTGCAGCAACCATCTTCCGCGGCTAGCCACGGTCATTTCCGTTGTCGATGCCTTCATCGGAGACTTCCTGGGCCTCATCGACCAGCGTGTCTACCGAATCGTTATCCTGCTCAATCTGTTCTTCACGAGCATCTGCATCGCTAAAGGCATCGGACTGCGAATCTTCCTCTTCCGCCTCAATCAGATCCTCGGCTGAAACACCAACCTCCCGAGCACGACCCTTTCCAGCTTCGCTGGCAAGAATCTCCTCCGGTGTCTTTTCCATAGAACTCTCCTCTCCGGCCGCTGAGATCTCCGCTGTCGCTGGACGCTCTTCACCTTCTTCGTACTGTCCGAAGTAGTGACGAACCGCGACGGAGATCTTCTCGACCGTCTTCTCTCCGATGCCTGGAACCTCTTCGAGTTGCTCCGGAGTCATATCCGCAAGTGCCTCGACCGTCGTAATTCCGGCGGCGATCAGCTTCTCGAGGATGGTCTCTCCGAGCTCTGTTACCTGCTCGATCGGCGTAGTCGGTCCACCGCCCATGGCCTGCATCTGCTGCTCGACCTCCTGGCGCTTTTCCTCTTCGCTCTTGATATCGATCTTCCACTGCAGCAGCTTGGCAGCGAGACGAACATTCTGTCCCTTCTTGCCGATCGCCAGCGACAGCTGCGTGTCGTCGACGATCACCTCGATCTGCTTCTCTCCCAGATCGGTGATGGAGACGCGGCTGACCTTCGCCGGCTGCAATGCCTTTTCCGCAAAGGTCGTAATCTCGTCGGAGAACTCGATGATGTCGATCTTTTCGCCCCGCAGCTCGCGGATGATCGACTGCACGCGCATTCCCTTCATGCCGACGCAGGCGCCGACCGGATCGACGTCCTTATCCCGGCTCTGCACGGCAATCTTGGTGCGCTCGCCAGCCTCGCGGGCAATCGCCTTGATGCTGACAGTGCCGTCGTAGATCTCCGGAACCTCGCTCTGGAACAGGTTCTGCACCAGAACCGGTGAGGCGCGAGACACGATTACCTGCGGTCCCTTCGCGGCTCGATCCACGCGCAGCAGCACTACGCGAACGCGCTCGCCAACGGCGAACTGCTCCAGGCGGCTCTGCTCGCGCTTGGGCATTCGCGCCTCGGCCTTACCGAGGTCAAAGATCACGTCCATCGGCTCCTGACGCTTGACGGTCGCGGTCAGGACCTCGCCGGCACGGTGGTTGTACTCGTTGAAGACGGTATCGCGCTCAGCCTCGCGGACCTTCTGAAAGATCACCTGCTTGGCCATCTGGGCGGCGATGCGGCCCAGCGGAGTCGTGTCCTTGTAGAACCTCAGTTCTGCACCGACTTCGACCTCCGGGGCCAGGGCACGTGCCTGATCCAGCGTCATCTGATTGATCTCGTCCTCAAGCTGCTCCGGACCTTCGACGACTGTCTTGAACACATACGCGCGAATCTCTCCCGAGTCGCGGTCCATCTCGGCGCGCATATTCTCCTGCGTCTTGTAGTACTTCCGTGTCGCCAGCGCGATCGCGTCCTCGACGGCGGTTACAACCACGCCCGCATCAATGCCCTTGTCGCGGCTCAACAGCTCAATCGATTGGTACAAAGCACTTGCCATCTGTTTTCGTCCTTCATGCCCGGAAATTTCTTCCAGCGGCGTTAATCTTTCTTTTTTCTTCTGATGCAGCAGCGGGCCTAAAACTCAGCCGCCAGCTGCGCCTTCTCCACGTTTGCAAGTGGAATCTCGATCACTGCGGTCGTCGCGGCCTTCTTCGCTTTGCCCTTCTGCTTGACGGCCGAAAGGTCCAGCGTAAGTGTGTTGCCGGCGAATTCCGTTAACCTGCCGTACCACTGGCGGTTATTGTTTACCGGCGTGAAGGTCTGAACCTTCACCAGGCTCCCGGTAAACCGCGCATAGTCCTCCGGGCGAGACAGCTTTCGATCCAGACCCGGGCTCGAGACCTCCAACGTATATTCAGCGCCTGGAATCAGCTCTTCCACATCCAGCACCGTACCGAAGTCCTGCGCAAAGGTCGCGCAATCCTCATGCGTTACGCCCGAAAGCGTCTCCACCGGAACACCCTTAGGCAACTTCGGTGCACCTTCAGCGTCCTCTTCCGCGGCCTGTGCCGCCAGCTTCGCGCGCTCTTCGGCGTTCTTTTCTAAAAATACCCGGAGGGTCCGGAACTTCGCTCCGCCCTGGAACTCCAGGTCCACCACATCGAGGTGGTGCGACGCCGCCACGCGTTCCGCCGTTGCCCGTATTGTGTCCAGATTCAGCGCCATACGTGTTCTTGTTGCTGCCTGTCCCGCATCCCTTGCCAGATTCCGCGAAGGGCATATTTAAGAGCAAATAAAAAGTGGGCTCAAGCCCACTCATCTCTTCCGTCCTTGCCGGTGCGTTCACGGCCTTCTGCGGACAACGGAAAAAACGC
>Ga0268266_10005001_pt1 | contig 12525 bp, 8 predicted proteins | sample KBSS13metaG_FD_190356 | JGI IMG/M metagenome (GOLD analysis project Ga0268266, IMG submission 190356) | Switchgrass rhizosphere microbial communities from Kellogg Biological Station, Michigan, USA - KBS S1-3 metaG (SPAdes) (version 2) | ecosystem: Host-associated > Plants > Roots > Rhizosphere >...
GGCGAAATCGAGCGCGGCGGCGATACTCGCAACGATCCCCTCCGCCTCCGCGGGCGGCATGCCCTTGAAATCCGGCGCCATGAGCTGGCGCTTGAGTGGCTCGCCGTTGAGGTACTCCATCGTCATGAACACCGTGCGACCGTCGCGATCGCAGTCGATGACCCGCACGATGTTGGGATGAGGGAGGCTTTGCAGCTTCTGCGCTTCGCTCTGCAGCAGGGCCAGCGAGTGGCCGAAGCCGCTCAGCGGCACTGTCAGGAGCTTCACCGCGACGTACGGATCGGTCGCGCACGCCTCGACCTTGCGCAGGTCGATCGCCTTGTAGACGGCGCTCATGCCGCCCTGCCCGACCGGCTCCAGGAGTTTGAATCGCCCCTGCAACACTCCGCCCAGCGTGACGGGCTCGGCGCGGTGCGCCTCGGCTGCCTCGACCGCGTCCCCGACTTGCGCCGCCGCCACGCCGCCGCCGTCGCGCTCGATCACGATAGTCTCAGTGCCATCGCGAGCGGGGATACGTGCCACGTTAGGTTGGTCGGGTAGCACCGCGGCCGGGCGCGGATCGCGCCAGTGGAGGATGCGCGCCGCAATCGCACTGTGGAGGTTGTCAGGTAACCTGACCCGCGCGTGCTCTTCGTTCAGTAATTTCAGGAGCGCAACCGCGTCGATCCGGTGCTCAAACAGTTGACGTTCGACCTCTGTTAGGAGGCTCTCCCTGGATAGCGCGCCTTCTCGATAGGCGCGCAAAGCTTCCACGAATCCTGACATCGGCGACGTGTTGTAGCTTTCGGTGTGCTCCGCCGTGGCGGGCCGGTCCCGCCAAGCTGCAGCGCTTCGCATAGCTTACGTCACCCGGGTCGTGTTGCTTCGCACCAAATTTTTGCCCGGCTGGCGTACTTGGCGCATGATGCGCTGTCGGGAGGATGAAGAAGCGCCCGTCACAAAACAGTAACAGGGGAAACTCTCATGGGCATTCTCGATAGCATCGTGGGCGCCGTCAGTGGTGGCTCATCCGGCGCAGCACCGGGCGGCACCACAGCGAGCTCGGCGGTCGTCGCCCAGGTTCTGGCTATGCTGCGGGGCGAGGGAGGCCCAACCAACGGGCTGAGCAGCCTGTTGCACGTCTTCGAAAACGGCGGCCTGGCACACGTGTTCCAGTCGTGGGTGGGCACCGGGCAGAATCTGCCGGTATCGCCCGACCAGATCCAGAACGTGCTCGGCAACTCCGGCCTGTTGCAGCGAATCGCGCAGGCGACGGGCATGCAACCGGCCGACGTGGCGCAGCATTTATCTGCAGTGCTGCCGCAAATCGTGGATCATCTGACACCCAACGGCCAGATCCATCCGGGCGATGCGAGCGGCGCACTCGAGGGCCTGGCGCAGCGTTTTCTGCACGGGTGATCCGAAGACAACAAGAGGCACAAACGATCATGAGACTTCGCAATCGTGTTTCCTGGGTTTGGGGTGTGTTGGCCTGTACGGCGCTGGTGGCGGGGCCGGCAGCGTGGGCAGCCGACACCGCTTCTCCGGTAACTTGTAAGGACGGGACGAGCTCGCCGCACGGCGGACGCGGCGCGTGTAGCGGCCACGGTGGTATCGACAAGGCGGCGACGGCGGCTGCGAAAGGCAGCTCGGGTGCAACCACGAGCTCCGGCGGCGCGAGCTCGTCGGGCAGCTCGGGTGGCGCTGCGAGCCCGTCAGGCTCGGCAGCCGGCGGTGCGGCCGCACCGGCGCCGGGCGCGAGCACCTCCACCCATCCGCCGTCAACGCAGACGGCCACCCCGAAGGCACCCCCGGCGGATAAGGCTCCAGCCCCTGGCGGCGGTCCCGGAATGGTCTGGGTCAATTCGGCGTCCAAGGTGTATCACTGCCCGTCGGATCGCTGGTACGGCAAGACCAAGGCGGGTGAGTACATGAGCGAGGCCGATGCCAAGGCCAAGGGGAACCGTCCGGACCACAACAAGCCCTGCTCCTGAGGTTCAGCGGCTGCTTTGAGTGGACGCGCGAGACGATGCGCGCGTCCCGTCAGATGCTGCGCTGATGCAGGACTTCCGTCCGGCGCGCTCCGGTATTGGCGCGATCGTGTTACTTGCGCTGTCCGCGTTGTTGGAGCCTCTGTCGGCGGGGGCCACCGAAGACGTGAGCACCGCCACACCGGACAGTCGGTGGCCGACGCTTCTCGGCGCGCAGTACACGTATGTACTGCAACACCAGGACGCATTGGATGCGCCCTACAGTGGGCCGTTGAGCCTCGGGCCTGCAAGCGACACGCAACCCACACACACCCTCGGGGCCTACCTGGGTTGGGCGCCCTGTTCCTGGGGGCAGATTTACTTCGATACCGAGAAATTCATGGGGGCCGGGGTCAGTGGCGCGACCGGCCTCGGGGGACTCACAAACGGTGACGTCGTCCGCGAGGGCGCCAACAATCTCCCCAAGACCTTCTACATAGCGCGCGTGTACTTGCTCTTCATGGTGCCCCTCGGCTCCGAGGTCACCCATCTCGAGCGCGCCCAGGACCAGGTTCCAGGCCTGGAGGCTGCGACCCGCCTCGAATTCAAGGTCGGTCGACTCGCCGTCAATGATGATTTCGACAAGAACCGCTATGCCGGCTCGACGCGCACCCAGTTCATGAACTGGTCCCTGTGGGACAACACAGCCTGGGACTACGCAGCCAACACGCGCGGCTACACCGACGGCATCGTGATCGGATATGTCAGTCCAACTTGGGTCTTACATTACGGGGTGTACCGTATGCCGGAATTCGCCAACGGCCAGCCTCTCGTAGGCTCGTTGCGCAAGGCACGCGGTGAGAACCTGGAGCTGACACTCTCGCCCTGGCGCATCGGCACCATGGTGCGCGCCCTGGTCTTCCGTAACACCGCGGCCATGGGGATCTATGACGAGGCGCTGGCGACCGCGGCAGCGACCGGCAGGGTGCCGGCGATCGGCGCCGATGACCGACGCGGGCGTCACAAGACCGGCTTTGGAATCAACGTCGAGCAACCCCTCGCGGACGACGGTGAGACCGGCGTATTCGCCCGGTTAGGTTGGAACGACGGGAAAAGCGAGAGTTTCGCTTTTACCGAAGTGGACAACGAGGTGAGTGCGGGGGGCCAGGTGTCCGGTACTCATTGGCGGCGCGCGGCTGACCGGCTCGGCGTGGCGCTCGTTTCGGCAGGCCTGTCGGCACCGCATCGTGAGTACCTGGCCGCAGGAGGCGCCGGCTTCCTGCTCGACGACGGTCGCCTCCGCTACCGCCGTGAGCAAGCCTGCGAAATCTATTACAGGTTGCAACTCGCACAATCCATCGCCAGGGTGCCGCTCAAAGTTCAGGTCAGCCCGGACTTTCAGCTCATCCGCAATCCGGGGTTCAACGCGGACCGCGGACCGGCGCGGTTCTGGGGGATCCGGCTGCACCTCGAGTACTGATGTGCACCCTGTCGCGGGTGCACTGTTCGGCCGTTGGAACAGCCCGGAGCGGCACCGAGACCTTCGGTTCGCCCACTGTTCGTCTCCCGCAACCTTTCGCTAGACTGTCTATGACGCCATACCGCCCACAAACGAAAACCAATCACTGGAGACAGGCATGTCAACTACCGGAGTAATGACCGCACCGGGTTTTCTGGCCCGGGAACGGACGATCGCCGGACCTGGCTTCAGCCGCTGGCTGATCCCGCCCGCCGCGCTCGCTATTCACCTGTGTATCGGCATGGCTTACGGGTTCTCCGTCTTCTGGCTGCCGTTGTCAAAGGCGATCGGCATCACCAGCCCGGTTGCCTGCCCCGCGGACATGGGATTGTTGGGCCGGATGGTGAGCACCACGTGCGACTGGAAGATCTCCGAGTTGCAGTGGCTCTTCATCCTGTTTTTCGTGTTTCTCGGCTCGGCCGCCTTCGCTTATGGCGGCTGGTTGGAACGCGCGGGTCCGCGTAAGGCGGGCGTCGTCGCGGCGGTCTGTTGGTGCGGCGGATTGGTGATTTCGGCCTTCGCCGTCAGCATCCACCAGCTGTGGCTGTTGTGGCTCGGCTCCGGCGTGATCGGCGGAATCGGGCTCGGCCTGGGTTACATTTCACCGGTCTCCACGCTGATCAAGTGGTTTCCCGACCGGCGCGGCATGGCCACGGGCATGGCCATCATGGGGTTCGGCGGCGGCGCCATGATCGGCGCACCCCTCGCCGACAAGCTGATGAAGTACTTCGCCACACCGACTTCCGTCGGAGTGTGGGAAACGTTTGTGACCTTGAGCGTCGGCTACTTCATCTTCATGATCGGCGGGGCCTTCGGTTACCGCCTGCCCGCGGAAGGCTGGCGTCCGAGTGGCTGGGTTCCGGATGCCGCGAAGCAGAAGGCCCTGGTCACCGACAAGAACGTCTCGCTGGAGGTGGCTTTCAGGACGAAGCAGTTCTGGCTGTTGTGGGCCGTGCTGTGTCTGAACGTGACCGCCGGCATCGGCATTTTGTCCATGGCCTCCCCCTTGTTGCAGGAGGTCTTCGGTGGACGGTTAATTGGCGTGACGGCGACGTTCGATCAGCTCAATCCGGACCAGAAGGGACAGATCGCCGCGATCGCCGCCGCGTTCACCGGCCTGCTGTCGCTGTTCAACATTGCCGGCCGTATTTTCTGGGCATCGCTGTCCGATCGCATCGGACGCAAGGCAACTTACGCGGTGTTCTTCCTGTTGGGGCTGGCGCTGTATGCGTCGGTTCCCGGCACCGCCGCCGCCGGCAGCCTGGCGCTCTTCGTCGGATTCTTCTGCATCATTCTCTCGATGTATGGAGGAGGCTTCGCCACCGTCCCGGCTTACCTCGCCGATCTCTTCGGGACGAGGATGGTCGGCGCGATTCACGGACGCCTGCTGACGGCGTGGTCGGTCGCGGGTGTGCTCGGGCCGGTAATCGTGAATTACATCCGCGACTATCAGCTCGATCACGGCATCCCGCGCTCGCAGGTCTATAGCATCACCATGTTCATTCTGGCCGCCTTGTTGGCGGTCGGGTTCGTGTGCAACTGGCTCATCAAGCCGGTGGATGCGAAGTACGCGATGACGGCGGCGGAGCTCGAGGCTACCGCTCCGAAGGCGGCCGCGCCAGGCGCCGGCCCGGCGGGCGCGACGGCGGTGCCCCAGGGCGGTGTCGGCAGCCTCGTTGCGGTGGCCTGGCTGCTCGTATGGATCCCGCTCGGCTGGGGCATCTGGGTCACCCTCACCAAGGCGGTGTTGCTGTTCAAGTAGGGGGTGCGTGGGCGCCTGCGTCACCGCAGGCGCTTGGGCGGCGGTGGCCGATCAAACATCCCCCTCCATCGGCGTGTCGATGATGTCGAGCACGGAGAAGAAGCCCGTGCGCATGGACTTTGCACGCCGGTCTTCGACCGACAGGACGAACAACAACAGCGAACGGCCGGTGACGTCGTATTGCGCTCCGAACTCGAAGTTGGGTGTGTCGAAGCCTGCCGGCAGATTCGTGTCAATCAGGCGCGTCCAGCGCTTGCCTTCAGGGACCTCGGGCAAGGTGAATTTCACGATGTCGTGATGCGCGTTGAAAATGATCAGCAGTGTCGCGTCCGAGCCGCGCTGCTTGATGCCGGTGGGCTGCGCGCGGCCGTCGAGGAGCATGCCGAAACACTTGGCGCGAGGGTCCTTCCACTGCTCCTCGGTGATTTCTTCCGCGGTCGGAGAGAGCCAGGTGAGGTCTTTGACATCCAGATCGGGATTGTGCTGGCCGACCAGGAAGCGGCCGCGGCGTAGCATCGGATAGGCGCGGCGCAAGGCTATGACCTTGCGGGTGAATTCCATCAAGCGCCGGCCGTCCGTCGTGACGGCGCTCCAGTCGATCCAACTCAGCGCGTTGTCCTGGCCGTAGACGTTGTTGTTGCCCTTCTGGGTGCGGCCGAGCTCATCGCCCGCCAGGACCATCGGCGTGCCCTGTGACAGCAACAACGTGGCGAGCAGATTGCGCTTCTGCCGCTCGCGCAGGGTGAGAATGCCCTCGTCCGTGGTCGCCCCTTCCGCGCCGTGGTTCCAAGAGTGGTTGTTGTCGGTGCCGTCGCGGTTGTCCTCGCCATTGGCCTCGTTGTGCTTGCCGTCGTACGAGACGAGGTCGTTGAGGTTGAATCCGTCGTGCGCGGTGACGAAATTGACACTCGACCAGGGCCTGCGGCCGCGCTGGTTGAAGATATCGCCCGATCCCGACAAGCGGCGCGCGAGTTCCGCCATGGTGCCTTCGTCACCTTTCCAGTACGAGCGCACGGCGTCGCGGAACTTGTCGTTCCACTCCGCCCAGCCTGGCGGAAAATGCGCGACCTGGTAGCCGCCGGGACCCACGTCCCAGGGCTCCGCGATGAGCTTGACGCTCGAGAGAATGGGGTCTTGCCGACAGGAGTCGAGAAAGCCCCCGCCTTCGTCGAATCCATAGGGCTCGCGCGCGAGGATGGTCGCCAGGTCGAAGCGAAAGCCATCGACGTGCATCTCGGTCGCCCAATAGCGCAAGGAGTCGGTGACCATCTGCAACACGCGCGGATGACTCAGGTTCACGGTGTTGCCCGTGCCCGTGTCGTTGATGTAGTACCGCGGCTGGTCGGGCAGCAACCGATAGTAACTCGCGTTATCGATCCCCTTGTGGCACAGCGTCGGACCGCCCTCGTTGCCTTCGGCAGTGTGGTTGTAGACGACATCCAGGAGCACCTCGAGCCCGGCGGCGTGGACCTGGTTGATCATCTCCTTCACTTCGTTCGCGAAGCCGGTCGCCATGTAGCGCGGCTCGGGCGCGAAGAAGCCGATCGTGTTGTAGCCCCAATAGTTGACCAGCCCCTTGTCGACGAGATACCGGTCGTCGATGTAGGCGTGGATGGGGAGCAACTCGATGCTCGTCACGCCCAGGCGGCGCAGGTAGTCGATCACCCGGGCATCGCCCAGTCCCTTGAACTTGCCGCGTACCTCCTCGGGCACGCGCTTGTTGAGTTGGGTGAAGCCCTTGAGGTGCAGCTCGTAGACGATCGTCTGGTCCCAGGGAATCTGCGGTCGATGCTCGGTTCCCCAGGTGAAGGCCGGATCGATGACCCGCGACTTGGGGACGAACGGCGCGCTGTCGCGCTCATCGAACGACAGGTCCTTGTCGGGGTGACCGATCGTGTAGCCGAAGACGGCGTCGTCCCATTTCAGGGTTCCGACGAGTTGCTTGGCATAGGGGTCGATCAGCAGTTTGTTCGGGTTGAAGCGATGTCCGGCATCGGGCTCGTAAGGGCCGTGTACCCGCAATCCATAGACGGTGCCGGGGCGCGCATCCGGGAGGTACCCGTGCCAGACCTCGTCCGTGTACTCGGGCAGGTCGAACCGCTCGGTCTCCGTGTTGCCGTCGTTGTCGAACAGGCACACCTCAACACGAGTGGCGTGTGCTGAAAAGACAGCGAAATTGACGCCGAGGCCATCCCAAGTGGCGCCGAGCGGAAAGGGGCGACCCTCGCGAACCGGGACCCGTCGCATCGTTCTAACTCCCTGGAGGTGTAGGTACTGCCGAAGCGGGAGGGTTGCAGCAAGCGCCATGCCGGGCGCGGCAGGCGTGCGTACGATGGAGAGTCGGAACTGTCTGACACGGATCGGGGATGGTGACCTATGCCTCAGGCGGGGGGTGGCGGGCGAAAGTACAACCCCGGAGCTTCCCGCTCCAATTACGAGGTTATGGGGAGATAACGGAGATGCTTCACTACGCAGTAGTTTTCTTCATCATCGCCATCATCGCGGCCATTCTGGGCTTCGGTGGTCTGGCGGCGGGTGCCGCGGGCATCGCGAAGGTCCTGTTCTTCGTGTTCCTGGTCCTGGCCCTCATCACGTTCTTGCGGCGGGCTTAGCGACGAAGTTTGAGCGAGCGGAGAGTTGAATATGGGTAATACCGATAAACCGAACGTCCAGGGCGAAGGCGACTACGAAGCCTCGCGGCGCTATCGCAAGGAAGTGCACGACTATATGGAGAAGGCCGACGTCGACAAGGCTGCGAAGGCGGCCGCGCCGAAGTCCCCGGACGAGCAGCGGGAAATGGATGAAGCCGAAAGGACCGGGCGCTCGCACTCCAAAGCCGGCAAGGAGCGCGATATGAATCTGAAGCCGGAATCGAAGACGAAGCAGTAGCCTTTCCGCGGAAGACTACCGCGGATTTGCCGGCGTCTGGGTGGCAGGCGTCTGCGGCGCCGGCGTAGTCGGTTGCGTGGGTGGTTGGGTAGAGGATTGTGTGGCCGCGGGTTGTGGCGGGGGTGGCGGCGGCTGGAGCTGAGTGACGCTCCAGCCGCCGCCGAGTGCCTCAATCAGGGTCACGCTCGCCGAGAGCCGGTCGACGAACACAGTAAGCGCGGACGTTTCGCTCTGCAGGCGCGTCGTCTGCGCTGAAATCACGCTGCTGTAGGGAACGGTACCGGCCTTGTACTGGTTGAGCGTGAGTCTTTCAGCTTCCCGTGCCGCCTGGACCAACTTCTCTTCCACTACGGACTGCTGCTCGAGGACGCGCAGTGTCACCAGCTCATCTTCCACCTGCTGGAAACCCTGAAGTACCGTCTGGCGGTAGTCATCGACGGTAATCTCCCATTCCGCCCTGGCCGCCGCGACCTGTGCCTTGTGAAGGCCGCCGGCGAACAGGCTCTGCGTCAGGCTCGGGCCCACCGACCAGGTCTGGTTCGCTACCCGGAACAGATTGCTGAGAGCGCCACCCGCGGCGTATTCGACCGTACCGGTCAGGGAAATCGACGGGAAATAAGCGCCTTTGGCCACCCCGATCTGGGCGTTGGCGGCCGCGACTTTGCGTTCCGCTTCCGCGATGTCGGGGCGCCTCTGGAGCAACTCCGAGGGAACACCGGAAGGGACGGTGGGGACATCCGTTCTGATCACCGTCGCAGTGACCGCGAACGTGGCGGGCTGTTGTCCGACCAACACCGCGATCGCATGTTCGAGGGTGCCCCGCTGGATCGCAACACTCACTTGTTGCGCCTGCGAGGACAGTAACTGGGTTTGTGCAGTCACGACGTCCGCGCGTGCGGCAACACCCACGCGATAGCGGTTTTCAGTGATTTGCAGTGCCAGCTCGTCCGCCTTGACGATATCGTTCAGCAGGACCTGGAGCTGGTCCTGGCCGCGCAGCTCGAAGTAGTCGACGGCAAGCTCAGCCTGTGCCGCTAAACGTGCCGAAGCGAGCGTCGCCTCCTGCGATTGCTCCGACGCCTTGCTGCTCTCGACGGAGCGACGCACCTGGCCCCAGATATCCAGGGGCCAGCTCACCGAGCCATTGGCGCCGTTGCTGTTGGCCGGGCGGTCCCGGCCCCTTCTGCCGTGTGAGCGCGAGAAGCCGACGGAGACGTTCGGCCAGTAGCCGGCCCGCGCCTCGGCGACCAGTGCCTGTGCCTGCTCGACCGCGGCGGCGGCGGCCTTGAGACTCTCGTTGGAGATGTTGACCTGGTCCTCGAGGTCGTTGAGCACCGGGTCATTGAAAATGTGCCACCACGGACCGCGGGTGAGCGCGTCCGCCGGCTCCGTCGGTTTCCAGTTGCCCGATTCCTTGAAGCTGCCCGCGGTGTCGACCGGCGGCCGCTTGTAGTCCGGGCCGATGGCACAGGCCGACAATAAAGCGCAGCCACAGGCGATGGACAATCCCTGAAAACGACTCATCATGTACTCGCCTGCATGGAACCGGAACCCTCGTTGCCCAGCACGCCTACGCCCGCCGGAGGCGTCGTCTGGGACTTCTTCTTGCGTGAAAATCGATGGATGTACAGGTAGACGACCGGCGTCGTGTAGAGCGTCAGGAGTTGGCTCACGATCAGGCCGCCCACGATCGAGACCCCCAGCGGGCGCCGCATTTCCGTGCCATCGCCGTAAGCGACGGCCAACGGGAGTGCACCGGCGATCGCCGCGCAGGTCGTCATCATGATCGGCCGGAACCGCAATGAGCACGCTCGCGCAATGGCCGCGCGCGGGTCGAGGCCGAGGGTGCGCTCCGCCTCGAGCGCGAAGTCAACCATCATGATGGCGTTCTTCTTGACGATACCGATGAGGAGCAGAATGCCGAGGAAGGCGATCAGGCTAAATTCCATGTCAACCACCAGCAGCGCCAGCAACGCGCCCAGGCCGGCCGACGGCAACGTCGAGAGAATCGTCAGCGGCTGGCTATAGCTTTCGTAAAGCATTCCCAACACGACATAGATCGCGAGCAGTGCCGCGAGCAACATCAGGGGCTGGCTGCTGGCATTCTGTTGGAACAGTCGCGCGGTCCCGTAGGCCCCACCGTGAATGGTGACGGGCATGTGGATGCGCTCCATCGTCTTTTCGATGGCTTCCAGTCCCGTGCTGATCGCCTCGCCTTCCGGCAAGTTATACGAGATCGAGGTCGAGACCGAGGTGCCGGTGTGGGTCACACTGACCGGTGTCGTGTTGGTTGCGAAGTGACTGAAGGCCGAGAACGGGACGACCGTCTCCTTGGCTGTGCTGACGGCCGACCCGGTCGAAGTGTTACCGCGACCGGAGTTCGCGAGCGAGTTGGCGGCCAGGTTGCGGGCCGCATCGGCGGCGATCGAAGCGCTGCTCGCGGCGACGGTGCCGGACTTGGTCTTGAACGAGGTCGTGCCCGCGACGGCCTGCGTTGCCTGTGTGCCGCTCACCGCACCGCCCGAGGTGCTGACATACAGCTCCTTGAGGACTTCCGGGTTTTGCCAGAACTCCGGCGCCACCTCCATGACGACGTGGTACTGCTGCGGGCTGAAGGGGTTGTAGATCGTCGAGACCTGCGCCTGGGCGAAGGCGCCGCCGAGGGTGCCGTCGATCTGGCTTGCGGTGAGTCCGAGACGGGAGGCGCTGTCGCGATCGACGATGAGGTCGGCCTCGAGGCCACCGGGCTGCAGATCCGAATCGACGTCCTCGATTTGCGGAACATCCTGGAGCGCCTTGCGCAAGTTGACCGACCAGTCGCGCAGCTCGGTCAGATCATCGCCCAACAGGGTGTACTGGTATTGGGCGTTGGAGGAGCGCCCCCCGCCTCCCCCATTCAAGTCCTGCACGGCCTGCAGGAAGACCGCCACGCCGGTGACCTTGTTCAGCTCCGGGCGCAAGCGCTCGATGACCTTGTCGGCGGTGACGGTGCGCTCGCTCAGCGGCTTGAGTGTAATGCTCAGGCCCGCGAAGGCGCTGCCGGCCGGTCCGAAGCCACCGCCGCCCACCTGGCCCGTGACGGCCGCGACCGCTGGATCGTGTTGGATGATCGAGGCGACCTGTTGCAGCTTTTCCTTCATGAGTTGGAACGAGGAGAACGCATCACCCCGGATACCACCCTGCAACTGGCCCGTATCCTGCTGCGGCATGAAGCCCTTCGGGACGACGATGTACAGGTAGACGTTGAGGACCACGGTCACCAGCAGGATCAACAGCATGAGACGCCGGTGATCGAGTGCCCAGCCGAGGCTGCGCTCATAGCCCCGGCGCATCGCGCTGAAACCCCGCTCGAAGGCACGCGCGAAGGGCCCATATTCTTCGGGGCGCTCGCGCCGCAGGAGTCGTGAGCACATCATCGGAGTCGTGGTCAGCGAGACCACGAGCGAGATCAGGATCGCCACCGACAAAGTAACCGTGAACTCACGGAACAGGCGACCCACGATACCGCCGATGAGCTCGAATGGAATGAACACGGCAATGAGCGACAGGCTCATGGACACCACCGTGAAGCCCACTTCCTTCGCTCCCAGGAGCGCCGCGCGCAGCGGCGTCATGCCGGCTTCGATGTGGCGGGTGGTGTTTTCCATGACCACGATCGCATCGTCGACGACGAAGCCGGTGGCGATCGTCAGCGCCATGAGCGAGAAGTTGTCGAGCGTGTAGTCGAGCAGGTACATCGCACCAAAGGTGCCGATGAGGGACACCGGCACCACCAGCGCTGGAATCAGGGCCGCCCGATAGCTGTGCAGGAAGATGTAGACGACCAGGATGACCATCGCCACCGCCAGCATCAGGGTGTTCTCCACCTGGTTCAACGAGGCGCGGATGGTGCGCGAGCGATCGAACGTGACGACGAGATCGATTTTCGGATCGATCGACGCCTTCAGCATGGGCAGCTCCGCCTTCACGGCGTCGACAACCTCCACCACGTTGGCGCCGGGCTGCTGCAGGATCTGCACCGACACTGCGGGCTTGCCGTTGTAGAGGCCGTAGGTGCGGATGTTTTCGGTCGCACCATCCTCCATGTCGGTGACCGTTGCGACATCGCCCAGGCGTACCGTGGCGCCGTTGCGGTTGGCGATGATCAGGTTGCGGTAAGGGGCGGCATCGCGCGCGTTGTCGTTGGTATAGATCTGGTAGTGGAGCTGGTCGGACTCGATCGAGCCCTTCGGCGCGTTGGCATTCGCGTTGGAAATGGCGGCCTGGACGTCCTGGATGCTGATGCCGTACTTGTAGAGCGACAGCGGGTTGAGCTCGACGCGCACCGCCGGTAGCGCACTACCATTGACGCTAACGCCGCCTACGCCTTTGATCTGCGACAGTCGCTGCGAGATGACTGCATCGGC
>Ga0268266_10005002_pt1 | contig 12525 bp, 8 predicted proteins | sample KBSS13metaG_FD_190356 | JGI IMG/M metagenome (GOLD analysis project Ga0268266, IMG submission 190356) | Switchgrass rhizosphere microbial communities from Kellogg Biological Station, Michigan, USA - KBS S1-3 metaG (SPAdes) (version 2) | ecosystem: Host-associated > Plants > Roots > Rhizosphere >...
GACACCGTGCTTCGCTGCTGCATAGGCGCCCCCAGACGGCACGGCGACCAACCCTCCGACGGAGGCCGTGTTGACGATCGCGCCCCCACCATTCTTGAGCATCTGGGCGATTTCTGCACGCAGGCACAGCCAGACACCTTTCAAATTGACGGCGATCGTGCGGTCGAAATCGGCCTCATCGCTCTGGGCCGTCGCAGCCAGCGCGCTCTCGATCCCTGCGTTGTTGTGGGCGCAATCGAGCCGACCGAAACGCTCTACCGTTTTCGCGATCAACTCGGCCACTGCTCCCGAGTTGCTGACGTCAGCCGGAATGCAGCACGTTGGCGTCCCGATAGCCCGAATGAGATCCATCGTTTCAGCGGCGCTGGAGGCGTTGATGTCTGATACGGTGACGCACGCTCCGGCCCGGGCAAAAGCCAGCGCGCTGGCGCGTCCTATGCCTGATCCGGCTCCGGTGACGAGCGCAACCTTGCCGGTGAGGATCAAGCGCGCGCCCGTTTGCGGGCCGGTTTCGGGTCCCGGGAGACCTGTCGATGCTTCTTGCGGGCCGTCTTGCTGCGTGCCGCTGGGGAGCGCCCCTTGCCCGGTGGCGGTGCTGGGCTTGAACTTGCTGTGCCCCCGGTGCGTAGCGACAGCGCCCAAGAGACTTCTTCCGCAGCGCTTCTGAGAAGTTGGGTTATCCCAGAGACCAGAGATGCCTCGAGGTGTTGGGCGGGAAGGACCACGCTCAGACTTCCGATGACGATACCCTTCGTTTCGAACAGGGGCACTGCTATACCGCACATGCCGGGGTCGAGCTCGGCCTGTGTGACCGAAACGCCTGCGGCGCGCAATTCCCGGAGACGTTCCTTGACCTCGTCCCAGCTTCTGCCGAGGCTCGCCTGGGCAAACTTGGCCTGGTGCTCCTCGAAGACCGCCTTCACCGCACGCAGCGGCATGTTCGCCAGAATGCTCTTGGAGGAAGCGCCACGAAACAGGGGCATGGGCCGGCCGCGCTCGTAGCTGACGGCAAAGTCCGGTCGTTCGGTGAACTCCTGGTGCACACAGATCACCTGGCTGCGGAAGAGCCGACACAGCAGCAAAACGGTATGGGGCGGCAACTGCTCCGCCAGGCGCTTCATGATGGGCTGCGCAGCGCTGGTCAGTGGGTCCTGCAGTCGGATCTGGCGGTCGTATTGGATGATGGCGGGTCCCAGGACGTACCGACCGGTGGCCAAGGCCACGATGAGGCCGGCTTTGCTAAGGCTACGGAAATAACGGTAAGCCGTGCTTACCGCCAGGTCGAGGCGGGTCGCCGCGTCCTCCACTGTCCATTCGGGCTCATCGAGTGTGAAAAGGCCCAGCACGCCGAGCACCCGATCGGAGGTGGTGGTCATCTGTTTGTGTCCGTCATGTTCGCGCGGCGCGGCAAGAGTGTCGGTGAGACCGGCTCGCCGAGAATGGCCGCACCCATCCAGCGAGGCAGCACGGCGATTCTAGCACCTCGAGCCAGGCTCAAAACGGATAGCGTGTTGGCTTCCCGCCCACGGTGAGCCATTGCCACTCGGTGAACTCCTCCCAGTTGTTCATGCTGCCGAAGCGGGAGCCGTTGCCCGAAGCTCCCATACCCCCAAACGGGATCTCCGCGTAGTCCGCAATGGTTTGGTCATTGATATGCACCAGTCCGGCACGGATACGCCGCGCGACACGCAACCCGCGCTCGAGGGAGGCTGTCTGGACCGCACCGGCAAGCCCGTAGTCGGTGTCGTTGGCGATTCGAATAGCATCTTCCTCGTCTTCCGCCACGACGACCGGCGCAACCGGTCCAAAAATTTCCAGGTCGTAGGCGGGCATGCCTGCCCGGACGTCGTGGAGGACAGTGGGACGATAAAAAGGACCTTCGTGAGTGCCTCCGGCCATCAGCCTTGCCCCGGCGGCCACCGTGTCTCTCACGATTTGATCGACACGGGCAAGCTGTTTGGCATTGATTAGCGGACCGATGGCGACGTTCTCACGAAACGGGTCTCCTACAGGCAGCGCCGCAGCCTTGCGAGCGAGGAGGTCGACGTACTCAGCAGCCACCTTGCGCAGCACGACGTGTCGGCCGCTGGCCATACAAATTTGTCCCTGGTGCAGGTAGGAGCCCCAGGCGCCTGCAGAGGCAGCCGCCTCCAGGTCGGCATCATCCAGGACGATGAATGGACTCTTGCCTCCCAGCTCGAGCGCAACGCGCTTCAAATGCTTGCCCGCGAGCTCGCCCACGCGGCGACCCACTGCCGTGGAGCCCGTGAAAGTGATCATGCGCACGCCCTTCGCCTCGACCAGTGCTTCCCCCACCGTGGCTCCGCCGTTGACGACACTGAAAACACCGGCAGGGAGCCCTGCGTCTTCGAAAGCCCGCGCGAGCGCCACACCGCCCACGATAGGGGTCTGTGGGTCAGGCTTGAGGATGACAGCGTTGCCGAGTGCGATCGCTGGCGCCACGGAGCGCATGGCGAGCAGCATCGGGAAGTTCCAGGGGGCAATGACGCCAACAACGCCCAGCGGCACGCGGCGCGCCAGGCTCAGGCGCTCCGGATGGCGGCTGGGAAGAATGTGGCCTTCCGGCTGTACGAGGATCGCCGCAGAGTGGAACAACTCGTCGATACTACCCTGTAGTTCAACTTCCGCCTTACCGCGCAACCCGCCGGTCTCTCGAATGACGAGGTCCGTCAGCTCCTTGCGGTTCGCCTCGAAGATCGCTGCGGCGCGGCGGAAGATGGCGGCCCGCTCCTCCGCGGTTTTCTCGGCCCATCCCGCCTGAGCCTCTCTGGCCCGCGCCACGACCGAGGGCAGATCATCTGGCTGGGACTCGCCCACCTCTCCCAAGACTGTTCCGGTAGCCGGCTCACGAACGCAGATCGTGGAGCGCGCCGCAATCCATTCGCCAGGGAAGTGTTTGCCGCTCCAACGGCCGGCCTCGAGCCAGGCAGCCGCGGGGCTGCGTCCGTCATTCGCAGAAAGCTGTGCCATCGGTCATCTCCTCAAATGCGTCGGATGAGTTACTGCCCAGCGCGGCGCGCACGGCGCATCCGCACTCGCGTTGAGATGACAAAGAAATTATCATAAAATAGGAATTATGATCAAAGGTGCCGGCACGCTGCCTTTAGGAGGCGTGCCCCCAATGCTTTCTGGGGTGTCTGCAATGACGATCAACGCCGCTCTGCAGCGCCTGGTGCTGTCGAGCCCACAACCCGAGGCCGTCGCGAGCTTCTACGCCCAGGCATTCGACTATCGTGTCACTGGAGAAACGGACGAGTTCCGTTGCGAGGGATCACACCGCTCGGTGTGGCTACAGCGCGGTGCGGTCAACCAACTGGTGGAGTCGCGTTTCGTGTTCGCAAACACGGATGCACTCGAGCGGTACGTCTCGGACTTGAAGGCTCGCCGCGTGCCCCACGAATACGAGCAAGGCGCACATTCAGCCCTGCTCCGGGTCCGCGATCCGGACGACCGGATCGTGGCCTTCTGCGCAAATGTCGCGGCCTGCGCATCAAAGGAGAATGACACAGGCGACGGCACGCGAGCGGCGCGTCTGCAGCACTACGCCGTCCGCACTCCTGAGCCCCGGCAGCTGGTCGACTTCTATTCACAAAGCCTGTCGTTCACGGTATCTGACCTGGTGCACGACAGTGCAGGCGAGCTGACGGCGGCATTCCTTCGGACGGATGCGGAGCATCACGCGTTGGCGATCTTCCGCGCGCCGGAGCGGCGCTTCGATCACTTCTCCTGTGAGACCGGCGACTGGAGCTCCTTACGGGACTGGGCCGATCACCTGGCCACGCGGAATGTCAGGTTGGCATGGGGAATCGGCCGGCATGGGCCCGGCAACGATACGTTTTTCATGGTGCTCGATCCCGACGGCAATCTCGCGGAGATTTCCGCGGAGTTGGAGATCTGCGCCGCGGATCGCGCGATTGGTCGTTGGGAGCATCGCATGGAGACGCTCAACCAATGGGGCGTGGCGATCCTGCGCAGCTAAAGATGCCGCGCGAACCAAATCTGGTGCAAAAACATGAAGCTATTGAGTTACCGTCGCGGCAATGCCGCCTCCTATGGCATGTTGAATGCGCGCGGCGGGGTCGTCGACCTGGCCAAACGCTTGGGCTCGGCGGCCCCGACGCTGAAGGACTGCCTGGCTGGGGATGGCGTAGGACGACTGGCGCGCTTTGCAACCGAGCCCGCCGACTTCGACATCGGGCAGGTCGAGTTGTTACCGGTCGTTCCGGATCCCGCACACATCGTCTGTGTGGGGCTCAATTACGAAGAGCATCGCGCGGAAACCAAGCGAGCGGTGGCGGCGCATCCGACCATTTTCATGCGTGTTGCCGAGTCCTTACAGGCTCAGGGACAGCCTCTGCTGATCCCCCGCGAGTCGGATCAGTTCGATTTTGAAGGCGAGCTCGCGGTGATCATGGGACGAGTCGCGCGGCGTGTGTCCGAAGCCGATGCCTGGAGTTATGTCGCGGGCGTCAGCTGCGCGAACGACGCAACGGTTCGCGACTGGCAATACCACACGCACCAGTTCGGGCCGGGGAAGAACTTCCCACTGACAGGGGCGCTGGGTCCGGTGCTGGTGACTCCGGACGAGTTGCCGCAGAATAAAGTGATGACCCTCCAGACCCGTGTCAACGGGCAGGTCGTGCAGCGCGCGGACACGGGCCAGATGATCTTTCCCGTGCCGCGATTATTGGCGTACGTGTCGACTTTCATGACCCTCTTGCCGGGGGATGTCATTCTGACCGGCACGCCAGGCGGCGTCGGCGCAAAGCGCCAGCCCCCGCTATGGCTTCGCGACGGGGACGTGGTGGAAGTCGAGATCGAGCACGTCGGGTTGTTGAGTAATCCCTGCCAGAAAGAAAAGTGAGCGCATCGTGGGCAAGATAACGGGCGGGGAATTGGTCGTGCGCACCCTGATCGAAGCGGGCGTGGACACCCTGTTTGGCTTGCACGGCGCGCACATCGATGCGATCTTCCAGGCTTGCCTGGACCATCGCCTGCCGATCGTGGATACACGACATGAGGCGGCCGCCGGGCACGCCGCTGAAGGTTATGCCAGGGTCGGATCTCGCATGGGCGTCGCGTTGGTCACGGCTGGTGGCGGCTTCACGAACGCAACGACACCGATCGCGAACGCGTTTCTCGATCGCACGCCCGTGCTCTTCCTGACAGGGTCGGGCCCGTTAGGCGCTACGGAAACCAACACCTTGCAGGCAGGAATCGACCAGGTGGCGGTTGCGGCCCCGATAACGAAGTGGGCGCACAGGATCGTGCGCGCAGAGCAGATCCCGCGACTGCTGGCCCAGGCCATTCGCATCGTCAATGCGGCGCCGCGTGGCCCGGTCCTGATCGACATTCCTTGGGATGTCCTCACGGAGCAGGTTGAGGAGGATAGTGTTCCCATACCTGAAATGAGCATTGTGTACGCAGCGGCCCCCGAGCCCCGCGCGCTGCAGGCCGCGTTGGAGGTTCTGGCCGCGGCCGAGCGTCCGGTCATCGTCGTAGGCTCGGAGGCGAAACGCGGTGATGCGGGGAGGGCTCTGAAGGCCTTTGTGGAGCTGACGGGAATTCCCGCGTTTGCCGATTACGAGGGGCTCAGCCTGCTGTCGGGCCTGGAGGAGTGCAGTGGCGGGCTGGTGCAGGGCCTGTGGGGATTCAAGAATCGCGGAGTGGCACCGGATGCTATCCTGCTGCTGGGCACTCGGTTTGGGCTCAATACCGCACACGGATCCGGCGTATTGCTGCCGCGCCAAGCGCGAATCGTGCAAGTCGATCCGGACGCGCGGGAGCTTGGGCGCCTGCAGCCCGTGTCTGTGGGTATTCAGGCTGATGTGCGTGCCACGCTGGAGGCGCTGACTCCATTGGCCAGCGGGAGAGTGTGGACGGATCTGAGAAACTGGCGTGACACCGTAAGGGTTCTCGTGCGCGCACGCTACGAGCGTGTTGCCTCTGATTGCGGCAAGGAGGCCCGTCTGCATCCATTCCAGGCCAGCCAGATCGTCGCTCGCTTTGTCGATGCCAACACCTCTGTCGTAGCCGATGGTGCCCTGACCTATCTCTGGCTGACGGAGGTCATCTCGAGAGCGAAGCCCGGAGATTTTCTCTGTCACGGATATCTGGGCTCCATGGGAGTGGGCTTCGGCACCGCTATTGGCAGCCAGGTGGCGGGACGCACAGCCGGCAAACGAACCCTCCTGGTGACCGGGGACGGGGCGGTGGGCTACAGCATCGCAGAGTTCGACACGCTGGTCCGCAAGGGGCTACAGGTCATTGTGATTGTGATGAACAACAGTAGCTGGGGAGCCACGCTTCACTTCCAGCAGCTCGCGGTGGGGCCTGACCGCGTGACCAACACCATACTGGAGAACGGCGCCTATCACGAAGTTGCGCGGGCTTTCGGTGCCGACGGCTATTGGGTGGAGGACGCTGCGGGCTTGGAGTCGGCACTGAAGGAAGCTCTGGCCAGGAGCAAGCCGGCCTGCATCAACGTCCGCGTCGCCGTGGATCCCGTCCCGCCGGAGGAGAAGCTGCTGATGGGACAGGAACCGTTTTGATGCCGGCGAACGGCGTGAAAGGAGCTACCGGAGCGCCCCAGCCCGGCTCGGGAAAGGCTCCACCAACTCGATGAGGATGCCCGAGTTGTCGCGAATGTAACAGGCAACCGTTCCTTCCACCTCCATGGGCTCCATCGCGACCTCCACCCCGCGTGCGCGGAGGAACTCGAGTGCTTGCCGCACGCTGGGGACCATCAGGGCCATGTGTTTTGTGCCATGGGTGCGCAGGTCCTCGTCTACATTGCGGCGCTCGGGCGGCAGGGGTCGGGCCCCCGGCACCTCGAATAACTCAATCCGGTAATCGCCACGCTTGAGGAATGCGCCCTTGAGAGGCACATGCGTCATTTCCTGTCGCATCTCCAGAGCGAAGCCGAGCATCTCCCGATACCACACGATCGCGGCCTCCAGATCCGGGACGCTCAATCCACAGTGGTGCGGGAGAACGCCGAACGGGTGGTCCGCGGGCGGGAGCTCGCCTATGTGCTGCAACACGATCGCCATGGGGATTCCGTATATCAGGGTATTGTTCTCATTTTATGATAATTGACAAAATTATCAAATAGAGAGAATAATAAATTCAAAGCAGAAATGGACCGCTCCGCTCCCGGGTGGCCACCGTCCGCGGCGGTCAGCAAGGCAGTGGGCACTGGCAGGGCGTGCCCAAAAAGATTCCGTTCACCTTTCGTTTCGAGCAGGGGGAAAGACAATGCGAGCGTATCTGGACTATTTCGTGCGCCACCGGGTGCGCAGTTGCTCTCTGGGCGCGATGTTGGCCTGGGCGGCGTTGAGCGTGCCGGTCATCGGCGCGGCCGCGGAGGGTACGGCTACAGCGGATGATACGAATAAGACGGAATCGAACGACAGTGGTGGGCTCGAGGAAATCGTGGTCAGTGCCCGACACGTCGCGGAAAACCTGCAAACCACGCCAATCGCGATCAGCGCGGTGACGGGAGCCGACCTGGAGGTGCGCGGCATCAACGACATCGCCGGCTTGGCGCGCACCGCTCCGAATGTCACGTTGGAGCAAGGTACCGGCGGGTTTGGCAAGTCGGTGGTGGCTTTTATCCGGGGTGTAGGCCAGTACGATGCCATTCCCGCCTTTGAGCCGGGCGTGGGCTTTTATGTCGATGACGTTTACCACGGTACGTTGTTCGGGGCACCACTGCAGTTGACCGACATCGACCATGTCGAAGTGCTGCGCGGACCGCAGGGAACCCTGTTTGGAAAGAGCAATGAAGGCGGCGCGGTCCGCATTTTTACCCCCGAGCCGCGGGGCTCGAATTCCGGCTCGATCGAGGTCGGTTATGGCGGTTACAACCGCCAGCAGGTGAAAGGCTCGTTCGACTGGGGGCTGATCCCCGATAAGCTGTTCGTGCGCGTCTCGGGGGGCTCCAATTCAATCGACGGTTACGTGCACCAGGTCGATTTCGTTTGCGCGCATCCAGCTCTCGCGGGGACCCTACAGCAGACATCTCCGGCACGGCAGGGTGGGGGGTGCGATCGAGGCACACTCGGCGGCGATTCTGTCCAGGCGGGCCGCATCGATATCCGGTATCTGCCCACCGACAGCCTCGACCTGAAGCTCTCCGCCGACATCTCCAACGACCGGGGCACGGCCGGCGACGACGTGTTGATGGCAATCAACCCCGCGGTGCTGGGGCAGAACGGGGTGCCGTGGACGGGGGTCAACCCCGTAGGACCCACTTCGCCCTATGGAATACCGTTCGACAATCGCTTCATCACAGGAAACCGCTTCTCCACGTACGTGACCTTCTGCGATCAGCAGAACGGGTTGTGCTTTCCAAACCGCAACGACATGAGGTCCTGGGGTGTCGCCGGATCACTCAAGTGGGACACCGGGCTCGGCTTCCAGGTGAAGAACACGCTGGCTTACCGCTCGTACCAGGGCGAGTTCATCGAGATCTGGGCGGCAGCGCCCTGGCAGATCAACGATAACTACATGAGGCCCTACCATCGCCAGATCAGCGATGAGCTCGACATCAGCGGCAGTGCCTTTAACAACAAACTGGACTGGACAGTTGGTGGGTACTACTACCATGCCGTAACAGAGCTCAATGACTACATCTACATTGCCTTCGTACCGGTGGCGTTCGATGGCAATCCTGCCTTCTACGGCAAGGATCCCGTGCGCGACGAGGACCGCTCCGGGTTCGTCCATGCTGTGTACCACGTTACAGACAAGCTCGGCCTGGAAGGGGGAGTGCGGTATACGGATACAACGAAGGAGTACACCTTCGACCGGCTTCTCGACAACCCGAACAATCCGCCCAGCCCTACCCCGGTATACCTCACCGGCTTCGCTCCCGACCTGGTGGCCAGGTCGGGCACCAAGCGATTCGACTACCGCTTGTCCCTGCAGTACCAGCTCACCCCGGAAGTCATGACATACGCCTCGTTCTCTACCGGATTCAAGGGGCCGGGCGTGAATCCGCGCCCCACGGCCTACATCTTTGCGACTCCGTTCAAGGAAGAGAATCTGCGCGCCTATGAGATCGGCGCCAAGTCCCAGTGGCTGGACAACCGCCTGCGCGCGAACGTCTCGGCTTTCGTCAACAACTACACGGACCTGCAGTTGAGTATCCCGGTCAATATCAACAACGTGCCAGGCTCCACCATCTCCAATGCAGGTAAGGTGAGGATCAGCGGCGCGGAGGCCGAGTTGCAGGCGGAAGCAGCGCGCGGTCTGCTGTTCAATCTCTCGGGGGCTTATCTGAAGTACGACATCCAGGATCTCGGACCCGCCGCGGCGGTACCCGGAGGAGTGGCCAAGGGAGACATGGCGCCGTACACGCCGAAGTTCAAAGGCAACGCCGGCGTCCAATATGCCGTCTCGCTCGGAGCGGCGGGCAGCCTGACACCGCGGCTCGACTACAGCTGGCAGTCGAAATCCTATGCCGACCCGAACAACAACCCGTATTCCCTCATTCCGCAATATGGCGTAGCCGATGCACATTTGATCTACGACAGTCAGGACGCGCTCTGGCAGGTCCGCCTGGATGTCAGCAATCTGTTTGACAAGTTCTATTGGTCCACCGTGTATAGCCAGTACAACGCTGGAGGAATGGTCGTCGGACGACCGGGGCAGCCGCGTACGTGGTTCCTCTCTGTCAAGCGATCATTCTGATGGGATGTTGAAGTCGCAGGATTCACGCCATTGAGAAGGCATTACTCCGTCGTCGTGGTTGGCGCGGGTCCGACGGGATTGACCCTCGCCAACCTCCTTGGGACCTATGGGATAGAAGTCCTGCTCGTGGAGCGAAATCCCGCGACCGTCAGCGAGCCACGCGCGGTCTCGATCGATGACGAGTCGCTGCGGACCATGCAGGCGGCTGGCGTGGCCGATGTCGTACTTGGAAGTATCGTCCGAGGGTATGGCTCGGAATATTACAGCCGCTCCGGTCATGTGTTTCTGCGGGTGGAGCCCACCGAGCAACCGTACGGGTACCCACGTCGGAATGCATTCCGACAGCCGATCCTCGAGGCGCAGCTCCGGGAGGCGCTGCAGCGTTTTCCACATGTCACCACTGCGTTTTCCTCGACGCTGGAGAGCTTCGAGGAACACGCCTCCGGCGTCCGGATCCAACTCAAGGGTGCCTCGACCGAAAGCCTCGAGTGCGACTTCCTGGTGGGATGCGACGGGGCGGGAAGCACGGTCCGCACGGCGCTGGGCGTCATGTTGCAGGGCCGCAGTTTCGAGGAGCCCTGGCTGATCCTCGATCTCGATAACGCCCGCGCGCCTAGCCGTAACACCTATGTTTTCTGCGATGCGGCGCGCGCGTGTATTGCCTTGCCCGGACCGAACGACACGCGACGCTTCGAGATCAAGCTCCACCCCCATGAAACGGCGGAGGAAATGCTCCGGACCGAGGTGGTCGCGGATCTTCTGGCCCGGTTCGGAGCCGCGGCGGAAAGCAGGCTGACACGCAAAGTCGTCTACCGATTCCATGCCCGGGTTGCTGAGCGCTGGAGCGCCGGGCGTGTGTTTCTCGCTGGCGATGCTGCGCACCTCACCCCACCGTTCGCGGGCCAGGGAATGAACAGCGGCATCCGCGATGCCCACAATCTGGCCTGGAAATTGGCGTTCGTGGTGACTGGTCGCCTCGGCCCCCGCCTGTTGGAGACTTACGAGGCCGAGCGGCGCGACCACGTCCAGCAGATGATCCAACTGGCGCTGCGCATGGGCCGGATCATGGCGCCTTCCAACTGGCTCTCCGGCTGGCTCGTGCAGACGGGTTTGCGCCTGCTCGGCATCTGGCCGCGGGTGCGTGATTATTTCGGGCAGATGAAGTACAAGCCGCAGCCGCGCTTCGAGCACGGGTTCCTACTACCCGGACGCGGCCAGGGGCGCCGTGGATTGGTAGGGCGGCTGCTGGGTCAGCCCACCGTCACCCGCTCGACTGGGGAGCAGGTGCTGCTGGACGGAGTGTTGGGAGCGGAATTCTGCCTGTTGAGTCTGGCGGCGGATCTGTCAGAGTTTGCCCGCTTTGCGAGTGATCCAACCTGGCGCCGCAGGGGAGTCCGTCTCGTTGCGGTGGGTGGAGCCGGGGCCTCGCCGAGTGTGGTGGATGGTACCGAGGTTGTGGTGGATGAGAGCGGCGAGTTTGTGAAAAGTCTCGCCGCGTATCGGGGAAAGGCATTGCTGCTGCGTCCCGATCACTACGTGGCGGCGGAGTTCGCTCTGGGCGAGCCGCGTACCGCGGTGGAGCATTTCGAGACGCTCATCGCGGGGACCTGGCCGCGAGGTGCTGCGCTCAAGTCCTGAGCCTCGCCGCGCTCGGCAGCGGCATTCGGCCGCACGTCCGCGCAGGCCGTCTCAATTAACTGCCGAGCGTCGCGGAGCGGTCTCCGTCAGGCGCAATGCCAATAAGCCGGCGAGAACTGCCGCCCCGGTGGCCATCCACAGAGGCACGGGGAGCCCCCAGCGATCGGCCAATACGCCCCCGAGTGCTGGCCCGAGAAATCCGCCCGAGATCTGACCGACCCCCATGACGAGCGCCGTCGCGGAGGCTGCATCACCGCTGGGCACGGATTCGAGGGGAATCGTGGCCATGAACAGCGGTACCGTCCCAAGCGTCAGACAACCGACGAACACGAGGGCGATGAGCGGCACTAGTCCGTTGCCCACATACAGCGGCGCCATGGACGCCACCACCGCCCCGAAACTGAAGACGATCATCACTGTCTTGCGGCCGATCCGGTCCGACAGGGCAGGAACCAACAGTGCCGACAGCACGCCTGCCGCCCCGATGGCGCTCATCACGACACTCATGTTCGTGGCGGTCATTCTCAGGACGCGAACGCAATACAGCGGCAGAAACGCAAGCAAGAGAAAATACCACGCCACGACACAGCAGCTGATCAGCATACAGAGCCGGACGTTGCGGACCCGAACCAGGCCGGAAAGCCCGAGCGCCGCCGGATGTTGCGTCGCTGCGTCTGGGGCGGGTGAGTTGCCTGTGCGCTCGCTCACAAAGGCAGCGATCAATAGCGCGACCACCAGACCCGGAGCTCCGGCAATGTAGAACGCGGCGTGCCAGCCCAGCGTAGTGGCGATCTGCACCAACACAATCGGACCCACGAGGGAGCCGACGAGCTGCGCGCCGAAATTCTGGACCAACCCCATGTTGAAGCCGCGCCGGTGCGGCGAGGAGTGGCGGATCATGATCGACTGCGACACCGGAATCACCGGCCCCTCGGCCAGCCCCATCACCAGCCGTGCACCCAGGAGCACCGCGAATGATCCGGCGAGCCCGCTCAAAAACGAGCAGGCCGCGAACATCACGAAAGTGGCAACGAGCCACGGTTTGCGCCGCCCGCTACGATCGGACAGGCGGCCGATCACGTAGCCCGAAATCGACCAGCTCAGCAGCACGATGGACGACACCACTCCGATCTGGGTGTTGTTCAGCCCCAAGCTCGTCGCCACAAATGG
>Ga0268266_10005005_pt1 | contig 12518 bp, 13 predicted proteins | sample KBSS13metaG_FD_190356 | JGI IMG/M metagenome (GOLD analysis project Ga0268266, IMG submission 190356) | Switchgrass rhizosphere microbial communities from Kellogg Biological Station, Michigan, USA - KBS S1-3 metaG (SPAdes) (version 2) | ecosystem: Host-associated > Plants > Roots > Rhizosphere...
TGCCGCCCTGACTGCCCGGATCACTGCCCTGAGTGCGCGGATCGGTACCCGTCGCAGGAGGCTGATTGATCAAAGGCACGCCGGAGCCATCGGTGTTCATACCGGGGGCACTGTTGATGGCGGGGGCTCGTGGCGGGGTCGGGTCGGTAGGGCCAGTGCCCGCAGCCGTGGCGGATGCGGCGAAAACCGCAGGGCAGAGCAGGGCGCTGAATACAAAAGCGGTCAACCTTGACGGGATCATAGGGCGTCTCCAGTGATTGGAATCCTTACCTGTCGTTGGTCTGCCCGGTGAGCGGATTGGTGCCTGATCAGCGACGAACGGTCTAGATGGCCTGCGCCGCTTTCAGACTGATCCGTCGCCAGAGCAAGCGGCCAACGGTAATCAGCCAGTTGGCCAACGCGACGATCAATACGGTCAAAAGCAGCGTGCTCATGCCGTGCTCTACGATGATCTTCCCGGCCAGAAACGGGAAGCCGAACACGCCGATGAAGTAGGCAAGACTGAACAGCAACAAGGCCTGCGACGTGGTGCCGGCCGGTGCTTCGTTGGCCGCCAGTCCGTTGATCACCGAATAGGTCAGGCCATAACCGACGCCGAGCATCACCGCTGCCAGCAGATAACTGAAGCCGCTGTGCACGCCGAACGCGAACAGCACAATCGAAGCCAGCATCAGTCCCGATAGCAGGCACGATGCGCGCAATGGATCACGCTTGACGACATAGCCGGCGATCAGCATCCGACTGCTGATTGCCGCACTCATGAAACCGAGAAAGAACAACGAATAATCCAGCGAGCGCGCCGCCGCGTAACTGGTCTGAAAACTCGACAGACCGCCGAATACGCAGCCGCCGAGACCAACCATGATGATCGCAAACAGCGCTCGTGAACCGAGCACTTGAGTGGTCGCTTGCCAGGTGATTCTCGCGGCAGACGTGGCTTGTGTGCTTTTCAATCGAGCACCGAGATGCCAGAACAGCAGCACACCGATCAGGCTTGCCAGCGCCGCCAGATAAAACGCCGAGGTCACTGGCAACCCCAAGGCACTGGCTGCACGCCCGAGTAATGGGCCGCTGCCAATGCCGGTCATCATGCTGCCCGAGAGCAGCGCGAAGTACTTGGCCCGCTGCGCCGGCGTCACCAGACTGGCGACGATGATTGGCCCCAGGGTGTAGAAAACACCCCAGCCCAATCCCAGTAACAAACCGAAAAACAACAACAGATGACCAAACCCCGGCGTCAGCGCAAAGCCCAGACTCGCCGCGACCAGCAACAGCCCGAACAGTGCAATCGAGCGCGCCGCGCCGAGCCAGTCCGACAGATGCCCGGACATCAGCACCGCAACAAACGTACTGAGCATCGCCGCCGAAATCACACTGCCGGCATCGTGCTCATTGCCGCCGCGAGAGCCGATCAACAACGACAGCAAAAACGTCGAACCATAGGACAGCGACAGCAGATAACTGGCGAGACAGAACAGGCCGAACAGCTTGCCTGACACGGGGGGTGGGGCTTGGGACATGACGCGGTTCCTTGACCGGAAAAATCAGCGTCGTCTGTTTAACATGTCGGGCCGGCGGGTTAGGTCTGAGCTTGGCGAAGTCAGGTTCAGCGCACGCCGGAGTAAGTGGTCAAACGATGCCGATCTCCTCCTTGAATTGCTCCATGAAGCCCTTCAGACGATGATGACGGACCTGCGCCAGACGCTGGCCGGCGGCGGTCTGGAAACCGTCGGCGAGGTGCAGCAGTTTGGTCTGGAAGTGATCGAGGCAAAAACGTTTGTCGTCGTAGTCGCGCTGTTTCGCTTCGGGATCCTGCGGGTCGTACAGCGCCGAGCCCATGCGACCGGCGATGTAGAACGTACGGGCGACGCCGAGCATACCCAGCGAGTCGAGGCGGTCGGCGTCCTGGACGATTTTCGCTTCGAGGGTGCGCGGAGTGATGTTGGCGGAGAAGCTGTGGGCTTCGATGGCGTGGGCGACGGCCGTGATTTTTTCTTCGGGCCAGTTCAGATCGGCCAGCACTGACGAAGCTTTATCTGCCGCCAGCCGCGAAGCCTGCGAACGCAGCGGTGAATTCTTCTCGACGGACACGCAATCGTGCAAGAGCACGGCGGCCAACAGCACCTCAAGATCTCCACTTTCTTCTTCATGCAACGTACGCACGTTGTGCCAGACGCGCTGCAAGTGGGCGAGGTCGTGGGCGCCGTCGTCGGACGGCTCCAATGCATGCGGCAGCAACTCTGCTGCCAGTGCCTCCACGGGTGTAAAAAACTCACGGTTCATAAGCATCCTTTCAGATTGTCGAAGTCCCTGAGTGGGAGCGAGCCTGCTCGCGAATGCTGTCTGTCAATCAATAATGCAGCTGACTGAAAGGACGCTTTCGCGAGCAAGCCCCCACAGGGAACTGCAATGTTTGCAACAGTGCGCAGGGTAGTGTGTGTTTTGCCATGTGACGAGCGCCGCTCACCACCTTAGTATGGCGTTTTCCTTTTCCGACAAGGCCCGTCCATGACGATCGACATCCGCCCGGCGACCCCCAGCGATGCCCCGCAAATCCTCGCCTTCATCACTGAACTCGCCGATTTCGAAAAGGCCCGTCACGAAGTCATCGCCAGTGTCGCCGACATCGAGCGTAGCCTGTTCGGCGAAGGCGCCACCGCCCACGGTCTGATCTGCCTGCGTGATGGTTTGCCGATCGGTTTCGCCGTGTTCTTCTTCAGCTATTCAACCTGGCTGGGCAGCAACTGCCTGTACCTCGAAGACCTCTACATCACCCCGGAGCAACGCGGCGGCGGTGCCGGCAAAACCCTGCTGCGTCACCTGGCAAAAATCGCCTGCGACAACGACTGCGGCCGCTTCGAATGGAGCGTGCTGGACTGGAACACCCCGGCGATCGAATTCTACAAATCCCTCGGCGCGCAACCGCAGGAAGAGTGGGTGCGCTACCGCATGGATGGCCAGGTCCTGCGTGAGTTTGCCGAGGGCTGATCACAATGATGGCGATCCGGCAGTAATTCGATTGTCGCCAGCGCTCTAGTCCGGCATCCTACGCGCCATTTTTGCGCGCTCACGGACGACACCTGCAATGCCTCTGGCACAACTTCTCCACGCCCGTGGAGCCTTCGCCGCGTCAACGAGTGACCGGCGATGAGCGGACTACGGGCGACAATGCGTCTGTACGGCCTGGTGAAAAACTCAGGCTCGAGCGACAACCCCCAACGTCAACCGGTCGATATTCTCTGTACGACGAACAGCACGGGCGGCACTGCCATTCGTGCGTTCGTGTCGCGCCTCGATGCCGAGTTGATGACGCGCAGTGCCGGACTCGCCGATTACCGCGTGATACCGCTGCGCACCTTCGATCCGACGGCGTTTATCGACGCCCATCAAGGCTGGCTGACGCTGCACATCTGTTGTGGTTTTGTCGCCCCTGCCGGGCATTCGCTGCTCAAGGACGGCGGGTTGATGCCGATGGGCTGGTACGTCTATTCCGAGATCGGCCAGTGGACGGCCCAGCATCATCTCGACCTCGGCGCACAAATGGCCGAACTGCTGCAATCGACTTACGAGCGCAATCAACTGCGCCACTACAACGCCTGGCTCAACGAACTCGACGACGCCTCGCCGGCCGAACTGGCCTGGCAAACCGACGAAGCCTGGCGACACCTGCAAACCGCCGCATCACCCGACAGCCGTGAGCATTGCCACGCCCTGTTCGACCCCGTCGACAACCGCTGGCGCTTCGCCGCGACCGACATCGATATTCATCAGCCGCACCCGGAACCCCTGAAGCAAGGAGCTTTGAATTGAGTGGTAAACCTGCTGCACGCGTCACCGACCCGACCGCCTGCCCACTGCCAGGGCATGGCACCAACCCGATTGTTTCCGGCTCGCCCGACGTCTTCTTCGACGGCCTCGCCGCTGCGCGCATGACCGATAAATCGGCGTGCGGCAGTCCGATTACCGGAGCCGTTTCCGGCACGGTATTCATCAATGGCCTGAATGCCGCAACGCTCGACAGCACTGGCGGGCACGGCAATGTCGTGGTCGGTGGTTCAGGGACGGTGATTATCGGCCAAAGTGGCGGCGGGGCGGCGTTTAGCGGATTGCTGCCGATGCCGGTGCATTTCAATGATCGGATGCAGATTGTTGATGAAAACAGCGGTGAACCGCTTTCCTATATTGCCTACGTCATCGAACGTGCAGATGGAACGCTGGAACGAGGCGTCACTGATGCCAAGGGTCATACCCACACGGTCAGTTCGCACCTCAAAGAAACCATCAAACTGTACGTGGAGTAATACCGATGGGAGCTCAATCCGGAGCCGTTCAAGGATGCATCGGGAGACTGGTCGCCAGTCATGAGTTGACGACAAAAGAGGATCAGACGGTCAAACCCGTGACGCTTGCCAGAGAGGTTGTGGCTTTTTTCATTGGCGGTGCTGGAGATTCGGAAAGTTACTACGGAGACGGGCCTAGCAACTACACCTTGCGGGCCATGGAAGCTTTGCAGGTCCGTTTGGGCTCGAGCTATGGCGGCAAATTCCAACCCTATTACATGGGATACAACGATGTAAAAGGGGATGCCGACCTCGAAGAGTTTGTATTCTCCAAGCTGCCTCACAAGTCCGCACATGTCTACATTGTGGGTCATAGTCTGGGCGGGTGGAACGGCGCGCATTTGTCGCAGATTCTCACCGATAAAGGTTATATCGTGAAAATGCTCGTTACTCTGGATCCTGTGGGGGAAGGTGTGATGGTGGCGTTGATTTCGGATATTTACTGGTCGGAGCCAACGCCCAAGGCTGAAACCTGGATCAACGTTCGGGCAGAGCCTGACGAGATGGATCGAACCGACGTAGTCGCTTGGGTGGGGGGCAAGTGGGATATCGAATCCGGTCCCGATGTTATGGGGATCGTCAAATTCAACCATTACTCGGCCTTGAGATTGTATGAGTCCCGCCTGGAGTGCGGGCAGTCGGCATTGGATTTGTCGGCGAGTTCAATTGCTGGTTACTTGAGGGAAGGTGCATGAGATGGGTATTGCTGATCACTGTGTCGTTATTGTGCGTTGCCTGCGCAAAGTCTCATGACATCACCCCCGCGTCATTGGGCTATGAATCGATTACGCCGCGCTCGAATAGCGTTTTTTTTGAGGTCAATTTCAATTCGGATGTGGAACTGCTGGAGATTTTCTGGCGGGAAAAGAAAGCGAACAGCTTTGATCAGGTGTTTGTTTGTGCCTTGGGTGATGACACGGACTTTTCCATTGAACATACGATATCGAAAGCAGCAATGGGTTTGGTCAGAGAAAACAAGGAGCATTTGAACAAGGCCGGATTCGGATATACCGCGAGCATTGCTTTCAAGGACGTTGGTGAAAAGAAAAGGACCTCGAAGTACTTGAGTCGTGACGCCATAAAAGGCTTGTTGAAAGACAAGCAGATGATTCCGTGCAAAGTGGTGGTTACGGCAACGGGTTATAAGGCGTATTACACCAAATCACTGTTCATCCCCGTTGCAGATGTCTTTTCTGCCCTGTCGGACTACGACAGTTTTCGATGACGTGCCCAGCAGTTGATTTTTGGAGTGGTAATGGCAAGGTTGCTTTTGGTTTTTTTGTTTGCGTTGTGTTCCTCTTGCATGCACTTGGATGTTCCCCCCGCAAGGCTTGAATTTGTCTCGATCAATCACGAGATGTCTTCCTCTTACGACCTGCGTTTCACCTCCGACCGAAACCTCATTGACCTGTATGAGGATCATGGGCGACGAGGGCAGATTGGTACCTGGATCCATTGCTCGTTGAATGGCGATGCGGATTTTTCCATCGAACATAAAATCGTCCTGGAGGCCTCGGGAATCGTCAGCGGCATGCGCTTGATCGAAGGCGATCGTCGCTATGAGATGTTCGCGAATATCAGTGTCGAGAATCACGCCGTCAATGACGGCCGTAACCACATTAGACCGGTTGAGTTGGTGCAGATCCTCAAGCCGCAGGAATACATTCCGTGCAAGGTGGTGATCACCGCGTTCCCGTTCGTGGCGTATTACTCGAAAGTCATGTACATGCCCACGTCGCGGTTCATTGCTGCAATAGAAAATCCCCGCGTGGCGCCCGCGCGTATTTCGCTTGAACAGTCCGACCGACCGAGGTCGTTGCTGCCTTTTGCCTCAGTGTGCATCGTGCGCTGGCGCTATGACCTGGCGCTGGGATATGACCAGATTGACAGCCTCGGACTCTGTAGCGACGTGCCCTATGCCGGCATGTTGGCTTCGTTTGCACCGAACAACACGAAGCTGAAGGTTGTTTCAGGTTCAGAGGAAAACCCGGCGCCCTTCGCGGCGTACACCATTATTCGCGCTGACGGACGCCGGGAGCCTGGAATAACTGACGACAAGGGCCGCACACATGAGGTGGGATTCAGCGAGTACGAAACAGTGAGGATCCTGATCAACAATAATCTGGATGTCGTTCAGCGTTGGACAAAATGGACTGATTCTGTCCCAGAATATGGGATGTAAAATTACATATTGAGATTTAGCGCCTGAGAGGTCTATAGTCCATCGCACTCACTGCCAAAAACAAAACAGGTGAAGCGATGCTGGCGCAATTGATCGCGCTCGATTGGGGGACGACCTCATTACGTGCTTACAAACTCGCGGCGGGCGGTGTGGTGCTGGAGCAGCGCGCGCTGTCGTCCGGGATCATGCAACTGCCGAAGACTCCGCGAGTCATCAACGGTCGCGAATGCGCCGATGGTTTTGAACTGGCGTTTGACGAGGCGTGCGGCGACTGGCTCGATGCGCAGCCGGATCTGCCGGTGATCGCCTGCGGCATGGTCGGCAGTGCGCAGGGCTGGCGTGAAGCGGCCTACTGCGAGACGCCGGCGAACGTCGCTAATCTCGGAAAATCCCTACAAACAGTTGTCAGTCTGCGCGGCACGGTCGTGCATATCGTGCCGGGTGTGATTCAGCGTTCGCGCCTGCCGAATGTGATGCGCGGCGAAGAAACCCAGGTCCTTGGCGTGCTGCAGAATCTGCCGATTGAGGCGGGTGCTGATCTGTTGATCGGCCTGCCGGGCAGTCACTCGAAATGGGTCGACGTGGTCGATGGCTGCATCACTCATTTCGATACCTTCATGACCGGCGAAGTGTTCGCCGTACTCAGTGAACACAGCATTCTCGGCCGGACCCTGAAGCAGGGTGCGACGTTCGATGCTCTGGCGTTTGACCGCGGTGTGCAGATTGCGCAGTCGGCGGATGGCGAGCTGGGCGTGCTGTCGACCTTGTTCAGTGCTCGCACGCTGGGGCTGACCGGTGAATTGAGCCCGACCGCGCAGGCGGATTATCTGTCCGGCCTGATGATCGGCCATGAACTGGCGGCCCTCGCCACGGTTAAGCGACGTCGTCGCAACAATCCGAATCTTCCTTCGATCATCCTCATCGGCAATGCGCAACTCTGTGTGCGCTACAGCCGCGCCCTCGACGCCTGTGGTTTCGCCAACGTGACGCTGGCCGAGCAGGCCACCGAGCGTGGTCTGTGGCAACTGGCGCTGGCCGCCGGACTGATTGATTCCTCATCCCGTTAACCCTGACTGGAGGCCTGACATGCTCAAGCAAGCATTGGCGCAAAACGGTCTGATCGCGATCCTGCGTGGCCTGCATCCGCAGGAAGCCGCCGCTGTCGGAGAAGTCCTGTATGCAGCCGGATTTCGCGTCATCGAAGTACCGCTCAATTCCCCTTCGCCGTACGAAAGTATCCGCATCCTGCGCAAGACCTTGCCCGCTGATTGCCTGATCGGTGCCGGCACGGTGTTGACCCCGGAACAGGTCGAGTTGGTGAAGGAGGCTGGCGGCCAAGTGATTGTGATGCCGCACAGCGACGCCAAGGTGTTGCGCGCGGCGAAAGCGGCGGGGCTGTTTCTGTCGCCGGGTGTCGCCACGCCCACCGAAGCCTTCGCGGCGCTGGAGGAGGGCGCGGACATTCTCAAGCTGTTCCCGGCCGAGCAGATGGGCCCGGCGGTCGTCAAAGCCTGGCTTGCGGTGTTGCCGGCGGGGACGGTGCTGGCGCCGGTCGGCGGTATTACCCCGGACAACATGCAGGCGTTTATCGACGCTGGCGTGAAAGGTTTCGGCCTCGGTTCCGGCTTGTTCAAACCGGGCATGACGCCGGAGCAGGTGGCAGTGAACGCCAAGGCCTACGTGGCCGCGTGGAAGGCCCTTCGCTAAGACTTTCTGGCGCTGCGTGCGCTGCATCTAATAAGAGCTGCATTTACAAAAGAGAGCAGAGATGAAAATCACCAAACTCACGACCTTCATCGTCCCGCCGCGCTGGTGTTTCCTCAAGGTTGAAACCGACGAAGGCGTCACCGGTTGGGGCGAGCCTGTGGTCGAAGGCCGCGCGCACACCGTGGCCGCTGCCGTCGAAGAATTGTCCGACTACCTGATCGGAAAAGACCCACGCAATATCGAAGACATCTGGACCGTCCTGTATCGCGGCGGTTTCTACCGTGGCGGCGCGATCCACATGAGCGCACTGGCCGGTATCGATCAGGCGTTGTGGGACATCAAGGGCAAGGCCCTTGGTGTGTCGGTGAGTGATCTGCTCGGTGGTCAGGTGCGTGACAAGATTCGCGTGTATTCGTGGATCGGCGGCGACCGCCCGGCCGACACCGCGCGTGCGGCGAAAGAGGCGGTGAGCCGCGGTTTTACTGCGGTGAAAATGAACGGCACCGAGGAGTTGCAGTTTCTCGATACCTTCGAAAAAGTCGATCTGGCGCTGGCCAACGTCGCCGCTGTGCGTGATGCGGTCGGGCCGAACGTCGGCATCGGTGTCGACTTCCATGGGCGCGTGCACAAGCCGATGGCCAAGGTGCTGATGAAGGAACTCGATCCGTACAAACTGATGTTCATCGAAGAGCCGGTGCTCAGCGAAAACTACGAAGCGCTGAAGGAACTGGCGCCGCTGACCAGCACGCCGATTGCCCTTGGCGAGCGACTGTTCTCGCGTTGGGACTTTAAACGCGTGTTGAGCGAAGGCTACGTCGACATCATCCAGCCGGATGCTTCCCACGCCGGCGGCATCACTGAAACGCGCAAGATCGCAAACATGGCCGAAGCCTACGACGTTGCGCTGGCGCTGCATTGCCCGCTGGGGCCGATTGCGCTGGCAGCGTGTTTGCAACTGGACGCGGCTTGTTACAACGCGTTTATCCAGGAGCAGAGCCTGGGCATCCATTACAACGAGAGCAACGACTTGCTCGACTACGTGAAGGATCCGCGGGTGTTCGATTACGACAAAGGTTTCGTGAAGATTCCGAACGGCCCGGGGTTGGGCATCGAGATCAACGAGGAATACGTGATCGAGCGTGCGGCGGTCGGCCACCGCTGGCGCAACCCGATCTGGCGCCATGCCGATGGCAGTTTTGCCGAGTGGTGAGCACTGCCTGACACACCCGATGAGATCGTTCCCACGCTCTGCGTGGGAATGCCTCAATGGACGTTCTGCGTCCGCTTTTGGGACGCAGAGCGTCCCGGGCTGCATTCCCACGCAGAGCGTGGGAACGATCAGGCCTCAGGCCGACCTCAATAAACATAAAAAGAGGCTCTCCCCATGCAACCGCAAACCCTCACCGGGCAGGCGTCTTTAGTCACGCCCAGCCGTAAGCGGTTTTTCATCATGGTGTTGCTGTTTATCACCGTGGTCATCAACTACCTCGACCGCAGCAACCTGTCGATTGCCGCGCCAGCGCTGACCAGTGAGCTGGGCATCGATCCGATTCACGTCGGCCTGATTTTCTCTGCGTTCGGCTGGACCTACGCTGCCATGCAGATTCCCGGCGGCTGGCTGGTCGATCGCGTGCCGCCGCGCATTCTTTACAGCGTCGCTTTGTTGCTGTGGTCTGTGGCTACGGTGATGCTCGGTTTCGCTGCCAGTTTCATCGCGTTGTTTGTGTTGCGCATGGCGGTCGGTGCGCTGGAAGCGCCGGCGTATCCAATCAATAGCCGCGTAGTCACCACCTGGTTCCCCGAGCGTGAACGCGCCACGGCCATCGGTTTCTACACCTCCGGGCAGTTCGTCGGCCTGGCATTCCTGACCCCGGTGCTGGCCTGGCTGCAACACGAATTCGGCTGGCACATGGTCTTCGTCGCCACCGGCGCCGTCGGCATCATTTGGGCAGTGATCTGGTACGCGGTCTATCGCGAGCCACGGGATTTCAAAGGTGCCAACGAGGCGGAAATCGACCTGATTCGCGAGGGCGGTGGTCTGGTCGATATTCAGCAGGAGACGGCCAAGGTCAAAGCCAAATTCAGCTGGACCGATTTGGGCATCGTGCTGACCAAACGCAAGTTGTGGGGCATCTACCTCGGCCAGTTCTGCCTGAACTCGACGCTGTGGTTTTTCCTGACATGGTTCCCCACCTATCTGGTGAAATATCGCGGCATGGATTTCATCAAGTCCGGCCTGCTGGCGTCGCTGCCGTTTCTCGCCGCGTTTATTGGTGTTTTGTGCTCGGGGTTCTTTTCCGACTTCTTGATCCGTCGCGGCTACACCGTCGGCTTTGCGCGCAAGTTGCCGATCATTGGCGGGTTGCTGATTTCCACCTCGATCATCGGCGCCAATTTTGTTGAATCGACGCCGCTGGTGATTGCCTTTCTGGCGCTGGCGTTTTTCGGCAACGGTCTGGCTTCGATCACCTGGTCGTTGGTGTCAACGTTGGCGCCGGCGCGGCTACTCGGTCTGACCGGCGGGGTGTTCAACTTCATCGGCAACCTGTCGGCAATTGCCACGCCGATCGTCATCGGCTTCCTCGCCAGCGGCGATTCGTTCGCGCCGGCGATCACCTATATCGCGGTGCTCGCATTGATCGGTGCATTGTCCTACGTGCTGTTGGTCGGCAAGGTCGAGCGTATCGAGTTGTAGTGGTCTGCGTCGGGCGACCATAATGCCGCCCGTTCCCTCGCTCAACGGTAAAAGGCTGGATATGCAGGAAGACGCCCCGGAAAAAACCAAGGACGCCGCGCCCACCGGCACGCAAACGCTGTTACGCGGCCTCGGTGTGGTGCAAGCGGTGGCCAGTGGCGCCCGTGATCTCAAGGAGATTGCCCGGCTGATCGGCACCACACGCAGCACCACCCATCGTCTGGCCAGTTGCCTGGTCGACGAGCGCTACCTGCGCGTGGTGCCGCAAGTCGGTTATCTGCTCGGGCCGAAGCTGATCGAACTAGGGTTTCAGGCGCGCGAAGAGTTGCCGCTGGTGACGCTGGCCGGGCCGTATCTGGACGAGTTGTCAGCGCTGACCGGCGATACGGTGCACTTGGGCATTCGTGAAGGCGATGAAGTGTTGTATCTGCTGAAGAACCCGGGACGCAATGGCCCGGAAATGCGCTCGCGGGTCGGCCATCGCATGCCGTTGGCGCGCACCGGGATTGGCAAGGCGTTGATGCTCGATGACTCGCCGAAAGATTGGCAGCGTCTGTACGACATCAGCCTGCCGGCGGGTGGGAAAAGTCAGTTCTGGCCGCAGCATCCCCAGCAGTCGTGGGAACAGCTTGAGCAACGCATGACCGAGTACGTCGCCGGTGGCTACGCGTTCGATCTGGAAGACAACGAACCGTCGATCCGCTGTGTGGCGGCGCCGATTCGCGATGCGAGCAAGGGCATTGTGGCGGCGATCAGTATCGCCAGCACCGTGCCATACATGCCGCTGGAAAAAATGGCCGAGCTGATTCCCCTGATCAAAGGGGTCACAGCCCGGCTGTCGGCGGAACTCGGTCTAAAGATTTAAACCTTGAGCGTCGCCATGTCGATCACGAAACGGTACTTCACGTCGCCGGCGATCATCCGCGCGTAAGCCTCGTTGATCTGGCGGATGTCGAGCATTTCGATGTCGCAGGTGATGTTGTGCTCGGCGCAGAAATCCAGCACTTCCTGGGTTTCGGCGACGCCACCGATCAACGAGCCGGCCAATACGCGGCGGCTCATCACCAGTTTGCCGGCGTGGACCGGTGGATCAATCGGCTCGATCAGACCGACCAGAATGTGTACGCCGTCGAAACGCAGGGTGTCGAGGTACGGGTTGAGATCGTGCTGCACCGGAATGGTGTCCAGCAGGAAGTCGAAGTAACCGGCAGCCGCTTTCATCTGCTCGGCGTCGGTGGAGACGATCACATGATCGGCACCCTGACGACGACCTTCCTCAGCCTTGCTCGCCGAGCGGGTGAACAGCGTGACTTCGGCGCCCATGGCCTTGGCGAACTTGATGCCCATGTGGCCCAGACCGCCCATGCCGAGAATCCCGACCTTGTCGCCAGCCTTGACGCCGTAGTGCTTGAGCGGCGAGTAGGTGGTGATGCCGGCACAGAGAATCGGCGCGGCGCTGGCCAGTGCGAGTTTTTCCGGGATGCGCACGACGAAGTGTTCGCTGACGACGATGCTGTCGGAATAACCGCCCATGGTGTTGCTGCCGTCGACCCGATCCGGAGTCGCGTAGGTCATGGTCGGGCCTTCGAGGCAA
>Ga0268266_10005007_pt1 | contig 12517 bp, 4 predicted proteins | sample KBSS13metaG_FD_190356 | JGI IMG/M metagenome (GOLD analysis project Ga0268266, IMG submission 190356) | Switchgrass rhizosphere microbial communities from Kellogg Biological Station, Michigan, USA - KBS S1-3 metaG (SPAdes) (version 2) | ecosystem: Host-associated > Plants > Roots > Rhizosphere >...
GCATCGGCACGGGTGAGGCAGAGCTGCGAAGCGGTGAGTACTTCGGCACCGTGCTCAACCGCACGGCGCGAGTGATGGCGGCGGGCCACGGCGGCCAGATTCTGGTCGACGGCGCGACGGCGGGGCTTCTCAATTCGATCGACCTCATCGACCTGGGGGCGCGACGATTGCGTGACATCGCGAGGCCGGTGGAGTTGTTCCAGGTTCGAGCCGACGGACTTCGCGCGGAGTTCCCGCCCTTGAAGACCGTTGATTCGATCCCGGGCAACCTCAAGCCGCCGACCACGAGTTTCGTCGGGCGCGCGTTGGCTGTCGCCGACTTGGGAACTGCGGTCAAAGACAATCGGTTGGTGACGTTGACAGGCGTCGGCGGCGTGGGGAAAACGCGGCTTGCTCTCGAGGTAGCTACGCGCCTGAAATCTGTTTTCCCCGAGGGTGTGTGGGTCATCGAGTTGGCACCCGTCGGTGACCCCGCCGCCGTGCCTGAGGCGACCGCGGCTGCGCTTGGAATCACGCAACAGGCCGGACTGAGCATGTCGGACACCATCGCGACAGTGTTGGCGGACAGGACGAGGCTGTTGGTTTTCGACAACTGTGAACACGTCCTCGACGCCGCCGCCGACCTGATCGAAACGATCATCGAGCGCTCACCGAAAGTCTGCGTGCTCGTGACGAGCCGCGAAGGCCTCGGTGTGGCCGACGAACAGCTTTGGCCAGTACCGGCGCTCGACGTCAGCGACGGAGCCGACTCGGATGCGGCGACACTGTTCGTCGAGCGAGCCGGACACCTGGCCCCGGGGAGCGTATTGAGTGCCGACGAGAGCGCCGAGGCGGTGGTCGAGATCTGCCGTCGACTCGACGGGATTCCGTTGGCGATCGAGTTGGCTGCTTCGCGACTGGTATCGATGACCGTTGCCGAGGTGCGCGACCGGCTCGACGACATGTTCCGACTGCTCATCGGATCACGACGGGCGCTGGAACGCCACCAGACTCTGCGCCACGCGGTGCAGTGGTCCTATGACCTGCTCGACGACTCTGAACGGGTACTCCTGAACAGGTGCGCGGTGTTCGCAGGCGGATTCGATCTCGCGAGCGCGTGCGCCATTACCGGCGCCGACGACGAGTTTGCCACACTCGACCTGCTTGACGCGTTGGTTCGGAAGTCGCTGCTTGTCGCCGACCGGTCTGCGGTCCGGACTCGATTCGCAATGCTAGAGCCCATTCGGCAATTCGCAGAAGAGCAACTCGTGGCTTCGGCCGAGGCCGACGCTATCCGCACCGCACACGCACACTACTTCGCGGCGCAGGAAGCCGGAGTGATCGCGCTGTGGGACAGTCCGAAACAGCGAGAAGCATACGAGTGGTTCGCCGTTGAGTTGGCGAATCTCCGCGCAGCTTTTCGATGGGCGGCCGACCACGAGGACCTCGACGCCGCCTCTGCAATCGCGGTATACGCATCGCTCGTCGGGTCCTGCGCCGAGCAATTCGAGCCCGGCGCGTGGGCAGAGGAAGTCATCGAGCCAGCACGAGATCTCCAACATTCACGACTCGCGCAGCTGTATACGATGGCCGCGAGGTATTTCTCGGTTTCGCAATTCGAAGTCGGCCTCCGTTACGCACAGGCTGCACTGCAGGCGGTCCACACCGGACTATTCGCCGCGGTGCCATTTGAATTCGACAGTGAGCTTGGCGTTTTCCATCTGATAAATGGCCAGCCTGAGCGCTGGATTAGACAGTGCCGCACCATGATATCGAAAGGTTCAGGCCCGCATATCTTGCCTCGGGTCCACATGGCGATGACCTTGTTCATGACCGGAGCACAGGACGAGGCTTTGGCGGCCTCCGAGGATCTCCGGCACGCCGACCGTGACACGCAGAATCCCGCGCTCATCTGCTGGGCTCTCATCGGGTACGGGACCATCAGGTGGGACACAGATCCTGCCTGCGCGCTCGAGGCGCACCGGCTGGGTATGAAGATCGCGCGTGAGAGTGGAAATCGACTCCTGGAGTCGTACCACACCGGGAACGTGGGGCGGCTCATAGCAATACACGGTGACCCTAGAGAGGCGCTCGACCTCATTGCGACGTCGATCCGCAGTTACCTCGACACCGGGAACTACTTTCTGTTGCCCCAGCCGATGGCGGTGCTGGCGCAGCTGTTCGATCGGATCGGGTCCTACGAACCTGCCGCGATGCTTAGTGGTTTCGCTGAAACTTCATTCGCGACGAGTTACTTCCAAGATACCGAGATCACTATCACGCACCTACGGGAAGTTCTCGGAGACGAGGCTTACACCACTCTTGCAGATCGCGGGAGATTCATGACCAGCTCCGCCTTTGCGAAGTTTGCCTTTGAGCAAATCAACAAAGTCCGCGCCGAGTTGGGATCCCCAGCTAGTGAGTCCCAATGAGCGTTCTCACGTTCCTGTTCACCGATATCGAGGGCTCCACGCGGCGGTGGGAAGCGGACGCAATGGCGATGCGGGCGGCTCTCGAGTCGCACAACCAGGTGTTGCGCGACGCGGTCGTATCGCATGGCGGCACCATCTTCAACTACACCGGCGACGGCATGTGCGCGGTGTTCACGTCGCCACGGTCGGCGGTCGATGCCGCGGTCACCGCACAGCGATCCCTCGAACTGCCCGTGCGGATGGGCATCGGCACGGGTGAGGCAGAGCTGCGAAGCGGTGAGTACTTCGGCACCGTGCTCAACCGCACGGCGCGAGTGATGGCGGCGGGCCACGGCGGCCAGATTCTGGTCGACGGCGCGACGGCGGGGCTGGTGTCCGGCGTGGATCTGATCGCCCTCGGGCCGAAGCGGTTACGCGACATCGCCAAACCTGTCGAGGTCTACCAAGTCGCAGCAGCCGAGTTACGCACCGCCTTCCCGCCGCTGAAGACAACCGATTCGGCACGGGGAAATCTGCGACTTCCTCCCACCAGCTTCGTCGGACGCACTGCCGATGTCGTCGAGGTCGAGACGGCGTTGAAGGCGCACCGCATGGTGACGCTCACCGGCGTCGGTGGAGTCGGCAAGACAAGGCTCGCATTGGAGGTCGCCTCGCGGGCCGCAGGCAATTTCACGGACGGCGTGTTCGTCATCGAGCTTGCCCCGGTCGGTGACCCTGCCGCAGTGCCAGAAGCTGTCGCCGCCACACTCGGCATGACCCAACAGCCGGGGCAAAACATCTCCAAGAGCGTGGCTGCCGCTTTGGAGGGTCGTGCGCGGCTGCTCGTGTTCGACAACTGCGAACACGTTCTCGATGCGACAGCCGACATAATCGAAACGATCTTCGCCCACTCGTCGACGGTGAAGATTCTTGCCACGAGCCGAGAAGGGTTGGGGCTCAACGATGAACAACTTTGGCCGGTACCGCCGTTAGACGTCGCGGCGGGAGCCGACTCGGCGGCCGCGGTATTGTTCATCGACCGCGCGCAAACCGTCTCTCCGAATGCCTGGGTGTCCGCGCCTGACGAAGAGGCCGCGGTGGCAGAGGTCTGCCGTCGGCTCGATGGCATCCCGCTCGCGATCGAGTTGGCGGCCTCACGCATGGTTTCGATGTCGGCGGTCGAAGTGCGCGACCGGTTGGATGACAGGTTCCGGTTGCTCGTCGGTTCGCGGAGGGCGCTCGAGCGCCACCAGACGCTGAGGCATGCGGTGCAGTGGTCCTACGATCTGCTCGACGAGGCCGAAAAGGACTTGATTGCAAGGTGTTCGGTGTTCTCCGGCGGATTCGATCTGACCGGAGCTTGTGTCGTTGGTGGGTCCGTCGACGAATTGGCGACGCTCAACATACTCGACGCATTGGTGCGCAAGTCGCTTCTCGTCGCCGACAAGTCCACCGCACGGACGCGGTACCTGATGCTGGAAACCATCCGCCAATTTGCCGCCGAACAGCTCGCAGCCGCCGGCGCCTCCGATCCGGCCCGTCTCGCCCACGCGCGGTACTTCGCGGATCGCGAAGCCGACATCATGGCGCTGTGGATCAGCCCGCGTCAGCGCGAAGCCCACGACTGGTTCACGGTTGAATTGGCGAACCTGCGCAGCGCCTTCCGCTACGCCGCTGACAACGCCGAGCTCGATATTGCAGCCCCTATTGCGATTCTTGCCAGTTTCTTGGGCTACTACGTTGAACAGTACGAACCGAGCGCGTGGGCAGAGGAACTCGTCGAACCCGCAAGGGCCGTGGACCACCCGCGGTTTGCTCAGCTCTGCACGACGGCGGCCTTCTGTTATCTGGCAGGCCGAAGCGATGATTTTCGCGGCTACATGTCAGCGGCCGAGAGCGCTATCGAAAGCGGGCGCTTCAATGTGGTGCCGATCGAACACGAGGCTGCCGTTGGCGGCGGGTATCTGTACAACGCCAGCCCTGAAAAATGCATCGAGTGGGGCCGCCGATTGCTCTCGCGCTCGCCGGCACATCGCTATTGGGCGCTGCCACATCTCGTCTTCGCATACACCTTCGCGGGCGCGCATGACGAAGCGCTGGCGGCGTCGGAGGAACTGTTCGCCGTTGTCGACGGCATGGAGAATCCGGCGTTGGTAACCGGCGCACTCTTTGCGTATGGCTACACCCACCGCATCCGGAAGCCCGATGCTGCCTACGCTGCCCTCCGGCGCGGGCTGGCCGTTGCGCAAGCCACTGGCCTTCGTCAGATGGAGTCAGTCCTCGCCATGACTCTGGCGAGCGTTGCAGAGATTCAAGCCAACACCGCAGAGGCCCTCGAATACTTGGCGCTGTCCATCCAAACCTATTACGACTCGGGCAGCTTGTCGTTCGTCTCAGGTCCGCTGGGCTATCTCGCGATGGTGTTCGATCGGCTCGGACGCTACGAGCAGGCGGCCACGATAAGCACCTTCGCCGTATCGGATATTTCACGGGCGACCTATCCAGAAATCGCCGTCGCCATTGCGCACATACGCGAAGTGCTTGGAGAGCGCAGGTACGAACTGTGCGAGCAGGCTGGTGCGGAGATGTCGCATGCCGCAAGGGCTGCTTACGCGCTTGATCAGATCAATCGCGTTCGTGTTGACCTTCTGGATGCCGGTGAGTCGCAATGAGCGTCCTCACGTTTCTGTTCACCGATATCGAGGGTTCGACGCGGCGGTGGGAGGCCGACGCCGACGCGATGCGGACGGCGCTGGAGATCCACAATCAGGTGCTGCGCGGGGCTATCGAAGCGCACGACGGCACGGTGTTCAACTACACGGGCGACGGGATGTGCGCCGTATTCGCGTCTCCCCGTTGCGCTGTCGACGCTTCCGTCGATGCGCAACGGCTATTGGAACTACCGGTGCGGATGGGCATCGCCACCGGCGAAGCCGAACTGCGCGGCAACGACTACTTCGGCACCGTTCTCAACCGCACCGCGCGGGTGATGGCCGCCGGCCACGGCGGCCAAATTCTGATCGACGGCGCGACGGCGGGTCTGCTCGGCGGCGTCGACCTGATGTCGCTGGGGCCGAGGAGGTTACGCGATATCGCGAGTGCCGTCGCGGTGTTCCAGGTGCAGGCGGACGGCCTTCGCGCCGATTTCCCACCGCTGAAAACCGTCGACCCGACTCCGGGAAATCTGCGCCCTCCCTCCACGAGCTTGATCGGACGCGAAGCCGAGCTCGGTGAGCTGGAAGCGGCGCTGAAGGCGCACCGGCTGCTGACCCTGACCGGTGTCGGCGGAGTCGGCAAGACACGGTTGGCGCTGGAACTTGCTGCCAGGACCGCAGACAATTTTCCCGATGGCACGTTCGTGATCGAACTTGCCGCTGTCGGTGACCCTGCTGCGGTCCCCGAGGCCGTCGCGGCCGTATTAGGCGTCACCCAGCAGCCCGGACTGACTGTCGCCGAAAGCATCGCCGGTGCCCTCGAGAGCCGGTCGCGACTGCTGGTCTTCGACAACTGTGAGCATCTACTGGACGCAGCCGCCGACATGATCGAGGCGATCCTGTTGCGCTCGTCGACGATCAAGGTGCTGGCCACCAGCCGCGAAGGCCTGGGGCTGGCTGACGAACAACTCTGGCCAGTGCCGTCGTTGACGCACGTCGGGATCGACTCCGCGGCGGCTTCCTTGTTCATGGAACGTGCTTTGGCCGTCGCGCCGACCGCCTCCTTGACGACGCCGGACAACGCCAGCGCCGTGATGGAGATCTGCGGTCGACTCGACGGGATTCCGTTGGCGATCGAGCTCGCCGCATCGCGTCTGCAGTCGATGACGGTGACCGACGTCCGGGATCGGATCGACGATCGCTTCCGGCTGCTCGTTGGCTCGCGGCGCGGACTCGAACGCCATCAGACCTTGCGCCACGCTGTCCAGTGGTCGTTCGACCTGCTCGATGATGATGAAAAGCTGGTATTGGCAAGATGTTCGGTCTTCGCGGGCGGCTTTGACCTCGACGGTGCCTGTGCGGTGAGTGGCTTCGACGACGACTTCGCCATGCTCGACCTGCTCGATGCCTTGACACGTAAGTCGCTCGTGGTCGCCGACCGGTCCTCGACACATGCCCGCTTTTCCATGTTGGAGACCATTCGGCAGTACGCCGAGGAGCAACTCGTCGCCGGCGGCGAGGCCGCTGCGGCCCGCGGCGCACATGCCCGATACTTCGCGGGCATCGAAGCGGCTGTGCTCGCGCTGTGGGACAGCCCGCGGCAACGCGAATCTTACGAATGGTTCACCCGCGAATTGGCCAATCTACGAACGGCATTCCGGTGGGCGGCCGATACCGGCGATCTCGACACCGCAGCCGCAATCGCCGTCTACGCGACCTTTGTGGGCAGCTGGGTCGATCAACGCGAACCCGCAACGTGGGCAGAGGAACTCGTCACGCTGACGGGCGCGTCGGATCACCCCCGATGTGGTCAGCTCCAAATAATGGCGGCCGAGTGTTACGCAGCCGGTCGGAGTGAGGACGCCGTCAACTACCTCGAGGCGGGTGTGACCGCGATACGCAGCGGACACTATGACGACGTCGCGTACGACATGGACGCACTGCTCGGCGGGGTGTATCTGTGGGTAGGGCAGCCCGAACGGTGGGCGCACCTGTGCCGCGACACCATCGCACGCAGGCCCGACTGCCGTATTCATGTTCACGCGTGCCTGGCCATGGCCTTGAACCTGTCCGGGTCCTTCGACGAGTCGATAGCATGCTCCGAGGAGCTGCTCGCTGCCGCCGAAACCATCGAGAATCCCTGCGAAAAGGTCTGGGGTCTAATGGCGTACGGCATGGTGCGCTGGGACTTCAGCGGGCCGAACGCCATAGCCTTCGACCCTGCCACGGTCGTCGATGTGCTCAGCCGGGCGCTCAGGCTCGCTCAGCAGAGCGGTAATCGGCAACTCGAGACGCACACCGCCGCTACCCTGGCGGACCTTGCAGCCGTCCACGGCGACCCGGCAGACGCCTTTGACTTCTACACGCTGTCAATTCGCAATTACTACGATTCCGGTAGCCTTTCGCACCTGAACACCCCGCTGGGACAACTCGCCAGCTTCTTCGACCGGCTCGGCCGTCACGAACCAGCCGCCACCATCATGGGATTCGCAGACGACTACTTCCTGCGGATGTCGTATCCGGGCTTCGACGGCGCGGTCAACCACGTGCGTGGAGTCCTCGGCGACCAGGCCTACGAAACTTTCACGCGCATAGGCCAAAGCATGAGCAATGCGGAAATGGCCAGGTACGCGCTTGACCAGATCGACCGCGCTCGCGCCGAGCTGCAAGTGGATGAGCCACGATGAGCGTCCTCACGTTTTTGTTCACCGACATCGAGGGGTCGACTCGGCGTTGGGAAGCCGACGCGGACGCGATGCAGGTCGCGCTGGAAGCGCATAACAAAGTCCTACGCGACACCGTCGAGGCCAACGCCGGCACGGTGTTCAACTACACGGGCGACGGCATGTGCGCCGTATTCGCTTCTCCGCGTTCGGCTGTCGACGCCGCGATCGACGCTCAGCGTGCGCTCGAATTGCCGGTCCGGATGGGCATCGCGACGGGCGAGGCGGAGCGACGCGGCGACGACTATTTCGGCACCGTACTCAACCGCACCGCCCGACTGATGTCCGCCGGCCACGGCGGCCAGATCCTGATCGACGGCGCGACGGCAGCACTCAGCGGCGATCTCGACGTGATCCAGTTGGGGTCAAAACGGCTGCGTGACATCGCCAAACCTGTCGAGGTGTTCCAGGTGCGTGCCGACGGACTGCGTAGCGAGTTCCCACCGCTGAAGACGCTCGATGTGGTGCCCGGCAACCTTCGCCCTCCCACGACGAGTTTCGTCGGCCGATCATCCGAACTGGCCGAGTTGACTGCGGCACTCAAGATTCACCGCATGGTGACGCTGACCGGCGTCGGCGGCGTCGGCAAAACCCGGCTTGCACTCGAAGTGGCGTCCAGGTCGGCCCATGATTTTCCGGACGGTGTATGGGTGATCGAACTGGCGTCGATCTCCGATCCCGCTGCGGTACCGGAGGCGGTGTCGGCCGCGCTCGGCATACTTCAACAACCGGGGAAGAGTCTCGCGCACAGCGTCGCCACGGCGTTGGAAGGTCGGTCACGGCTGCTGGTATTCGACAACTGCGAACATGTGCTGGACGCAGCCGCAGACATGGTCGAAGCGATCTTCGCCCACTCTCAAACCGTGAAAGTCCTTGCCACCAGCCGCGAAGGACTACGGGCAGCCGACGAGCATCTCTGGTCGGTGCCGTCGCTGGACGTCGATGATGGCATCGACTCGTCGGCGGCCGCTCTATTCATCGAACGCGCTGCTGCCGTGGGGCACAGTGTGCCGACAGCCGGAGGCAACGATGTCGGTGCCGTGATCGAAATATGTCGTCAGCTCGACGGGATACCTCTCGGAATCGAGTTGGCGGCGTCGCGTATGCAGTCGATGACGGCCACTGAAGTACGAGACCGGCTCGGAGACAGGTTCCGTCTGCTCGTCGGTTCTCGCCGCGGGTTGGAACGACACCAAACGCTCCGCCACGCAGTGCAGTGGTCATATGACCTGCTCGACGACGCCGAGAAATCGCTGTTGAACCGGTGTTCGCTATTCGCAGGCGGTTTCGACCTCGCAGGAGCCCAATCAATTGCCGAACTCGGCGACGACTTCGCCACCCTTGACCTGTTGGACGCACTGGTTCGCAAATCGCTTCTCACCGCCGATCGCACGTCCGCCCGAACACGGTTCTGGATGCTCGAGACCATCCGCCAATTCGCCGAAGACCAACTGGTCGTATCTGGTGAGGGAGCCGCTGCCCGGACCGCGCATGCGCGCTACTTCGCGGACCGAGAACACGACGTGATGGCGTTGTGGGACAGCGCACGCCAGCGCGAAGCCTATGAGTGGTTCACCCTCGAACTGGCCAATCTGCGTACTGCATTCCGGTGGGCGGCTGACACCGAAGATCTCGACACCGCAGCGACGATCGCCACCATGTCGGCGTTTCTCGGCTTGCGCGTGCAACAACACGAACCCATCACATGGGTCGAGGAGCTCATCGAACCCGCTCGCGCGGTTGACTTTCCGCGCTTGCCGCAGCTCTACAGCATGGCCGCTCAGTGCTACACGTTCGGCCGCATCGACGATGCATTGCGCTATGCCGAGGCCGGCTTGGCCGCGATCGATACGGGACGTTTCGTGGAAGTTCCCTACGAATCAGAGGCGTGGCTCGGAGGCATATACATCTCTCTCAACAAGCCACAGCGATGGGAAGAGCTCTGCCGAAACATGATCGCGCGCGGCACCGGCGATCAGCGCTACGCCCGCGGCGCTCTGGTGTTGGCAATGACGATGGTGGGTAAGGGCGCCGAAGCTGCGGTGGCATCAACCGATTTGTTGACGATGGCCGACGCCACCGACAACGCGCACACCGCCAGTTATCTGTTGCTGTGCTATGGCATTGCGCAGCACAGCGCCGATTTCGATGCAGCTCATGATGCGCACCGCAGGGGATTAGAGATTGCGCACGACACCGATAACCGGGAGCTCGAGTCCTACCACGCCGGCAATCTGGCGCGCCTGGTCGTCACGCATGGTGATGCCGCCGAAGCCCTCGGCTACGTGGAGTTGGCGTTGCACATGTTCCACGACGCGAACAACATCTCCCAGGCTTCGAGCGGCCTCGCGGTTCTGGCCGCATTGTTGGATCGGCTCGGTTACTACGAACCCGCCGCGACCATCAGTACGTCTGGTTGGACCGGTTTCACGCAGACGTCCTTCCCCGAGTTCGAGTCGACGATCACCCATCTGCGGGAGGCCCTTGGTGACCGCACCTACGAATCTCTAGGCCGCGTGGGCACATCCATGACGAATGCCGCGATGGCCGAGTTCGCATTCGAGCAGATCGCAATGGCGCGCGCCAGCCTCCAACCACCGTAATGCGCGCTGTGAATAAGCCACCAAGCTTCTGTGCCAACCGAAATCGCGTTCCGGCCGCCGGTACATTGCGGACGTGCGTGGATTCTTCGCGATGCTCGGCGGGACCGCCATCGCTGTGGCGGCGGCCGTGGTCGTTGTGACGGCACCAGCGCCCGCGAGCCCGATCAATGTGTGCGCGCTGCTTCCCAGCATGGATTCCTGTCAGCCGCCGGATGTACGGCGGAGCATGTTCGTGCACAAGACCAATCCGCCGACGATCACGCAGGTTTCACCGAACTCCGGCTACTAGGCAGACGTCTTGTCCGCGTGACTATGTCGCATCTTACGAGCGCAGTTTTTTCCTGTGAATCTGCCACCAGTTAACTGTGGAGAACATATCCGCACCGTGACGGCGGTACGTTGCCATAGGGCTGGGGCCATACGCAGGGAGGTTGTGATGAACGGCCATCGAGTGCGCAGATTCTTCGCGGTCGTCGGCGGGTCTGCTGTCACAGTAACTGCGGCACTGACCATATTGACATCGCCGGCACCCGAACATCCGGTCGATGTGTGCGCGCTTCTTCCTTCCTGGCAGGGGTGTAGGCCACCAGTTCCCAAGGACCCACCAATACGCGACTTGACAGCCCCGACGTATACGCAGAAGCGAGCCAGTCCGGGAGGCTGAGCAGCAGCCGCAAAAGCCCCGAAAGTTCATGACTTCCGAGGCTTTTGCGTTGTTATGCAGCTAGTCGGCGCCGACCCGTTAGTCTGCTTCGGCCAACCGGTGCTTCAGCGCGTCGAACTCGTCCTTGATGCCGGTCGGCAGCTTCTCGCCGACGAACTCGAACCACTCCTCGATCAGCGGCACCTCCTGGCGCCACTCATCTGCGTTGACCGCCAGTGCCTCGTTCACATCGGCGGGGTCGACGTCGAGACCCTCGAGATCCAGATCGTCGGCACTCGGCACGGTGCCGATCGGCGTGGTCGTGCCACCGGCCTTGTGCTCGATCCGGTCGATGATCCATTTCATCACCCGGCTGTTCTCGCCGAAGCCTGGCCACAGGAAGCGGCCGTCGTCGCCGCGGCGGAACCAGTTGACGAAGAAGATCTTCGGCATCTTCGACTCATCGGACTGCTTGCCGATGTCGATCCAGTGCGCGAAGTAGTCACCGACGTTGTAGCCGAGGAACGGCAGCATGGCCATCGGGTCGCGGCGGACGGTGCCCACCTTGCCTTCGGCGGCCGCGGTCTGCTCAGAGCCGAGCGTCGCGCCGATGAACACGCCGTGCTGCCAATCGCGGGCCTGCGTCACCAGAGGCACCGTCGTCTTGCGGCGCCCACCGAACAGGATCGCCGAGATCGGCACACCCTGCGGGTCGTCCCACTCGGAGGCCAACGTCGGGCACTGCGACATCGGGGTGCAGTACCGCGAGTTGGGATGCGCGGCCTTGCTTTCCGTCTCGCGCAGGATCCAGTCGTTGCCCTTCCAGTCGATGAGGTGGTCGGGTTCGCCCTCCAGGCCTTCCCACCACACATCGTTGTCATCGGTCAGGGCGACGTTGGTGAAGACGGTGTTGCCCGCCTCGATGGTCTTCATCGCATTCGGGTTCGACGACCAGTTGGTGCCGGGCGCGACGCCGAAGAAGCCGAACTCGGGGTTAACCGCGTAGAGCCGGCCGTCCTTGCCGAATCGCATCCAGGCGATGTCGTCGCCGACGGTCTCAGCGCGCCAACCCGGGATGGTCGGCTGCAGCATCGCGAGGTTGGTCTTACCGCATGCCGACGGGAACGCCGCGGCGATGAAGTAGGACTTGTTCTCCGGCGAGATCAGCTTGAGGATCAGCATGTGCTCGGCGAGCCAGCCCTCGTCGTGCGCCATCGCCGACGCGATACGCAGCGAGTAGCACTTCTTGCCAAGCAACGCGTTGCCGCCGTAGCCGGAGCCGTAGCTCCAGATCTCGCGGGTCTCGGGGAAGTGGCTGATGTACTTCGTGTCGTTGCACGGCCACGGCACATCTTTCTGGCCCGGCTCGAGCGGGGCGCCGATCGAGTGCAGCGCCTTGACGAAGAAGCCGTCGGTGCCCATCTTGTCCAGCGCGGCCTTGCCCATCCGGGTCATCGTCCGCATCGACACGACGACGTATTCGGAGTCGGTGATCTCGACACCG
>Ga0268266_10005009_pt1 | contig 12515 bp, 22 predicted proteins | sample KBSS13metaG_FD_190356 | JGI IMG/M metagenome (GOLD analysis project Ga0268266, IMG submission 190356) | Switchgrass rhizosphere microbial communities from Kellogg Biological Station, Michigan, USA - KBS S1-3 metaG (SPAdes) (version 2) | ecosystem: Host-associated > Plants > Roots > Rhizosphere...
GCCCGCACGATCGAACGCCACCTTGGTGACGCCCGCGGCCTTGGCCTTCGCCGCGATGGCGCGGCCGACAGCCTTGGCGGCGTCGACGTTGCCGGTGTATTTCAGGTCCGACTTCACCGTCGCCTGCACGGTCGACGCCGCAGCGAGCACTTTCGAGCCCTGCGCATCGGTCACCTGCGCGTAAATGTGGCGCGGGGTCTTGTGAATGCTGAGCCGGGCGACATTCAGGTTCCGAATGTGGGCCCGGGTTTTGACTGCGCGACGCAGTCGGCGTTCTTTCTTACGAATCTGCATGGCGGCTTACTTCTTCTTGCCTTCCTTCAGTTCGATCTTCTCGCCGACGTAGCGCACGCCCTTGCCCTTGTAGGGCTCGGGGGGACGCACGTCGCGGATCTCGGCGGCAACCTGGCCGACCTTCTGCCGGTCGATGCCCTTGATGACGATTTCCGTCTGGCTCGGGGTTTCGATCGTGATGCCTTCCGGCACGTCGAAGTTCACCGGGTGCGAGTAACCGAGGGTCAGGTTCAGCACCTTACCCTGCACGGCCGCACGATAGCCGACGCCCTGGAGCTCGAGCTTCTTCTCGTAGCCCTTGGTGACGCCGAGGATCATGTTCGCGATGTGCGCGCGCGTGGCACCGGCCTGGGGGCGCGACAGCTCGTCCGCAAACTTCACCTGCAGCTGCTTCTCTTTCTGCTCGAGCGACACGCCAGTCTTCAGCGGCAGGGTGAGGGAGCCCTTGGCACCCTTCACCGTGACCACCTGGTTCGCGACGGTAGCCGTCACGCCCTGCGGCAGCTCGATGATCTTGTTGGCAACACGGGACATGGTTCTTTACCTGTCAGTCATCAGGCGACGATGCAGAGCACTTCGCCGCCCTGGCCGATGGAACGGGCCTGCTTGTCAGTCATCACGCCCTTGGGGGTCGAGACGATGACGGTGCCCATGCCACCGAGCACCTTCGGCAATTCGTCCTTGCCACGATAGATGCGCAAGCCGGGGCGAGAGACGCGCTCGAGGCGGTCGATCACCGGTCGGCCTTCGTAATACTTGAGACCAATGGTCAGGGTGGCCTTGCCGCCTTCGTTGCCGAGGCGGAAGTCTTCCACGTAACCCTCGTCCTTCAGCACGCGCGCGATGGCCGTCTTCACTTTCGATGAAGACATGCTCACTTCGCTCTTGCGAGCGGTCTGCGCATTGCGGATGCGGGTGAGGAGGTCTGCGATGGGGTCGGTCATGCTCATGCCGCGTTCCTCACCAGCTCGCCTTGGACACGCCCGGGACTTCGCCGCGGTTCACGACCTCGCGGATCTTCACGCGCGCCAGCCCGAACTTGCGGTACACGCCACGGGAACGACCCGTGATCGCGCAGCGCTTGCGTCCACGCGCAGCGCTCGCATCGCGAGGCTGCTGCTGCAGCTTCGTCTGCGCGGCGAGTTTCTGCTCGGGGGAGCTGCGCGGGCTGCGGATGATCTCCTTCAGCTGCGCGCGCTTCGCCGCGTACTTCTTCACGATCCCCGCGCGACGCTTCTCGCGCTCGACCATGCTCGTCTTGGCCATACGGTCTGTATTTCCTGCTGTACTTCCGGAAACTTATTTCCGGAACGGGAAGTTGAAAGCTTCGAGCAACGCGCGCCCCTGCTTGTTGTCGCTCGCCGTCGTCGTGATGGTGATGTCCATGCCCCGGATCGTGTCGATCTGGTCGTACTGGATCTCAGGGAAAATGATCTGTTCCTTGATACCGAGGCTGTAGTTGCCGCGGCCATCGAAGGAGCGCGGCGACACACCACGGAAATCGCGGATGCGGGGCATCGCGATGCTGATCAGGCGATCCAGGAACTCATACATGCGGTCGCCGCGCAGCGTCACCATGCAGCCCACGGCCAGGCCCTGGCGCAGCTTGAACGACGCGATCGCCTTGCGTGCCTTGGTGATGATCGGCTTCTGGCCGGTGATCTTGGTGAGATCGGCCACCGCCGCGTCCATCACCTTGCGGTCCGCGACCGCTTCACCGACACCCATGTTGATCGTGATCTTCACGATCTTCGGGACCTGCATGATGTTCTCGACGCCCAAGTCGGTCTTGAGCTTTGGAACGATCTGGTCGCGATATGTTTCTGCGAGCCTTGCTGCCATGACTGCTATTTCTCTAAGGACGCTTACGCGTCCAGCATCTCGCCGTTCGACTTGAAGAAGCGGACCTTCTTCCCGTCGGCGAGCGTCTTGTAACCGATGCGGTCCGCCTTCTTGGTACCCGCATTCCAGATCGCGACCTTCGAGGTCGCGAGCGGCATTTCCTTCTCGATGATGCCGCCCGGCTGGTTGGCCTGCTGGTTCGGCTTCTGGTGCTTCTTCTGCTTGTTCACGTTCTCGACGAGCACGTGACCCGAAGCCAGAACCTTCAGCACCTGACCCTGCCGGCCCTTGTCGCGGCCGGAGAGCACGACCACCTGGTCGCCTTTGCGAATCTTGCTCACAGGACCTCCGGGGCCAGCGAGATGATCTTCATGAACGCCGACGTGCGCAGCTCGCGCGTGACGGGCCCGAAGATACGAGTGCCGATCGGCTCGAGCTTGTTGGTCAGCAGCACCGCGGCGTTGCCGTCGAAGCGGATGAGCGAACCGTCCGGGCGGCGCACACCGCGGCGGGTGCGAACGACGACGGCGTCATACACCTCGCCCTTCTTCACCTTGCCACGCGGGATCGCGTCCTTGACGCTCACCTTGATGACATCGCCGACCTGCGCGTACCGACGGCGCGTGCCGCCGAGCACCTTGATGCACATCAGGGTGCGCGCGCCGCTGTTGTCGGCGGCGTTGAGCAGAGTTTGGAGCTGAATCATGGATGCCTCTCCTAGCTAGCTCAGGCGCTCGCGCGCGTAACGACGCGCGACAGCTTCCACGACTTGCGACGCGACAGAGGACGGCACGGGACGATTTCCACCGTATCGCCTTCCTTCGACTCCGCGTTCTCGTCGTGCGCGAGAAGCTTCGTGGTACGGCGGATGAACTTGCCGTACTGCTCGTGACGGATCAGCCGCTCGATCTCGACGGCGATCGTCTTCTGCATCTTGGTGGACACGACGCGGCCCGTGAGGGTACGCGTGCCCTTTTTCTCGGCGACGTTGGTTTCTTCGGCGCTCATTTACTTGCTCACTCCGGCGCTCTTGATCTGCGCCTCGCGCGCGATGGTCTTCAACCGCGCAATGCTCTTGCGAACCTTGCCGAACTGGTCGGGCTTCACGGCCTGGCCGGTGGCGCGCTGCAGGCGCAGGGCGAACTGCTCCTTGCGCAGCTTCAGCAGCTCATCGTTCAGCTCCGCGGCGTTCTTCGCGCGGAGCTTCTCGGCGAGCTCGTTACCGGCGCCTTTCTTCGGCGCCTCGGCTTTCGCCGCTTTCTTCTTGGCAGCCATTAGCGAACCTGCCTCTTAACAAACATGGTGGACACGGACAGCTTGGAGCTCGCGAGGCGGAACGCTTCGCGCGCCGTCACCTCGTCCACGCCTTCCATCTCGAACAGCACCTTGCCGGGCAGCACCTTGGCGACCCAGTACTCGACGTTACCCTTGCCGGAGCCCATGCGGACTTCGAGAGGCTTCTTCGAGATCGGCACGTCCGGGAACACGCGGATCCAGATCTGGCCACCGCGCTTCACGGCGCGCGCCATGGCACGACGGGCGGCTTCGATCTCGCGCGCCGTCATGCGGGCGCGGCTCGTGGCCTTCAATCCGAACTCGCCGAACGCGACATGGCTGCCGCGCTGGGCAAAGCCGGCGTTCCGGCCTTTGAACTGCTTGCGATATTTAGTGCGCTTGGGCTGCAACATGGATCGTTACTCAGGCCGTGGCGGTGGATTCGGGAGCGGCGGCGGCAGGCGCGCCCTCACCCGACTCACCCGTGGCGACCGGCTGGTCGACCGCCGGCTTGTCGAACACTTCACCCTTGAAGATCCACACCTTGACGCCGATGACGCCGTAGGTGGTGCGAGCTTCGGAAAGGCCGTAGTCGATGTCCGCACGGAACGTGTGCAGCGGAATGCGACCTTCGCGGTACCACTCCGTGCGCGCGATCTCGCTGCCGTTCAGGCGGCCCGACACGCGCACCTTCACGCCCAGGGCGCCGCTGCGCATGGTGCTCATCACCGCGCGCTTCATGGCGCGGCGGAACATCACACGCTTTTCGATCTGCTGCGCGATGCTGTCGGCCACGAGCTTCGAATCGAGCTCCGGCTTGCGGATTTCGCTGATGTTCAGGCGAACATCATTGACCGTCATGCCGAGCAGCTTCGCCGTCTCCTGGCGCAGCTTCTCGATGTCCTCGCCCTTCTTGCCGATGACGATACCCGGGCGCGCGGTCTGGATGGTGATGTTCACCTTCTTCGCGGCACGCTCGATCGCCACACGGCTCACCGACGCATCCTTCAGGCGCGTCGTGAGGAACTGGCGCACGCGGAAATCCGTGTGCACGTTCGCGGGGAACTGCTTCTTGTTGGCATACCACTTCGACATCCAGTCACGGGTGATGCCGAGGCGAATGCCATACGGGTTAACTTTCTGACCCATGCGTCAATCCTTCTTACCGTCGCTCACGGCGACAGTGATGTGACTGTTGCGCTTGACGACTCGCGTGCCGCGCCCCTTGGCGCGGGCGGCGAAGCGCTTGAAAACCGGAGCGGCGTCCACGTAGATGCGCGACACCTTGAGGTCGTCGACGTCGAGGCCGGCGTTCTCGCGGGCGTTCTCGACCGCGGACCACAGCACCTTGTAGACGAGCTTCGCGCCCTTCTTCGGCATGAACTTCAGCGTCGAGAGCGCGCGCCCGGCGGCGGCGCCACGCACGGTGTCGGCGACGAGCCGGCATTTCTGCGGCGAAATGCGGGCGTACATCAGTTTTGCGGTGACTTCTGCCATGTGTGTGCCCTTAAGCGGACTCGACCTTCTTGTCGCCCGAGTGCGCCTTGAAGGTGCGCGTCGGCGCGAACTCGCCGAGCTTGTGCCCGACCATGTTTTCGCTGATCAGCACCGGCACGTGCTGGCGGCCGTTGTGGATGGCGATCGTGAGACCGACCATCTCCGGCACCACCATCGAACGGCGCGACCAGGTCTTGATGGGCTTGCGATCGTTCTTCGCCGAAGCAATCCCCACCTTCTTGGTGAGGTGCAGGTCGACGAACGGGCCCTTCTTCAATGAACGCGGCATGGTTTAACGCACCTTGTTCTTGCGGCGCTGGACGATCATGTTGTCCGTGCGCTTGTTGTGACGGGTCTTCTGACCCTTCGTGTTCCAGCCCCACGGGGACACCGGGTGCGGATTGCCCTGGCCGGACTTGCCTTCACCACCGCCGTGCGGGTGGTCGACCGGGTTCATCGCGAGACCGCGCACCGTCGGGCGCACGCCGCGCCAGCGCTTCGCACCAGCCTTGCCGTAGCTGCGCAGGTTGTGCTCGTCGTTGCTCACTTCGCCGATGGTGGCGCGGCAATCGATGTGCACCTTGCGCGTTTCGCCGGACTTCAACCGCAGGTAGGCATAGATGCCTTCGCGCGCGGTGTACGACACCGAGCTGCCAGCGCTGCGGGCGAGCTGACCACCCTTACCGGGCTTCAGCTCCACGTTGTAAACAATCGAGCCGACCGGCACGTGACGCAGGGTCATCGCATTGCCGGATTTGATCGGCGCATCCGAGCCCGAGCGGATCTCGTCGCCCGGCTTCATGCCCTTGGCGGCGATGATGTAGCGACGCTCGCCGTCCGCGTACTTGATCAGCGCGATGTGGCTGGTGCGGTTCGGGTCGTACTCGACTCGCTCGACGACGCCGGCAATGCCGTCCTTGTCGCGCTTGAAGTCGATGATGCGGTACTTCTGGCGCGAGCCACCGCCGACGTGACGCGTGGTGATGCGGCCGAAGCTGTTGCGCGCACCGGTCTTGTTCTGGTGCGCGGTCAGCGGCGCGTACGGGTCACCCTTGTAGAGGTGCGACCGGTCGATCTTGATCACCGTGCGCGTGCCCGGTGACGTCGGTTTCATTTTGATGAGGGCCATGGTGTTCTCTCAAACGAAGGGCTTAACCCTTCGCCCTCGCTTCGTAATCGATGCTCTGGCCCTGGACGAGGCTCACGTAGGCCTTCTTCCAGTCCTGCGTGCGGCCGACCATCTTGCCGAAGCGACGGGTCTTGCCGGGCTCGTTCACCACCTGCACGCCCTTCACCTTCACTTCGAACATCAGCTCCACAGCGGCCTTGATGTCCGTCTTCGTCGCGTTCTTTTGCACGCGGAAGGTGTACTGATTGTTGTTCTGCATCGCCGTGGCCGTCTTTTCGGTGACGTGCGGGGCGATCAGCACATTCATGAGCTGCTCTTTTTTCACTGCAGCCGCTCCTCGATCATCTTCACAGCGCCGACCGTGGCGAGCACCTTGTCGTAGCTCGCGAGGCTCAGCGGATTCAGGCGCGACACCTCGAGCACTTCGACGTGCGGCAGGTTGCGCGCGGCCAGGAACAGCTTCTCGTCGAGCGCTTCCACGACGATCAGCACGTTCTCGAGCTCCCACTTCTTCAGCTGAGTGGCGAGCAGCTTGGTCTTCGGCGCCTCGAGCGGAATGTCGTTGGCGACGACGAGACGCTCGGTGCGAGCCAGCTCAGACAGCATCGAGGTGATGGCACCGCGATACATCTTGCGGTTCACCTTCTGCGCGAAGTCGCGCGGCTTCGCGGCGAATGCACGGCCACCGCCCACCCAGATCGGGCTGCGGCTGGAGCCGGCGCGCGCCTGGCCGGTGCCCTTCTGGGCCCACGGCTTCTTGCCACCGCCGCGGACTTCCGCCTTGGTGAGCTGCGCCTTCGTGCCCGCGCGACCACCATTGCGATACGCAGTGATGACCTGGTGCACGAGCGATTCGTTGAATTCCTGACCGAACGCTGCATCGGAAACCTGCAGCTCGGCACCGCCGTTGATGATCTTGAGTTTCATGGCGGCTTACTTCTTTCCGGCCTTGCCAGGGTTCACGGCCTTGCCCGCGACCTGCGCCTTGGTCGGCGCAACGTACTTGCGACGCAGCTGGGCGACGGCCTTCACGGACGGGCGCACCACGACCTCACCACCCTCGGCGCCCGGAACGGCACCGCGGATCAGGAGCAGGTTGCGCTCGACATCCACCTCGACGACCTTCAGGCCTTCGATGGTGCGACGGACGCTGCCCATGTGACCCGACATGCGCTTGCCCGCGAACACGCGGCCCGGCGTCTGGCGCTGACCGATGGAGCCCGGCGTACGGTGCGAAACCGACACACCGTGCGTCTGGTTGTGGCCACCGAAGTTGTGGCGCTTCATCGTGCCGGCGAAGCCCTTGCCGATGGTGGTGCCCGTGACATCCACCTTCGCGCCGACCTTGAACAGGTCGACCTTGAACTCGGTGCCGGCCTTCACGTCCGCGCCTTCTTTTTCACCAAGGCGGAACTCGACGAGCGCACGGCCCGGAGCAACGCTCGCCTTGCCGTAGTGACCGGCGGCAGCCTTGGAGAGCAGCGACTGACGACGCTCGCCGTACGTGATCTGCACGGCGCGATAGCCGTCCTTGTCAGCGGACTTCACCTGGGTGACGCGGTTCGGCAGAACCTCAACCACGGTCACGGGAACGGTTTCACCCGCGTCCGTGAAAATCCGCGTCATGCCGCGCTTGCGGCCGACTAAGCCGATTGCCATTAGCAAATTCCTCTACGTAGGCCCGCACTACGATTGGCGCGAGCCTGAATGTCATCCGATCAAAGGGTGGGGTTCGTCCACGAGAGAAGCGCGCGACGAAGACTTCGTCCCGCGTTTGCTCGAGTGGTCTTGGACCCAGCCTGGGCCCAACCTCGCCCGATGCCGCATTTGCGGCTAACCACCGGCTTTTGCCCGGGGCTAAAAAGGGCGCGCAGTGTACACAGCGCCCACCCCAGGTTCAACTGCTGTCACGCGCTGCGCGCGGGACTTACGGGGTTCCAAGGCGAACCCCGTACGAATAGCGGCGCTGCGCGCCGAATGGGAGGGCTTAGTAGTTACTTTACGCTGTAGCCGCGGGCTTCGAGGCAGGCGGTCTGGGCGCGCTGGTAATCGGCCCGTTTGGTTGCAGCCTGGGATTCATCCACTCCGCCCAACGGCTGGGTGGGGTCAAAGCCGCTCTGGCTGGCGGCCCAGCTGTGGCACTCGTAGCGGTCCTTCGACTGCTGCTCCTCACCCTGGCCGTTCTTCGGGTAAATGAAGAGGTCCTGGGCAGGAGCCGGCGCGGAGCTGCTCGCAGCGGCCTGCTCCGTGCGCTCCGGGTCACCATTGGGGGCATCTACGACCTGGTAGCCCCGTCCCGCGTAATACCGGTAGTACACGTCGTCGGCGTAGTAATACGGGACGCCGCCCCACCAGAGCGTCGTATAGAAGCCCGGCAGAACTGGCACGTACAACCCGACTGCCGGCCTCACGACCACGAACCCGGCCCCACCGCGGCGGTACCAGATGCCCGAGTGGTAGTAGTACGGCCCGCCGCGATAGCCCACTGTGACGTAGCCACGAGGAAGGGCCCCCACCGCATACCCGCGCGGCGGGTAATAGTGGTTGTGCCCATAGCGCTGGTCGTAGACATAGCCCGGACGCGGACCCTCACGGTGACCGTCATACCGGCCCCCGTCGCGATGATCGTCGCGACCGTGCATGCGATTGATCGCACCGGTGCCTTCGGCATGAACGAAAGCCGGGCTCAGGACCGCCGCCCCCAGCAGCGCCACGGCCGAATGTTTCAAATACGAGGCAATACGGCTCGAAAACATAGTCATCTCACTTCACCGTGTAACCACGGCCTTCAAGACAGGCGGTCAAGGCACGGCGGTAGTTGCCGGCCTGCTCATCGAGTTTCGCCATTCGGGCGGCATCTCGCTGGTCGTAGCGTTCCTGGACCTGCTTGGCGCGCGCTTCACGCTGCGCGTCCGAAGCCGCCCCGACCGCGCCACCGAGGATCGCACCACCGACGGCCCCCGCACCCGGATCGCGGGCGACGACGGCGCCGATGATCGCGCCTGTCACGGCGCCGCCGACAGTGTCGGTACCGGACGGCGGCATCGGCACGACCTGCACGCGTTGGCGCGGGAGCACGGCTGTGACACTGGGGTCGAAGTTGCTCTGCTTCACCGCCCAGAGATGGCACTCATAGCGATCCCGCCCGAGCTTCTCTTCGTTCTGCCCACCGGTGGGGTAGACGTAGACCTGGGTCGGCGGAGCCGGCGCCGGCTCGGCCGGCGGCGGGGGTGGTGGCGTGGCGCGCGCGACCCGATGACGCGGTGGCGGCGCCTCGACGCAGGCGCTCAACGTCAGCGCCAGCGTGGCGACCAGACAGGAAATTGAAAGAATTCGGCTTGGCATCGGAATCACGGCTGGTTTACCTCGAAGCCCAGTGGAGCGCCGGCAGTCCCGTTGAGTTGACTGGTGAAGGCCACGATTTGTTTTCGACCGATGGGACCCGCCCAGAGTGCGGTCGGCAGCTGCGGGTTCCCTCACAGTTTCTACACCGCTATTTACAGTGACGCCGCCGCTAAGTTAGGTTCCACGCCGCCATGACCTGCACGACGACCAAGCGCACGAAAAAAGCCAAGAAGCCCTTCGGTGGGGTTCTTGAGGTGCGCGCGTCTTAAGGTAAGGTCAGGTAACGCGAATCTCGAGGCCCCGCCGGGAAACCGACGGGGCCTCTTCGTTTGGGGCGCCGTCTGCCGGCAAGGCCGCCCACTTACTCATCAGAACCGGAAGGTCACCGTATATGTCCGCTGCAACCGCCCGCCTGCCCGCCAAGCCAGTCATCGCCATCGTCGGCGCGACGGGCGCTGTCGGCGTCGAAATCCTGAGCTGCATCGAAAAGCGCAAGTTCCCCTACTCGGAGATCCGCGCGCTCGCGTCGGCTCGCTCCGCGGGGAAGCAGTTGCCGTTCGCTGGCAAGTCCGTGACGGTCACGGAGCTCAACGAGAAGTCGTTCGACGGCGTGCACCTGGCGCTGTTCTCGGCCGGCAGCTCCACGTCGAAGAAGTTCGGACCGCTCGCGGTGTCGAAGGGCGCGGTGGTGGTCGACAACTCTTCGGCCTTCCGCATGGACAACCAGATTCCGCTCGTCGTGCCGGAGATCAATCCGGAAACGATGGCGAATCACCCCGGGATCATCGCGAATCCCAACTGCGCGGCGATCATCTCGATCACGCCGCTGTGGCCGATTCACAAGCTGAACCGCATCAAGCGCCTGATCATCTCGACCTACCAGGCCGCCTCGGGCGCCGGCGCGGCCGCGATGGAGGAGCTGGTCGAGTCCACCCGGGCGTCGCTCGAGGGGCGTCCGTATCAGCAGAAGGTGCTGCCGCATCCGTATGCGTTCAATCTCTTCAGCCACAACACCAAGGTGGATCCGGAGACGGGTTACAACGAGGAAGAATCGAAGGTCATCGCCGAGGCGCGCAAGATCTTCGGCGAGCCGGATCTCGCGGTCTCCGCCACCTGCGTGCGCGTGCCGGTTCTGCGCGCACATTGCGTGTCGCTCACGTTCGAGTGCGAGCGGCCGATCACGCCGGATGAAGTGCGCAAGATTCTCGCGACGGCGCCGGGCGTGAAGATCGTCGACGACGTGGCCCGCAACTACTTCCCGATGCCGAAGGACGCGACGGGCGAGGACGACATCCTGGTCGGCCGCATCCGCAAGGACCTGAGCGACCCCAGCGGCAAGTCGATCTCCCTGTTCTGCGCCGGCGACCAGCTGCTGAAGGGCGCTGCCCTGAATGCGGTACAGATCGCCGAGCGGTTGCTGAAGTAAGGTTCTCTCTGGTAGACGTGCTGGCATGCGCCGGTACGTCGACCTGAGCCACACCATCCATCACGGCCTGGTCAGTTTCAAGGGACTGCCAGGCCCGGTGATCTGCGACTATCTGAGTCGCGAAGCGTCCCGCAAGAACTACACCGACGGGACCGAATTTCAGATCGGCCGCATCGAGATGGTGTCGAACACCGGCACCTACATCGACTGCCCGTTTCACCGCTATGCCGACGGTCGCGATCTGAGCGAGACCGACCTCGAAAGGTTCGTGGACCTGCCGGCCGTTTTGGTGCGCGTGCCCTGGCGCGAGCGGCTGGAAGTCACGCCGCGCGACTTCGTGCGGGTAGACGTTCGGGACAAGGCAGTGCTCGTCGATACGGGATGGAGCGAGCACTGGAACAAGAACACGTACTTCGACAACCACCCGTACCTTACAGCCGAGGCCGCCACCTTCCTGCGCCGTTCCGGTGCACTGCTGGTGGGCATCGACTCCCACAACATCGACGACACCCGCACCAAGAACAGCCGGCCCGTGCATACGATTCTGCTGGGGGCTGAGATCCTGATCGTCGAGCACTTGCGTGGGCTGGACCAGTTGCCGCTGGAAGGGTTTCTCTTCAGCGCGGTGCCGCCGAAGTTCAAAGGGGTGGGGACTTTTCCCGTCCGGGCGTACGCATCACTCGACAAGTGACATTTTCTTCACTAATCTGGAGTAAATGTCAGACCGCAGCTACCTCACCCAGACCGAGCTCATGATCCTGCTCGCCATCATGCGACTGAAGGATGAAGCATACGGCGTCCCCATTTCAGCCGAGATCCTGGAGCGCACCGGGCGCGAAGTTGCCACAGCAAGCGTGTACGCCATCCTGGAGCGGCTCGAAGCTCGCGGCTTCGTGAAATCGCAGCTCGGTGAAGCCACCGCCATGCGCGGCGGGCGGGCCAAGACCTACTTCCGTGTCACTGCCAGGGGCAACGCGCAGGTGCGCGAGACGCAGCACGCCCTGCAGGAGCTGTGGCGCGGGCTGCCGCTCAAAGGCAAGGCATAAAAAAAACGCCGTGCTCCGAAAAGCACGGCGTTCGACTACTGAAATCGGCCGCCCGGGCGTTAGCTACGCGTCACGCCAGGCGGCAAAAACCACGCTTTTTGCCGCCGGACCCCGTGTAGGGTCTCGAAAAAATCGTCAGGAGACGATTTTTTCCAATGAACTCAGTTCAGCTTGATCTGAACGTCCACACCCGCCGGCAGTTCGAGCTTCATCAGCGCGTCCACCGTCTTGTCGGTCGGGTTCAGGATGTCCATGAGCCGCTTGTGGGTGCGCAGCTCGAACTGGTCGCGGGCGTCCTTATCCGCGTGCGGCGACACGAGCAGCGTGAAGCGCTCCATCTTCGTCGGCAGCGGCACCGGGCCGCGCACCGTGGCGCCCGTGCGCTTCGCGGTTTCCACGATTTCGCGGGCGGAGCTGTCGATCAGGCGGTGATCGAAGGCTTTGAGACGGATGCGGATATTTTGATTAGCCATTTTCTCTCTCCAAAGAGCGCCCGGGGACGCCAAGGACCCCGGGTGTGTTTAAGAAACCTTACTTCGTGATCTTCGCGACGACGCCGGCGCCGACGGTCTTGCCACCTTCACGGATGGCGAAACGCAGGCCCTCTTCCATCGCGATGGGGCTGATCAGCTCCACCTGCATCTTGATGTTGTCGCCGGGC
>Ga0268266_10005010_pt1 | contig 12513 bp, 9 predicted proteins | sample KBSS13metaG_FD_190356 | JGI IMG/M metagenome (GOLD analysis project Ga0268266, IMG submission 190356) | Switchgrass rhizosphere microbial communities from Kellogg Biological Station, Michigan, USA - KBS S1-3 metaG (SPAdes) (version 2) | ecosystem: Host-associated > Plants > Roots > Rhizosphere >...
GCGGATCTCGAACGAGCCCGTATCGAACCTGAGCTGCTCCGTAGCCGCGATGGCGTCTGCAAGGGACGGGCAGTCGAGCACGTAAATCCCCATGAGCTGCTCCTTCGTTTCGGCGTAGGGGCCATCGGTGACCTGCTGCCGGTCCTTGTAGCGCCGGACGACCTTGCTGCCCTCGGGGCTCAAGCGCATGACAGGCCCCAGGCGGCCCGCGGCAGCCAGTTCCCGGTACAGCTTGGCGTGCCGATCCATGACCTCCTTCTCCTCCTCCGGCGTCCACTTCGCCACTTGGCCCTCATCTCCAAAAATCAGGATCGAATACAGCATGTGATTCCTCATATGAGCGGTCCCTAGCCCAAGGACGGATTGTGGCCGTGAGCGCCGACAAAAGGTGTTCAACAGCTCGCACGCGCTCGCGTGAGCGCTCTTCCCAGATTGCGTCCCTAAAATATACGACGTACAATTTTATACGCCGTATAAAATCTAGCTGACCCGATGTCCACCCCTGAGAGCGGTCGGCGCGAGCGCAAGCGCCAGCAGACCGCGAATCACATCGCCGCCACGGCCTTCCGCCTCTTCGAGGCGCAGGGGTATGACGCCGTCACCATGGAGCACATCGCCAGTGAGGCGGATGTCTCCAAGGGCACTCTCTATAACTACTTTCCGGTCAAGGAAGCCCTCGTCGCACACCAGTTCCGCGTGGAAATCGCTACCGGCATGGCGGAGCTCGGTGACGCATTGCGCCGTCAGCCCACGTTTGCCGCTCGCATGGCTCATCTCTTGCGCGCCTCGGCCGAGTGGAACAAAAGCCGCCGGGAATATATGCCCCACTACCTGCGTTTCAGATGGAGCGACACGTCGGCCGAGCACAGTAGCGGCACGTTCCGCATTCTCGAGGCGCTGTTCCGCGAGGTGCAGAAGACGGGTGAAATCCGCAGCGATCTGACATCGAAACAACTGGCGGCGAGTTTCGAGTTCATGTTGGTAGGGGCCGTCATGGTCTGGCTCGACCATCCGGAGTTGGACCTGGCGCGCAGTTTCGCGGCCACGCTCGATCTGTTTTTGCACGGGGCCGCTGCCAGATGACGACACTCATTCTCGACTGGGCTGCGGCGCGCGGTGCGGGGCCGCAGCGTGCCGGCGGTAAGGGCTGGCAACTCGGATTGTTGGCCGATCTCGGCGTTCTTGTGCCCCCCGGCTTCGTCATCGATGCGGCGGCGAGCTTGGGGCGCCAACCCGGCGAGGCCGTTCCGGACGAGCGGGGGGCCAAGCGTCCACGGTTAGGACAAAAGCCCTTCCCGATCACTGTCCGGCCGCGAACGTGGCATCGTAGGCGGGCTTTCAGTGCGTCAACAAAAGGGGGTAGACGCATGTCAGGGGGTGTCAGACTTTTTTTCTGCGCGGCCGCTGCCCTCGTCGGGGCGGATACGGTGCTCGCGCACCACTCGTTTTCCATGTTCGACAGTGACCACCAGGTCAAGGTGGCGGGCACGGTCACGGGCTTCGAGTGGAATAATCCACACGTTTATATCGCGCTGGCCGCCAGCGACGAGCATGGGGAGACCAAGGGCTACACGGTGGAGTGCGCCAGCCCTGGCATCCTCAACCGGGTCGGCTGGAAGTTCAACATGATCAAACCGGGCGACAAGATCACGGTGATCATTGCGCCGTTGAAGACCGGCGAGCCGGGCGGACTGCTCAAGCAGATCACGCTTGCCGACGGCCGCGTCTTCTTAAACGGCGGCCCGGCGGGCAAGCCCAACATTCAGTAGGAGCACCCGATGCGTGACGCAACGCGGCGAGCCAACGCTGTGGCGCAGGCTCTTGGAGCCTGCCTGGCCGTAGTATTCATGGGGTCGTCGGCCAACGCGGTAGCCGCACACGCCAGTACCCCGCCCGATCACGGCCTCACCGGGACCTGGAATCGTTATCCGCAGATCGATGAGAAGCCGGACCCGAAGCTGCCGCCGCCCCCGCCACCGGTCGGGGATCCGCCTTTGAAGACGCAGTACTTCGGCCCCTGGCAGACGGAACAGAAAGCCGTCAAGGACGCGGAGGCCCGCGGCCAGCCGCTCTACACCGACTACGTGAAATGTCTGCCCGACGGCATGCCCACGATGATGTTGGCCATGTTTCCGATGGAGGTCCTGCAGACCCCGGGCCAGGTCACGATCGTGCAGGAGGCCTACAACCAGGTCCGCCGGATCTACCTGAATGAGAAACAGATCCCCATCGAGGATGCGGAGCCCGGGTACTGGGGGCACTCGGTCGGTCACTGGCAGGGCGACACGCTGCTGGTCGACACGGTTGGCATCAAGGAGAACGTGCGCTTCCGCGGTGTCCCGCACAGCGACCAGATGCGGATCCACGAGCGCATCCACATGGCCTCGCCGGACTTCTTCGAAGATCAGATCACGGTGGAGGATCCGGTCTACCTGACCGGACCCTGGACCTTCTCGTACGCGTACAAGCGCCTGCCGCACTACAAGATGCTCGAATACGTGTGTGACTCGAACCGGGAGTACAAGGATCCCGAAACCGGCGGCACGCGACTGCGGCTGCTCAACGATCCGGCCGGCAAAGGCCAGCAGCCACAGGCGGCCCCGCCACACTAGCGGACCCTTTCAGGCTATCCTGCGGAAGCGTCTTTTCCGCGGGAGTCTGAACTCATGACGATGCTCGTGTGTGGCGTACGGGGCATTGCCTGCGCCGCGATGCTTTGTCTCGGTGCGTCACCCGTGCTGGCGGCGCCCAACGACTACGAGGCGCGGGTGGAGCGCGTGCTCAAGCAAACACCGCTGATCGACGGGCATAACGATCTGCCGTGGGAAATTCGCGAGCGCACCAAGGATCACCTGTCGGCGATCGATCTGAAGTCCGACACGTCCCGGCTGCCGCCGCCACCGGACTCGGCTCCCCTGATGACGGATATTCCGCGCTTGCGCGCCGGCCACGTCGGCGGTCAGTTCTGGTCCGTCTGGGTACCGGTCAACATCAAAGGCCCCGAAGCGGTGCAAACCACTCTCGAGCAGATCGACCTGGTCAAGCGGATGGCCGCGCGCTATCCAGCCGATTTCGCGATGGCCACGACCGCGGCCGACGTCCGCAGCATCCATCGCTCCGGAAAAATCGCCTGTCTCATGGGCATGGAAGGCGGGCACCAGATCAACAACTCGCTCGCCGTGTTGCGCCAGATGTACGAGCTGGGCGTGCGCTACATGACTCTGACGCACGTCCTCGATATCGATTGGGCCGACTCGGCCACGGACGCGCCGGCGCATCACGGGTTGACGCCGTTTGGTGTTGAAGTCGTGCACGAAATGAATCGCCTCGGGATGCTGGTCGATCTCAGCCACGTGTCGCCGGAAACGATGCGTACGGCCCTGGATGCCTCCCGGGCGCCGGTGATCTTTTCGCACTCCTCGGCACGTGCCATCGTCGATCATCCACGCGATGTGGCGGACGACATCCTGGCGCTGGTTGCAAAAAACGGCGGCGTGGTCATGGTGAATTTCAACCCGGGCTACGTGTCGGCGGTGCGCAACCTGTGGGATGCGGATCGGGCGGGTGAGCTCTCCCGCTACAGCAGCCCGCCGTATGGCGGTCTCTATATCGGGCAACCCGACCGTGCCAAGGCGGCTCTCGAGCGCTGGGAAAGTGAGCACCCCAAACCGGTCACGACCCTGGCGCAGGTCGCCGACCACATCGAGCACATTCGCCAGGTGGCGGGTGTGGATCATGTCGGCCTTGGTTCGGACTTCGATGGCATTCCCGAGGGTCCACGCGATCTGGATGCTGTCGACAAGTATCCGGCGCTGCTCGTGGAGCTCATGCGCCGGGGTTGGAGCGATGCCGATATTGCGAAAGTCGCGGGTGAGAACGTGTTGCGTGTGATGGCCGCGGCGGAGCGGGTGTCAGCCAAGCTTCGCACGACGCAGACGGTATCCGAAGCGACGGTCCAATAAAGTAGTCTGATTGACGTGCCGCCCCAACAGCGGCACGGAATATGCGAGGGGCGATTCCACTGTGGTATCAACCCTCGTCGCGTTGCTCGGCTTAACGAGCTATTGGCAGGCAGACGACCCGGCGCACAAAGAGGCGCCGACGGCATTCAATGCTGCGGAGCCGACACCCGTTCCGGAGTGGGGGAGCGGCGATGCACGCAGCTTCTGGGTGCCGGCCTGGGAAATCCCGACATTCCAGCTCCTGCTGAATCGCTTCGATCACTACGTGCTGGATTCCGCGTCCTACCCGGCGCCGTGGACGAACCTCCACACGAACCTGCATCGCTCTTGGGTCATCGATAACGACAAGTTCTCCACCAACCAGTTTCTGCATCCCTACCAGGGCTCGACCTACCAGGGATTCGCGCGCTCGGCGGGTCTCGACTTCTGGCAGGCCTCCGCCTACACGTTCGCGGGCAGCCTGGTGTGGGAGGAGTCCGGCGAGAACACGAAGCCGTCCATCAATGACCAGATCGCCACCGGCATTGGCGGTAACTTCCTCGGCGAGCCGCTCTTCCGCATGGCCAGCCTGCTGTTGGAAAGCGGGGGCGGTGGCAGCCCCGGGTGGTGGCGTGAGCTGGGTGCGGCCATTCTCTCGCCGCCGACCGGGATCAACCGGCTGATCTACGGTAAGCGCTTCGATCCGGTGTTCCGTAGTTTCAACCCGGCCGTCTTCACACGTGTGGATCTCAGTGGCAACCTCAGCACGCACTACACGTCCGATGTGAATGTCAACGCCGACCCGAGCGCGCCGGCAGTGCCACAGACTTTGAATCGGGGCAGCGGCTTAGCGACCTTCGCCATCGGGTACGGCCTGCCGGGCAAGCCCGGCTACACCTACGAGCGGCCGTTCGATTACTTCAATTTCGAGCTGGCCCTCGACAGCGCGAATGGAGTCGAATCCGTGTTCAGCCGCGGCCTGTTATATGGAGCGGACTATGACGCGGGCCCCAACTATCGCGGTGTCTGGGGCGTTTATGGAATCTACGACTACAGCGCCCCGAATATCTTCCGGGTATCCAACACGGCGGGCGCGTTCGGCACCACGTCCCAGTGGTGGCTGTCCCGGGATGTTGCGATGCAAGGGACGGCGCTGCTCGGTGTTGGTTACGCGGGCGGGGGTATCATCCATGGTGCCGGTGTTACGCGGCCCGGCCCGAACGGCGAGGGGCTACGCAACTATCACTACGGCATCGCGCCGGAGTCGATCGTAGCGCTGCGGTTCTTGTTCGGCGACCGCGCGGCACTCGATACTACTGCCCGCGGTTACTACATCAGCCGACTCGCCGCATCGGAAAGCACGGGCAGCGAAACCATCGACAGATTCGATGTCGCGCTCACGGTGCGAGTATTCGATTTGCACGGTATCACCGTCCGCTTCACCAAGACCACTCGTGACGGGCGGTACGTGGGGCTGCCGGATTCGCACCAGGTGGTTCGGACCATCAGCCTCGGCTACACCTTGTTGGGACACAGCCGCTTCGGCGCGGTCGATTGGCGCGAGGGCGCGGAGCGCGCGGAGGATTAGTCGGAACATAAATTGCTTGGGGGACGCCCGCATGCCGCCGATGGAGAGGGGAGGACAATCCTGTGGCGACAGGAATCAATTACAAGCTACATCTGAGCGTGCTGGCGGCGTTGTACATCGCCCCGGTTTCCCAAGCATTGGCACAGTCTGCAGCTACGCAATCTGCGCCATCGACCGACACGTCGACAGCCGAGCCTGCACCAGGTACGACCCGGGCCGGCTCCGGGGAGGAGACCACGTTACAAACTGTTGTGGTCACCGGCTCCACTTCGAAAAGAACGCTGCTGAATGCATCGGTCGACGTCAATATCGCAACGCCGACCGACCTCTCCGAAAAGGCTCCCCGGTCCACTGCTGACGTGCTGGAGCTGGTACCGGGAATCTTTGTCGAAGGTACGGCCGGCCCGGTTTCCAACAACTATTCGGTGCGCGGCCTGCCCGGTGGTGGCCAGAATTTCATCATGCTGCAGGAAGATGGCCTGCCGGTCATCTACGGTGGCGGCGGTGCCGATGAATACTTCCAGCACGACATCACCATCGATCGTGTCGAGTCCGTCGAAGGCGGTACGTCAGGCATCCTGTCAGTGAATGGAGCGGGCGCCACCATCAATTTCATCTCCAAGCCGATGAACTTCGACGAGGCGGAAGGCGTCGGACAGCTCACGGGCGCAACTTACAATGATCAGCGCGCGGATCTTTACTACACGGCGCCGCTGAAGGTTCTGGGCCCCGGTGTCGCCTTCAGCGTGGGAGGCTACTTCGATTCCACGCACGGCGTGCGCAGCTCGCCGTTCACTTACCAGACCTATCACCTGAAGACCGCGATCGAGAAGCGCTTCGAGAGTGGTGCGTCGGTCAAATTTACCTACAAGCGCTGGGACGAGCACGATCCGTATTACGCGGACCAGCCGTACGCCTATGCGAATGGGGATATCCATGGTGTGCCGGGACTCAACCCCCAGTACGGCAACCTCGTCGGCCCGGGCTTCGCCTCCATCGCCATGCCGGATTCGTGCTTCGTGGCGAAGCCCGACTGTCTGCGCAGATTCAGTTCTTCCGAGGGCATCCACGGTACCGGCAACCAGTACCGCATCGATATCGACGTACCGTTCAATGATGAATGGAGCGCTTTCTTCAAGGGCCGCTTTCTCCAGTCGAACTGGAACTTCAACGGCATATTCGCCGGCAGTGGCTCGGGCAACTCCGGTCTGGCCTCGGCGGAGGACTACCTGACCCCCGGTGGGAATTCGCCCATCGACTCGCTGTTGACCCAGGGGCTGGCGGCCTTCCCGGGCACCGCTCAGTTCGGAGTGAAGAACCTCACGACGGGCCAGGTCTACGGTGCCGCAGATGTCGCCCTCCTCAATGCCTTGAACGGCAACGGGCTGTTGCAACAGACCGTGCTCAATCGCCAGTACCTGGCGACGCGCGATTTCGGCAGCAACTTCGGCGGCCGGTACGAGGTATCGGGCTCCGGTTGGAGCAACTCGCTCACGGTCGGCGGGATGTATTACCACGTACGCCAGTACAACGATCAGTCGGCCGTCTCGACCCTGATCAACGATGTCGCGAACGCCTCGTCGATCTATGACGTGGTGGCCTTGAACGGCGCCGGCAGTATCATTGGCACCCTGACCAACAACGGCATGATCAGCTATGGCAACTGGGGTGCCGGGACCTGGTCGAACAGTCTGAGCTCCTTGTCCGTGTACTTCAACGACGAGGCGGCGCTGCTCGACAAGAAGCTGCACATCGACTTCGGCGCCCGCCGGGAGGATGTCAACAACATCCTGTACACGGGAAATCCGGCAACGGTCAATCCACCGATTCCGGCCAACATCGGCGGTCTGGCCCGGGACGCGGGCACCTCGTTCGATGGGACGGTGACGCGGACGGAAAAAACCTTCCTGCCAACCTCGTACACCATCGGCGCCAACTACACCATAACGGATTACTTTTCGGTCTATGCGCGGCATGCCAATGGTAACGAGACCAACGGCGGGAATAACCTCTCGAAGCCGACGCGAGTCATCCTGTCGGAAGCCGGTGTGCGCTTTGGCGGCTACGGTGTGCTGGCCGCCGTAACGTACTTCCACACCATTTTCAACAATCAGAATTACGGGTTCACCGATCCGAACGATCCCGCGGTGACCGGCAGCTTCGCGGCCAACTCGACGACCAACGGTGTCGACATCGACGCAGTGTATCGGCCGCAGTTCGACCTGCTGCACCCTTTTTCGATGGTCCTCAACTACACCTATCAGCGTCCCAAGCTCTCGGACGTGTTCATCGGGCAGATCGTCAATGGCCTGACGGTCAACAGTGCCTCGGCGGCCCAATACAACGGGCTCGTGCCGCAGCGCACTCCGCAACATCTGCTCATGGTGCAGCCGTCCTACGATCTTCCGAATCAACTCGGGACGGTCTATGTCCGTTACAAGTACATCGGTAAAATCTACGCCGATTCGGGCGACGGGCTCGCCCTTCCGGGCTACGGGGTCCTGAGCCTCGGCGGCTTCGTGAACATTACGCCGAAGCTGACCTTCAACGTGAGTGTCGACAATGTGACGAATGAGCTAGGATTGACCGAAGGCAATCCTCGCCAGGGCAACACGCAAGCGGTCGTGAATGGATTCTTCTACGGTCGCGGCATTGTCGGCACCAATGCGGTTTTCAGTCTCACCTACCGGTTCTGACGTTACTGCAATCCTGGGCGCGCTGATTCTGAGCGTGGGCTCGCTCGCCCACGCCGCAGACGGAGGCGCCCTGCGGCAGCAGTTGTCGTTCGATGTGCAGGAAGGCCGCAACCTCAATAGCTTCGTTCGGGCCGAGTCCGTGGCGGCGCACCTCTTACTCCGCTCGGGGGCTGAACCGCGCATCGTTGTTGCGTTTCCCGCGGGCAATAGCGGAGTAGGGCTATGGTTCGAGCACGTCGAGCGCCCCGTGACCTGGAAGTTGCTGGATCGCCCGCAGCCGGTCGTTGAGAAGGATGCCAAGGGGCGGCTGCTCTATGGCATCGCTGCGAAAGCGGAAATCATGGGCGCGGCGGCCGGTCTCACGATCAAACAGGCCGTGCTGTCCAGTGTCCGGGTACTGCGGGATTACCAGGCACTGGGCACTGTTCCACCCCAGGTTACGGTCAAGCCGTTCGCTCTGCGCACTACTGTCACCTGGGCGCGCAACAGGCTCGATGGGGCGGCGGGATATCGGCTCAGTCTCGAGGTGACCCACGGAATGCTCCAGGGGGAGCGTATCAAGCCGGACAGCGATGGCCGGCTCGAAGTCACTCTCATCGCGTTGAGCGGGGAGACTCCGCTGACACCACTGCCGGAAGACAAGTTACTCGATGCACGCGCGCGGCCCGACCCCCCGGCGCGGAACACGCTGACTTTCCTCAGCTACCGGGAGAAGTTCCTCGCGGGCTCCTGGCGATTCAACACGTATTTTGGTCGCGATACGTTGATGTCGATGGATCTCCTGATGCCGGCGCTGACGCCTCTTGCGGTGGAGTCCGGGCTGGACTCGGTGTTGGCGCGCTTATCGCCGCAGGGCGAGGTGGCTCACGAGGAGGACATCGGCGAGTTCGCCATTCTCGACCATCTGCGGGCGGATGCGTCCAGGTCCGACGAGCCGGTCTACAACTACAACATGATCGATGGCACCTTCATGTTGGCGCCGGTGGTCTGCGCGTGGTTGCTGGACGATGGGCGCGGTCACTCCCGGGCGGAGGGTTTTCTTGCGCGCGATGATGGACGAAGCGGTGTCTCCAAGCGCACGGCGGGCGCTGACCTGATGTCGAACCTGCGCTTCGTCATTCAAAGCGCCCGCGCCTTCGGGGAGGACCCCAAAGTCCAGAACCTGGTCGGCCTGAAGGACCAGCTCGCCGCTGGAGAATGGCGGGACAGCGGCGATGGTCTTGGCGGCGGGCACTTCCCGTATGACGTCAATGCCGTTCTGGTTCCGGCGGCGCTGGATGCCGCAGTGCGTCTGAATGCGAGTCGGCTCCTCGATCCCTATTCGAGTGATGCGGATCGCGCTTTGTTGGGGCGTGCGGCGGCCCTGAGAGATGTGTGGCGCGCGAAGGCGCCGTACTATTTCGAAGTGAGCGAGCCGAATGAGGCTGCGCGCCGGGCCGTGCGGAGTTACGCGATGGCCCTGGGCGTGTCGGCTGATGCGGCGCTCAGGTCCGTGGGAAAGGACGCACTGCGGTTTCATGCGCTGGCGTTGCGATCTGACGGCTCGCCGGTACCGGTCGTGAACTCCGACGAGGGTTTTGCGTTCCTTTTCAGTCATCCCTCGCCGGAGGAGATCGACGAGGCGGTCAGCTCGGTGATGCGGCCGTTTCCGGCCGGCCTGTTGACTGATGCCGGTGTGGTCGTCGCGAATCCCGTGTTCGCGCCTCGTGATATGCAACAGCGGTTTACCAACCGTGCCTACCATGGAACCGTTATATGGTCCTGGCAGCAGGCCATGTTGGCGGTAGGCCTGGAGCGGCAGCTTCGACGCCGTGACTTGCCCGCGCCGGTGGCGAAGGAAATTGAGGACGCGCAGCAACAGCTATGGAGAGTCATCGCCGCTGGCAAGAGTATGGCGAACTCGGAGTTGTGGACCTGGAGATACGAGGCAGGTAAGTACCGTATCGCGCCGTTCGGCGGAAGCAACGCGGACGCCGACGAATCGAATGCAGCGCAACTCTGGAGCACGGTCTACCTGGCGATCTGGCCGCCGCAGGAACTGCCCGCGGTGCGCGAGAAGCGGGGCGCCTTGCCATGAGCGTGAGCCGCGTCAGGAAGGTCGTCATCGTCGGGGGAGGCACGGCGGGTTGGATGACGGCCGCGGCGTTGGCCCAGGGCCTGGATGCGCGTCAGTGTCAGATTGTCCTGGTGGAGTCCGACGACATCGGCACGATCGGCGTGGGCGAGGCCACGATTCCCACCATCCACTGGTTCAACAAGATTGTCGGGCTCGACGAGCGCGATTTCATGCGCAGCACCCGCGCCACCTTCAAGCTGGGAATCGAGTTCCGTGACTGGGTTCGCCCGGGCCACAGCTACTTTCATCCCTTCGGCCGCTACGGTGCTGCGCAGGACGGAGTTGCGTTCCAACATCGCTGGATCCGGGCGCAGCTCGAAGGCCAGCCCGACAATTTCGAAGACTACTCCTTGAACACCGTGGCGGCACGTGCCGGAAAATTCTCGTTTCCGGCGAACGACCCGCGGTCGTTGCTCGCCACCCTCGGCTATGCCTATCACTTCGATGCGAGTCTGTATGCGAAGTATCTACGGGCGCGCGCGGAGCTCAAGGGTGTGCGGCGTCACGAGGGCAAGATCCAGACGGTCGACCAACATCCTGACTCGGGTTTCATCACGGCGGTGCGCACGCACCGGGAAGAGATGATCGACGGGGACTTGTTCATCGATTGTTCCGGTCTGCGGGGACTGCTCATCGAAGGCGTGCTGAAGACCGGATTCGAGAGCTGGTCGCGTTGGCTGCCGTGTGATCGCGCGCTGGCGGTGCCCTCCGAGCGGCTCGAGCCGCTGGTCCCGCACACGCGCTCGACTGCTCGCGCGGCGGGGTGGCAGTGGCGCATTCCACTCCAACATCGGACTGGCAATGGCTACGTTTATAGCAGTCAATATACGAGCGACGACGAGGCGACGGGCGTGTTGCTCGGCAACCTCGAGGGGCGGGCGCTGGCGGAGCCCCGCCTGATTCGCTTCGAGACCGGCCGCCGGCGCCAGGCATGGAACAAGAACGTCATTGCGATCGGCCTGTCGAGCGGTTTCCTCGAGCCGTTGGAATCGACCAGCATTCATTCGATTCAGAGTGGCATCGCGAAGTTGTTGTCCCTGTTTCCGAACCGCGGGTGCGACACTCGGACGGTCGAGCAGTACAACCACCTCATTGCGGACGAATTCGAGGGGATCCGTGATTTCCTCACGTTGCACTACCATTCCCAGGGGCGGCCGGAGCCGCTGTGGGAGTACTGTCGCGCGATGGAATTGCCGTCCTCGCTGGTCCGCAAGGAGGAGTTGTTTCATCTCAGCGGCCGCATCGTATTGTCGGCCGAGGAGTTGTTCCGGGACGCGAGCTGGTTTGCGGTCCTGTTGGGCCAGGGACACCAGCCGCGCGACTACAATCCCTTGCTCGATTCGATCGCGGCGGAGGAGAACCTGGCTCACCTGCGACGGATCAAGAGCGAGATCCGGCAAATTGCCGCGCAAATGCCCGATCACGTGGCCGCATTGACCGCGCACGGCTGCGCCGTAAAATCGGATGCATGAACAAGGGGTTCGAGTCGGTCGAGAAGGAGATCGCGGGCGAGAAGGCCGCGGCCTTGGGCCGTAGCGGTCGTAAGTTGCGCTCGGCGCTCGACAAACTGCGCCGTTTCGACGAAGGCAGCCGGCGTTCCCGGGAAGTGGATGCGCGCGCCCGATTGGTGGAGGGCGCCGGCGAGGCGCTCTGGGCGTACGTCGTGCAGCGTGAGGCCGTAGGCCTCATCGATTCGGAGTACATCAGGAAGGAGTACGCCGTGCCGGCGGACGTCTGGCAGCACATGCGCCCCAGGATGGAAGCCGCTCGATCCAGGAGCCTGTCTGACTAATGCTCGCCTACTGCGGCCGCCCCCCAGCGGCATCTTTCGGCGATCGTTCCTCTTACATAGTACCCGGGCTACGCCCGGTAACGATCGCCCCTTGTCTTCATAAGATTTGGCTGCTCGCTGGGGGTCGCCCTCGCTACGGCGATCATTAGTCAGACAGGCTCCTGCCGCTAGCTCTAACTGTGCTTTCGGGCGGCAGCACGCCCATGGTCTGATACAGGGCGATCAGCCGCTCGGAGACTGCCGCGGCGGCATCCGACCAGCTCAGCTCGGTGTTGTATTCGGCTTGCTCGGCAATCAATACGTTCAATAAAGCGAGCGCGCCCGCCTGGTACTGGCGGCGTGCCAGCCTGGACGCCGTCCGGGCGGATTCCAGCGCCGCG
>Ga0268266_10005014_pt1 | contig 12507 bp, 12 predicted proteins | sample KBSS13metaG_FD_190356 | JGI IMG/M metagenome (GOLD analysis project Ga0268266, IMG submission 190356) | Switchgrass rhizosphere microbial communities from Kellogg Biological Station, Michigan, USA - KBS S1-3 metaG (SPAdes) (version 2) | ecosystem: Host-associated > Plants > Roots > Rhizosphere...
GGGTCTTCGATCTCGCCGCTGGTCTTGATGCGATACCACACGTCGTTCCACAGCAGCTGGTCCTTCGGCAGCCGTCGATGCTTCAGCAGGAACATCGTGCGGTGATAGAGGTTGTCGAAGAAGCGCGTGTGCGGCAGGTGGCGGCGCATGCGCGCCAGGGTCTTGTCGGACAGCCAGCTCAATCGGGGGTCGCGGCCCGGGGCAGGGGATCTTTCGAGGACGGCGCTCATTTTCAGGTCCTTGTTATGCGCCGCGATGATCCGGGGACTCAGCCCGCGCGGGCATAGGAGGGTCGGCTACCCGGCGATAGGACTGCGCTGGCGCCCCCTTTCGTGGCAAATCAAGGAGTTGAGAGTTGGATTGCTTGACGGAGCGTCGGCCGGTCGGTCTAATACGCGCCCCTCGTTCGAGGGCCATTCCAATCGGGGCCGGGTAGCTCAGTTGGTAGAGCAGCGGATTGAAAATCCGCGTGTCGTTGGTTCGATTCCGACCCCGGCCACCACTTTAGTGAAGCGTTGTGTCGCGCCCTTACCTTGAGCGAAGGACGGGGTCGGAATGCCTGCGCCCGCATTGCGGGCGCGTTCGGCCGGGCGAATGCGGTGCATTCGCTAAATGCACCGGCCTCACCCAACCCCGCCACCACTTAAACCCATGCTTGCCATGCAAGACCTCCGTGGCCCTATCGATAAACCGGGCCGGAGCCAAAACCGTCCGCGTCTGGCTGGCGCTGGCGCGTGGTCACGCTGCGGATACTGAGGATCGAGAGGAACAGGAAACCCACGGTTCCCGCAAACGGGTCCCACGTCGACATGTCCAGCATTTTTCGCGCGAAGCCGAGCGACAGAAAGATCGGGATGAGGATGCAAATCCATGCGTAGGTGTTCATCAACATCCTGAGCATGCCCATGCGATCCGCGTGCGTTTGTAGTGGGTCTGTCTTTCTGACATAGAGAAACCAGTACATGACGCCCCCGAGCACCATGAACATCAGCGTCACGATGGCGATGTTGACGAAGGGACCGGCATACCCCAGGAACGGATGCTGAGCGACATAGAAATTGAATGCGACGAACAGCAAATAACTCAGCACGGCGAGCAGAAAGACGTACGGCGAGACGAAGTCGAACGGCCCACGGCGTTGCAATACGGCTTTGCGCTTCGTGTCGGGTGACGTGCGCTTATGCACCTTGTCGAACCTCTTCATGAACCAGGCAGTCATCGCGATCGGCACGTACTGCAGCATGAAATACGTGGTGAGAATGCCGCGCACCCAGCCTTCATTCCACGCCGGCCTTTGCATGTAGCTGATGAACCAGGCGAACAGCGCCAGGCCGAGAACGATGACGATCGCGTTTGCCACGCGGTATCGGGCGAGGAAGCGCTCATGGGCGCGACCGACGTCAACCTCCGGATAAAGCGCTGCCAGGCGCTCGGCGGGGATGTTGACCAACGTCGTTCGCATCAACTGGGCGAACCGGGCCGGGTACAACACCGACATTGCCAGTATCTGCACCGGGAACACCGCGAGAAACAAGTAAACCTCTAACATCACATCCTCACTTTGCCGGCGGCGGTCGATTGATGGCTTCGGCGAATGCATTGCGGATTTCCGAATCGGTGACGCCCGCTTCGCGCAGCTCGTCGATGGATTCGCCGAGCTTGCGCAGCGTCCATTCCTGCAGGTTGAACTTGGCGTTCGACTTGGCCTTCGGGTGCACGTAGGTGCCGCGGTAACCCTTGGTCTCGATGATCGAATCGCGCGTCAACAGCTGGTAGGCCTTCGCGACGGTCTTGCTGTTGAGATCCAGATCGTTGGCGAGCTGGCGGATCGAGGGCAGCGCATCGCCCGGCTTCAGCACGCCGGAAGTGACAGCGGCCTTGACCTGTTCGATGAGCTGTTCGAACTGCGGCAGGGGGTTGTCGATGTCGATGGTGATTTCCACCAGTCGTCACTCATGTTGTACCAGTTGTACCCATGGTACATGTGGGCTGTGCGACTTGCAACAGCACCGCGCGCGGCCCGCGTTTCTTACGAGGACAGCGGCCCCTGGATGGGCAGTCCCCGATCACGCCAGGAGTCGAAGCCTCCGGCGAGTGGGCGCACGTGCATGAATCCGCGCTCCTGCAATCGCCTGGCCGCGACCGCGGCCGACGCGTCGTTGGGGCAGTCGCAATACACCACGATCTGGAGTGACCGATCGGAGTTGTGTTCGTCCGTCGGCGTCACCGCGATGCTGCCCGGGATCCAGCCTTCGCGCGCGCGTGTCGCGGGAATGCGCACGTCGAGCACGATGGGTGGCGTCGATGAACTCAGCAACTGGTGCAACTCGTCCGGAGTGATTCGCGCCATGCGGATGCGAATCATGAATTGCCGACGCTGCCACCAGCGGACTGCGAGATAGAGAGCGAAGCCGCCGAGCAACAGCGCCGTCGCGAGGTGTCCGAGCGTTTCCAGCCTGTCCAGCACGGCTTCGACCGCGTCGTTGAACACGATGCCGAGCGCCACTGCGCCCAGCACCCATAACGTCGCCCCGATGGTGTCGAACAGCACGAAACGGCGCAGGCTCGTGCCGGCCTCACCCGCGAGCGTGGTGGCCACGGCCGAGAAGCCTGGAACGTATTTCGCCAGGATCAGCGAGGGCGCGCCGAAGCGCGCATAGGTGCGCCGCGTGAGATTCACGCAGGAATCGGGCGACAGCGAAAGGCGGCACACCAGGCGCAGCAGCCGTCCGCCATAACGCCGGCCGCCGTAGAACCAGACCACGTCGGCGATGAGCACCGCCAGGAGCGCCACGAGAACCAGCGCCGGGATGGACTCGTGCGAGTTCACCGCAATCGCGGCCGTGACGATCACCACTCCATAGGAGGGAATGGGCAATCCTCCCTGGTCCAGCAGCACAGCGAAGAAAGCGACCCAAAGTCCGTAGGCCTCGACGAATTGGATGACGGCGTACATTGAATTACTGGATGCCGCTGACCTTGCCGTCTTCGCCGAAGTGGATCACTTTCTGCCCATAGCGATTCCGCCAGTAGCGCCACGCGTTCGAGCCCAGATCGGGGTTGGCGTGGAAGGGCGGCCGGCCCATCGCGAACAACACCCCTTCACGTGACATGCCGACCTTCGGCTCGCCAGTGCGGATCCCATCCTGGTCTATCTTGCTCAGCGACTGAATCTTCGCCTTGTCACAAGCCTTGCCGAAATAGATGCTCTCCACGGCTTTTTGAAACGACACGCCGGCGCCTTCCGTGAATCCCTCGTAGCCGATCTCGAACAGCTGCCCGCTGTATTCGAACTCGAGCTTCTTCTTGCTCACCTTCGTCAGCCTAACGTCGGAACAAACCGGAATGAGCCCGGGCAGCTGGTAGTTCAACGTGAACAGCACGCGATGCCCCATGTCCGGGTGCAGGTTGGCGATGGTTTGCAGCTTGTCACCTTTCTTGAGGTCGGCGAACGAGGGTGAAGCCACACAGATGCCGGTGGCCACCAGCAGAAAGCTCCAGGCGCGAGATTTCACGAACTCTCCCCTTGTTATTATTCGAATCGGGCGAAAGTTTACTTCAGCACCGGCGACTGCACCTCCACGACCTTGCGATCCCGCAACAACACGCTGCCGCCGAGGAAGGCCGAGCTGCCGATCTCCATCGCATACAGCAGCTCGCGCGCGCCATCGCGCTCGCGCGTGGATGTGGGCGCGCCCAGCAGGGTGATCACTTCGAGCTCGTTCATGCCGGGCCGCACTTTTTTCCACTTGCCGGCGTCGAGCCAGCCGCTGGTGTCGGCGACGGGCGGCGGTGCTGGCGGCAGGCGGCCATCGGCCGTGGGCCGGGTGGTTTGCAATCGCATCTGGTCGAGCTGGCGCGAGAGATTCTGCAGCTCACGCTGCAACGTGCGCACGTCCTGCTCGAGTCGTGTGACGCGTGGGTCGTCGGCTGCCAGCGCCACGGTGGGCAGGAGTAACAAAATCGGCAACCATCGTTTCATGCTTGCTCCGAGTGGAATTCTTTCCGAAAGTTTTGCTCCAACTGGCTCCCAGGGAGAAATACACATGATCAAAAACGTCCCGATTCTGCTCCTCGCCCTGCTCGTGAATCTGCCGCTGCAGGCCGCCGAGCCCGGATTGCCGCCGGCATTCGTCAAGCAAGGTGCCCCGCAGGACTTCGACTTCGAGATCGGCCGGTGGAACACGCAGCTCAAGCGTCTCACGAACCCGCTCTCGGGACAGCCGGGCAAGTGGGTGGAATACACCGGCACTACGGTGGTCACCAAGGTCTGGGGTGGCCGGGCGAACCTGGTCGAGCTCGAGGTCAAGGGCCCCGCGGGGCAGATCGAAGGCTTGAGCCTCAGGCTCTTCAACCCGGAAACGCGCCAGTGGAGCCTGAACTTCGCCAACGCGCGCAGCGGCACGATGACCACGCCCACGCTGGGCGGCTTCAACAACGGCCGCGGCGAGTTCTATTCCACCGACACCTTCGACGGCCGCGACATCCTGGTGCGCTTCGTGATCTCGGACGTGAAAGCGGATTCGGCCCACTTCGAGCAGGCGTTCTCGGCGGATGGCGGCAAGACGTGGGAGGTCAACTGGATCGCGGTGGACACGCGCGTACGCTGATCAGGCGCGCGGCACGATGTTGGGATTCAGATGGAAGAGATTCTTCGGGTCGTACTTGGTTTTGACTTCCACCAGCCGATCGAGATTGTCGCCGTAGGCCGAGCGCGCCTTCACGTCGGTTTCGGCGGCGTTGAGGTTCGCGTAGAGACCGGACGAGAAGGGCGCGAACTTTGCCCAGGTCTGCTTCTGCCAAGCGGTGCGCGCGGCCGCCTGCTTCGGATCGTCCCAACCCGCGCGTACCACGAAGTTGTGGCTGGCATCGCGTGATGCATACGCGGTCGAATTCATCGGCTTGCGGGCGCTGGCGCCACCGTGTTGCGTAAGGCTGATCTTGCCCAGCTCCGCGCCGGGTAGTTTGATGCTCTCCACGGCGAAGTCGAGCAACGCGGGCAGCAGCTCGGTGATGCGGCCGCCAGACATGTAGTAGCCGCGGCCAGGCGGCGAGTCCGGGTCGTGCTCGGACTGCACCACCACCCAGGGTTTGCGCGCCACGCTGTCTCGCACCACCGTGCCGAGTCTGCGGATGGCGGCCACGTCCCGCGCGGCACTCGCATCGTCGCCGCAATGGCAGAGCGTGAAATTGAGCTGTCGATGTCCGGTGTCGTCGCATTCGAGCACCGGATCCATCCACAGGTCGTCCGAAGCTTTCGCGCAGATCTCGGCGAAGGCGCCGAGCACGCTGCGCGCCTGCTCGATCGGGAAGACGATGTCGCCGGCGACGGCGGAGTGGCCGAGTTCGTGGGCCTTGAAGCTGAAAGAGGTCACCACGCCGAAATTTCCGCCGCCGCCCTGAAGCGCCCACAGCAGGTCGGGATTGTTGTCGGCCGTCGCCCGCACCAGCTTGCCGTCGGCGGTGACGACGTCGGCGCCGACCAGGGAGTCAACCGTGAGGCCGAACTTGCGCTGCAGTCTTCCCACGCCGCCGCCCAGCGTGAGTCCCGCGACGCCGGTGTGCGAAACCGTGCCGGCCGGCACCACCAGCCCATAGGCCTGTGTCTCGCGATCCAGCCCGCCCAACAAGAGGCCGGGCTCGGCCCAGGCGGTGCGCGTGGCCGGGTCGACGCGCACGCCCTGCATGGGTGCGAGGTCAATCATGATGCCGCCTTCACATACCGAGTATCCCGGCAAGCTGTGGCCGCCGCCGCGCACCGCCACCAGCAGGTCCTGCGCGGCGGCGAAGTTCACCGCGCCGATCACGTCCGCGGCGCTGGTGCAACGCGCGATCAGCGCGGGATGTTTGTCGAACGCGCCATTCCAGACGCGCCGCGCGGCGTCGTAGCCGTCACTGGCACGCGTCAGCACGGGCCCGCGCTGTTGCGCGCGAAAGGCGGCGAGGTCCGACGCCTTGATCACCATGGCGCCGCCGCGGCGAGACACCGCGGGCAAGTCGGCGGCGGACTCGGCCGCGAACGCGAAACGCGGGTTGGCAAATGCGGCGGCGGTCGCGAGCGCGACGGAGCCGCGCAGGAACTCTCTTCGTATCATGCGGCGATCCTGCTTGGTTTCCCTTACGGAAAGGTAACAGCCCCACTACCATGCGCGCCATGAATCTCGAATGGTTCGGCTACGCCGCCGCGGTGCTCACCACCGGCTCCTTCATCCCCCAGGCCGTCATGACCATCCGTTCGCGCAACACCAGCGGTGTGTCGCTGGCCATGTACGTGATCTTCACGCTCGGCGTGGCGCTGTGGCTCGCCTATGGCATCGCAATCGAATCGTGGCCGATGATCCTCGCCAACACGGTGACCCTGGGCCTGGCGGCGACCATCCTCGGGTTGAAACTTCGCTACGGCTGATCGGCCGTGCTGGCCACCGTGACCACCAGCCACGGCGCCTGGGTGCGCTGCAGGGTCGCATCCCAGTACCAGGACGACACATCGGTGTAGTTCGCGCCGTCCTCGTCGCGGATCTGTTCGCATACCTGGCGCGTCACGCCCTCGCGCGTGGCCTCGAAGCAGCGCCAGCGCCGGCCATCGCGATCGGCACGGATTTTCGACGTCGCGACCTCGAAGCCCCAGCCGCGATAACAATCCTCGGCAGGGTGCAGCCGGCGCGTGGGCTGCGTGACCCAACGCATCAGGATGTCGCGCTCGCCGTCCGAGAAACGCGCCGCCGCACCGGGGAAGTCGGCGAGGAATTTCTCTTGTTCGGCGGTCAGCGCCACGGGCGCCAGCGGCCGGCCTTCGAATTCATGTGGCCAGGCGGGCAGTGCGGCGGAGACGGTATGCGCCTTGGCCGCATGGGGTGCGAACCATGGCGCGATGGCGGCCAGCACCATGGTGACGAGCAAGCAGCGGATCGCGTTCAATGGCGCACCGCGAACTCGAGGCGCCTGCGCGCGCGGCGACGCGTCAGCAGGTGCTCGGCGCCAAACAACAACGCGGCGACGATCACGAAGGTCACGATGCCCACCAGCGAGTGCAGATAACCCGGCGGCGGCGCCTGGTGTATCTCGGATTGGGCGGTCTCGATGAGGAACAGCATCGCGGCGCGCACCGTGTTGCCGACCAGCACGATGGGCAGCACGCAGGCCAGCGCGATGGCCATGCCGCCCGGAGACACGCGCGTACGCATGGCGGCCAGCGATGCGCACAGCACGCTCGCGGTCCACAACATGCGCACGCCACTGCAGGGCGCGTCCACCAGCACGGTGCGCCCGTAGGCCATCATGCTCGTGCCGGTGCGCGTGGCCTCGATGCCGAGGAGATTCAGCAGCCAGGTGGCGCCGCTGGCCGTCAGCGTGCGCATCGGGTAGCCGGCGTAGAACTGCAGCGACGCGATCACCGGCACCGACAACACCAGCAGGCACAGCACCGCCGGCCACTTGTCGCGCGCGCCACTCACGCTGATCCAGCTGCAGCCCAGTGCCGCCATCGCGGCCAGCGCGCGCAACAGCGGCGGCGCGAACGGCGCCAGCACCGCGTACAGCAGCGTGAACGCGGCGGCGCCGAGCAGCAGGGGATCGCGGGGATTCCACTTGAATCCCTCGCGTGGCCAACTCAACGCCACCGCCGCCAGCAGCGCCGCCAGCGCCCAGGGCTCGTCGGAGCCATCGTCGAGTCGCTCCACGAACCAACGCCACACCGGCCAGAAGCAGGCGGCATGCGCCAGCACCAACATTCCGGCCGGGAGGCGGCGGTCGTTCATGCTCAGCTCGCCCGCTTCCTGCGACGACGTGCCCAGGCGGCCATCGCGCCCGCGATGCCCACCAGCGCGATCAGCTCGGGCTCGGGCGAGGTCGGCACGAATTCGCCCACGGCGAGGTCACTCACACCCTGCGGCATCGGCAACGGCTGCTTGACGGTCTGCGAATTGGCCGGGTTGGTATTGCGCACCACCTGGTCGACCGCCAGGAACGAAGTGTAGTTAGTCAGCAGGTGGTACTCGAGGCCGAGGTCGGTGATTTCCTTGACGCGATCCGGATCGTCCCGCAGGTGCTGGTAGTCGTCGAGGCGTGCGATGCGGCTGCGCGCCCAGAGGTAACGCAGCGCTTCGTTGTCCTTCGACGACGGCGCCTTGGCCACGTCGAAGGCCTTGCGGAACTTGCCGTCGCCGGCCACGCCGTCGAGCGTGAGCTGGCCCTTGCGTTCGCCGCGCCACTTGCCGAACACGATCACCGGGCGCTCGGCCAGCACGTCCGGAATGCCGGGCGGCTCGACGTCGTAGATCTCGAAGCCCTGCGCGGCGAGTTTCGCCTTGGTCAGCACCGGCGACTGGATGTAGCTGCGCAAGGCCTCGGCGCGCGCGTCGGCTTCGTTCTCGTTGGTGACGATGAACGGCTCGCCCTGGCCCACGTGCGCCATGCCCTCGATGATGAAGCGATTGACCGAGCTGCCGATGCCGAACGCGAACACGTTGGCATTGCCCAGGTTCTTGCGGATCAGGTCGAAGGCTTCGGTCTCCACCGAGACGTAGCCATCGGTGACGACGACAATACTGCGTGCGCGGTTCTCGGAGCCCGGTAGTTTGATGGCGCGCTCCAGCGCCGGCAGCAGCTCGGTGCCGCCGCCGCCCGACTGCTGGTTCATCAGCGTGATCGCACGCTTGAGATTCTCGGGCGTCGCGGGCAGCGGCGCGGGCGCCAGCACCGCCGAATCGCCGGAGAACAGCAACACGTTGAAGGTATCGGTGGGTTTCAGGTTGCCGAGCAGGTTGCGCATCAGCACCTTGGTCACTTCGAGCGGAAAGCCGTGCATGGAGCCCGACACGTCGACGATGAACACGTAGTCGCGTGCCGTGATCTGCGCCGGCGCCACGCGCTTCGGCGGCTCGATCATCGCGAGGAAGTATTTCTCGTCGCCGTCCTCGTACAGCATCAGGCCGGACTCGATGCCGCCGCCGGCCAGCTGGTAGCGCAGGATGAAGTCGCGGTTGCCGCCGTTGCCAGGCTCCTTCAGCAGGTCGACGTCGGCGCGATGCGCGTCGCGATAGGCGATGTGCACGCGATGCGAAGAAGACGTGGTGTCCTTGATCGGGATGCCGGAGTTGATGTCGGCGTGCAGGGTGAAGTCGCTGGTGGGCTCTTCGCCCGAGTGCAGGTATGGGTTCGACTGCCAGTTCTCGCGCGCCCTCTCCTCATGGACTCGGGGCGGATCGGCGTGCTCAGCCTTGCTCACGTAGCGCGGCCCGACCACCGTCGGATACACGAACTCGTAGATGGAGTTGGTCGGCACTACCAGCTCGGTGTACTTGAGCTCCACCTCCACCACATCGCCGGGCATGATGTTGGCCACGCTCATCTTGAAGACGTTCGGTCGCTGCTGCTCCAGCAGCGCGGCGCTCTTGCCTGCAGACTTGGCCGCGTCGTACTCGATGCGCGCCTGCTTCTTCTCGCGGATCTGCGCCACCACGCGGCGCTCGCCGATGGTCATGGTCAGCGCATGCACGGCGGCGCGCGTGGATCCGGGGAACACGTACTCGGCTTCGATCGGCGTGCTGCCGTCGTTGCGGTAGCGCTGCGTGACGGTCACGTCGGCGATGACGCCGGCGATGGACACCTTGACGTCCGTGCCCTTGAGCGGCAGTTGCTCGGTGGCGCCGTCGCCGTGCACGAAGAAGTAGGGCGACAGCGTGCGATCGGCGGAGTCTTCGCCCTCGGTTGCCTGCGCGGCCGCGAGCGCGGGCATGCCTGCGAGCGCCGTGACCAGGACTGCCCATCGAAACACCGCCCGAAGTACCCGCACCATGATCCGTCTCCCGGTTGTTAGCTGTACGGGAGATCAGAACGCGCGCAGGCGGCAGCCATCGGGCGCAACTATGGCGCCGCGCCTCCGGATTGTGGCGAATCAGGGCGTCACGGTGACCGGGTCAGAGCCGGAGCTCCGAGCGCAGCAGCGGGCCGAAGCGCAGGTAGAAAGAATCGACGCCGGTATCGGCGCGCCCGTAGCCGAGGAAGATCGGCCCCACGAAGCTGTCGATGCCGATGAACAGGCTGCCCGCGGTGACCAGGTCGTCGCGCTCGATTTCGTCGCGCGAGCCCCAGAATCCGCCGAGCTCCACGCTGGCGCCGGCGTAAAGCGGCAGGCCCAGGATCTGGCTGTCGCTGGTCAGGCGCCGGTAGTAGATCGCGCGGGCCAGGCCCAGCTCGTCGGCGACGATCTCGTCGGCCAGGTAACCCGAGAGATTCGCGAGTCCGCCCATCTTGCTCGACACGCCAATGGTGTTCTCGCCGCCGTTCGAATACGCGAGCTGCAATCCGAGCAGCAGGTGATTGCGGCGCTGGCCGAAGGCGGCATCGATGGCGAGGCGCGTGGCATCCGCGGATTCCTGCGCGCCGAGTACCGGCGTGTACAACTCGGTGGACAGGTCCACCCGCATGCCATGCGAGGGATAGGTCACCGAATCCAGCGTGTCGTACTCGACACGCCCGCGCACCAGGCCCACATCGCCGGCGACGCCGGGCACGCCCACCGCGCCGACCTGGATGCGCGCGTCCTCGTGCCCGGTCTCGACACCGGTCGACAGCCGCCAATGGCTGCTGGGATTCCAGCCGAGCTCCAGTCCACCGACGAACTCGCTGCGATGGATCTCGGCGATGTAGGTCTCGTCGCCGGGCTCGGCGCGCAGCGGGATGTTCAGCGCGCGGTAGCGCAGGTAGGGTGCCACCGAGAACTGACGGTCCCAGCCCCAGGGCTGGTAGAACTCGAGCCGCGCGTCGAAGACGCGGCCGAGTTGCAGCCGCGCCAGGCCTTCGCCTCCCTTGTCGTTGAGCGACGTGAAGCGTGCCTGCACCAGGGCCTGATACGAACTGCGGCCGTCGAAGTTGTCGGAAAGTTCGAGTCCCAGCCGCAGGAAGTTGGGTCCCCAGGCCTTCTCCTCGGCGTCAATGTCCACGCCCGTGCGGCGGTCGTCGGTAGTCAGGCGCCACGCGATGGACTCGTGCCGCCCTTCTCCGTACATCACGGCCACGTCGCGTTCGAAGGCCGCGGCATCGAAGGGTTTGCCGACGTTGTGCGCGAAGCGCCGCTCTTCGCCGCCGGCATTCACGAACTGGACGATGGGCGCGCCCGACTCGGGCAGGTGATGGCGCGCCAGCCACAGGTCGTACTCAGGCTGCGTCGCGGTGAATCGCGCTACGTCGGCGCGCGCGTTTTCCGCCGACGCCTCGCCGATCTTGATGGCCTCGGCGGCGCGATCGAAGCGCGCCGCGTTGATGTCGCCCAGCTCGGGCTGAATGAACAGGTCCTGCGGGCCCAGCGTGGCGATCTGCGCACGCGAGCGGTTCTGCATCAGCGCCGTCAACATCTGGTCGGCGACCGCGAACGGCGAGTTCAGGTCTTCCTCCTTCGACAGTCCCGTCCCCACCGCCACCACGATCAGCCGCTCGGCGCCCAGCTTGCGCGCCTCGTCCACCGGCACGTTGTCGACCATGCCGCCGTCGACCAGCAGCCGGCCGTTGACGCGGATGGGCGCGAATGCGCCGGGCACCGACATGCTGGCGCGCACCGCGGTGGCCAGGTCGCCGCTCGCGAACACCACCTTGTCGCCGGTGACGATGTCGGCCGCGATGCATCGGAACGGAATGGCGAGGTCGTCGAAGCTCGCCACGTTCCAGGTGGGCTCGAGCAGGCGCCGCAACGCGAGCAACAACTGCTGGCCTTGCACGAATCCCTGCGGCAGGGCGATGCCGCCGGTGTCGATGCCGACCTCCACGCCGCCGACGAACCGCAATTCATCGTCCTTGCGGCGGATGGGCCGCTCGGCGCGCAGCGGGTCGTCGTGGAATACCTGGGTCCAGTCGATCTTGTTCAACGCGATTTCGATGTCGTTGGCCGAGTAGCCGCTGGCGTACAGGCTGCCGACCACCGCGCCCATCGACGTGCCGACGATGCAGTCGATGGGCACGTGTTCGCGTTCCAGGACCTTGAGCACACCGATATGCGCCGCGCCGCGCGCGCCGCCGCCGCCCAGTACCAGGCAGGTTCGCGGCCGGCTGCTGGCCGCTGCCGTTTCGCCGGCCGCCGCAGGACCCGGGAGCAGGAGCGGCGCCAGCGCCAACGCCATCCAAACAACCATCGAGTGCCGCATCGTCATTGGAGGTTCCTTGCCTTCGACCGTGTGCCGATCGTACTGCGCCCACTTACGGTATTCTTCCGGCCGTGACCGGATCCGCCTCCGACAAGCTCAGCAAATCCCTGCTCGCGCGCCACCTCGTGATGATCTCCATCGGAGGCATCATCGGCGGCGGCGTGTTCGTCGGCAGCAGCGGGGCGATCGCTTCGATCGGGCCGGCCGTGGTGCTGAGCTACATCTCCGCCGGCATCGTGGTGTTCTCGGTGATCTGGCTGCTGGCGCGCATGGCCATGGATCAACCCGGCCTGGGTTCATTCACCGAGTACGTGCGCGCGGCGCTCGGCAACGGCGCAGGATTCATCACCGGCTGGTTGTATTGGTGGTT
>Ga0268266_10005016_pt1 | contig 12501 bp, 10 predicted proteins | sample KBSS13metaG_FD_190356 | JGI IMG/M metagenome (GOLD analysis project Ga0268266, IMG submission 190356) | Switchgrass rhizosphere microbial communities from Kellogg Biological Station, Michigan, USA - KBS S1-3 metaG (SPAdes) (version 2) | ecosystem: Host-associated > Plants > Roots > Rhizosphere...
CCAGCGCCGACGCCTGCCCGGAACGATGGTTTGAACTCACTGCCATCCCTGGGCCGCAGGGAAAAGAAATCCAAACGGCCGCCCTCGACACCAAATTTTTGTCCCAGCGTGTCGAACATCGAAGAAGAACTTCCGGTCGACGCCAGGGAGTCACGAACTGAAGGTGGTAGAATAGAGGGCAGTACGATCGTGCCGCCGTTACCGGGTGACAAGCCGCCAGCGAACGCCGACTGTGCCAAGCACCCTGCGGCCAAGCCAATAAGACCAGTGACCACCCTACGCGGTACGAGATTCATGCCTCGCCCCACTTTGCCGTCTGACTGACGGTCTCCTATTCCTTATAGCACCCGTGGTTACTCCAAACCAGGGGAGGCGTTCCGATCCCATTCAAATTTCGGCTGGGTGTGGCGATCGGGAGCCTCGTCCCTGAAAGCCCCCCTCTCGGGGGCCACGCAGGCTCAAAAAGCCGGTCTTTCCTCCCACACAGCAACGCTGTCGCGACCGGCTGGACTGCCGGACGGAAATCGGTTGCAGCTCGCTGTACGGTGCTTATTTTCCGCTATTGACCCAAAGCGGGCGTTCGCATCGAGGGCCTTCCAGTCCAATGCGGCGGTGATCAACAGGACGGTAGAAAGCTTCCAATTAGGATCGAAACAATGCGGAAGTCATCGGAATTCTGGAGCTTCTTTGATGGCGAGGCTGCACCCAAGCTCGCTTTGCGTGCGAATACATTTCGCAAAATGTTTGAGTACTTGGATCGCCTTGATACTCCAATCAACATTATCGAAACAGGTTGTGCCCGGTTCAAAGATGACTGGTCCGGCGAAGGTCAGAGTACAATGCTATTTGATAAGTATGTTCACCATCATGCTGCAGAGTCGAAATTATATTCCGTTGATATAAATAAATCTGCGACGGATTACGCCAGGACATTTATTGGGCCGAAGACGGCTCTGACAAGCGATGATAGCGTAAAATATCTAGCCAAATTAACAGCCGATTTCCTGGCCAACGGTCAGACTGCCGACTTGGTATATTTAGATGCATACGATTTAGACTGGCATTATTGGTATCCCTCAGCTGCTCATCATTTGATGGAGCTATGTTCGGTGTTGCGCATTTTAAGAAAGGATACTCTGGTCGTAGTCGATGACTGTGCGATCTCAGCTCACTTCGTGCGCGGAAACGATAACACCATAAATTTCATATCCCCGCCCATTATTGCGGGCAAGGGTCGCATGGTGGCGGAATTTGCAGCCAGAGTTGGCGCGAAGCTAGAGTTTTCTGAATATCAAGCCGGGTGGTCCGGATTTTGAAAAACCGTATCTAAAAATATAAAAGCAATTTGCCTTACGCGCTCGGCCGCCAGCTGTAAAACAATAGAGCCGGCGATGCCTGCCACCGGCTGCGCCTCCCTCTCGTCCTGCAACGCAGCAAAACCATTCCAAGCTGGACTAGGCGACGGAATCGGTTGCTAGCTCGCGGCCTCACCAGGAGGGAATGTCGCATGCTCAATCGCCGCCACACGCTCGCCGGCTTGCTCGGGCCTGCCGCCCTGTTCGGCCTTACTGGAGCAACCCTGCCCGCCCGCGGCCAAGCCGCGGCGCTGGGTTCGCGCGAAAAGATCCGCGTCACCAAGATCGACACCTTTGTGCTGAAGAACTCATGGGTGTTCGTGAAGATTTCCACCGACACGGGCATCGTCGGCTGGGGCGAAATGCTCAAGGACGACGCCAAGGCCTGTGCCGCCGGGGCGCTGGAAGTGGGCGATTATCTGATCGGCCAGGACCCGACCCGCGCCGCCTTCCACTGGCAGGCGATCCATCGCGGCGCCTTCTATCGCGGCGGCCCGATCAAGACGGCGATCTCCTCGGGCATCGACCAGGCGCTGTGGGATATCACCGGCAAGGTCTATGGCCTGCCCATCTACAAGCTGATGGGCGGTCCCACCCGCGACCGCATCCGCGTCTATGGCCAGCCCAATGCGCAAAACGGCGTCAACGCCATGAAGGTGGGGCTGCGCAACACCGCGGGCCGCGCCCCGACCAAATACAATGAAGGCGAGAAATATGTCGCCGAGACGGTCGAGCGTTTCGCCGAACTGCGCAAGAAGATGGGCCCGGACGTTGACATCGGTGTCGAATTCCATGGCGCGGTGCAGCCCACCACCGCCATCCGGCTGATGGCGGCGCTGGAGCAGTATAATCCCTGGTTCTACGAAGAAGTCGTTCAGGCCCTGAATGTCGATGTGATGGCAGAGCTTGCCAAAAAGACCACCGTGCCGCTGGCCACCGGCGAGCGCATCTTCACCAAATGGGGCTTCAAGGAAATTCTGGAAAAGAAGGCGGCAATGATCCTGCAGCCGGACGTCTGCTATGCCGGCGGCATCACCGAGCTTAAGATCATCGCCGGCATGGCCGAGGCCTATTACGCGCCGATTGGGCCGCACAATCCGCAAGGCCCCTGCTCGCTCGCCGCCAGCATGCAGATTGCCGCCGCGATCCCGAACTTTTTCTGCCAAGAGCGCGGCGACAACGAATATTCGGACCTGCTGGCCAAGCCGCTGCCGCCGATCTCCAAAGGCTATCGTCCGCTGCTTACCGAGCCGGGCCTGGGCATCACCATCGACGAGAACAAGCTGCGCGCCCAGGTTGGCGAACCCAGACCGTATTTGCCGCAGTTTGATGCTGATGATGGTTCGGTAGTGGACTGGTAAGAACGCCGCTGGCCTTAGTGCTTGGTGCCGAACCCGTCCAAAGAGGTGCCTGCCTTCAACGGCTGCTTGCGGCGGAAGTGGACGCAATAACCGAACAGACTGGCCCACAGGATCAAGGCGATCAGATAGATCACAAAGGTTTCGGTGGTGGCCTGGGCGTAAATATAGACGGTCAACAGCGCGAACAAGACCCCGGCCGTCACGATGGTCCTTACGCTGCGCACCGGGTTTATCCTTTCTTCAAGGGTTCGCTCAACGCAACGCCGGCAACAGAAACAACACTGCGCCCCTGCCGACAGGGCGCACCGACACACTTAGGGCCCGACGGCCCGCACCCGCACGCAGGATCTGTGTATGACGTCCACCAAACCATGCTGGGCCAAATGTTCCTCTTCCAGCCGGTCGATCTCGGCCTGATAGGCAAGCGCCAGGCTGGGTTTGCGGCCGGCAGCAAACCGGTATTTGTGCGAATTCGACGGCGGCACCATCAGCAGCCGGAAATCCTTGCTCAAATGGGAGCGAAGCGCACGATAGTGGAATTCGCCGGTGAGGCGTTTCCTGTAGCACTCATTGCTCAAATGGCGCTGGACGGCCAGGACAATGGAGATGCGCGCATCGGCGATCAGCAGCGTCAGCTGTTTGGGCTGCAGCGAGAAAAAGATCGCGCCGGAAACGCTGGGCGTGGTCGCAACGGCGCCGTGAATGTAGTTGGTGTCCAGCCTTTCAAAAATACCATGCCGCAACAGATGGGCGATGGAATCGCGGATCAGATCATAGTCTTCGCCGGCGGCGGGCGCCGACCGCTGATGCACGTCAATATGGGGCACGAACTTTGCCATCCCAGCCATTCCCTGCCGGCCATTATATAGATGCAACCGTGTTCAGGGACTATACTTAACCAGGCAGATTAGTGTCGCACCGGTGGATGGGCGCTCACAGGGCCGGCGACAGCATGCTGACACGATCCCTTGTTTACCCACAATCCCTAGCGCCCGCCGACGCCCCGGGGATTGAGCACGAATGCCTCTCCCGGGCCGTGAACGGCGGCGAACAACAGCCCGGCAATGAAGGTGAAGTGATCCACGAAGAATCCGAATTCCGCCTGATTGCCATTCCAGTGCGAAGGTCCGTGAAAGGCGAAAGCCAGAAACAGGATATAGGCAATCGCAAGAAGTGCCGCTTCGCTGAAGAAGGCGCCCGTCAGCAATGCGATCGCCAATCCGCACTCGAACAGAGCGGCAATCCATGCCAGCGCGGACGCAAAAGGAAAGCCGGCCGCGGCGATATAGCCGGCGGTCGCCGGCATACCGGCAAACTTGAAGCCCGCCGCCATGACGAAGATGCCCCCGAAAATCACGCGGGCAATAAGAATTGCGATTGTCCTATGCATCGGTTCCTCCCTGAAGCTTCCCTAGGACGAACCATCGGCCATAGGTCCGACATCGACCAGCGGCAATGTCTGCGGCCTGATAGCGGGCAAAAGGCGAATAATGTTGCCATAACAAACATGTGGCAGAACAAACTGTATACTGTCGATGCTTTGTCAGTGGCGTGGAAGGTTAACTTTCTGGCCAGGACAATGGGTTGCAGCCCATTTCGGGTGGGACAAGAACGTGTTCTTATGACCCCGGACGCCGGCACGCATAAGACCGCCCATGTTCGGGGAAGTGACAGGTTTCAGGGCCATTACCATGGCAGGGTCGCTGCCCGCAGCCCCCTATCTCCAGTCATGCGGTCTTATCGGCAACAAGCGCACAACCGTATCTGCCGGGTGGTGCTAGCATGGTGAGCCAGCGCGCCACCTTGACCAGCCTTTCGCGAGCCGGCGCCCTAGTGACCCTGCTGGTCTGCGCCATCGCGCTGACCGGATGGATCGCGGGAATTCCCGTTCTGGCCAGTGTGGTGCCCGGCTGGCCGCGCATGGCTCTGATCGTGCTGTTCTGCTTTGTGCTTTGCGTGGCCGCGCTGCTCGAATTGACCACCAAGGCGGAGCGAAAACCTCTGGCGCTTGCGCGCAGGATCGCAGCAGGCCTGGTGCTGGTGGTCGGCGCCTATACACTCATCGACTTTGCGATAACCGGCGAACCGAGCGGCGCGGGCCCACACGCACTGCTCGGCCCTACATTCGGCCGCCCCTCACCCGCCTCGGGACTCAATTTCCTGTTGGCCTCTATTGCCTTGATGCTGCCGCGCAACGACCGTTGGGGGCGGGCCTATGGGGGTCTGATGGCCGCCGGCCTGGTCATCACCGGAATCGATTTCGCGGGCTATGCCTACGGCATTGCGGCGCTTTCCAGAGGACCGACCATGTCGGCCATGTCCTTGCCGACAATGACATGCTTCATCCTGCTGTTTGTATCCGCGCTCTTGGCAAGGCCCTATGCCGGCTGGACGGCCATCATTTTCGCGCACAACAGCGGCGGCATTGCCGCGCGCCGTATCCTTCCCACCGTGCTCATCCTGCCGCTGATCATGAACGGGCTGGTGGTGCTGGTCTATCGCTTCCGGCCCTTCGAAGCGCCGTTCGGCTTTGCGATCCTGTCCGTCATGACCTCGGTCGGGCTTGTGGTGGGCATCGTCGTGATCGCCAACTGGCTTGCAAGCAGCGAGAATGAACAGCAGCGAAGCCGGGGATTGCTGGAAGCGATCGTGGAAAACAGCCAGGCGGTGATCTTTGTCAAGGATCTTGCCGGGCGCTATATCATGGTCAACCGCAGGTATCTGGAGGTCTTCCGCGTAGCGCGCGAGGCTGTGATCGGAAAGACCGATTACGATATCTTTTCCAAATATGAAGCGGCCGCCTTCCGGGCGATGGATGAACGGGTGCTCCACGCCGACCGTCCCATCACCGGCGAGGAAATCGTCACCCAGAATGACGGATTTCACACCTATGTCTCGATCAAGGCGCCGCTGGAGGATGCCGCGGGACATCCCTATGCCGTCTTCGGGATATCGACAGACATAACCGACCGCAAACGCAGCGAGAAAGCACTGGCTGCAAGCGAGCAACGTACGCGCCGGATCATCGAGACAGCGCTGGATGCAGTGATCACCATCGACCAGGATGGCGCGATTGCCGGCTGGAATCCGCAGGCTGAGAAGATCTTCGGATGGACGCTGGGCGAAGCGCTTGGCAAGCCGGTGGAAGACACCATCATGCCGCAAGGCTATCGGGAGGCCCATAAACAAGGCCTGGCCCGCTATCTCGCAACCGGAGACGCCCGGGTGCTCAACCGGCGCATCGAGCTGACGGCGCTCCATCGCGATGGTCACGAGTTTCCCGTCGAGCTTTCCATCACCGCCATCCGTTCGGGCGATGCGGTGGGCTTCAGCGCCTTCGTCCGGGACATCACCGAACGCAAAAACGCGGAGACCAGGCTGCAGGAGCAGCTGGAACGCCTGGCGCTGCTGGAACGGATCACCCGAGCGGTGGGCCAGCGTCAGGATCTGCGGAGCATTTTCCAGGTCGTCGTCCGCACATTGGAAGACCGGTTGCCGGCGGATTTCGCCTGTATCTGCTCCTACGATCCGGTCAAGGCGTCCTTGACGGTCGACCATGTCGGCATCAAGAGCGCGGCGCTCGGATCCGAACTCGGCATTGTCGAACGCGCCACCATAGGGGCGGACAAGAACGGCTTGTCGCGCTGCGTGCAGGGCGCGCTGGTTTATGAGCCGGACATCGCAAAGATAGACTTTCCCTTTCCGCAGCGGCTGGCGCGCCGGGGGCTTCGCTCTCTGGTCACAACCCCCTTGATGATCGAGACCACTGTTGTCGGCGTCCTGATGGTTGCGCGAAAAAATGAAAATGCCTTTGGCAGCGCCGACTGTGAATTCCTCAAACAGCTTGGCGACCATGTTGCCCTGGCAGTCCAACAGGCCAAGCTGCGCGGCAGCTTGGAGAGCGCTTACGAAGATCTCAAGCAGACGCAGCAAGCCGTATTGCAGCAGGAACGGCTCAGGGCGCTGGGGCAAATGGCAAGCGGCATTGCCCATGACATCAACAACGCCATTTCGCCGGTGGCGGTCTACACACAGTCCCTGCTCGAGCGCGAAACCAACCTTTCGCCGAGGATTCAAAGCTATCTGGAGACCGTCGGGCGCGTGGTCAAGGACGTTTCCGCCACGGTCAGCAGGATGCGCGACTTCTACCGCCGCAACGACTCCGATACCGGGATGGAAGCCCTGAGCCTTAACGATCTCGTTCCGCAAGTGGTGGAACTCACCCGGGCGCGATGGAACGACATGCCGCAGCAACGGGGGATCGTGATCAAGGTCACAACGGAGCTTGAGGAGAACTTGCCGCTGATTATTGGCAATGCGACCGAGCTGCGCGAGGCCGTGACCAACCTTATCTTCAATGCCGTCGATGCGATGCCGCAAGGCGGCAAGATCATGATCCGTACCGCCTCCGGCTCGAAATCCGATCAGCGGCGCGTCATGCTGGAAATCTCGGACAGCGGCCTGGGCATGGATGAGGATACACGCCGCCGCTGCCTGGAGCCTTTTTTCACCACCAAGGGCGAACGCGGCACGGGTTTGGGCCTTGCGATGGTCTATGGCGCAGTCCAGCGTCACAAAGCGGTGTTGGACATTGATAGCGCGCCCGGCAAGGGAACGCGCATGAGACTTGAATTCGCCTCGACCCAGGCACAGGCAAAACGTCCACCGGCCGTCAAACGGGCCGAAGTTTCTGCGCTGCGGTTGCTGCTGGTGGACGATGATCCCGCCGTTCTCAATTCCACCCGGGTCGTGCTGGAACTGGACGGTCATTCCGTGGTGATGGCGGATGGGGGAGAGGCCGGCATAGAGGCCTTGCAGGAGGCCAAGGACAGCGGCCAGTCCTTTGACGTGATCGTGACCGACCTTGGGATGCCCTATGTCGACGGCGGCCAGTTGGCTCGCGCCGCCAAGGAACTTTTTCCCGCGACAACTGTCGTCCTGCTGACTGGGTGGGGAAGAAGAATGGGCGAAGCTGACAATCAATCAGCGCATGTCGATTGTATACTTCCCAAGCCGCTGGATCTCGACGAATTGCGCTCGGTATTTGTGCGCCGCGCCGAAACCGGGAAATAAATCCCCGTGCCGACTATGCTTGCGCCATGACGCAACGCAACCGGAAGAAGAGTGTCGTTAAAAAGTTAAAAGTTAATCGTACCAAACTGAACCAGCTGCTTGATGATGGCGTGTGAAGGGCACGCTTGTCTGGCCGTCGCGCGAGGCATAAATTCGGGCATCTGAGAGCGAGCGTTTGATCGACGTCAAAAAAAGTCGTGCAAAGCCAGGAGAGCTCGATGCAGTTTGCCGATATGGAAGCCCGGAAGAAATTCGCCACCAGACAGGTGGAAGTCGATGAGTTGAAGCACCTGATCCACAAACTGAGATGGATGGGTTTGGACCAGGAAGCGGAAACGGCCTGCGTCCGGCTGTCACGCCTTTCACCAGCCGCCACCGTTCTGGCAGTGCCCCGCGATACGGACTAGCGAAGGCTTTTGCTTCGCGCCGCTTGCGGCGCGCCCCTGTGCCGCTTATCACCGCAGTTGAGGATCCTATCGGGATCGCCCGTGAGCGATGCCTTCGTCCCTATAGGCGCGCCGATCCACCGGCGCCGCCTGAGCCGGCTGGAAACGGCGCTTGCGGCCCGACGCAATGTCCTGGAACTCATCCCGGCTTTATCTTACCGCCAGCCCATCGTGTCGGGCGAAATGCTGATGCGCTGGCACATGCTGTCCGACCCCGCCGGCATGAAGCGGGTGATGCTGGATAATCTTTCCAACTATCCCAAGTCCGAAATCATGCGCCGCATGCTGCGGCCCGCCATCGGCGACAGCCTGTTCAATGCGGATGGCGCCGAGTGGAAATGGCAGCGCCAAGCGGTGGCGCCTGTCTTCACCCATCGCAATGTGCTGGCGCTGGCGCCCGCGATGACCCGAACCGCGACGCGCGCCTGCGACCGGCTCAAAGCCTGTGGGGGCTCCGCGGAAATGGTGAGCGAAATGCTGACCGCCACTTTCGACGTGATCTGCGATGTCGCCCTCTCAGGGCGGGAGCATTTCGATTCCCATACCTTCGGCCAGGCCATCATCGATTATTTCCGCACCGCCGGCCGGGCCTCGCTGCTGGATTTCTTGGGACTCCCCGCCTGGTTTCCCCGTCCTGGTGAGCTTCTGGCCGGGCATTCGGTCAGGACCATGCATGAGATGGTCGGCGCGGCGATCGAGGCGCGCCGCCGCCAGGGGGACGCTCCCGCCGACGATCTTCTGGCGCATATGCTGGAAGCCCAGGATCCGGAAACCGGCCAGCGGATGAGCCCCCAGGATCTGATCTTCAACATGCAATTTTTCATTGTCGCCGGCCACGAGACCACCGCACTGGCGCTGGCCTGGTCGCTCTATCTGCTGGCCAATGTGCCCAAGGAACAGGAAAAGGCGCGCGAACAGGCACGCGACGTCCTCCAGGGCCGCAGCGCCGGGCCGAACGATCTTGCGGCTCTGCCCTTCATCCGCCAAGTGTTGGAAGAAGCGATGCGGCTATATCCGCCGGTGGGGCTTTTGGCGCGCACCGTAATCGCCCAGGACGAACTCTGCGGCCGCATCATGCGCCCGGCGGATATCCTGTTCCTGCCGATCTGGGCGCTGCACCGCCATGAGCTTTTATGGGATCGCCCGGCGCAATTCCGCCCGGACAGGTTTTCAGCAGACAGCAGAGAGATACGGGACAAATACCAGTACCTGCCCTTCGGGGCCGGCCCGCGTGTCTGTGTCGGCGCCGATTTTGCCATGATGCAGGCTCAGATCATCCTGGCCACGATCCTGCAGCATTTCCGGTTTTCTCCCAGCCCGCCCGATCCCCGCCCCGTCATGATGATGACGGTGCGGCCTGAGCCGGGTGTGTTTGTGGAGGTGACGCCGGTTTGACGGCCGCAATAAGCGCAGCACCTGTCCTGTACAGGCGTTACTGGCGGGCGCTACCGGACCGGGGGAATGAAGATCACCTGATCAACCAGGATGCGATCCTTGTTGCGAATTCTGGGATTTGCCGCCTGGATCAGGCGGAACTTGGAGGCGTCTCCATAGACCTGGAATGCGATGTCGGAGAGCATGTCTCCCCGTACGACCGTATATTTCGAACCCGCAACCGGCGTGGACCGGGCGCTCGATTGGGCCGCGGCAGGAACATTTGCCGGCGCGTCGGGTTGAGCTGAAGCCGCACGCAGTGGCGGGCTGGATGAGGCGTTTTTATCCACCTGGGCCGGCAGGGGGATATCGACCGCCGGCGCGGGCGGAGTTGGCGCAGTAGGAGCGGGCGCAGGTGCCGCCGCTTGCGATCGAGGCGCTGGCGGAACGGCTGCGACCTGACTGTCGGCAGGCTTGTTGCCGCTGATGGGCACAAAAAAGGCGACGCCCGCGACGACAGCCAGCACAATCGCAGCGATCACGGCCAGCCGTTTTGCGCCGCCGGCCGATTTTACCTCCGGAGATTCTTCCAGCGAAGTTGGTCGCGGCGCCATCCGCGGCGCCGGCGCGGCCCGCTCTTTGTGCAGCGGTACGACCACGGCTGCTTCCCTTATCGATTCCTTGGTGGTCGATTCCTTGGTTGATTCCTTGGTTGATTCCTTGGTGGATTCCTTGGCAGGTTCCTTGACGGGTTTCTGGGCGGCTTCCTGGGGAATTTCCTTGGCGGGTTCTTTGGCGATTGCCTGACTCTGATCCTTCGGCACCGCCACGGCCGGCTTGCCGGGATATGTCTTTCCGGACCGGATCGCGGCAACCGCTTGATCCAATTTTTCGGGCTTGCCGGTCGCCGCCACCAGCCGCTTGAGCTCTTCGCCAAAGCGCGGGTCTTCCGCTGTGAGCACGATCAAGGTCCGCTGCAATTCCTCGTCACCGACAAAGGCTTCGCCCTGCAGGCGCCGGATGGATTCCGCCTCATAATCCTTGACCTTGCTGCGGTCGCGGCTCTTGAGCAGCAGGCCACGAAAGAGATCGACATTCTCCGGTGACAGCGCGCCCAGCCGGCGCACAGCCTGCCCTATCGACTGGTCATAATTCAGATAGGTCAGCCACAGTTCCTCCTGCGCCCCGGATGCGGCGGGCTGGATCGCAGATGTGTCTGACTCGTTGGCTGTCACGAAACGCCCCTCAGTCGGCCGGCCCCAAGCCTAGCCTTTCTCGAGCTTTCGGGGCGACAAGAATATCATGGAGATGCGGGTTGGTTAATGCAGCTCGCCCATTAACCAGAGGCGGCCTAAAGGATGCGGTGGAACCAGGCCAGCGAAAGCCCCGCCGCCGTCAGCATCAGCAATGCCGCCAGAGCCGCAAAGAAGCTGGTGATTTCCATTTCCCGCAACTCAACCACCAACTGGCGCGACAGGACGTCATAAACCGCCTTCAGATCTTCGGCGCTGGAGGCGTGGAAATACTTGGCCCGGGTCATGTCGGCGATCTTCTTGAGAGCGACCTCGTCCAACTGGGCCCGCATGGACCAGCCGCCGAAACCGACAATATTGCCATGGGCAGTGCCGAACCCGACGGTGTAGACCCTGAGGCCGTATTCGCTGGCGGTGCGCGCAGCCTCGACGGGGTCGAAGCCGGCGTTGGTCTGGCCGTCGGTCAGCACGATCATGACGGCATTCTTGTAGGTCCCGGGCTCGACGGGGATGTGCTTCTTGGGCGGCCCGTTGGGACGCTGGCCCAGCGCGGTACCGCCATAGCGCTCGCGGAAATCGGTGCTGCCCCAGCGGCCATAGCCTCCGAAATTCTGGGAATTGAACTGATTGATGGGAAAGTTATCCTCCGGGAACAAGGTGGACATTCCCACCATGATGCCGCTTCCCACCGCGGTGCCGCGCTGCAATTCAAACCGGTCGATGGCGGCATCCAGCGCAGTATGGTCGTTGGTGGGGCTTTGCACCAGAAGGGCGGTGGCGGCAAAGGCGACGATGCCGATCCTGACGTCGCGCGGCTGGTTCTTGATATAGGCCTTGGCCGCGTTTTCCGCCGCCATGATCCGCGAGGGGTTGACGTCGGTTGCGCGCATGCTGCCCGATACATCCATCACCAGCATCACGGTCGCCACCCGCGACGGCAGGCTCACTTCCGCGGAAGGCCGCGCCATGGCCAAAAGCAGCAAGGTAAAAGCGGCCAGCATCAGCGCGGGCGGTATATGCCGGCGCCAGGTCGGCCCCTGGCCAGCTTCGCGAACCAGCGCCAGGTTGGAATAGCGGAAAGCGCTCTTGCGGCGGCGAAGCAGCAAAAGGATGTAGATTCCCACTATCAAGGGCACGAGCAGGAGCAGCCACAGCGCGATAGGCCAATCGAAGGAAATGCTGGGGATGAAGCCTCCCAGCCTTGCCCAGGGGATTTGATCGAAGAACTTCATGCGGACCTGCGCAGACTCTGCTTGCGCAGGTCGCAAAAGCGGATCAACGCATCTGTCACGTCATCCTCGGTGGCGAGTTCCAGCCCATCCACACCAGCCCTTTCAAAGGCCGAGTGCAGCGTTTTTTCCCGCGCATCCGCGGCGGCCGCGAAACGGCTGCGGAAGCTTTTGGCATGGGTGTCCACGAAAAGCTGTTCGCCGGTCTCCGCATCCTGGAAGGTCAAAAATCCCAGGTCGGGCATGCGGGTTTCCAAAGGATCGGTCAGCCTGACCGCGACGACATCATGGCGCATCGCCAGCGCTGTCAGGCGCTCCTCCCAGCCCGGCGCACTGATGAAATCCGACACCACAAAGATCAGCGAACGGCGGCGGATGGTGCCGGCAGCGTCCTTCAAAACCTGCTTGAG
>Ga0268266_10005018_pt1 | contig 12498 bp, 19 predicted proteins | sample KBSS13metaG_FD_190356 | JGI IMG/M metagenome (GOLD analysis project Ga0268266, IMG submission 190356) | Switchgrass rhizosphere microbial communities from Kellogg Biological Station, Michigan, USA - KBS S1-3 metaG (SPAdes) (version 2) | ecosystem: Host-associated > Plants > Roots > Rhizosphere...
GGGAGTCGTCGTAGATCGTGAGAATACGGTCTTGGCGGTCAAGGCCTACCGAGAAGCGGAGGCCGTCTTTGTTGTACCGCGCCAGAAACATCTCATCAACGGTCGCCTTGTCGGAATACGACTTGGTGATACCAGCGATGCAACCGTTGATGAGAGCCATCTGATCTGTATTGATCATCCGAGAGATCCTGTGAGGAGAAATCTACAGGGTCAATTCTAATGGAACAGAGTCAGAAAGTCAAGTGTTTCTTAAAGAGCTTCGGCTACCATTTCCGGTGTGAATGCCTGGAGTTCCTTGATCGCTGCCAGGTAGTCTTTGTCCACGATCTTTTGGACGGCATCGGCTGCCTTCTCATTGACCACGGAGCAACGCTGGACCTGTTCGAGTAGGCCAGCCACTTCCTTGAATGGCCGTTCGACGAGGTAGGAGGCGATCGCCTGAAGGAGTTCTGGCGTCATGATGAAAAGCACGTTAGACATGATGTATCCTCTTGTTGGTGAAGTATTTAGGACCAGCGACCCACATTTGTGACAGTAGATGAACCCTTAGGCCAGATACGGAAGAAGGAGTTGACGCCAACAACAGCAGCAGCGGCTACGCCAAGGGAAACCTGAGGGATGACTGTTCCAGCTATAGTTACACGAATTGACCCTCTGATGTAAGCATAACCAAGGTCTTGTGATGTTGTAGCGGAAGTCAGTGCTGTGTTAGAGGTTGTATTGTATGTTATCTGCGGCGCCTGTGGTGTTGTAACAGCTGTACCTGTCTTGATTGCTTCGGCTCTCCAAGCTTGGGTTTTAGTCGCAGTGCCACCAAGAGCAAATCCGAAACTACCAGATGTCGCAGTTGACATAGATGACAATGAGAACATACACTCAAAGTCGTATGTTCCAACCGCCAGAGTGACAGCACCATTCGTTGTTGAGTTGAACAGCTTCTGGGCGGCAGTCTGAGACGTCAGTGTGTACGCGCTGGAAAGCTGAATGAACTGCGTTGTATCGACCACCATGCGGGCGCTCGCCGCTGGTGTTGCGTAGAAGACCACTCCATCATATTCCATCGCACCAGCAGCAGGCGTCGTCAGATTTGAACCAGACGAGAACATCAGTGGCGGATCAGACGTTGTTCCAGACGCGAGACTGAACGTGTTGAATACCGTCATCTTACCTGACGCCACTTCCCAAGCAAAGATCTGATTCGTGGGTGACGTCGGGCCAATGTATCCTACGATATTGTCTGCAGGCTGTCCATCTGCCTGCATTTTGAACATGTCAACAACAGTGCCATTGAGGTCTCGGATGGTGAAAACGCCCGCAGGGTTGACGACATGGTAACGGCCGTAGACCGTCGTACCACCTGTTCCATTTGTACCTGCAATCAAATCGCCGCCAGCCTTGACGTCACCTGCAGTAGCCGTGATACCGCCAGCAGTAGCTGTGATACTTCCTGTTGTTACTGTGACCGAACCAGCTGAGACTGTGAGACCGTTGGTCATCGTCACCTGACGCCCACCGGAAATCGTCATTGCAAGGCTCATGCCGGTCAAGACGTTTGAAGTGTAGAATTCTAGGCGTACAGGGATGTTAGACGAACTGATTGTTCCGTCAACACAGGCTTGAATCAAAGCACCTTGAACGGCGCCTCCCGAGTTGTTAACCCCGTAGAATTCAATGGAACCTAGAGGATCATCCGCCACCGGCTTGGTGTACGTCAGCAACGACCCTCGGCTCTTGAGGAAGGTCAAGGCCGGATAGTTGGTATCGTTACTGAACTCAGAGATAGCGACACGGGAACCAGCTGTGGTACCGCTGATCATCTGCAAGACGCCGCCAACTGAACCGCTCAGACCAGTGTTGATGGTAGAGGTTGATGAGCCACTGGCCAAGACCACACTGCCGCCCTGGAAACCGAAGTTCTTGGAACCAGTCTGCAAGAAGCGTAGGACGCCAAGTGTTTGGTCGCCTTCAATCGAAGCTGCGGTCGTCTGAAATGAGATAGTCTCAGTTGTTGACTTGGACGAACTGCTCCACAGGGTAATTACCGGCGAATCGGATCCGTCGCCGACATTCAGGTTCAACATCGAACCCGTGCCATACGATTTGAAATTCTTATTGCCGTAGATTTCAAACGACAACCCAGATGTTACCACTGTGTACGCCGACCCAGAGTGGGCTGACGTGAACACGGCGGTAGTCATCGACGTGTCAGAAGAAATGGCAGAGATGGCCTTTGTTTCTGCACCAATGGCGATCGAGTCGCCGACCTTGAATGTATCGGTGAATCTCGTTCCAACGCCTGTGATAGCACCAGAAGATGCAGAGTTGGAAACCGTGCCTGGCCCCGTTGATGTCTGGTTGACAGAGAAGAGAGCAGAGCTCGTTCCGTTACCTACAAGTGTCCGTGTAGGTGTAATGTCACCAAGACCCAGCGTCACGTCACCGGTTCCAGAGTCGGCACCAGTGGACGTGATTGTGATTCCGGAATTGACTAGGATCTTCGCGATGACAGCAGAGCCGGCGAGCGAAGTGTTGAGATTCGCTCGAACGACTGTTGAACTTCCGACCTGCTCGCTACCTACAAGGGATGTACGTGCCACGATTTACCCTGTTGTTTTGGCACTCTTGCGAGGACGCTCCACATGCTTGCGGAGCTCATCGTTATCCCTTCTCAAGTTCGTGTTTGCTTCCACGAGTGCCTGGTTGTGTGACGACAGTTTCTGATTTTCCTGAACCAGGCCCTCAAGAACGATGTCTTGGGTTTGGTTCACGATCATCAGGTCCCCAATTTCGCGCCTGAGCCTCTCCAACAATGCATCGTAGAGGCTAGGATTCATCTGTATATTCATATAGTTACACCATGTAGTAGGCGCGGAGCTTATCACCAGTGACTGGAGCAAAGGTTGTCGTGATGGTAGTTCCGCTGATTGTGTAGTCATTACCAGCGCCCGGCTCAAGCAGCTGACCGTTGAGATACAGCATGACTGAGTTGGTACCAGACTTGCCGTTGGCTGGGGTGTTCGCCAGAGTGTATGAAGTGTTCGATCCGTTGACCGAACCTGTTGGCGTTTCGTTGATGACTTCGTCAGAATACTTCAAGAAACCAGTCGAAGCAGTGTGGTTGATTGTCAGGACACCAGAGCTTGACAGCGTGGCATCACCGGACATCGTGGCCCATGAGGCGTGGCTCGAACCATTGGCCACAACCAACTGCCCAGCGGTGCCGTCAGTGATACCGATACCGTTGGAGTCAACTGTGATCAAACGAGTGCCATAACCGACAGCGGAAGTCGTGCCAGACGTGACAGCGATACCGTTGCCGGCACCAACGGCGAACGTCGTACCAACCAGGGTCAGACCGTTGCCGGCTGAGTAGGTCGTGCCAGACGAATCCTGGACGAAGGTGACGTTTGTGGTGTCGACAGTGATAGTCGACGTGTTGGTGCAGAACCACTTGGTGTTCTTGTAGGTCGTGCCGTCAGCTTCGATGATGACGTACTGGCCTTCAGGAAGAGTAGAAGCTGCCGCCCAGTCAGTTGGTCGGGTCCAGGAGCCAGAAGCCGCAACCCAAAGGCCGTTCTGAGACTGAGTCGTCTGAGTAGTCAACAGGATTCGATCGCCGGCTACAACAGTGACACCGTCGATAGTCTGAAGAGTCGAAAGAGAAGCGATATTGGAGACAGAAACGACTCGTGCAAAGTGGATCTGCAGGCCGTTGACCTTCGCATCAACGTAAGACTTGTTTGCGGCGTCGTTTGCAGAAACCGGAGTCGTGACGTTGTTGATCAGGTGAGAGTTCATGTTGAGCGCGGCAGCCATGGAGACTGTACCGTCGCTCTTGATGAAGCTTGCTCCGTCTACCAGAGATGATGTCGGAACGATAGCACCTGAGACCATGTTGGACCAAGCGATCGTACCTGCGCCGATCTGCTCAGCGCCATTGATGAAACTGCGTGCCATTGTTGTGATCCTTTAGTAGGCGTAAGCGAGAATGACTTGTGCCCCGATCCACAACAAATCCACTGGTACTGTAAGGAGCGTTCCGGCTGTATTTATGGTGTAGCTGTTAGGTGCTTGTGACACGCCATTGATAGACAAGATACGCATGCCATTCGCCACTGCCGGTGGATTGAGATTGAACGACATCGGCTGAGAAAGATCGAGGCATGTTCCTGAGACGTAAGTTGCGCTCACACCTGTACCTGCAACGATTCCCTGGAGACGTTCTTCGAGGCCCTGTACAAGCGGAATCGTCGAAGGGAAGAACTCAGGAGGATCAACCAAGCCAGTCCATGGCGCGTGATCCACCATGCCATCGTTATTCGTGTCGTAGACTGAAGTGAACATCAGATCACGGAGTCCGTAGATCGGGATGTTTTCAGTATTGTCCGGGAAAGTGCCAGGAGGCTGCGGAACAGGGACTTCGTCGCTATTCGTGACGCCGATCTGTACAACCGGACAGGACCGATTGCCCCTTGAGATAATGAGACGAGCCATCAGTTCAATCCTGGAAGAGTAGCAGTCTCACCTGACTTGAACGGGTTGACGACGGTACCAGCATCCCACGAGACAACAAACTGCTGCATCGAAGAGGAATACGAGACACCGAATCCTGCTTCATTCAACTTGTCGAAGATTTCTGCATACAAGTTGATGATCGTAGAAGCTGGGACGCCTGGGAATCCAAACGTGATATTCGTGCCGCCCAAAACTGCAGACTTATCAATGGATTGCTGGATTTGAGCATACAGGTCCAAATTGGAGGTTGGACGCAAGTCTGTACCATTCGTGAGGCACAGGTAGATCTGTGATGCCGTGAAGCCAGCGCCCAGTGAAGAGATCATACCAGGGTACGCCCTCTGGATGTTCCTCAGATCCTGCCACGACATATCAGGATGGTCCCAAGAAATCGTGAGGGTTCCAACATCGCCGTTGTAGATGGCGATGAAGCCTCGGCCCATGTAGTTAGTCATCAAGTCATAGACCAGGTCTGGGATCTGATCCATGTGATCGTAAGTCGGCACATTCGCGGCACATGAAAACTGGTACGAGTTTCCAGAAGCGATGATCTGTGCGTCGATGCCAGCAATCAGCCCGTCATAGTTTGGGATGACCGTTGGCAGCTCGAAGTTGTTCGAGCCATTTTCAATCGTGAAAGTTGCCATCAGTTATCTGCCGCCGAGCTGAAGATGACGTGCTGCTTCGAGCCGTCGTTGAAGAAGATCGTGGTCCTAGACTTGTTGAGGGCCGAAGGCACATTCACCGTGCCGATGATTGATGATGGGAAGAATGGAGCCGAAATCGTTCCAGACGACGGCGATACAATTTTCCAGGCGAAGAATCCTGGTGCAGATGGAACCGTGAACGCGAATGTTGAAGCAACCGAATCCGTCAGTGTTGTCGAGACGTATGAGTACGCCGTGAAGTCGAGGGTTGGGGTTGCACCAACAGAGCTGTAATCGTGAGCCGTACCCGTGAAGATTGTTGCCGCAACAGCTCCACCAAACGTCTGGCCATGAGCAATCGTTGTAGCCAGAGTTGGATTCGGATATGTGCCCGTCAAGTCGCCGCCGGCTGCGCCATTCGGAGGCAGAGCAGAAGGAACGCCTGTCAGATCAGCATAGTCGCCTGAGATTGCAACATCAGCGAATGCAGATGGGACATCATCAAGCTTCGCCTTGTCGGCGTGTGCCATCAGACCATCAACAGAAGTTGTAGCATTTCCTGGCTTGCCGATCACATCAGTCCAAGAACCCGAGAATGCGATAGCAGCAAACGTCGGCTTACTTGTGAGGGAGTTGTATGAACCATCAAATCCGCCTGTGAGGAGCGTGTTGATGAAGGTCCAGTGAGTATGCGGCATGAAACCGTCGACTGAACTTGAAGCAGCGGGCATCTTACCAGCCAGCCAAGTAGCCAGAGCATTGAGGCTGCCGCCTTTGGTCACATACGTTGAGCCGGATGAAGGGCTCGGCGCCGTCGTGGTGTCGAGTACGACAAGCTCATTTCCCGTAAACGCTCCGTCCTGCGAACCGCCAGACGCGTAATAGATTTGTTGGATAGTTGATTGTGACATTAGGAGAAGAGTCCTGCTACTGAGCCAAAGGCCAAGGTGTCGTTGTATGCTTCGATGTCGGTGTTCTTCCTAGCGCCACCACCTGTGAAGGCAGCTGGGATCTTTGCCCTGACATACGCCAGAGCAGTTTGGAAATCTGAATCGTGGTAGGCTACATTCGAATGCCACGCCTTCATCAATGCGCCGTATACGTCCCACGCAACTGCGTTTGGACTCAGAGGAGAGCACCATTTGCCAGACGCATCACGAGCGTTGGCGCCTTTGCACCATGCTCCCGATGATCCAACAATGGCTGCTGCGTCTGTGAGGAACGACATGTTGAAACCCCTATGAATACTCTGTATTTAGGAGCGTCATACAGTATGAGAGGGCCGTCCGTGGCCCTCAAAACTTACAGCCTGTCGATGGTCTTGCCGTCGTCGTTCATCAAGTAAGTGATACAGTTAGTGAAATAGTTCTTCAACGTCTCACCTTTTCTCACCTGAATCGTGGTGCCTTCCACCATTGAACCGTCCCAGGGTGTCGCCGCATCTATCAGACTAACGCAATCTAGAGGCGGTTCCTTGTGTTGATCAGGCCAATGAATGACTTGATCACACTGGAGGATGTGAACGGTGTTATCTGTACAAACAATCTTCAGAATCATATCTGTCTACCTTTCTGTCTGTCTTGCCTAGAACCGCTAGGCTCGGTTACAACCTCAACTTGGATCTGAATTCCGCCAGCTCCCTCTTCGAGAGATGGCCAGCATTGACCATATGCTCATCGAATGAATCGACGTATTCACGAGCCGCATGAGACTGTACGATCGTACGAATGATCTCCATCTCCTTGGCCGAGAATGATACACCATTGAGTTGGTAATCTTCAAACGCTTCACATGAAATTGGGAAATGTGGCTTCACCAGATCATACATCGCCTGGGCCAACTGCACGATTTCCCACTGGGCATGCGGATCAAGACGCAAGCGAAGGAACTTGAAGAAGTTGTTGAGATCACACTTCCAATACAGCTCAGTGTAGTTGGAGACCGGGAGCACGATTCTCGAAAGTTCTCGAGTCAATCCCTTGTCGAGCAGGACTTGGTAGTTCCTGTATGCTGAGTCATGGCACCAGCTGATGACTTCTGCAACACTCTGTTTGGATCCTGTATCCAGTTCCTCGCCAGAACCTTGCTTGTTGGTCTTCGACTGTTCCTGGAGACGCATGCCATCGGGGAGGTAGAACTCGTCAGTCATCTCTGAGTAGCGCGCAGAATACTCATTGAGAGACGCCGTTCTGTGTCGAACCAATTGACGCATAACGAAAATCGGAACCTTGAGATGGAAGCGTACTTCGCCCATTTCAAAAGGTGAGGTGTGCCAATGGCGCATCAAGTATCTGAGTAGTGTTCTCGTTTCAGTTGATTGACGGGTGCCCTTGCCGTACGACATTCTTGCCGACTGCTCTATCGTTTCGTCCGAACCCATTGTTTCGACAAGACCCACGAATCCCTTGTCCAGGTACTGCTTGTATTTCGAATCGTTGTATACTTCACTTAGAGCCGTCATTGAATAAATACCTCATAAGAATTTTAGGACCAAGGGAATGCCATCTCAATACCAACTTCCAGAGAAGTCTGAGAGCTTGTTGACCGAAATCTTGGGTCTCCTTCAGACACTCAACGCCACCGTTGACTCATTTCAAACCAAACTCAACAAGATCGAAAGTGACCTTGCGAGTTCGATGCAAAGAATTGACACCGTGATCAGAGACGGGTTTCCTGATGGCGATCTTCTAAAGCACAAAAACTGGCACGTCAAGAATTTCTTTACCCGTCTATTTAACTAGGTAGTACCCGAACATGGCTGTCCCAGGAGCCGAAACCATCCAAATCCCGATGAGCATCTGGGGCCCGATTTTCACCGCACTAGGAGGATTGGGAACCGGCGCGATGTTTGTTTGGAAGAAACTCTCATCGCAGAAACTAGAAGCCACGAAGAACAACGCTGAAACGGATGTCATCGAACATCTTCAAGAACAGCGAGACGAAGCCATCAAGACCGCCAAAGAAGCACAGCAAGCGAAGTTGATTGCCGACATGGCACTGGCCGAGACAAGGGCCAAGATGGAACAGATGTACGACGAGATGGAATCTCTTCGACAGCGTCTGGCTTTGCTAAACCAGCTCGTGGGACGTCTCACGGCTGCTCTCGATCTAACCAAGCATCAACTGACCACAATCATCAAAGATGATTCAACTCAAGTAAAGTTGGCAAATGACGCACTGCGACACGTCGATAACGGCGGTCCCGTCAACATCACGCCATGACTTGACCACATGATTGCAGTTCTCGCGAATACCAAGGACGGCGTTCGCGAGGCCTTGCATTTCACTATGTAGCTGCATGAAAACGACTTGCTTAAACTGAGGCGGGGCCTGGGCGATAATGCTCGGGGCATTCGTCTTGATGGCGGACATGCGGTCTTTGATCTGGTTCACCGCCTGCCATGCTTGCAACTGCTCGGTCGTCTTGACCTCTGCTGGGATTTCCATTACATTGGTCCTGCCCACATAGTCTCTCTGCCTTCTTTCAGAGACTTCATATCCTGCCACCCTGAGTGAATCACCAGACCCAGCAGTAGCAGGATCACAGGAATAAGTACTGGCGCTGAGTAACCGAGGATGTAGGCCGCGGCCGCTGTATAACCCATTTTGAAAACCTCTTAGAATTCAAAGTTGTTGACGAACCTTACCCTGAAACCGCGGTAGATGTCACGCCACATCATTCCATGCTCCTCTGCCTGAGTCGTCAGGTACGGCAGGAGCATCTCTTTACACAGCTCATCATTCTTGATTGCGTAGTATTGAATCGCATGAGAGATCTCATGCGCGATTGCGGTGGCGATCCACTGTTTCCATGAAGCATTGAGCTGTGATCCAATCTCCGGATCCTTCTTGTAGAAGTCGTACTCTGCGAAGATCTTGGTCGCATTCTTTCGGCCAACCATCCAGAGGATCGGATACGCTGCAATGAAGAGGAACGGCTTCTCATCCTCGTCGGTGCCACCGTATGCTGTACGGTGACGCGAGTTGAACGAGATTGTCATCTTGGGATTGAAATCAGGAATCTTGTACCTGATCTTCGCATACGTAACCATCTCATCGAGAGTCTCATTTGCGAAGTCCCTGACCTCCTGCTTCTGGTAGAATTTCTTGTCCACCGCCATCTGGAGCCACCCTGAATCGTTTGCTCTATTTATTCAGGGGCTCATATGGACGAGGTGTGACATTCACAAAATCGATGCGGATGTCGCGAACGAAGTTTGTGCCTTCGTAGGATTCAATACGTCCGACCATTCCAATGTTCAGCGTCATCTCTTCTTTGGCGCTGATGAGGAGCTGGTCCAAGACTTGGCCTTGTGTTGACCTGAGTGTTTCGATGTCGGCCTCAATTGAGCCGTCGTCGTAGAGTCTCAGGTCCGTGACAACATGAGACATCTGTTCGATCGGGTAATCCCATCTGCCGAGACGATCAGGATCTGAGATCCAGCCGCCCCGATTGGCGCGTCCGAAGTCTCTCGCCCACAAGAATTCTTCGATTGCTTTCTGCATGTCATGGAAAGTGTAGAGCCGACCATTCACTGTGGGATAGCCGACTTTCCAATTCGCTTCAATTGTATGAGTACTCAATGAATGGTCTCCTTCGGGAGTTCAACCGTGAAAACATTCGGTCGATACGGCGGCAGACTTGATGGACGTTCCATCGGATATCCACGCGGATTGCAGCGTACGTTCGTCAGGCCGAGCATGTAATCGAATGGATAGTGTACATGGCCATGAATCCACCAGGTCGGCACCTTACGGTCGAGAAGCATGTTCTCGAGATTCGTATAGTACCCGTAGTTCTCCTGGTACAAATGAGCGTACCGAGGCGCAATCGACTCACAGCTCGGAGCATGATGGGTCAAGACGACCACAGGCGAACGAGGATGAGCCGCGAACTCCTGCTCAATGTACTTCTTCCCGATCAAGTGATGACGGATAGCGTCATTCGTCGAGAATCGGCGGAAGCCGTTATCAGAATTTCGAATGACTCGGAAGTCATTCATGTAATTTTCGACCGCCATCTTGGTGATGGGGTTGCCCTTGTTCATGTCGGTCCAGAGCGTCGATCCAACAAAGTGGACGCCCTTGTAATCGAACGAGCGATTCTGCAGGAAGTGAACATTCTCGAGATGCTGAAGACCTTTCTCGAGAGTCAGGTCAGCTTTCGGACACGAGTCATGATAGTACTCGTGATTGCCGGGAATATAGAGAACGTGAGCCCAGTTCTCCGAGCAGCGTCTCCAGAACTTCTTGTTCTGTCGCTCCTGGAGGCGGACTTCGTGAATGTCTCCGGCCAGGATCAGGACGTCAGCGATCGGCTCGAAGAATTCATCGTTGATGTCATCGAAATCAAGATGCAGATCCGACGCATACGCGACACGCACGTAATCGTCAGAGAGCAGTAGCTGCTTGACTTCCGGATAGAGAGGCGGGTTGTAGGCCTTGGTTTTCGGCTCGAATTCTGCAGTCGCAAGGAACATTCGGGGTACCTTTCATGAGTTCGATCAGATGGGCCAAGAGCTTGTCTTGAGCCTCAAGATGTTTTTGGATTTCGACCGCCTCATGCAGGACTGCCTCAGCATCCTTGTAGGTGTCGTCGGCACGCTTGTCAGATGCGACACTGGAGACCTTTTGGCCTACAATGATGATCGACAAGAGAACCAATTGCAAAAACGTTTGGGCGATCCAAGCAATCAGGGTCGCGGTTCCGCCTTTCCACGCTTCTGAGAAACTGCATAGAGCAAGCGCAGCGAAGGCGTAGGCACACCACATTGTACCAACACTGTTCGTGACCTTGACAGCGATCCACGCATTGAATCGTTGGACCGCCGTCTCACGAGGCATGAGGCACGCCGCAGGAACAGGCTTGGCTGCCTTCCGCAAATGAATATGCGGATGCGGGATGTGCTTGAAGATTTCTGGACAGTGCATCAGAAGGAGATGATTGTGACTTCCTGTTCTACATGAACGATCTCGAGGAGAAACGTTTGCATGTAGAGGGCTCGGCCGTAGTCGTTCCACTGGGTGGCTTCATCACGCTCATCTGAAACAACCGGAAACCCAGACGAAGCACTGATTCCGCAATAGTAGCGAGTTTCAATCAAGATAGCGTACATCACACTTCCTGAGAATGAGGCCAGGTTGCCCCAGCCTCATTCTATGACATTTCAACTTGAAAGTCAAGCCTTCAGGAGAATCGACTGCCCCGGCACAACCTTACGGTTCACCGACGTCGATTGGATGAAGATGCGCCAGTCGCCGTGGTCACCAGGAGCAACCTTGATGAGTCCGCCTACATTCAGACCGAGCATCTGGCGGGCCGCATCACCGAAGTACTTCTTCTTACCGTCGCCCGACACGATTGCCACTTCCTTCTGCGGTTGAACCTTTTCGCGCTTCGTCAGCTCGTAGAATGCGGAACCGATCTTGTACGATTCGCCGGTCGCCTGTTCCACGAAATCACGGATCGGCGAAGCCTTCTGGCAGCGGATGAGGCGGCCTTGGCCTTCGACGAGTGCCGACTTGACATCCTGGCGGCTGATGTTCGCGGCGTTCACCGTGAACAGGCCCTGGGTTGAACGGACGCCAGACGAACGGAGGTTTGAGTAGGCCGTATACGTTTCGGCAACGCGATCAGCTGCGCGCTCGAAACCAGCCTGCGAAGTCGTATCCCAGATCTCGATGTTGCCAGCCGAGAAGCCGCAGTTCTTGGCAGCGTGCACACCCTGGAGGTTCGGAACCATCGTCGCCATGGTCCACGAATCATCGAGCGAAGCGATCAGATCACGCAGGTCGTTGGAACGATACTGACGCGACGCATTCTCGCCACCATCCGTGATGACGTAGAGAAGGAAGGTGTTGTCCTCGTCCTTCTTCGAGACCAGGAAGTCGTTCTGATGATCCTTGATAGCGGTCGCCGAAGCATCCACCAGAGCCGTCATGCCGCCAGTGCCGAGGGTGAATCTCGACAGGCAGTTGATGTCCGAGTTCATGAACTCAAGTTTCGAAACACGATCCGAGAACTTGTACAGGGACACGCGAGTCGAGAAGCCCGATTGGCTGAGCGATCCCTGGATCTTCTCCATGAACTGCTTCACGCCACGACGATGGATATCCATCGACGAACTGTCATCGATCACGAAGATGACGTTGTTGACCAGCTTCTTAGGAGCCGGTGCCGCCACATTCTTCACGACTGTCTTCTTGGACGGACGCTTCTTTGCGGTGGACTTCTTCACAGTTGCCATGATATTGATCCTCAGTCCCAAGACGCCGCGATTAGGCCCAGGACAATGATGAGAAGAACGATGAGTGCCACGATCCAGATCGGCGAGAG
>Ga0268266_10005021_pt1 | contig 12492 bp, 5 predicted proteins | sample KBSS13metaG_FD_190356 | JGI IMG/M metagenome (GOLD analysis project Ga0268266, IMG submission 190356) | Switchgrass rhizosphere microbial communities from Kellogg Biological Station, Michigan, USA - KBS S1-3 metaG (SPAdes) (version 2) | ecosystem: Host-associated > Plants > Roots > Rhizosphere >...
GAGCACGGCCTCCTCGTCGAACACCCGCGCGATCACGGGGAAGCCGGCGTCGAGGCGCTCGCCGTCGAGACCCTCGATCGGTCCCCTCCCCGGCCCGCCCGGCGGGATCCAGAAGACGACCCGGCGCGCCCCGAGCCGGCGCGCCTCGTCCGCCGCGGCCGCGAACAGCGGCGGCAGGTCTGAGCCGGATCGCTCGACGCCGAGAAAGTCCGCGACCGTGGCCGTCTCGCCGACCACCGAGAGCGCCGCCCACGCCGTCATCGCGCCGGATCCGCGCCGCCAGACCATTCGGTAGTAGCGGTCCGGCCGGGCGTGGAAGCGCCAGTTGACCCGAACGCGATCGCGGACCGCGGCGTCGTCCAGGACGCGCGCCGCCTCGCGCCACAGCGGATCGAAGGACTCGTCGACCGAGTCCCCGGCCTCGACATCCGCGGGCGGCGGTCCGAAGCGCTCGACCGGGACGCTCGCGATCTCGACGGGAAACAGCGTGCGCGAGCCGACGATCCGTTCGCTCACGCGCAGGGCGCGCGCGTTCGGGAATCCGTAGCAGAACGGAACGAGACCGGCGATGCCGGCGTAGAACGCGTTCGTCATCTCGCGGTACACGCCGCGACGGCCGCCCAGGGCCCGGACGGACGGGTCCGTCGCGACGTCGCCGACCGAGTAGAGGAGCGTCGGCTCGCCGGCGAGCACGAAGCTCGCGCCCCAGCCCGCGTAGTGGCCGACGATCTCGCCGTCGAAGACGCCGACGGTCGCGCGCCAGCCGTCCGGATTCTGGTCGAACTTCCAGCGCCACTGCTCCTCGGAAAGCGGGTGGCCGAAGACGCGCTCGAAGAGCCGCCGGATCCCCGCGGCGTCGTCGGGGGTCGCCTCGCGAATCTCGAACGCGCTCAGGGCTTCTCCCACGCGAACGTTTCGAGCGCCGCGCCGTCCGAGGCGCGGAAGGCCCGCAGGTAGAGCGGTCCGGGTCGAAGCGACGCGAGCACCTCGTCGGGCAGCCGGAAGTCCGAATCGAGCGGAGCGCCGGCAAACGGGACGAGCGTCGGGTTCGTCGAGACGGCGACCCAGGCGCCGGGGCGCGCGCGCACGAAGGGCTCGGCGACTCGCTCCGCCCGCGGCGAGATCGTCCGGCGCTCCGCGGTCTCGATGACCGCGCGGCCGAGCGCGCCGTAGTACCGCGACCGGAACAGACGGCGCGACGCGGCGCGGCGCGCCTCCGTCTCGGGGTTGCGGGCGGCGCTGCGCGCATACAGGTGGCGCACGCGAGCCGCGGGATGGAAACGCAGCGCGAAGCCCGCGCGGCGGACCCGGATCTCCCAGTCGGTCTCCTCGTACTCGAACGGGAAGCTCTCGTCGAACAGGCCGACGCGGTCGAACACCTCGCGCCGCGCCGCGAGAACCGCGCCGACGAGGCGCCTCGCCTCGCCGCCGCGCTGCCAGAGCGAAAGGGTGCGCCGCGCGAACGGCGCGAAGCGCACGAAACCGAGCTCGGAGGCGAGGCCGGACGGAGGATCCGCCGGGAGGCGCAGGAGACCCGCCGAGTCCCAGAGGCACAGCGGCGCCGCGGCTCCGACACGGCGCTCCGCCACGGCCGCGGCGAGCTCGCGGACGGCGCCGGGTAGAAAGACGACATCCGCGTTGCACAGAAGGACGGTCGCGCCGCGGGCGCGATCGAGTCCCGCGTTGACGCCTCCCGAGTAGCCGCGGTTGTCCGGGAGGAGCACGAGCTCGTCGGCGGGGATGGCTCGCAGGAGATTCGCCTCCTCCTCTCCCGAGCCGCAGTCCACGACGACGGTCTCGCCGGCGATCCCCTCGGCCTCGAAGGCGGCGCGCAGCGAGGCGACGCAGGCCGCGGCCTCCGACGCGCTCCGGTGCGTCACCACGACGGCGGACACGGCCGGCGTCACGCGGCCATGCCTCCGGGGTCCACGGCGATCGCTCTCCTCACGCGTGGACGGCGGTCGCGATCCACTGGTACGTCTCGAGGCTGTCCCGGTCGGCGTCCGGAGACCCGGCGGCCAGTGCGAGGAAGGCCGAGGGATCCGGAGCCGGCGCACCTCGCTCGCGCTCGATCCTCGGCGCCGACCAGCCTGCCTCGACAATCGCCTCCTCGAGGAAGTCCCGCGAGAACCACCGCAGGTGCCCGGCGTCGGCGAGCCCGGACGGCGCCGGGTCGAACCGGCCGAGGAGCAGGTCGCGGGCGAGCGAGAGATGACCCGCGTTCGGCACGCTGACGACGAGGACCGCTCCCGGCGCGGCGACGCGGCGGGCCGCGGCGAGCGCCTCGACGGGGGACTCGAGATGCTCGAGGACGTCCGCGAGGACGACCGCGTCGAACCGTTCGCCGTCGGCGGCCAGCCGCGGCAGCGCATCCCACAGGTCGGCGTCGAGGACGCGGTCGCAGCGGCGTCGCGCCGCGGCGGCGAGGCGAGGCTCACGCTCGATCCCCGTGAGCTGTCGCTCCTTCCGCCGCGACAGGCCGGTCAGGGCGCCGGCCGAGCCGCAGCCGACGTCCAGGATGCGCACCGCGGAATCCGGGACCCGTCGGGCGATCTCGGGCCGCGCCGCGTCCGAGGCGTCCGGGACCGCAACGGACACGAATCCGTCCGCCGAACGGCCGCGCGCGGCGAGCGCCGCGTAGAGCTCGGCGGCGGTGCCGCGGGCGTGCGGCGCCGCGTCCGCGGCGAGAAACGCGACCGCGGCGGGCGCGCCGTCGAAGGCGTGGATCGGCGACGCCTCGAGCTCGCGGAGCGTATGCACGGGCGGCAGGCTGCCGGGCCGGCACCGCAGGACGTCACCGGCCGGCGCCGGCGGGACGCGACCCACGGGGACCGCGGCGAGGTCCGCGACGACGACCCACTCCTCGGCGGCGGCCAGCCGCGGCGCGGCGGGCTCACCGGGCCGCCACTCGTACGCGGCTTCGGCCCCTGCGGCGCGACGCCAGCGCAGACGCGCGAGCCGCTCCCCGTACGTGACGGCGGCCGACGCCGCGAAAAAGGCGACGGCCCGGCTCAAGACTTCGCTGCCGCGCGGTCGAGCGGTACGGCCGGCGCCGCGCTCGCGTCGGGGAGCGTCCATGCGTGCGCGGGCTTCACGAGTCCGACGACGTATTCGGGCGCGACGACCGAGAAGCCCGGCCGGAGGATCTTCACGTCGTGGACGTGGAGCGCCTTCTCGTCCCCGAGGTACACGTAGACGCGGAACTCCCCCTGCGCGATCGGCAGGCGCGGCAGCGTCAGGCGCACGCGGTAGGAGCGCGCTCCGGTCAGCGGGGCCCAGGGCTCCTCGCGCGTGTCGACCGCCAGCACCTGGATGCCGTCCTCGCGGTCGACGCCGACACGGAGCTGCAGAGCGAGGCGCGGATCGTTGCACTCCACGGCGACGTCGAAGGCGACCGTCTCGCCGGAGGCGAACTCGGTGCGGGCGTACCCGGAGCCGTCGTGGAGAACGACCTCCGCGATCCGCGCGGGCCGCCGTCCGTCGGTCGGGCCGGGGGCGGGCGCCGCCTCGACGGAGTCCTGCGCCCGCTCGCGGTCCTTCTCCTGGAGGAACGTCTCGTACGCGCGGACGACGGTGAGCGCATCTCCCTGGGCTGCCGCCTCGCCGTTCTTGAGCCAGATGGCGCGGTCGCAGAGCAAGGCCACGTAGTAGAGCGCGTGAGAGCAGAACAGCAGCGTGCCGCCGCGCCGCTGGAATTCCGTGATCCGGTCGACGGACTTCTTCTGGAAATAGCCGTCGCCGACGGCGAGCGCCTCGTCGACGATCAGCACGTCGGCGTCGCAGTGCGTCGCGACGGAGAACGCGAGCCGCAGCAGCATGCCCGACGAGTAGGTGCGGACCGGACGGTCGAAGAAGTCGCCGAGCTCGGAGAAGTCGCGGATCTCCGGCAGTCGCCGGCGAATCTGCACGCCCGAGAGGCCCAGGAGAGCCGCGTTCATCCGCGCGTTCTCCCGCCCGGAGAACTCGGGGTGGAAGCCCATGCCCAGCTCGAGGATCGAGGCGACGGTCCCCTGGAGGTCGATCGAGCCGGAGCTCGCCCGCGTCGTCCCGGCGACGATCTTCAGGAGCGTCGACTTCCCCGCGCCGTTCTCGCCGATGAGGCCGAGAGCGCCGCCGCGAGGGACCTCGAAGGACACGTCGCGCAGTGCGTGGAAGTCGCGGTGGCGGGGCCTCCGAAGGAGGATCTCGCGCAGCCGGTCGGCCGCCGAGTCGTAGACGCGGTAGGTCTTGGAGACGCGGTCGGCGCGGATGGCGGTCATTCTTGCGTCTGCTCTCCGGCCGGACGGCCGATTCGCGGTGATTCTAGCCGCTCGCGATCCCCGTCATCCCGGGAACTCTTCCTGTCATCCCGAGGAGCGAAGCGACGAGGACCCCTTTGAAAGCCGTAGCGTGGTTCGAAAGAGGTCCCTCGCTGCGCTCGGGATGACACGAACGAAGAGTGGGTGCTCACGCAAAAACAAAGGGCCCCTTGCGGGGCCCTTTCGGGAAGCGCGAGAGCGGGCTCAGGAGATCGGCTTGCCCTGGATGAAGACCGTGTCGGCGCTGATCTGGTCGACCGTGACGATGTATGCGCCGATCCGGCTGCCGTTCAACGCCTCGACGCGGATCGTCATCGGGTTTCCGTCGATCGTCGGCAGGGCCGTCATCGGGATCTGCGCGAAGGCGCCGTGGCCGCCGTCGTTCAGGGTGAAGTCGTAGGAGCTCGTCTCGGTGCCGTCCTGCTTGATCGCGTGGATGCGCACCGTCGTCGGCAGGGTGCCGAGCGCGAAGAGGCCGATGTTGGTCCGGAACCGGAGGTTCGTCTGCGCCCCCGGCATGATGAGTCGCGAGTTGCCCGGCGCAACACTCTGGCTGTCCGTGAACACGGAGAGCTGCATGCCGGCCGTGCCCGTCGAGAGATCCGCATAGATCCGGCCGCCGATGATCAGCGGCGCCGTCGCCACGTCGGGGGGCGCGTTGTAGGTGACCTTGAGCATGCCGAGCACCGTCCCGGCCTTCAGGTCGGCGTCCGTCGCGTCGTCGAGGAAGTTGCCCACGACGTCGTCGATCGAGATGCCCTGCTTCGCTCCGATCGAGAGAGGCTTGGTGACGATCGCCTCCGCCGGCGCGCCGGTCGGCGTGTAGTGGTACTCGAGGAACACCGTCCGCGGAAGGGTGCTCGGGTTGTAGACACGCAGGTCCGTACGCCAGTGCGCGTTGGAGGCCTCGTCCTCGATCCGGCCCACGCCGGGCATGTAGTAGCTGACCGGCGTATCCGGCGGCACGTTGAAGCGCGGCGTGTCGTCGGAGACCTGAACGAGGTCATTGTTGCGGCGGTCGAGCGACGAGGCGTACGCCTGCAGGCCGCCCGTGGTGGACGTCGCCTTCAGGATGTAGCGCTTCGTCGGATCGAGCGTGCCGATGATGTCCGAGTCGTTGACGCCCGCCTGGGAGTACGCCGGGACCGCGAAATCGCGCGCGGCGACCTGGACGCCGTCCTCGCTGAACGCGTCGACGTGGAACAGTCCACCGTCGCTCGACGAGTTGAAGAGCGAGACGTTGAAGCGGTAGAGCGAATCGTTGCGCAGCCCGATCAGCATCTGCCCGGTCGCCGCCTCGGCCGCCTGCGCCTGCGTGGCGCCGTACGGGCCGACGACGAACGACGGCAGGGCGGTGCCGAACGAGGAGCCCTGGGCCGTGAAGTACACCCGCGACGTCACGATCGGTGTCGCGTTGCCGCCCTCGAACTTCAGAAGGAGAATGCCCTTGCCGGCGCCGGGCCGGTTGAGGATCGACGCGTCGCCGACGATGTCGATACCCGACCACGACTGGCCCGCCGACAGCGACACGCTCTTCGTCGAATCGAACGGGAGCGTCGAGAGGTCGGTCGGGATGTCGTCCGAGAACGCCGCGAAGTAGAGCGTGATCGTGACCGGCTGCGTGCCCGGATTCGTGACGGACAGGTCCGTCGCCCAGTTGCCGGAATCCGCGAGGATCGAGCCGGCGCCCGGGATCATGAGGGCCTGGAAGCTCGGCGGCGACACGTTGAAGCGGATCTGCGTCGTATTGGTGCCCTGGTTGGTCGTGCCGTCACCGGTCACGGTGAGCGTGACCGTCTCCACGCCCGCGGCGCGGAATGCGTGGGTCGCCGTCTGACCGGAGCCCGTGTCCCCGTCACCGAAGTCCCACGCCCAGGACGCGGCGTGCGCCTCCGCGGCGGCGAACGTCACCGTCACGCCGGCGCTGACCTCGTACTGACCGTTGAACGGATTGATGGTCGCTCCCGTCACCGCGACGACGTTCGACGGCGGCGGCGGGCCTCCCTGCGTGATCGCGATCTGCCATGTCTTCGTGATCGACACCGTGCCGGCGCTGGCCGTGACCGTCACCGTGTGCGTGCCGATGTTGACGTACGTGTACGAGCCCGTGTTCGTCTCGGCCACGGCGTCCGTCGCCTGAGCGGCGTCCACCGACACGACCTCGTCGCTCTGCGGCGGCGCGCCGATGCATCCGAGATTCGGCGGGCATCCGCCCGGAGGTGGCGGTCCCGGTGGGGGCGGCGCGGGCGGTCCCGCCGTATCGCCGTAGTCCCAGGTGAACGTCGCCGCGGACGGATAGTTCGTCGTCGTCGCCGTGAAGGTCACGGCCGCTCCGGTCGTGCCGCTCGTCGGACCGGTCACGGACAGCGATGCTCCGGGAGGCGGCGGAGGGGGCGGCGGCGGGTTTCCGGAGCCCGCCGTGAACGGATAGGAGTGAATCGTTCCGCCAGTGGCCGGAACTTCGATCTTGAGATAGCAGCTCGAGGAGCAGGAGGCCGGCGCGTACGAGACCGGCCCGGCGCCCGCCGAAGTTCCGAGGGACTGGTCGCCTGAGGTGGATGGAGTCTGGTTGCTCGACTTCCAGTACGACGAGCCCGGGTGCGGCACGCTTCCCATGTTCTCGCCGTCCGAGAGGTAGTAGGTCGTGCCGGTCGTCAGCCCGTAGCTCCCGAGATACGACACCGGCGAGTTACAGGGAATCGAGTTGTTCTTGCAGACGACGAGCACCGGATTCGGCTGGAACGTCGTCGTGGCGAACTGGATCGGAGCCGGCGAGAGCGACTGGCCGCCGCCGTGCGGGCCGGAGAAGTTGTACCGCAGGTGCAGGTAATAGGTTCCGGCATTGCCGGGCGCCGTGACCGTCGTCGTCCCGTTCGCGTTGCAGAAACCCGCCGGGGGCGTGCAGCCGACGAGGCTCGTCCAGGTTCCCGGAGGGGCGGACGAGCTCGTGATCGCGAAGTCGACGAAGTTCAGGCTCGTCGTCCCGCCCTTCTGCATCAGGTTCTTGATCGTGACGGGGCTGTTCACGAGCGCCGGCAGCTGCGACGTGATCGAGAACGCGGGGACGAGGTCGACCTGCTGGACGCCGCCGGCCGTGGTCACCGAATAGTCGCCCTTGTAGTGGGTGACGAGGGAGAACGCGGTCGCAGCGGTCGGCACCGTGACGACCGGCCCGGTCTGCTGCCCGCAGCTCGGCGAGCAGGTGAAGTTCCACGTGAAGGTCGCCTCCGCGGTGTTGCCCTGCGAGGCGCTCGCGTCGGCCGAGCCGCCCGAGAGGATCAGGAGGTTCGTGCCGTCGTAGCCGAGGATCTTGACCTGGGGCGCGGCGATGCTCTGCGGCTGCGACACGGCGGGCGAGAGGCCCCAGCCGTTGAGGTTGTGCGTGTTCACGCCGACGTAGAAGTTGCCGCCGGTCGGACCGCCGGCGCTCTGCCAGCACGCTGTCCCCCCCGCCGGGTCGCCGCCCGAGGACGGGTCGCACGGAAGGTAGGCCGTGGGGATCGTCGACAGGCCGCCGTACGCTCCCGTGAACGCGGCGTCCGGCGAGAAGTTCGCGGCGTTTCCCGAGGGAAGGTTCAGATCCCACCGGATCTGATCGATCACCGGGTACGAGACGGACGCGTCCTTGACCTGCCACTTGTCGCCGAGATAGTTGATCGAGCGGCCCTGCGCCTGCGCCGTGAGGTTCGTCAGCGAGACGTTGGGGATCGGCGGCGACGTCGGATCGGCGGCGATGCAGGAGATGTCGAGCTTGTCCGTGTGAACCGACTGCTGGGGCGCGGTCGTCGTCTCGCGGTACAGGTAGGCGAGGAGCTGACTCCCGCTCTGGGTCACGAGGGCCTCGTATCCGACGCCGCGGTACGACGCGTCCGAGGCGCCGAAGTGCGGGAGGCTCATCGCCCGCTGAGGAGTGCCTCCCTGGGTCAACCACTTCGTGCCGAAGATGTCGATGAACGAAGAGGTCCCCTGGTAGCGGTGCGCGATGATGGCCGGGAACGGGCTCGGGCCGCGGACGATGACCCGGCGATAGTCGCCCGCGATCTCGCCGGCGTCCATGAGCGTGCCCGGGGGCTGGTACTCGTAGATCCGCAGGCCGCCCGACGAGCCCTCGCTCACGAAGATGAAGATCCGGTTCTCCACGACGCCGATCTCGATCGCGGACGGGAGCGCGTCGATCGACGACGACGCGACCTCGTTGGCCGTGCCGTTCGAGGTGTTGATCTCGGCGACGCGGACGGAGTAGCCCGTCGCGGAGGTGCCGGTCGAACCGACGAGGAGGTATTTGTCGTAGGCGGGAATCGAAACGTGCGCCGCCTTCAGCCGGTTCGCGGGACTGGAGCCCGAGCCGGTCTGCCAGCCGATCGCCACGGTGGGCTGGATCGCGCCGCCGACGCTCGGAACGCCGGTCGGGGCGCTGATGTCCGCGACGTAGACACTGGTTCCGGAGACGGGAAAGTAGCCGAAGAACTTGTTCGGAGATCCCGGGATGGCGATCGCCGTCACGCGGCCGCCGAGCGGCACCTTGGCGGGGAGGTTGATCTGCTGCCCGAAGGTCGGCATTCCGGTGCCGGTCGTCATCGCGACCTGAGCCGGCAACCCGGAGAGCGGATCGCTGTTGTCCAGAACGTACGGATACCAGTCGCCGACCATGCGCGCCGTTCCGTCCGGGGTCTGGGCCACTTCGCCGGTGTTCCAGCCCTGCTCGCAGTCGCAGTTGATCTGGATGACGCCGCCGTTGCCCTGGAAGAGGCCGACGTTCGTCAGGTTGTACGGGGTCGGGTTCGCCGGATTCGAGAGTGAAGACCGGGCCCAGCCCCACTGCGTCATGACGTAGAGATAGCTCGACCCTCCGCCCAAAGACATGTCTCCGGAAGGCGGCAACGTTCCCGTATTCGCCGGAAGGGAAGTCGTTGCGTTGGCGAGGGCCAGGCCGCAATCCGTCTGACCGATCAGGACAGGTGCACTCAGAGCGAGCAGCACCAACGAGGAGGCGATCCCGCGAACGACACGGGCGGAGATGGTTAGCACAGATACCCTCCGGAAAGAGTTCGAACCGAGGCCGGTTGAGGAAGACTCGAGATCAGACTTCATATTCTCCCTCATGGGTTCGGAATGGAGAACCTGAAGTCGGACCGTCGGCGCCCCATGCAAGCCATCCCCGGAAAAGAAAAGCGGGCGGGGCCTTTACGACCCCGCCCGCCAAAGAGAACGACTTAGCCGCCGGTCCCGGTCGGGATGATCGACACTTCAGGCACGACGGTCTGAACGCCGACAATACCCAGCGGGTTGCAGGACGACGGATCGAGCTGCGTGCCGGGGACGAGCACCGTCTCGAGAGCGATCGCGCCCTCGAACGAGTAGTCGACCCAAGCCTGATCGAGCACGTCGCCACCGGACGCATTCACGAAGCTCATGTTGACCCAACCGGCCACGCCGGAGGGGTGCGAGAAGTCCGTGATGTTGCGCTGCTGCGTCTCGAGCGGGAAGTTGAACGTCGGCTGCGTGCAGGGCGACGGGCACACGCCCTGGGTCACCGTGTTCTCGTCCTCGTCGTAGAACGTCAGGCTGACGGTCGGCTCCGAGAAGTCGCAGTCGCCGCCAGTCGGCGAGGAGCGCCACACGCGGACGTTCGACGTGATGGACAGACCGAGATCGAACCAACGGGCGGCCCACTTCAGGCCGAGGGGCTCGCGCTGGTCGCCGAAGCCCTCATCCCAGGGAGCGCTCAGCGAGAGGTCGGTGTCCGGGTCGCCGGAGCCGCAGTTCGTGCAGGTGACTTCCGTGAACGGATCCCAGTAACGCGCGTAGAACGTGCGGACCGGGACATCGGGCGTCGTCGAGGCCAGCGTGCCGAACTCGGCATCGGCCTCGATGTTGACGGTCGACATCGCATAGGTCGGGATGCCGAGACCGGACGTGAAGATGATCTCGCCCCAGAGGTTGTTCTCCATGCCGATCGCGTCGTTGGCGTAGTACGCCGGGAGCGTCGGGTTGGAGAGGTTGCAGTAGTTGGCGTGGTCGATCGTGATGTAACCGATCGCCAGCAGGTCGAGGTCGCCGTCGCAGTTCGTCCGAAGGGCGTCGACGAGTCCGAAGCCCGGGCCGAAGGCCGGGACCGGGTAGTCGGTCGTCGCCAGGATGTTGTCATTCGGATCGGCCGGAGACAGCGGGAACACGCGGAGGAAGCCGTCCGCATTCGGGTACACCGCGCCGCCCGCGCGCTGACACACGTCGAAACCGACGGTGTCGCCCGAGGCCGGCAGGATTCCCCCGAGGACGTCCGACATGCGCATCGCCTGAACGTCGAAACCGGTCAGGGCGATGTTGAAGTCGAGAACCAGGGTGGACTGACGGTCGAACACGTTGACGTGGGCGATCATCGGCGCCGAGGAGGCGTTGGCGATCGTCACGATCGTGTCGCGGGCTCCGATACCGGTGTTGTTGAGCTCTCCACCGGGACCGTAGCTGACCTGGAAGTACGGGACGAGCAGCGTCGCAGCCGGACGCTGGTCGACCGTGCACGTGATGGCGGACGCCGAGCTCGCAATCGCAAGCACGGCGACGATCGCCAGGCACGTCAAGAGAGTTTTCTTCATTGAGATCTCCTCATTACGGTTGATTCTTCGAAAACACACGATCGAGATTTCCTTCCCTCGAACGATCCCATCACCTCCCGCACTTTTGATTTATTTACACCCGTAAAAGCTGATTGCTGTTCCAGATGGGAGCCCGGCGGCTCCCGGATAAAAAGGATGATCGCCCCCGAATCCCGGAGAGTCAAGGGAAAAAACCCGTTTTTATGCTCCCCGGTCATAAAACCGAATTCAAGGCATGCCGCCTCAGCGCTTTGGGACGTTCCGGAAGACGGACCAGCCTCCCTTGACCGTAGGGTCCGTGGACGTCACCGTTTTCGACACGACGACGTCGAGCCGGCCGTCGCGATCGAGATCGGCGAGGCGGACGGTCTGCCCGGGCGATGCCAGGACCGGCTCCTGCTCCTCCGGGATCTCGACGAAGGCTCCCCCCGCCTGCTGGATGAGGATTCGGACGCGCTGGCGGTCGTTGTCCAGGAAGACGACGTCGTCGAGCCCGTCGCCGTCGAGGTCTCCCATCGCCAGGCCGTACACGCTCGTCTTCGGATCCTTCTTGCGCCAGAGGCGATAGCGCTTCCACTCCCCGCCCTCGAACGCGTAGAGCGTGACTGCGCCCGCCCGCGCGTTCTCGGGGACGTTCGTGGCCATCAGGATCGAGTCGGCGAACGCCGGCGCGCCGTTCTTCCCGAATCGGCCGGGCGCCGTCGCGAAGTGGTACGAGTAGATCTCGATCGCCGGAAACGAGACGGGCGCGAAGGTGCCGTCGCCCCTGGACTTCCAGAGGAGCGTCAATGCCCCCGTGTAGTGGCTGCCGGTCAAGACGTCCTGCCGTCCGTCGCCGTCGTAGTCCCAGGCGTTCAGGCAGTTCGAGTAGAAGCCGCCGACGATCCCCTCCTTGAGGTGCTGCCAGCCCTTCTCGCGGCCGAGGAACTGGTAGACGCGGACCTGCATCTTGTCGACGGACTGGCCCGGCTCCTGTTCGGCTCCGTCGCGGGAGGCCACCAGGTCCAGCTTCCCGTCGCCGTCGGCGTCCAGGAGGACGACCGCCTGCGACGAGAAGTCCCGCTTCGGCAGGCCCGTCCGGACGACCGTGAAGCCACCCTTGCCGTCGCCGAAGAGCGACACGAGGCCGGCCCCGTGCGACGCGCTGACGACGTCCATCTTTCCGTCGCCGTCGATGTCGCCGACCGCGACGCCGCCGTAGTCGATCGAGAACCGCTTGAGGGCCGCGCCGTTCTCCGAGAAGGTGAGCGGCCACAGCTTGAAGTGACCGCTTCCGTCGCCGATCCAGATCTTCAGGTCGCCGTCGCCGAGGCGGGCCGGAGGCGAAACGATGTCCGGGATGCCGTCGCCGTTGACGTCCGCGATCCGGAAGGACGCGCGCCACATCCCCGCCTCCGGAAGGCCCGCGTCCGGGACGGCCTGCAGCGCGAAGCTGGCCGGCGCCCTCGGGGGCTCCAGGTCCTCGAAGTCCGACAGCGGGACGGCGGAGGTCACCCGCGGAGGAGGACGCGTCGAGTCGTGCGGCTGCTGGGCCGGTGCGGCGGCGCTCTTGGCGGCCACCTCCTCGCGGACGGGCTTGGCGATGCTGATGTAGTAGT
>Ga0268266_10005022_pt1 | contig 12492 bp, 9 predicted proteins | sample KBSS13metaG_FD_190356 | JGI IMG/M metagenome (GOLD analysis project Ga0268266, IMG submission 190356) | Switchgrass rhizosphere microbial communities from Kellogg Biological Station, Michigan, USA - KBS S1-3 metaG (SPAdes) (version 2) | ecosystem: Host-associated > Plants > Roots > Rhizosphere >...
ACTTTGACATGCGCATCCGTCAGGGCTGTTTTGCGGGTAACGTCCAGTCCCACCATGGTGATGGGAATGCCGGACTGGAACACGATGCGCGCCGCTTCGGGATCGACATAGATATTGAATTCGGCAGCCGGCGTGACATTGCCGCCCGATAGTGAGCCGCCCATCATCACCACGCTCTTGATCATGCGGGCAAGATCGGGATCGGAGGCCAGCGCTGTTGCCAGATTGGTCTGCGGTCCCAGCATGATCAGCGTCACCTGGCCAGGATATTTCCGCACGATCTGGCGAATGAAGACCGAAGCGGGATCGGCGATGGGCTTGATCTTGGGCGCGGGAAACACCGCCCCGCCCAGCCCATTCTCACCATGCGCATAGGTCGCGGTGATCAGGCGCCGCTGCAAGGGAGTCTTGGCGCCCACCGCCACCGGAATGTCCGTGCGCCCGGCGATTTCGACCATCCGCAAGGCATTGGGAAGCGACAGTTCCAGCGGCACATTGCCTGCGACCGGAGTGATGCCCTCGATCTTGAGTTCGGGCGAACGCATCGCCAGCAGAAGCGCGAATGCATCATCGACACCGGGATCGGTGTCGATGATCACGCGGCGCGCGCCAACGCCCTGCGCGAAAGCTGCGCCGGAAAGCGCCAGGCCGGCCAGTCCCGTGGCGGACGAGATGGCGGTTCGTCTGGTGATTCTCTCGGCGCTCATGACTGTCTCCACCATGCAATCGGTTTTGCCCAACCATAGCGCCAGTCCGCGCCACATCAAGTTCGCTTCGTTACCTCTCGCACTTGCGTAAAGAAGTGCCTGTTGAAGGCGCAAATGAGTTGTGAGAGCCTGACACGATAGGGAAGAGTGGGGGCCTCATGTTTCAACCGGATGGTTATACCGTCGCGCTCGTGATGATGGTCACGACCATGATCTGCTGGGGATCATGGGCCAACATGATGAAGCTGACGCCCGGCTGGCCCTTTCAGCTGTTTTACTGGGATTATGTGCTGGGGGTCTTGCTGGTCAGCTTGCTGTTGGGCCTGACCATGGGATCGACCGGCGGGCCGGCTGCGATGATGGCGAATCTACGCCAGGCCGATTCGGTCAGTATTCTCTACGCCCTGGCGGGCGGCGCTGTGTTCAATGTCGCCAATCTGCTTCTGGTAGCGGCGATTTCCATCGCGGGATTGGCGGTGGCGTTTCCGGTGGGTATCGGCTTGGCGCTGGTCGTCGGCGTGCTGCTCAACTACGCCATCGCGCCTGCGGGCAACCCGATGCTGTTGTTTGGTGGTGTCGCGTTGGTGCTGGCCGCCATCGTGGTCGATGCGTTGGCCTATCGCAATCGCGGCAGCGACGGCAGCACGAATGTGGCGCGCGGATTGAAGCTCGCCCTCGCTTGCGGCTTCCTGATGGGAATTTTCTATCCGCTGGTAACGAAATCCTCAGAAGGCGCGACGGGATTGGGACCTTATTCCGTCTCGTTCGTGTTTTCCGTCGGCGTGCTTCTGTCGGCCCTGGTGTTCAACACCTATTTGATGTGCAAGCCCATAACAGCCGATCCGCCCTGCAGTTTCGGGGGGTATTTTGCGGCACCGTTTCGCACCCATTTGGTGGGCGTGGTCGGCGGCGCGATCTGGGGCGTGGGCATGACATTTTCACTGGTGGCCGGAACCACGCATTTCGTCGGCCCGGCGGTGTCCTATGCCATCGGTCAGGGCGCGACCATGGTGTCGGCGGCCTGGGGCGTTTTCGTCTGGCATGAATTCGCCGGCGCCCCGGCTTCGGCGCGCAAACTGCTGTTCCCGATGTTCGTCCTGTTCCTGATCGGTCTGGGCATGGTTGCGGTAGCGCCGCTTTACACATGAGCACACCCGATATTCTTGTCGTCGGCAGCGCCAACATGGATTTGGTGGCGTTCGCCGATCGTTTGCCTGCGCCGGGCGAGACTTTGCTAGGCGGTGCCTTTCAGAGCTTTGCCGGCGGCAAGGGCGGCAATCAGGCGGTTGCGGCGGCGCGAGCCGGGGGCAAGGTGGCGTTCCTGGGCCGGATCGGCAACGATTTGTTCGGGGCGCGTCTGCGCGGCGGGCTTGAGGAGGACGGCGTCGACACGCGGCTGCTTGGCACGGTGGATGGTGCGTCTGGTGTCGCCATCATCATGAGCGGCGGCGGCAACAACATGATCGTGGTGGCGCCGGGCGCCAATGATGCGGTGACGGCGGACGTCATCGACAAGACGGCATTCGCGGGCATTCGCTTCGTCCTGGCACAGTTGGAAACGCCGCTGGATGGCGTGATCGCGGCGGCGCGGCTGGCACGTGTTGGGGGCGCAACATTCATTCTGGATCCCGCGCCTGCCCGGGCTTTGCCGAGCGAATTGCTGTCCATGGTGGATTGGCTGACGCCCAATGAAAGCGAAGCCTGCGGATTGCTGGGCCTGGAAAGCTTGGGTGATCCAGCTGCGATGGCGCGGCAGCTTAAGGCATTGGGCCCGCGCGGCGTCGTTTTGAAATTGGGCGGCCAAGGGGTGGTCGTGCTGGGCGAAGACGACAGCCCCGTGATGATCCCGGCGCGCAAGGTCATCGTCGCCGATACCACGGCGGCAGGCGATGCCTTCAATGGTGCTTTCGCGGTGGCCCTGTCCGAAGGCCGCAAAGCGGAAGACGCGGCGCGGTTCGCGGTTACCGCTGCGGGCATTTCCGTGACACGCCAGGGCGCGCAGCCGGCGATGGCCAGACGCGCGGAAATCGATGCAGCGATGACGCGAGACTGAATTTCTCGCAATCACCGGGAAGGAATTGAGATGAAGCAACCGGCACGCTTTGAAATGTTCGCCGCTGTCGTCGCGCTGGCGTCCGTTGCGGGTACCCTTCCCGCTGGAGCGCAAGATTCCAATTATCGGCCGCAAGGTCAGCAAATTCCGCCGCCTGCCTGCTACACGTTGACGGAAGCGTGGGAAGATCTTCGGGCTGGGCAGGGGCCGGCGCCCTGCACGCCAGCGCTGCAGCAGGAATGGCTCAAAGACGTTCAGCATTGGAAGGAAGAGCGCCGCATCCGCATAGGCTATGACGATGCGCGCTACCGGATGCCGGAATTGAAATGGGCGCAGTCCAGCTTCATTCAACCCCAGACCATGGTGCAGGACCGCTATCTCTATGACCCCGTTGCGCACAAATACACGGTCGACCGTTATCTCGACGATCTGCAGACACGGTATGGCGGCGTCGATTCCGTTCTGATCTGGCCGACCTATCCCAATATGGGGATCGACGACCGCAATCAGCATGATCTGGTGCGGTCCATGCCGGGCGGCATGGATGGCGTGCGGCAGATGGTGGCCGATTTCCATCGCCGGAACGTAAAAGTGATGTTTCCCATGATGATGTGGGATCAGGGAACGCGCGATCCCGGCAAACCTTGGGCTGATGCCATCGCCGAAGTGATGAAGGATCTGGGTGTCGATGGCGTGAACGGCGACACCCAAGATGGCGTACCGCTGACTTTTTCGTTGGCGGCGGACAAGAGCGGTCATCGCATGGTGTTCGAGCCTGAATTGACCATGAGCGACGAAGCGTTGGCCTGGAATTTAATCCATTGGGGCCAGTACAAATATCAATTCGTCCCCACGCTCGATAAATATCGCTGGCTGGAGCCGCGCCACCAAGTTCACATCTCGGACCGTTGGAACCACAGCAAGACCGATGCGCTGCAATTCGCGTTCTTCAATGGCGAGGGCTGGGAAAGCTGGGAAAATGTCTGGGGCATCTGGAACGGCATCACCCCACGTGACGGTGAGGCCACGCGCCGGGTTGCCACTATAGAACGGGCGATGGCGCCTCTCTTCGCCAATGAGGGCTGGGAACCCTTCTATCCGATGAATTCCTATGGCGTGTTCTCGAGCCGCTGGCCGTCGGCGGATCGCACGCTTTGGACCATCGTCAACCGCAATGCCTATGACGTCGAAGGCCGGCAGATGACGATTCCGTTTGCCGACGGCGCGCGATATTTCGATCTCTATCACGGTGTCGAGCTTCGTCCCGAGCGCGACGGCGCGAACGCGGTGCTGTCATTCCCGATCGAAGCGCATGGCTATGGCGCGGTTCTGGTCCTTCGCGGCGCGCCGGACTCCGATACCGCCGCATTGCTGGCGAAAATGAAGATCATGTCGGCCAAACCGCTTTCCAGCTACCCCAATGAATGGAAGCCGTTGCCGCAGACACTGGTGGAGATCAAGCCGACGGCCGCTGCCGCGACCGCGCCGCAGGGCATGGTGAAAATCCCTGGCGGCGACTTTCATTTCAAAATCGAGGGCATCGAGATCGAGGGCCACAATGATGTCGGCGTCGATGTGCAATATCCCTGGGAAAAGGATGCCCGGCGCTTCCACGACCATCGTCTTAACGTGAAGCCCTTCTATATCGACAAATATCCCGTCACCAATTCCGAGTTCAAAACTTTTTTGGATGCGACGCATTATCGTCCGGCGGATGCATTGAATTTCCTGAAGGACTGGACCAACGGCCAGTTTCCGCAAGGCTGGGACAATAAACCGGTGACATGGGTGTCGCAGGAAGACGCCCGCGCCTACGCCGCCTGGGCCGGCAAGCGCCTGCCTCGGGAATGGGAATGGCAGTTCGCGGCACAGGGAACCGACGGACGTGTTTATCCCTGGGGCAATGATTGGGACGCTGCGGCAGTGCCGGTTCCGGATCGCGGACGGAAAATGTCCGCGCCTGATGCCGTGGATGCGCATCCCAAAGGCGCTAGCGCGTTTGGCGTGATGGATCTGGTCGGCAATGTCTGGCAATGGACCGACGAATATGTCGACGAGCATACGCGCGCGGCTATTCTGCGCGGCGGCAGCCATTATCAACCGGCTGGCGCGATCTGGTATTTTCCGCAGGCCGTCCGCAACGACCAGCATGGCAAGTTGCTGCTGATGGCGCCAAGCTACGACCGGTCCGGGACCGTAGGTTTCCGCTGCGTCAGGGATGCTTCGTAAAAACACGAGCAGATCCGGCTTTTTCACCGCGCCTTGAGTTCAAGCTATTTTTCCAGAGCCGTGGTGCTGGAACTGGCACAGGCGTATTATTCAACCGTCACACAATGAGGCGCGGGGCGAAGTTCGGACATTTGGGAGGTTGCGATGAAGCATCCAGCTCTTCTTTCCGTCATGTTCGTTTCAACCTTGGGCATATCGACGGCAAGTGCTGCTGTCGTTGCGGGGGCGGCGATCCCCGACCGGCCCACCGGCAGTGTGGAAGTGATCTATAACGTCAATCCGGCGGCTCAATGCTATTACGCGGCGCGCGATGGCGTGGATTTGCGCTATGGGCTTGAGCATTGCGATATCGCGATGCGCGATCAGCACATGGCCTTCCGGTCCAAGACGGTACTCAATCGCGGCATCATCCGCTATGCGATGGGCGATCGCGCCGGGGCGTTGAGCGATTTCCAGGACGCGATCGAATATGATCCCTCCATGGGCGACGCCTATTTGACCCAGGCCCAGGTTCTGGTGGCGGATGGGCGTCCGGCCGATGCGCTGGTGGCCATCAATCAGGGTATCGCCCTTGGCGCCAAGAATTTGCATGTTGCGTATTACAGCCGCGGTGAAATCGAGGAAGATGCCGGGCGTTTTGCGCAAGCCTATCGCGATTACAAACGGGCTCTGACGATCAAGCCGGATTACGCGCCCGCTTTGCGCCAGCTGGAGCGGTTCAAGGTCGTTCCGAAGAGCGTCCAGACGCAGTGAATTTCGCCGTGCCCGCTTCCGAAAGGAAACGCTATCGCCCCACATCATTGCCGTTGTGGCGCATGACGTGTGGCTTGAATTCGTAGCGCGTAAGGACCTTCAGGGCTTTTTCCAAGAGGTCTTTGACAGCGCCCCGCGATCCTGATGCGGCGCGCACCATTTCGGGCGTGTTGAGGGAAGCTTTGGCGCCTTTGTGACCGGCAGGGCCGGGCAGCGCCAGAAACAAAGGCACCCCGCCCTGGAGGCCGGTTGCGACGAAATCCACGAACCAGGATTGGCGAAGGGTTTTGAGAGGGTTGCCGATAAGCATGAGGCTGACGCCGATGGACGATTGCAGGTGATCCGGAATATCGGTTTCCAGTTCGGCGAAAACGCCGGACTTATCCGGCCGCCAATCCTCGCCGAAAATCTCCAATTGCCGCCAGCCGCAAAAATAGCCGGCGCAGACGTCTGGCCTTGCGTCGTAGATGGCGCAGCCCGCATCGCAATGCCGGCAGGTCGTGCCTGCTGCTTTTTGGATTTGCGGATTGTCGATGGCCGGTACCGTACAGCAGACGGTGCATTCGCCGCAGGTACGCCCGGGAACAGTATCAGGAACAAGATTATGCATGCGGGCATCTTATAACCGCAACCGATGCCGGTTTTCACGGATCATCGCGCGGGCGGTATGTTAGGTTGCGAATCTGCGGAAAGACGGGGATTTGATGGCGATCGCGCGAAATGGGGATGTGCGGCTTCATTGGCGCGAAGACGGCGCCGGCCCGCCCTTGCTGCTGCTCAATTCCGTGGGGTGCGACCTGACGCTCTGGGATGGGGTGGTGGCGCATCTCGGGGGCTTTCGCATCCTGCGAATGGACATGCGGGGGCATGGGTTGTCGGATTCGCCGCGCGGCGACACCACACTGGATCAGCTCGCGTCGGATGCTCTTGCCGTGCTCGATGCGGCCGGCGTGGACAGGGCAGCCGTGTGCGGCTTGTCCCTGGGCGGAATGACGGCGATGACCCTTGCGCTGAGTGCACCTTCCCGCATTTCGGCGCTGGTTCTGGCCTGCACGTCCGCCAAAATGGACAGGCAGGTGTGGGATGCACGTATATCCGCGGTGCGGAGCCAGGGCATGGCGGCGGTTGTCGATCCCGTGATGGCGCGCTTCTTTTCGGAAGAATTCCGTCGCGATCATGCCGCGGAGGTGGGTGTGATCCGGGCCCGGTTTCTTGATCTGAACCCGGAAGGATATGCGGGGTGCTGCGCCGCCATTCGCGACATGAACTTGCTGGACCGGATCGGGCAGATCGCCGCGCCAACGCTCATCATCGCAGGCACCAAAGACGCCGCCACGCCATTCGAAGGTCATGGCAGCGAGATCCGCAAAAGGATCGCGCAGGCCGCGGTCAGCATGATACCGGCGGCCCATATTGCGCCGGTCGAAAAGCCGGATGTTTTCGCCGCTCTTGTGACGGATTTTCTATCCGGAACTTCCGGCGCCGGGCTGGCCTGAGCGGGGCCGGCCTCGCCGATTCCGCGCGAAAGCCGCCGGCTCAGGAAATTTCCAGCCATTTCGGACGGTTAGAGCTCCATTTGCCTTGGGTAAGGGCACGTCTTTTACGTGGAATTTACCCCGCCATCCCAATCTCTCGGCAATTGCCGCAAAGCGCCTTCGACCGGCGCTGATCAACTGACTGTTCGAGATCGAATCCGATGACACCGGCATGGGCCTTATTCTTGATAGATTTGCTCTCAGTGTCAGCGGGCTGGCCTTCGGCGCTTTGGGTTGCCGGCGCTGACTGGCAGCACAATTGGTTTCCGCTTCTCGCCTTACCGCTGGCCGATCTGGTGTGCTTCTACGCTTTGGGGCTGTACCGGCGCGACGGCATCGCGAACATGCCGGAGGCGCTGGAACGGGTCCCGGTCATTGTCGTGATCGCAGTCACCGGATCCAGCCTGGTCACGGCCGCATTCGGCTGGCCTTTCTCATTGTCGCTCAGTATCGCCGGGGTGGCTTGTTTCACCATCAGTGCGGTTCTGGCGCGCCTGATATTCATCGCGCTTCGGCGCCAATCGGTATTCCGCACGCGGTTGCTGATCATTGGCGCGGGAAAGCGCGCCTGGGACCTGGTCTGGATTCTGCGCACCCAGGGACGCTTCTGGCAGTATGACCTGACTTTTGTGCACGAAGACAGTTTCGGTGCGATCGATGAGCGGTTGGCCGCGGAATCCAGCCATCGGATTATCGTCGCCTCCAGCAATCTCATGAAGATCGCAAGCCGGTCGCGCGCCGATGAGATCGTGGTCGCGCCCGACGAGCGGCGCGGCATGGCGCTGGAGTCGCTCATCACTTGCAGAGCGGCGGGCTATCCTGTCTCCGAATATTCCAGTTTTCTGGAAAAGGAAGTTTGCCGCATCGATATCAAGCGGTTGGATTTGGCTTGGCTGCTCTATTCCGACGGATTTCGCACCAGCCGGTTGACGGCACTTTTCAAGCGCTTGTTCGACATTCTCGGCAGCCTGGCGATTCTGCTTCCCGTGTCGCCATTTCTGTTGCTGGCGATGGCAGCGGTTTGGCTGGGAGATCGTGGCCCGATCTTCTACCGGCAGGAGCGTGTGACCCGGCGTGGCCGCAATTTTCGTATCTTGAAATTGCGCACCATGCGGGTGAATGCGGAATCGGGTGGCGCAGTCTGGGCCGCGGCCAAGGATAGCCGGATCACGCCGGTGGGCGAATTCCTGCGCCGCAGCCGGTTGGATGAGGTGCCGCAGCTTCTGAATGTCTTGTGGGGCGACATGTCTCTGGTCGGCCCCCGGCCCGAGCGGCCGGAGTTCATTGCGGACCTCGCCAGGATGCTGCCGCTCTATCACGAGCGGCATGCCGTGAAAGCGGGGCTGACCGGTTGGGCCCAGGTCAATTACCCCTATGGGGCCTCGCTGGACGATGCCCGTTCAAAGTTGAGCTACGACCTTTATTACGTAAAGAATTACAGCCTGTTCTTCGATTTGCGGATTGTCATGCAGACCTTGCGCGTTGTGCTCTGGCCCGGTTCGGGCGTGCGCTGACCGGGCGAGCCGTTTCAGGCTCGCCCATGATCGCGTTTGATCCCGTCAATTCTTCGGCAGGGCACCGGCATTTCCCGGTCCACCGACCGCCTGCAATTTGGGAAGCCTGTCATCGACCGGCGGCAGTGCCGGATAGGGCGCGTGCGGTTCGGCCTGATACCAATAGGCCACCGAGTAGTAATTGTCGGATCGGTAATTGGCATGGCCATGTTCGATGGTGGCCTTGATCGACTTGCTGAAGGGGATCGGCGAGTCGAAATGAAAGCGGTAAACGCTTGACCGGCTGCCCGCCAACTCGTCGCCGACAATCGGCGCGCCATAGAGCGGATAGGAGAAGGGGCGGCCGCCGAAGTCCCAGGCGCCCAGAAAATAATCCTCCGCTCCGGTACCGGCGATGGATGGTGATTTCTCGCCGTCGATGAAGAACATGTCGTCGCCTTCGCCCCACCACAGATCCTGGTTCTGCAGGACGGACATGGTCACGCCGACAAACTGGCCATGCCCCTGGGCTTCCATCCAGACATAATTGTTCTCGCCGGTGAGATTGGGGTTTTTGCTGGTGTCCTGATTTCGCAACCAGTCATTGGCAACGCCGTGATTGGGCTGTGCCTGGCGATATTGTGCATGAAAATAAAGCGTGCCGGCAGCAAGCGGGCGCGCATAGGTCCGATAGTCGATATTGTAATAGAAATCGCCGACCGGCTGTTTGCCTTCGTTGGTGACGGTGATGCGCGCATGGCGTCCGTATGGCATCGGGAAATAACTGTTCATCGCCTTGTCATTGCCCACCGACAGCATCTGGGATTGCCAGCTGTTATAGATGCCAAGGCCAAGACCGAAGAAATCGCCGACCGGCGTTTCGACGCTGGGTGCCGCCTCACCATCCCAATAGATGCGCAGGACGATCTTCTTGAGATGATAATTCTCGGTGGTGGCGATGGTGAACCAGATATGCGAGATCGTGCCGGGGCCATCCGTATCCAACAGGGTCAAAGTCGCGCCGGGCTCGATGCGCCGGGAATCGTCATTGCGGCCCGTCGGATCCGAACTCGAGGCGCGATGCGGCGTATAGGTCTGCTGATGCGTGAGATCGGGCTGCCAGTTCAGTTCCTGTGCCGAAACACCGGCCGCCAGCGAAAGACCGGCTATCAAAACAAGCGAAGACGCGAGACGCAGCATGTCGAATTCCTCCCCGGAAAATTCAAATGCGAATACCCACTATTGCGGCCACTATATCGCTATACTAGCGTCCGCGCATGGCATCTCTTCTCCTGACTCAAGGCATCAACAAGCGTTTTGGCGGCGTGGCCGCGCTGACCTCTGCCCGGTTTGAGCTCGACCGGGGCGAAGTGCATGCCCTGATGGGAGAAAACGGGGCGGGGAAGAGTACGCTGGCGCGTATCCTTGCGGGCTTGGTCCGACCCGACAGCGGGCGGATCGCCCTGGACGGCCAAGATATATCGCCCGCCAACCCGCTCGATGCCCAGCAACTGGGAATCGGCATCATCCATCAGGAGCTTGATCTTTTTCCGCATCTGACCGTGGGCGAAAATCTGGTGATCGCCAATCTGCGCTTTGCGGAAGGTCGCCTGGTCGATGGCGCGGCGGTTGAAGCTTTTGGACGGCCATTTCTGCGTCAGGTCGGGTTGGATGTCAGCACGAATGTCTGGGCCGGGTCCCTTTCCATTGCGCAACAACAGTTGCTGGCTATCGCCCGCGCGTTGAGCATGGATTGCCGGATATTGCTGATGGATGAACCCACCAGCGCCTTGTCCGAAGACGCAGCGGAGCGGTTGTTTGCTTTGATCGCGACCTTGAAATCGCAAGGCGTGGCGATTGTCTATGTCTCGCACAAGATGGACGAGATTTTCCGGTTGTGTGACCGGGTCACGGTGCTGCGCGATGGCGAAACCATCGGCACGCGGATGGTGGCGTCCACAGACCGGGCCGAATTGATCCGGATGATGGTGGGCCGCACGGTAGAAGCGGCGCCGCCGCGCTGGGCCCGGTCCACATCGGGCCCGGTGGCGCTGTCGGTTTCCCGTCTCACCACTGGCAAGCTGCGCGACGTGTCGTTCGATCTCTATCGCGGCGAAGTTCTGGGTGTGGCCGGTCTGGTCGGCGCGGGCCGCAGCGAATTGGGCGCGGCTCTTTTCGGACTGGATCGGATTCGCCACGGAGAGCTGACATTGAAGGGCGCGCCCTTCCGTCCCAGCGGGCCGAGGCAGGCGCAGGCCGCCGGCATCGGGTTGGTGCCGGAGGACCGCAAGCTGCAGGGCCTGATGCTGCAAATGAGCGTGCGGGAAAACAGCACGCTTTCCGTGCTGCCCCGGCTCAGCCGATGGGGTTTCGTCAGATCCAGCCGGGAAAAGGATTTGTTTGTGCCCGTCGCGGACCGCCTGCGGCTGAAATATGCATCGGCGGATAATGCGATCAGCAGTCTGAGCGGTGGCAATCAGCAAAAGGCGCTGCTGGCGCGTTGGATTTTCGCCGATCCCGATGTGCTGTTCCTGGATGATCCGGCGCGCGGCATCGATGTGGCGGCCAAGGAAGATATTTACCGGTTGATCCAGGAGCTGTCCGCGAGCGGCAAAAGTATTTTGTTGGCCAGCTCGGAATTGCCGGAACTGATGCGTTGCTGTCACCGCATCATGGTGCTGAGGGAAGGTCGTGTCTGCGGCATGTTCCCGGCACATTCCGCCACGCAGGAAGATATCATGGCGGCCGCGACCCATGCGCCGCTGGCGCAAGCGGGCTGACCAATGCCCGTTCGAATGAAAGACATCGCACGCGACCTGGGCATATCGCCGATGGCGGTATCCAAAGCGCTGCGCAATCACAAGGACATCAGCCAGGAAACCAAAGAACGCGTTCGGAAGCGGGCGGCGGAATTGAATTACCGCATGGATTGGGTCGCCCGCAGCATGGTCACGGGCCGGACCTTTCTGGTCGGCTTGGTGGTACCGGATCTGATGCAATCCTTCTTTGCCGAGATCGCGGCGGCGCTGACGCCGGCGCTTTCGCCGGCGGGGTATCACCTTCTCATTTCGCACAGCAGCGAGAATGCCGCCGACGAGGCCGCCAATATCGATCTGCTGGTTTCCCGCAAAGTCGATGGCTTGATCATCGCGTCGGCGCAGCGCAATGCGTCATCACTCAAATCGCTGAAGACGCCTTATGTGCTGATTGACCGAAGCGTGCCCGGGCTGAAAGCCAATTATGTGGGCACGGAGAACGAAGATATCGGCTTTCTGGCGACCCGGCATCTCATCGAACAGGGTTGCCGCCGCATCGCGCATCTCAAAGGCCCGTCATTGTCCACCGCTCAGGGCCGCATGCGCGGCTATCGCCGGGCGTTGGAGCGCCATGGTTTGGCAGCGCGAGATGATCTTGTTCTGGATGCCGGTCATGACGACGCCAGCGGTTATCAGGCGATGCAGCGGCTGTTGTCGCGCAAACAGCGGCCTGATGGCGTCTTCTGCTTCAACGATCCGGTGGCGGTGGGGGCGATGCGCGCCATTCTGGAAGCAGGGCTTTCCATTCCCAGGGATATCGCGCTGATCGGGGTGGCCAACATGCATTCTTCCGACATGTTTCGGGTGCCGCTATCGACCATCGACCAGGGCACTGCAGCGATGGGGGAGCAGGCCGCCAATCTGCTGCTGGCCAGCATGGCGGCCGGAAAGCCGCTGCCCCCACGG
>Ga0268266_10005027_pt1 | contig 12487 bp, 15 predicted proteins | sample KBSS13metaG_FD_190356 | JGI IMG/M metagenome (GOLD analysis project Ga0268266, IMG submission 190356) | Switchgrass rhizosphere microbial communities from Kellogg Biological Station, Michigan, USA - KBS S1-3 metaG (SPAdes) (version 2) | ecosystem: Host-associated > Plants > Roots > Rhizosphere...
GAGTTCAAGAGGTCTTCCGTGCGGGTCGTGCCCTGCAGCTTGATGTCCTGGCTCGACAGCACCGTGACCGGGCTCGCCGACGTCAGGTTCGGCTGCGGAATGCGCGTGCCGGTGATGACGATGTCCTGCTGAGTTTGAGCAGGGACGTTCGGCGCGGTCGCCGCGGGAGCTGGAATCGAGGCCGGAGACTGCGCATTCGCGGCGCCGTCGTCGGGAGACGGCTGCACGCCTGAGTCGGCTTGCGCAAAAGCTTGCGAGCTCAGTCCCAGGAAGGTTGTTGCGAGTAAGGTCGTTAGTGCGCGGCTATTCATATGCTCATCATCTCCCCCTGCGACGGCGCAGGCATTTAGTACGTTTAGCACTAATAGAGAGACGAATTCCGCACGCGCAACGTTATTTAGTACGAATAGTACTTTTGACGGTGAATTGTGGCAGAACCGCAACAATCAAGCGCTGCCAGAACGGTCGAGTCAGCCGTTGAAAATGGCGCTTTCGAGACGATCGAGCCATCCGAGACGAGCCCGGAGCGAGCTCACGGCATTGTCGTGAACCAGCTCCTTGTAGGGCACGCTTACCTCGGCTCCGTAGCTTTCAACCTCGGCGAGTTTCTCATTGAGCGCCGCCTTGGCCTCGGCGATCCAGACCAGTTGCTCAGCGCGGCTGAGCAGCCCGAAAGATTGCACTTTGGTTCGGAGTGGATCCTCAAGCAGCAGATGGTTCGAGCGGATGTCCAGGACCCAGCCTCGGACGGCATCCCGGCCGCGATCGGTCGCACTGAGTTGCTCGCTGCCGCGTGCATCATCTTGCACCAGCGAGGCTTCGATAAGCCGCCGCTCCTTCAGCCGGCGGATGAGCGGATAGATCTTACCCTTGCTGGTGCCGAAGTTGCTGACGGGTGAATCGGCATACACCTTCGAAAGCTGATAGGCGGTCGCCGGCTCGAGGCGAACCAGCAGCGACAGAAAAGTGCCTTCGTCATCCGTCAAGCGAGCATCGGAATTGGTCAATGGAACACCGCAATGACGTTGTGTCGGCATTGCCTATCAGCAGGCTTGCCCGAGCGAAACCCAAGCTCGCGAAGGCAGCTGGCGGAGCGGGAGGGATTCGAACCCTCGATACGGTTTTGCCGTATACTCACTTTCCAGGCGAGCGCCTTCGACCACTCGGCCACCGCTCCGCTATCGCTGGAAGGCGACCCTCTAGGGAAGGGCGGCTGAAGGGGCAACCTTGCCGCGCGGCAGTTTCCGATCCTATGCCGCAGCCATGCGCAGCTTCGGAAAGCCCCCATCGGCAGTGGAGATCGAAGAGATCGCGCGCGCGGCATTAAACGCGCTACCGGCGCCGTTTTCCGAGAGCCTCGGCGACGTCGTGCTGCTGGTTGAGGATTTTGCTGATGACGCGACCCTGCGCTCGATGGGGATCGATGACCCGTTCGAGCTCAGCGGCATCTACGAAGGGATCCCGCTGACGGAGCAGAGCGTCGGCCAATCCGGCACCCTGCCTGAAACCGTTCGTCTCTTCCGCCGCCCGATCCTCGATGAGTGGGCGAGCGGCGATGACACGCTTGAGCATCTCGTTGCGCACGTGCTGGTCCACGAAATCGGCCATCATTTCGGCCTTTCGGACGATGACATGCACGCGCTCGAGGATGCAGCGGGGTGACCGCCCTGCTCAGGTTCAGCAACGTCGCGTTGAGGCGCGGCGGCAGTTCGCTGTTCGAGAACATCGACTTCACCCTTGGGCCCGGTGACCGGCTCCAGGTCACTGGTCCGAACGGCAGCGGTAAGTCGAGCCTGATCCGCTTGGCCGCTGGATTGCTCCGAGCCGAACGCGGTGGGGTGGAAGCGTCAGAACTGGCGCTCGCCGACGACCATGTCGCGCTCGACCGCGAGTTGCTCTTGCGGCACGCCCTCGGTTTTTGGGGCGGCAGCGTCGAGCAGGCGATGGTCGCGCTCCACATCGATCATCTTGCGGAAGTCCCGGTAAGGCTGCTGTCTTCGGGCCAGCTGAAGCGGGCAACGCTCGCGCGGGTCGCGGCGTCGCGAGCGCCGTTGTGGTTGCTCGACGAGCCCCTGAATGCGCTCGACACTGAAGGACGCAAGCGTCTCGGCGCGCTGGTCGAGCGCCACTTGGACGATGGCGGTGCCGTGCTCGCCGCTTCGCATCAGCCGCTCGGCGGTGAGTGGCGCAAACTGGAACTCAAGCCTTGATCTCCGCCCTCATCGTTCGCGACATGCGACGTGGCTTCACCGGCGCCGCCTGGCTTCCGATTGCCTTTTTCATGCTGGTGGCGACGTTAATGCCGTTCGCTGTCGGTCCGGATGCGAAGCTGCTTGCCAGGATTGGTTCGGGCACATTGTGGATTGCGGCGCTCACGGCGGCGCTGCTGCCGATCGAGCGGTTGATCGAGCCGGATCGCGCCGACGGCGTGCTCGACCAGCTCGCGCTTCATGGGGCGGCTGAGGAGAGCGTCGCCTTCGCGAAGATCGTGGCCCATTGGTTGACCTTTGCGCCCTTGTTGCTGCTCGCGGGTGTCCCGGCTTCGGCCCTGCTCGCCCTGGATGCGTCCTCGCTATGGAAATCGGAATTGGCGCTCGCGATCGGAACGCCAGGCCTCGCCGCACTGGCCGTCGCGGTTGCTGCTGTTACGGCTGGACTGCCGCGCGCCGGATCCATCGCGGGTCTCCTGATGCTTCCGTTCGCGGTGCCGTTGCTGATCTTCGGCGCTGCCAACGCCTTGCTATTCGAAGCGGCGGTTTCACTGCTGCTGACCGCTGGCGCGCCGTTCGTTGCCGGCGCCGCAATCCGGGCAGCTAGGACCTAGACCAGCGCGCGAAAATTGCTGTGGGTAGCAGGAGCCCGCGAGATTCCTCCCGCACGGCCATCTCGCCCATTTCGACAGTCCCACCCAGATCGCTCGTCAGCTGGCGCACCAGCTCACCGATCGACAAGGCGGACATGCGCACTGCGTAGACCGTCAGCACAAGGTAGCGACTGCCTTCGTCAAGCAACCGTCGGCAATCGCCGAGCAACGGCGCGAGATTCTCCTCGAGCCGCCACACCTCACCTTCCGGCCCGCGCCCGAATTTGGGAGGGTCAAGGAGGATACCGTCGTAGCGCTTCTGACGTCGCACCTCGCGCGCGGTGAACTTGGTTGCGTCGTCCACGATCCAACGGATCGGACGGTCGGACATTCCCGACATCGCCGCATTGGCCTTGCCCTGCTCAACGGACTTCTTGGACGCGTCGACGTGGACGAGGCGACCGCCGGAATCGCTCAGCTGAAGCGTACCGACGCCGGTGTAGCCGAACAGATTCAGGACATCGGCGTCCTTCGACCGATCGCGCATCCAGTCCCATTGCGGTGCCATGTCGGGGAAGAACCCGAGGTGTCGAAACGGCGTGAGCGATGCATCGAACTTGACGTTGCCGCGCGACAGTTCCCAACCCTTCGGCACCGGTCGATGCTGCACCCACCTGCCGCCACCTTCTTCATCGGAGCCCGGGACGAAAGTCGCGTCGGGATCCCAATTCTCGCGCGCCGGTGCCCACATCGCTTGTGGTTCGGGCCGGACGACTTTGATGTCACCGTAGTGTTCGTACTTTTGCCCGTTCCCACAATCGATCAGGCCCCAATCGGCCCACGGTTCGGCAATGATCGTGCTGAGATCGCCCACGAACTAGGCGGCGAGGGCGAGCTGTGCGCCAACGGAGGCCATAGCCGCGCGGCCGTCGGCAATGGTGGTTGCCCCGGCGCTCTTCGCGGCGGCCGCGTCGACGGCACGATACTGCTCAAGCAATTCCGCCGTGCCCAGGATACGACCGTACACTTCGATGGAGCGCGCCATCTGGTCGGCTCTACCCTGCGGCGTTTCCATCGCCATCAGCAGCCCGGCCTCAATCTGCGCGCGGGCGCGGAGCACCTCGGCTTCACTGAGATTATCTACGGCATCGGCGAGGACTGTCCGGGCGAGATGCATCGCTTCCACGGCGCGGCTGCGGTCAGCGGCGCAGCTCATCGCGACGATGCCGGTGTCGGCATAAGCCTGGCTCCAGGCGCTGACTGAATAAGCCAGGCCGCGCTCCTCGCGCAGTTCCTGGAACAGACGCGACGACATGCCGCCACCGACTGCCTGAACGAAGATCGACAACGCTGGAAGCCCCGGATCGGCCGAGGCCATTCCGGGAAGCGCAAGTGACCAATGGGCCTGCTCGAATTCACGACGATCGCTGCGGACGCCCCCGGTAAACTCGGCGCGGCCGATCGGAACGCCGGGCCAATCTTCCATGTCGCCAAGCAGGCGCTCGGCGCATTTTAGGATGGCATCGGGATCGACCTTGCCACTCGCGGCAAAGATCAGGCGGGATGGCACGAGTTCACCCTGTATCCAGTTCAGGCAGTCCTCACGCGTCGCGGCGCGCAGCGTCGCCTCCGTGCCCAGGATCGAACGGCCGAGCGGTTGCCCATCGAACGCGGCCTCGAACAGATGCTCGTGGACCAAGTCATCAGGCGTATCCATGACCTCGCCGAGTTCGGACAGGATGACCTGCTTCTCGCGCTCCAGATGCTCTTCGGCGACGTGCGGCGCGCGCACCAAGTCCGCCAGGATCTCGCACAACAGTTCGGCATCCCGAGCGAGCGTCCGGCCGTAGAAAACGGTTTGGTCGCGCGCGGTCCACGCATTGATCGCGCCGCCTACGTCTTCGATCGCTTCGGCCAGTGCGCGCGTGTCGCGCTTGCCCGCGCCTTTAAACACCATGTGCTCGACGAGGTGGGCGAGGCCCGAAAGCTGCTCCGGCTCCGACCGTGACCCGACCTGGGCATAGAGGCCGATGGCGGCGGATTCGGCACCGGGCATCGGGTCGACCGCGACCGTCAGGCCGTTCGTTAGCTTGTGCAGCTCGCCGCTCATTGCTTCCGACCGCGCTTCATCACGGCGATTATGTAGATGATCAGGGCAGCAAGCGCCAAGGCGAACCAGGTTGCGGCATAGCCTCGGTGGATGCCAGGCGTGATTGGAGTGGCGGTGCTGACGTCGGGCGTTTTGCTTGGCTCGAGCCCCGGCGGGGCGCTCGCAGCGACCAGGCGCATTCGCGAGAAGCGGTCGGGAACGATAATCCCGCTGACCGGGCCGCCCGCCCATTGAACACGCATGTTGGGATTCTTCGACCAGCCAACTTCGACGCTCATGCCCGGCCCTTCGGCTCCGGTCGCGCAGTCGACAATCTGGACGTAGCCCGGCTCGCCGTCACGATTCTCGCCGGCAATTGCGCGTTTGCCCACGGGACGGACGCAGACGCCCGTGGCATGGCGGAACAGCGGCAGTTCGCCTTTCACGGGCGCCGTCGGCCAGGTGATCGGCGGCAGCTTCTCGGCGGCGGCATAACGGGCGAGCAGCTCCTCCTTCCAGGTCGCGCGCCGAAGCTGCCAGACGCCGAGCGCGATCAGGACCGCAAGTGCGGCAATTACGACAATGGTCGGGACAAGAGGAAGGCGCCGGCTCACTCGGCAAGGCGCCCTTCACGGGCGCGGTGGCGATATTCTTGTCCGAGCAGCCACGCCTTCGAGAAGCGCAACCCACCGATGGTCAGGCCGCTCGCGACCGGAACCCAGACGAGATGCACCCACCACGGTGGCTCGAACGCGGCATCGACGAACAGGGCCGATGCAACCACGATCGCGCCGACGATCAGGATCAGGAAGGCCGCGGGGCCGTCGCCGACATTAAAGACGGAAAAGTCGAGCCCGCATGACCGGCATTTGGGTGCAAACTGCACCCAGCCATCGAACAATGTGCGAGCTTCGCAGCGCGGGCATTCACCCGCGGCTGCGACCTTCAACGGATTGCCGGGTGTCACCCGGCGTGAACCGCGCCCCAGCCGCCCCAAACGTAGATCGACGTGAACAGGAACAGCCACACGACGTCGACGAAGTGCCAGTACCAGGCGGCCGCTTCGAAGCCGAAATGCTGCTTGGGCGTGAAGTCGCCCTTGAAGGCGCGCAACAGGCAGACGGTGAGGAAGATGGTGCCGACGATGACATGGAAACCGTGGAAGCCGGTCGCCATGAAGAAGGTCGCGCCGTAGATGTTGCCTTTGAAGGCGAATGGCGCGTGGGCATATTCCCATGCCTGGATGCTGGTGAAGAGGAGGCCGAGCCCGATGGTGCACATCAGGCCCTTCTTCAGGCCGTCACGGTCGCCGTGAATCAGCGAGTGGTGCGCCCATGTCACCGTTGTGCCGGAGCACAAGAGGATCATGGTGTTGAGCAGCGGGAAGCCCCAGGGATTCAGCACCTCGATGCCCTTGGGTGGCCAGACGCCGCCGACCGCATCCACCGCGGACGGGTGGAGCGAGGAATCGAAGAAGGCCCAGAACCAGGCGAGGAAGAACATCACTTCCGACGCGATGAACAGGATCATCCCGTAGCGCAGGTGAAGCTGAACGACCGGAGAGTGATGGCCCTCATGAGCCTCGCGGATCGTGTTCGACCACCAATTGTACATGGTGAATAGAACTGACGCGGCTCCGATGCCGAACACGAACTTCCCGTAGGAATTGTCATGCCACCACATGACCAGCCCGCCGAATAGCGCGAGCGCGGAGAAAGCGCCGATGAGCGGCCACGGATCGGGATCGACGAGATGGTAATCGTGATTCTTGCTCGCGGCCATTCGGTTACGCTTTCCTGTCCTGTTTGTATGAGCCTCTAGCGGGCGGTTGCAGCAGTTTCCACAGGGTAAAATGTATAGCTCAAGGTGATCTCGTCGATAGTCTTGGTCGTATCATCCGAACGCAGCTTCGGATCGACGAAGAAAACCACTGGCATCTTCACGCTCTGGCCAGGCTGCAACGTCTGCTCGTTGAAGCAGAAGCAAGCGATCTTGTTGAAATATTGCCCGACCGTGTCGGGGGTAACGTTGTACACGGCCTGGCCAGTGATCGGCCGAGCGCTGAGGTTGGTGGCCTGATAATAGATCGTCGTCTTCGCTCCTGGGTGAACACGAACCTGCTTCTGCACGGGCTCGAACTTCCAGGGGAGCTTGGGATCGACATTAGCGTCAAAACGCACGCCGATCTCACCGGCGATGGCTCCAGGAGCCTTCTCGGCGCGCAGCGGAGTCCCGTCGAAGCCGGTCAGCTGGCAGAACGCGCGGTAGATCGGCACGGCGGCGAAGGCCAATCCGAGGAAGCAAAGGGCGACCACTGCCGCGATGAGGGCCGTGCGGTTGTTCTTCTGCGCGGCGGCGCTCGTCACCAGTTGAGGCTCGTTTTGGCAATGGTGATGAAGAACAGCAGGATCACGAAAGCGCCAAGCAGCAGGGCCAGCACGCGCGCGCCTTCGCGCTGGCGCTTGCGGATAAGCTCGTCTTCCGGGCTCGGCATCAGGCGATCCACCGGTCGACGACCAAGGCCGTGAACAGGGCGAACAGGTAGAAGACCGAATAAGCAAACAAATGCTTCTCGGCGCCCATCTCTCTCGGGTCGGTCGTTCGGTTCGCCAGCACCCGTCCGGCGAGGACCAGGAATGCGAAGCTGAGGACCCCGGCTGAGATGCCATAGGCGACACCGGTCAGGCCAAGCGGCCACGGCGCGACCGCGGCCGCAGCCATCGGCAAGGTGTAAAGGAAGATCTGTTTCCGCGTATTCTCGACGCCGGCGACGACAGGGAGCATCGGGATCCCGGCAGCGGCATAGTCCGAGCGGACGAACAGCGAGAGCGCCCAGAAATGCGGCGGCGTCCACAGGAAGATAATGGCGAAGAGGAGGACTGGCAGAAGCTCGATCCTTCCGGTCGCGGCGACCCAGCCGATCAGCGGCGGAAAGGCGCCCGCCGCGCCGCCAATCACGATGTTCTGCGCCGTTCGCGGCTTCAGCCACACGGTGTAGATCAGCACGTAGAACAGGATCGAGGCGGCAAGCAGGATAGCCGCCAGCCAATTGGCCGCGAGTCCCATCAGGACCACGGAGAAGACGCCAAGACCGACGCCGAAGTGGAGAGCGCTCTGCCGGTTCATCCGCCCCGCGGGAAGCGGGCGCTTGGCAGTTCGCCGCATCTTCGCATCGAGTTCCGCCTCATACCATTGGTTCAGCGCTCCGCAGGCGCCCGCCCCGAGCGCGATGCACAGTATCGCCGTGAACCCGAGCACGAATGGCGGCAGCTCCGGCGCGGCAAGCAATCCGCACAGCCCGCTGAATACCACCAGGCTCATCACGCGCGGCTTCGTCAACGCGAGGAAGTCGCGCCAGTCGGCCGGCAAGGCAGCCGTCGGAATCATCTCCATGGCGGGCATATTGGGCGCCTATAAGGGCTTGGTCCGAAGACGAAAAGAGCGTGTGGAAACGTTCATGATCCCTTTGCTATGCGAAGGTCATGTACAAGCTCGCTCTCGCCGCCGCCGCGTTGCTCGCCTCATCCGCTATCGCCGCCCAGAACAATGTTCCAGCTGACCTGACCGGGCCGCCCATCGCGACGACCGAACTGGTTCCGGTTGCAATCGACACCAGCGCCGGCAAGATCGTGGTCGCGTTAGATCGCACCCACGCACCGAAAACCACGGCGAATTTCCTGAAGTACGTCGACCTGCATAAGTTCGACGGGGAGATCTTCTATCGCGTGATGCCGTACGACGAGAATGGCGGATTGATCCAGGGCGGCATTCAGAGCGACGGCAGCAAGCTGCTGCCTCCAGTTGCGCACGAGCCGACCGACAAGACCGGCATCAAGAACACCGCGGGAACGATCTCGCTGGCGAACGCCGGCCCCGGTACGGCACGCGCCGATTTCTTCATCATGACGACGGATATCCCCGGACTCGATGCCGGCCCGGATGGTCCCGGCTTCGCCGCATTTGGCCATGTCGTCGAAGGCATGGACGTTGTGAAAAAGATCTACGCGTCGCCGGTTTCCGCGACCAAAGGCGCGGGTGAGATGAAGGGCCAAATGCTCGATCCCCCGATCAAAATCATCAGGGTCACCCGGGTAAAATAACGTCGCGGGTTAGCGCAGTTTTCTATGCCAAGTTAATTTTGGTTGGAACTTGTTGAATAAACTGTAAGTTAACGCATCACTTTCTGGGAGGTTGAAGTGAGTCGCGTACCTGAAGACGAGCCGAATGACGACCGCCGCGCGTTCTTGAAGAAGTGCGGGACATTCGCCGCGATTACGCCTCCCGCGGTCACTTTTCTCCTCTCGACGTCGCTAAGCTCGAAGGCCATTGCGGCCTCGGGCGGGGGCGGGCGTGTTCCCGTCGAAGCTGTCGTTCCTCTGGTGGTGGGTGCAGGCACCGGCGTCGCTCTCGCCCCGCACCCGGCGGCTGCCGCCGCGCCGGCTCCAGCTGCTCCTGTAGCTGCTGCTCCCCCACCTGTCGCCCCGCCGACGCCCCCGCCGACGCAACTGTCGCCGGCGGTGATCAGGGCAGGCGAACGCGGCTAACTCAACGCCGTCGCGCTTCCCTCATGTTCGCGTAGGTATCCATCGTCGCCTGGGCGAGGCCCAGGGACGGGTGGGTCGTGCAATAGAGCTTCACTTCGCCGATCACGCCGCTGGCGGTCGTGCTGTCGCCGACGAGTCCCTTCCGCGCGGCGTTGAGTCCGCTCCAGAAACCGAGGATCCAGTAGTTGACCTTGGCAGTGGTGGCGGTGTCGATCTCCGGCACGTCGGCGCAAACGACCTCCTCACCGTTTCGCATCGGCGCGAATAAGGCTTGTTCGGCGCTGGCCGGTACGGCGGACATCAACGCCAGAGCTCCAATCCATCTTCTCATGGCGCCCTCCCCTTGGGGATTGTGCCACAGCCGCCCGCAAACAGAAACGCCTCGGCGTTTCCGCCGAGGCGCTCGAGTTTGTTTGATCGCGATGCCTAGTCGATCTTGGGCAGCGTCGAGAATTGGTGGAACGGCGGCGGGCTGGACAGCGTCCATTCCAGCGTCGTTGCGCCTTCGCCCCACGGGTTGGCCGGAGCCTTCTTGCCCGCGGCTAGCGACCACAGGATGTTCACGAAGAAGATCGCAACGCCAACGACGGTGATCATGTAACCGTAGGTTGCGACCTCGTTCCACTTGCTTAGCGCTGGCGTGTAATCCGGGATACGCCGCGGCATGCCGTCGAGTCCAAGGAAGTGCATCGGGAAGAAGATCACGTTCACGCCGATGAACATGATGAAGAAATGCAGCTTGCCCAGGAACTCGTTGTACATCTTCCCGCTCATCTTCGGGAACCAGTAGTAGAAGCCCCCGAAGATCGCGAACACCGCACCCAGGCTCAGCACGTAGTGGAAGTGAGCGACCACGTAATAGGTGTCGTGCATATAATTATCGACACCGCCGTTCGCGAGGACGACGCCGGTGACACCGCCAACCGTGAACAGGAAGATGAAGCCGATTGCCCACAGCATCGGCGTCTCGAACGTAATCGAGCCGCCCCACATGGTGGCGATCCAGCTGAAGATCTTTACGCCCGTCGGGACGGCGATGACCATCGTTGCGGCGGTGAAGTACATCTTCTCGTTCACGTTCATTCCGGTCGTGAACATGTGGTGCGCCCACACGACGAAGCCGACGACGCCGATCGCGACCATGGCGTAGGCCATGCCGAGATAGCCGAAGACTGGCTTGCGGCTGAATGTGGCGACGATCTGGCTGACCATGCCGAAGCCCGGCAGGATCATGATGTACACTTCGGGGTGGCCGAAGAACCAGAACAGGTGCTGGTAGAGCACGACGTTACCGCCGCCCGAGGCGTCGAAGAAGGTCGTGCCGAAGTTGCGGTCGGTCAGCAGCATCGTGATCGCGCCGGCAAGAACCGGAAGCGCGAGCAGAAGCAGGAAGACGGTGACCAGGATCGACCACACGAACAGCGGCATTTTGTGCAGGGTCATGCCCGGCGCGCGCATGTTGAAGATGGTCGTGATGAAGTTGATCGCTCCGAGGATCGAGCTGGCGCCCGCCAGGTGGAGCGAGAAGATCGCCATGTCGACCGCGGGCCCCGCCGAGCCTGACGTCGATAGGGGCGCGTAGACAGTCCAGCCGGTGCCGGCGCCGTAGCCGCTGCCGCCGGAAACGAACGTCGATCCGAGCAAGAGCAGGAATGCCGGCACGAGCAGCCAGAAGCTGATGTTGTTCATGCGCGGGAACGCCATGTCCGGAGCCCCGATCATCAGCGGCACGAACCAGTTGCCGAAGCCGCCGATCATCGCCGGCATGACCATGAAGAAGACCATGATCAGGCCGTGCGCGGTGATCAGCACGTTCCAGTGGTGAAGCGCTTCGTCAAAGGTAGCGCCAGCGCCGGCGCCGAGCGGCCAGACCTTGTCGAGGACCTGGATGCCAGGGTGCATCAGCTCCCACCGCATGATGCCCGAAATGCCGCCGCCGATGATGCCCGCGACGATCGCGAAGATCAGGTAGAGCGTGCCGATGTCCTTGTGGTTCGTCGACATGAACCAGCGGACGAAGAAGCCCGGCTTGTGATCGGCGTCGTGATGCACGTCATCCTGGCCATGGGCCTCGAAATGGACGGCATTTGCAGTGGTGTCGGTCATGTCTGTCTCGCCGTCCTAGCGGTTGGTCGTGGCGCTTTGATTGGTGGTCGCCGGCGTCTCGGTGCCGGCCGTGACGTTGCCCGTCGGGCCCGTCGCGGCGGCGGTCGCCGTCGTCGCGGGCGCAGCGGCGGCGGCCGGCGAAGAGGCGGCGGCCGTCGCATTGCCTTCCTCGCCGCCCGGCGCGGTCAGATGGCCGCCCTGCGAGAGGACCCACTGATTGTAGCGCTCGCGGCTCACCACCTCGACGGCGATGGGCATATAACCATGCTGGGCGCCGCACAGCTCGTAGCAGACGCCGTAGAAGACGCCCTCGCGGTCGGCGCGGAACCAGGTCTCGTTGAGCCGGCCCGGGACGGCGTCGATCTTCACCCAGAGCGCCGGAACGCCCCAGGCGTGGATGACATCGTTGGAGGTGATGATCATCTTCACCACCGCGCCGACCGGCACGACGATGCGGTTGTCCACCGCCAGCTGGCGCGGCTCGCCCCGGCGATGCGCTTCGGCGTCCGGCAGGATGCGCGAGGTCAGGTTCACGCCATTGTCGGGATATTCGTAGTCCCAATACCATTGGTTGCCGATCGCCTTGATCGTCACATCGGCGCGCGGCGGATCATATTGATGGGCGAGCAGCCGGATCGACGGCACCGCGATCGCCACCAGGATCAGCACCGGCACGAGCGTCCAGACGACTTCGAGCATGGTGTTGTGGGTGTTGCGCGACGGGTTTGGATTGGCGCTGCGGCGATAGCGGAACATCACCCAGAGCATCAGCAGCAGCACGAAGACCGAGATGATGATGATCAGAGGCAGCAGGATCACGTCGTGGAACCAGCGCGCCTCGACGCCGATCGGGCTCACCTGCTCCTGCAGGCCGAGATGGTCGGCGCGCGGCTGGCCGATCCCTGGGGTCGGGGCGGTGCGCTCCGGCGCGGCGGGCGCCGCCGC
>Ga0268266_10005029_pt1 | contig 12480 bp, 10 predicted proteins | sample KBSS13metaG_FD_190356 | JGI IMG/M metagenome (GOLD analysis project Ga0268266, IMG submission 190356) | Switchgrass rhizosphere microbial communities from Kellogg Biological Station, Michigan, USA - KBS S1-3 metaG (SPAdes) (version 2) | ecosystem: Host-associated > Plants > Roots > Rhizosphere...
CTGGCGGTCGATGACGATCATCTGTCCGCCGCCGTGCGGAAGTTCCGCGTCGCGGATCTGGTGACCCTTGGCGGCAAGGCCGCGGCGCACGTTTTCGGATACGCCGCTTTCGGCTTCGAGTACGCCGTCGTCGCCCCAGAACAGGCGCGGATGGTCGATCGCCTCTTGCGGATCCATGCCGTGGTCGGCGAGGTTCGAGAAGACATGGACGTGGCCCATCGGCTGGAACGCGCCGCCCATCACGCCGAAGGACACCGCAGCCTGTCCGCCCTTTAGCGCCATTGCAGGAATGATGGTGTGCATCGGCCGCTTGCCGGGTCCGATCTCGTTCGGGTGGCCCTTGATCAGCGAGAAACAGGCGCCGCGATTTTGCAGCGCTATGCCTGAAACCGGCGTTACGATTTTGGCGCCAAAAGCATCATAGGTCGAATTGATAAAGGAGACCGCACGGCGGTCGCGATCGACCACGGTCAGATAGGTCGTGTCGGCGTTCGGCATCCGCGGGAGCGAGATATCGGGGTTGCGTTTCTGCCGGTCGATGCGGGCGGCAAGCGCTTCGATGAAGCGATCCGACAAAAGCTCGGCCGGGCTCGCCGTCATCGCATCGGCATCGGCGACCAAGTGGTCGCGCACCGAATAGGCGAGGCGGCCGGCCTCGACCTCCAAATGATAGCGCTCGGTACCGTGCGGATCGAGACCGGCCGTGCCGCCGATCATTGCCAGCAGGCGCAGCATGATGAGCGCCGTGATGCCCTGGCCGTTCGGCGGGATCTCCAGCACGTCGTGGCCGGCATAGGCCGCAGCGATCGGGGTGACCCAATCGGCCGAGACGGCGGCGAGGTCGGCCTCGCTCATGAAGCCGCCATGCTTGCGAATGGTCGCGGCGATCTCGGCAGCGACCCGGCCCTCGTAAAATGCCTTCGCGCCGTCTCGCGCGATGGCCCGCAAAGTTTTGGCGAGCGCAGGCTGACGCTGGCGCGCACCGATCGCAGGGACCTTGCCGTTGGTGAGGTAGTGGAGCGATCCGCCTTCGTCGGCGCGCAAGGCGTCCTCTTGCCTGCCCCAATCCCATCCGATGCGCGGAAGGATCGGAAAGCCTTGTTCGGCCAACCTTATGGCGTCGGCAAAGACGGCTTCGAACGGCAGCGTACCGAGGCGACCGAGCAGCGTCTCCCACGCCTTGATCGCGCCGGGCACCGTCACCGCATGAGGGCCGCTCTCCGGAATCTCGGAAAAGCCGTTCCTGCGATACCAGTCGGGATCGACGCCGGCCGGCGCGCGGCCCGAGCCGTTGAGCCCGTGCACGGTGCCGTCGGGCTCGACGACGATCGCAAAGCAGTCGCCTCCGATCCCCGTCATCTGCGGCTCGACGATCGCCAGCGTCGCCGATGCCGCCACTGCCGCATCGACGGCGTTGCCGCCGCGTTTCAGTATGTCGATGGCCGACAGCGTCGCCAGCGGATGCGAGGTCGCGGCCATGCCGTTCTCGGCATAGACGGGCGAGCGGCCCGGACGGTCGAAACGGCGCATCTTTACCTCAACGTCTCTTGCGATGGCGGTCCCTGATGGAGATATCTGGTCGGGCGTGTTTGGGCGAGCCGCTCATTGCGCCCATTCATTGCGCTAGGTTTTTCTAACAGGACACCATCCCATGACCAAAATCACCCTTGCAACCGCTAACGACATCATTGCCGGCGCTTTCGCGAAGGCAACCGAGCTGAAGCTGCGGCCGCTCGGCGTTTCGGTTCTCGACGCGGGCGGCCACCTCATCGCCTACCAGCGCCAGGACGGCGCATCGTTCCTAAGGCCGCAAATGTCGGCCGGCAAGGCCTACGGTGCGCTGTCCATCGGCATGGGATCGCGCCGCCTCGAGGCTTTCGCCAAGGAACGGCCGCATCTGGTTGCCGGCATCGCCGACGTGTCCGGCGGACGCATCGTGCCGGTCGCCGGTGGTGTGCTGGTCCGCGATGCCGCCGGCGAGATCATCGGTGCAGTCGGCATTTCCGGCGACACCTCGGACAATGACGAAGCTTGCGCGGTGGCCGGGATCGAGGCTGTTGGATTGAAGGCAGACGGCGGTTGAGTCGCTAGGCTTGAAAACGAACGGCGGTCGAGCGCACATTGAGCATGCAATCGTCGACCTTTATTGGAAAGCGTGCGATGGCGGGCTTAGAAATCTGGTCGGTGAAGGCAAGTCCGCCAAGGTGCTGGCATATCTGGAAGCGGTTCGCTCCGGCACTTATGCCTGACTTACATATGCACTGTGGTGCGGTTGAATCCCGACAGCGAGCAAATCCATGCGCCTTCCGAAGAGCGCGGCGTCCTGGCTGTAAGCCGCCGGCCTTGCGCTAACTGACATTCACGTCGCGGCCGGCCGAGCGGATCGACACCGAGAAGCCGGACAGCACGTCGACCAGCGAAATCAGCATCAGTGTGAAGAACACCGAATGCGCTGCGCCTTTGACCAGCAGGAACTCCACCAGGAAGGCGACAAACACGAAGGTCGACAGCAGGTGATCGATGATCGAAGAGTTGGACGTGCGCGTCGACTTCACCACTTCGACGAACAGCAGGACCAGGCCGATCACCACCAGCACGTCGCCGAGCGTCATGGCAAAGACGCCGCCCGACATCATCGGCACGTGGAATAGCTCGGTCTTCCAAGGATCGGCGGCGTCGCCGATCGCCCCGGTCAGGCCGACATTGTAGAGGATGAAGGGGATGATGAGGAGCGGAATGCTGCCGAGCATCTTGTTGTTCCGGTTGGGTCAACCCTTTTAGGGATGACGCGCCCGGCTACGTCAAGGGCGCGCACTGCCCGGCAAACGAAAAAGACCGGCGCGAGGCCGGTCCTTGATCCGTCGGAGACCGTGAGAGCGATCAGCTCTCCTTCGGCTCCAGAACCTGACGGCCGCGATACATGCCGGTCTTCAAGTCGATATGGTGCGGACGGCGCATTTCGCCGGAGTTCTTGTCCTCGACATAGGTCGGAGCCTTCAGCGCATCGGCCGAACGGCGCATACCGCGCTTGGACGGAGAGGTTTTTCGTTTCGGTACGGCCATTGGATTGCTCCACTAGAATGGTCAAAAGCCCGGCGAACCCTTTGGCTAAGGGCGTTGCACTCCGGACCATGGTCTGAAAGTGGGCGTGCCTATACACGCTCGTCCGGCGTTTGGCCAGCGCTGGCACCGATAATTTTGCCGCCGCTATTGCAGGCAGCGCACATGGCTGGCGCCGGCGGCTGCGCGCTTCTGGATGATCGAGGCCAGTCTTTTCAGGCCGGGACCCGGGTTGGCCGGGTTGCGATCGATCGGATTGGGCAGCGTCACGGCCAGCAATGCGGCCTGCCTGGCGCTGAGCGACTTTGCCGATTTGCCGAAATGATGCTGCGCCGCGGCCTCGATGCCATAGATGCCGGGGCCCCATTCAGCGATGTTCAAATAGATCTCGATGATGCGCTTCTTCGACATGACACCGTCGAAATAGAAGGCCAGCGGCAGCTCGATGACCTTGCGCACCGTGCCCAGCGGCCGGTGCCAGAGATACAGATTCTTGACCGTCTGCATTGTGATGGTCGAAGCGCCGCGAGTCATCTCGCCGGCCATGGCATCGTCGATGACCCCGTTGAGCTCGGCCCAATCGATGCCGCGATGCCAGCAGAACTGGCCGTCTTCGGACATCACCACGGAGCGAACCAGCACGGGCGCGACATCGTCGAGCGCCACCCATTGCCTGTCATAGCCCTTGAACGTGACGAGGTCCTTCATCATCAGGGTCGAGATGGGATGCACGAAGGACGGCAGGTAGAAAAACGTGAAGATGGTCGGGATCGCTGCGAGGACGACGCAGATAAAGAAGGCGCGGCGCAGCAATGGACGCAGGCCGGAACGGCTCTTTCGCGTTTGCGCCATCGGCACCTCCGGCAGTACCGGCCCTTTGACATCTGACTCTACGATCGGCTCGGTCAACGCGCCCACAGACCTTTCAATCGCCTTTAAACAAGATGGATTTGACCTTCAGGCTATTTTGATGGCATCGCCGCCCAGGCATGGGACTCGCCACCACGGTGCTGGAATAAACGGACGGGGCCGGTTGTGCAACGACCGAGGCGCGCCCGTGACAGTGGTGTGCTTGACCGGAAAGCGATTTGCCGTAAAGGCTCGCGGCCATGCTAGCCGATACCTCCCAGTTCGAAATCGTGCTCGCCGCGCGTGCGGCCGAGGTTGAAGCCGTGCTCGACCGGCTGCTGACGTCACGTGCCGGACCCGGCGAAATCGTTCGGCCGGACCGCCTTCTGCAGGCGATGCGGCATGGCGTCCTCAACGGCGGTAAGCGGCTGCGGCCGCTGCTGGTCATGGAGAGCGCCGCGCTGTTCGACGGCGACCCGGCCGATGCGCTGCGGGTCGCGGCGGCGCTCGAGTGCGTGCACTGCTACTCGCTGATCCATGACGATCTGCCGTCGATGGACGATGACGATCTCAGGCGCGGGCAGCCGACGGTGCACCGGGCCTTCGACGAGGCGACGGCCATCCTGGCGGGCGACAGCCTGCTGACGCTGGCCTTCGATATTCTCGCCTCGTGCGAGAGCGCTCTTGCCGCATCGGCAAATATCGAGCTCGTTGCCGGCCTGGCGCGTGCTGCGGGCATCGGCGGCATGGCCGGCGGCCAGGCGCTCGATCTTGCCGCGGGCAGTGCTGCGCCCGACGAGGCCGGCATCATCACGCTGCAGGCCATGAAAACCGGTGCGCTGATCCGCTATGCCTGCGAGGCCGGCGCGATTGCCGGTGGCGCCAACCAGGCGGAACGTGAACGGCTCAGCGAATTCGGCGCAGCGATCGGGCTCGCCTTCCAGCTGGCCGACGATCTGCTCGATCTGTCGGCCGATGCCGGGGTGATGGGCAAGGCGACGGGCAAGGACGCGGCGGCCGGCAAGGCAACGCTCGCCGCATTGCACGGTCAGGATTGGGCGCGCCGGCAGCTATCCGGCCTGGTCGCCCAGGCGCAGGCGCTGCTGGAGCCGTTCGGCGAACGCGCCGCGGTGCTCGATGCGGCCGCTGCCTTCATCGCCAGCCGCAGGCGCTGACGGTTCACTCACCCCGCACCGGTGCGCAGCTGTCGCCGACCACGAGGGTCGGCTGGAACACGACCTTGCGCTGCTCGACGTCGCTGCCGCGCCGGATGCGGTCGACCAGCAGGCGCACTGCCTCGTTGGTCATGTCGACGACCGGGTGCTCGGTACGCGTTAGCCGAGGCCGCAGGCCGCCGATGCCGGGGATGGTGTCGGTCGAGGCGATCGAGATATCGGCCGGGCACTTGAAGCCGAGATCGGCGATCGCGCGCATCGCCCCGAGCGCCATCACGCCGCTCGCCACGTAGAGCCCGGTCGGCCGGTCAGGCTGCTCCAGCAGGCTGCGCGCCACCGAATAGGCCGCATCCTCGCGGAATTCTCCGGAGCGGATGTGCCTTGGCTCCGGCGCCAGGCCGCGTGCCTTCATCGCCGCCAGCATCCCGTCGAGCCGCCCGCGCCCGGTCGTGACGTGCAGCGGTCCGGTGATGGTGCCAAGACGCGTGTGGCCGAGGTCGAGCAGATATTCCGTGGCTTGGCGGCTGGCCGAGAGGTTGTCGATGGTCACCGTGTCGGACTTGTCGTCCTCCACCGTGCGGCCGAACAGCACCGTCGGTATCGACTTGCCGTCGGGGTCGCGCTGCAGATGCTGCGTGGAATCGCCGACCGGCACCAATATGACCCCGTCGCAGGACAGCGTGCGGATGCGGCTGAGGATGCGGCGTTCGCCCTCTGGCTTCTCATCACTGTTGAAGACCAGCAGCGAATAGCCCCATGCGGCCACCGCCGCTTCTGCGGCCCACACCACCCGCGAGAAGAACGGGTTGGCAAGATCGGCGACGACCAGCGCGATCAGCTGGCTGCGGCCGTGCTTGAGGTTACGTGCGGCGAGCGACGGCGCGTAGTTGAGCTCCTTGACGGCAGCGAGCACGCGCCCGCGCAGGTCGGCGCTGACATAGGCGGAATCGTTGATCACCGCCGACACCGTCGCGGTCGAGACATTGGCGGCGCGGGCAACGTCTTTGATGGTGGCCATGTCAAACTCAGCTAATCGATTAGCTGACTCTTAGCGGCATAATCCCGCTTGTCTAGGCCGAAAACAGACAAGAAAGCGCTTGATTCACTCGGCATGTTGCTTAATCTGACGAAACGGTTCGTTGGGTTGGTAGGCAGCGTAGCCGGTAGGGAGGAATCAAATGAAACAGCTTCTTATGGGTGCCGCACTGGCGGCGATCGGTCTTGGCGTCGTGCCGGCAATGGCGGCTGACGCGCCGCTGGTTGGCATCGTTTCGATCTCGGCGACCGAGGCGAACAACGCGCGCTACATCAGCGGCGCAGAGGCAGCGGCCAAGGAACTCGGCTGGCAGATATCGGTCATCGACGCAGCCGGCAGCGCCGATCAGGCCAACGCCGCGATCCAGAATTTCGCGCAGCGCGGCGTCACGGCGATCGTCGACATGGTGTTCCCGTTCTCGTCGATCGGGGCAGGGCTCGACGCCGCCAAGTCGGCAAACATCCCAGTGGTGAGCTGGGGTGGCGGCTTGGGCGCCACTGTTGCCGCGACCAACGGCTCGGGCGGCCCGATGGTCGTGCCGGTCAACGAGCTCATGATCAAGACCATGAACGGCAAAGGGTCGATCCTTGAACTCACATACCATACCGGCGAGGTCTGCCGGAACCGCGAGGTCGAGCTCGACAAGGCGCTTGAGGCCTATCCCGACATCAAGGTGACCAAGAACGAGGTCCGCATCCCCGGCTACTTCGAAGACGGTGCGCAGTATGCTAACGCCTGGCTGGCTTCGCATCCGGCCGGCGACGAGGCGCTGGCGATCTGGGGCTGCTGGGACGATCCTGCGATCGGCGCCATCGGCTCGCTGCGCGCGCAGGCCCGCGACGACGTCAAGGTCTACGGCGTCAACGGCAATGCCCAGGCGCTCGAGAACATCAAGAACGGCTTCATGACGGCGACCGCATGGCAGGACAGCTATACGGAGGGCTACAACATGATCAAAATGCTGCCCGACATCCAGAAGGCCGGCGCCGACTGGCAGCCCAAGGCGGTCGAGGTTCCGGCCGTGCTGGTGACCAAGGACACCGTCGAGAAGTTCATCGCCGACCACCCCGATGCCATAAAGTAGAATTCGGCGTACAAACTCGAGCATGAATGACGTCTTCCGGTCGATGGGGACGCCTCAGGCGTCCCCCTTTGTCGTGGCAAGCGCGATCAGCAAATCGTATGGCGGTGCACAGGCGCTGCGCGGCGTTTCGCTGTCGATCGTGCCCGGCGAGGTGCACGGACTGGTCGGCGCCAACGGCGCCGGCAAGTCGACGCTGATCAAGGTGCTGGCCGGTCTGACCGAACCCGATGGTGGCGAGATCGTCGTCGACGGCAAGCCCACGTTGATCGGGACGCCGCATCGGGCCAATCAGTTCGGCATGAGTTTTATCCACCAGGAACTGGCCTTCGTACCGGGCATGACGGTGCTGCAGAACATCATGCTCGGCCTGCCCAAGAAGACCCGCTTCGGCCTGGTCGACTGGCTGGCGATCGCCCGCGACATCGCGCCTATTGCCAAGCGCGTCGGCGTCACGGCGCCGCTCAACGCGACCAGCAAGGGACTGTCGACGGCCGAGAACTGGCTGATCAACATTACGCGCGCGCTGGTCCGCAAGGCGCGCCTGATCGTGATGGACGAGCCGACAGCCTCGCTGTCGGCCGGCGAATGCCAAAAACTGTTCGCCATCATCCGCGATTTGTCGGCATCCGGCGTCGCCGTGCTCTACGTCTCGCACCGGCTCGACGAAATCCTCGACCTGTGCGGCCGCGCCACAGTGTTTCGCGACGGCCGCTCGGTTGCCGAACTGGCCGGTCCGGCGTTGACCCGGCGCGGCCTGGTCGAAGCGATCGTCGGCGGCGCGATGGAGAATGCGCCAAAGGCCCGTCATGAGGCTGTCGTCGGCGAGAAGGTGTTATCGGTGCGCGGCTTGCGGCGTCTGCCACGGGTGGAGGAGGCGAGCTTCGACCTGCATCGCGGCGAGGTTCTTGGCCTCGGTGGCCTGGTTGGCGCCGGGCGCACTGAACTGGCCCGGCTGATCTACGGCGCCGACCGCCCGGACAGCGGCGCAATGACGCTAGACGGCAAGCCGTTCACACCGAAGACGCCGGCCGCCGCGGTGCGCGCAGGTCTCGGCCTCGTTCCGGAGGAGCGGCGAACCGAGGGGTTGCTGCTGACCAAATCGGTGGCCTTCAACATCAGCCTCGCCAATCTGAACGCGATCGCCGCCAGCGCCATGCTGCCCTTCATCAGCTTCCGCAAGCGCGCCAGCCTGGCCGAGGCGACGATCCGTGAACTGGCGATCAAGGCGCAATCGCCGGACCAACCGGTTGGCCGGTTGAGCGGCGGCAACCAGCAGAAAGTGGTGATTGGCCGCTGGCTGCAGTCGGCGCCGAAAGTGCTGATCCTCGACGAGCCGACACGCGGCGTCGACATCGGCGCGCGCGGGGAGATCCATCGGCTGATCCGCGACCTCGCGGCCAAAGGTATGGCCGTGCTGGTGATCTCGTCGGAGCCCGACGAATTGCCCGACCTGTGCGATCGCGTGCTGGTGATGGCCGAGGGGCGCATCGTGCGCGAGCTGGCCGGCGAGCGGGTCACACGCAAGGCGATCATCGAAGCGAGCTATGCCGCATCAGAGGAAAGGGTCCCAGCATGAGCGAAGCCGGTTATGCGACACGGCGCCTGTCGCCCAACGCCAAGGCGGCACTGGGCGTCTTCGCCCGGTACGGCACGATCTTCGGCCTGGTGCTGATGATCGTGGTGTTCTCCTTCCTGTCGCCGCGCGCCTTCCCGACCGTCAACAACTTCGTCAACGTGCTTAGCCAAGCGTCGCTGGCAATGATCATCGCCGGCGGTCTCACACTTGCTGTCGTGGTCGGAGAGCTCGATCTCTCGATCGGCTATGCCGCGAGTCTGCACGGCGTTCTGGTCACCGGCCTGATCGTGCAGAACCAGCTGCCGATCCCGGTCGCCATCCTCATCGTGCTGGTGTTCGGCGCGCTGATCGGCGTCGTCAACGGGCTCATCGTCACCAAGCTCAAGGTCAACTCGGTCATCGCCACGCTGGGCGTCGGCACCATTCTGGTCGGGCTGGCCTTCGCCTATTCGGCCGGCGTGCCGATCGTTGCCGGCGTGCCCGAAGAATTCCTGCAGCTGGCGCTCGGCCGCTGGCTGTTCGGCATTCCAAACCCGATCATCGTCATGGCGCTGGTGCTGGGTGGGCTGTGGTTGCTGGTCGAGCGCACGGCAATCGGCCAGGAGATCCAGGCGGTGGGCGGCAATCCGGCGGCCGCACGTCTGGCCGGCATCAATGTCGACCGCATCAAGATCCTCGGCTTCGTGCTGTCGGGCATGTGCGCGGCGCTTACCGGCACGCTGCTTGCGTCGCGGCTGGGCAGCGGCACCACCAATGCCGCCGATTCCTACCTGCTCACCGCGTTCGCGGCCGTGTTCCTCGGATCAGCCACGCTGCGCGACGGCGAGTTCCACGTGTTCGGCACGTTCATCGGCACGCTGATCATCGTGTTCGGTTTCAACGGCCTCAACATCTTCGGCGCTCCGACCTTCTCGCAGTTCGTGTTTCAGGGTGCCATTCTCATCGTCGCGGTGGGGCTCGCCAGCCTCGGCCGCTCGCTCGCCGAAAGCTGAAGGAGGATCGCATGGCGCAAGAGGGCGCGAACTGGGACGTCTACGTGATGGAGTTCGCCCGCGGCAAGGATCAGCCTTGGGTCGATCTTATCAGCGGCATGTACAATGACGGCGTGATGGACCTGCCGTTTTCGTTCATCCTCGCGCAGCGTGGCGACCGCAACGTGCTGGTCGACACCGGCTTCATGCAAGACGACCACAGTTCCGGTTTCTCCCGGAAATTCGGCATTCCTAACTGGATCTCGCCGCTCAGGATGCTCTCCGAGCTCGGCATCGCGCCGGACGCGATCACCGATATATTCGTCACGCACGCGCATTTCGACCACATGGGTTCGATCGCCGAATTCCCCAACGCGCATATCTACATCCAGAAGAGCGAATTGCTGTCCTGGTACGAGGCCATCGCGCTGCCCAAACGCTTCGGCCACCTGACGGCGATCATCGATCCGGACAATCTGCGCAGCGCGCTGGAAGCGTCGATCGAGCATCGCGTGACGTTGGTCGATGGTGACAAGGACGACGTGCTGCCCGGCATCCATGCGCGCCTCGGCAGCGGCCACACGATCGGCCAGCAGTTCATCCTCATCGATACGGCCGCTGGCCGACGCGTGATCTCGGGCGATTGCGTCTATTCGCGCCGCCAATTCACGGGACACAATCACGACGGCGTCTACGTCCCGCTCAACAATGCCGTAGGCAGCGTCTGGGAGCAGCTGAAGACCATCGACAAGATGCATGAGGCGATGGGCGGCGAGCTGGCGAACCTGGTCATCCTGCACGACATCGAGCGCTGGAAGGGGCACGCTGTCGTGAAGGAGGTCGAGGGGTTCAGGATCGTCAAGATCGCATAGCGCCCGGCAGTACCCTAGGGACATATGGTTCTTTCGCACTGCGGAACGGAATTTTAATGTAAATAGAGTGTAATCAAAGCCGGTAAAATTGCGTTCAGTTGCCGGGGTCTGTTCGTGCCGAACTATACTCAATTCATTCATTCGATTCGGCTTCGCTATCTCTCGGGCATCCTGATCTTCGCGCTGGCCTCGGGCGGCATCATGTTCGCCCTGACCAAGGCCAACAGCTACCGCCATAACCTCGACCTGCTCGGCTCCAATGTGCTGACGTTGATGCGTGACCTGAAGAATGCGTCGAGCTTTGCGGAGCAGACGACGCGCATCTGGTCGGCGACCACGAAGGACGAACTCGGCGCCGCGGCGCGCGGCCATGCCGAGCGGCTGCAAGCAGAGATCGACGCGCTGTCGACCGAGTTAGCCGCGGTCAAGCCGAGATTCTCGAAAGCGGCAGCCGAGGAGATCGACGCGGCGTCGGTCAATGGCGACCTGTTCTGGACAGCGCGTGACATCGTGCGCAATCTCGGCTTGCTTGCCGTCGCCACGAAGATGGACGAATGGAGCGCGCGCGAGATCCATAACCAGAACGATCTGTTCGTGCAGCCGATGCTGGTGCGGGCGCGTCTCGCGATCGAAACCGAGCGCCGGCTTGCCGAGGCCTATAGCGACAGCGTGCTTGTCTGGGCGAGCGGCCTGATCATCCTGGTGCTGGCCGGCGTAGGCGTCTGGGTATTCCGGCCGATGGAGAAGGCGATCCGCCGGGCCTTCGAGGAATGCAAGGCGTTGCTGGTGAAAGCCGAAGCCGCCGACCGCGCGAAGTCGGAATTCCTCGCCAATATGAGCCACGAAATCCGCACGCCGATGAATGGCGTGCTCGGCATGGCCGAGCTGCTCGCCAAGACCGACCTCAACCCTCGCCAGCGCACCTTCACCGAGGTCATCGTCAAGTCGGGCAATGCGCTGCTCACCATCATCAACGACATCCTCGACTTCTCGAAGATCAATGCCGGCCAGCTGACCCTCGACCCGGCGCCGTTCCGGCTCGACGAGGCGGTGGAAGACGTGGCGACGCTGATCTCGGCCCGCATCGCCGAAAAGAACCTCGAGCTGATCGTGCGCGTCGACCCGCGCCTGCCGCGTTATCTCGTCGGCGATGTCGGCCGCTTCCGGCAGATCGTCACCAACCTGCTCGGCAACGCCGTCAAGTTCACCGAAAAGGGCCATGTGCTGATCGACGTGTCGGGCGAAGTGACGGACGGCGTCGCGCAGCTCAACATCCGCGTCGAAGATACCGGCATCGGCATTCCGGCCGACAAGCTGATGAACGTCTTCGAAAAGTTCGCGCAGGTCGATTCGAGTTCGACCCGGCGGCACGAAGGCACCGGCCTCGGCCTCGCCATCTCGGCGCGCCTGGTCGATCTGATGGGCGGCAAGATCGGCGTCGAAAGCGAGGTCGGACGCGGATCGGTATTCTGGTTCACCGCGCCGTTGCCGGTTTACGAGGCATCGAAAGCCGACGACATCGTGCCGGTCGACGTGACCGGCGCACGCGTGCTGGTGATCGACGACAATCCGGTCAACCGCGAGATCCTGCTGGAACAATTGCGCAGCTGGGGTTTCGACTGCGCGGCGGCGGAAAGCGGTGCCGTCGGCCTTGCTTTCCTGCACAGGGCGGCACAGCTCGGCGCCAGGGTCGATTGCGTCATCCTCGATTTCCAGATGCCCGGCATGAATGGCGCCGACGTTGCCAAGGCGATGTCTTCCGATACGCATACGGCCAACGTCCCGATCGTGTTGTTGACCTCGGTCGACCACATCGACTTTGGGCGCATGGTGCTGGATTTCGGCATTTCCGCGCAT